>Ga0316195_10000649_pt1 | contig 14370 bp, 15 predicted proteins | sample Phised1_MG_FD_204937 | JGI IMG/M metagenome (GOLD analysis project Ga0316195, IMG submission 204937) | Coastal sediment microbial communities from Maine, United States - Phippsburg sediment 1 | ecosystem: Environmental > Aquatic > Marine > Coastal > Sediment | place: USA: Maine | collected... | reverse complement strand
AAGGGTGCACGCGTCGGTCGACCGCTCCTGCTGGCCGCGCTCATTCTCGCCGCGCTGGCCGCGCTCGCCGGGGCTTTCCTGCTGCAACACCTGGACGTGCGCGAGGACGTCGCCGTGACGGCCCACCGCGGCGCCTCGCTGCGCGCGCCGGAGAATTCGCTGGCCGCGTTCCGCGAGGCGTCCGAGGCCGGAGCCGACTACGTCGAACTCGACGTGCAGCGCACGCGCGATGGCGCCATCGTCGTGATCCACGACGGCGACCTGATGCGCATGGGTGGCGATCCACGCAAGGTCAAGGACCTGACGCTCGCCGAGATCAGGACCATCGACATCGGAGCCAGGCGCGGGCCGCAATACGCGGGTGAGCACGTGCCTGCACTGGCCGAAGTGATCGATTACGCGCGTGGCAGGTTCCGCATCAACATCGAGCTCAAGTACAACGTGCCGGACCCGCAACTGGCCGCCGCGGTCGTCGCTCTGCTGCGCGAGAAGCAGTTCCTCGACCAGGTCGTGATCACGTCGCTCGACCACGCCTCGCTGCGACAGGTCGAGCAGCTGCAGCCGAGCCTCGAGACCGGCTTGATCGTCACGGCCGCCGTCGGCGACGTCATCAAGACCGACACCGACTTCGTGAGCCTGAACTCAGCGCGCGCCACCGCGAGCCTCGTGAACCGGGCCAAGGCGGCGGGCAAGAAGGTTCACGTGTGGACCGTGAACAAGCCGGAAGTGATGCTGCGCATGATCGAACGCGACGTGGACAACATCATCACCGACGATCCCGCCACCCTGGTGCGAGTCATGCGCGACCGCAACGGACTCACGCCGCAGGAGCAGGTTGGAGTGCGCCTGCGCGTACTGTTCACGGAAGCGCCGCCTGAGCTGGAGGATGCGAGCTCGGTGCCGATGCTATGAGCATCAGGGAGCGCGCCGGAATCTCTCCGCCGGCAGCTTGATCCGCCTCAGAACCGGACGCTGATACCCAGCTGGCCTTCGGCCTGGAAGAACGTGCTGCCCGACGATCGCACCAGGCAGCCGGCGCCCTCCGAAGTGCTGATGCAGAACAAGTCCGTGTCGGACTTGAGGAGGGTCACGTAGCCACGCACGCCCAGGTTGAGCGCGACGCTGTCGTTGAACGGAATGCGGAAGCCGCCACCGATGCTGCCCGAGAACTTCGTCTCGGAGTCGTAGCCACCGCTGCCCGGGTCCATGAACGTCGCGCCGATCGTGAGCGACAGGTACGGCACGAAGAAGTCGCTGTCCTGTGGAAAGAACGCGGTGCCACCGAACTGCAGGTAGTCGATGCGCAGGTCTATGCCGTCAAGCAACGGATCTCTGGAGTCGAGGCTCGTCGTCTGGGTCGAATAGAGCAATTCGTAGAAAGACTGGCTGTCACGGTACAGCCCGAGGTCGAGCCCATAGCTCATGCCATCGCCGAGGTCGACTGAACTGCTGCTGCCGTCGGCGGCCGCGACGTCGAAACCGCCACCCATTCGACCGCCGACGAACGGCGTGAACTCGAAGCGTGGTGAGTCCGCCTGCGCCGCCAGCGGCGCGGCGAACAGCACGGCCGCTGCGAGCAGCGGCACCCAAAGCAAGCTGGTTGACGAATTCATGCGGCGCTCCTGGTCCTGGACGCCTCATTCTAGTGGGCCGCAGCGTCGCGGCGTCCGCTCTTTCCGCAGTCGGCGCGACTCCGGCCGCTGCTACACTCGTCACAACGCCTTGGCGGAGAAATGCAATGAACGACCTGCAACAGACGCTGCGCGAGCTCCACCGCGAATTGGCGGACCTCCCGCAACTCGACCCGCAACAGCGTGCACTGCTCGAGGCGGCCCTGGCGGACATCAAGCGGGCACTGGCGCCGCAGGACCAGGCCGAGTCCACTCCGGTCCATGACGTCGCCCCGGCCGCCGCCCTGGAGAGCGCGGCAGTGCGGCTCGAAACGGGACACCCGGGCCTCGCCAGCGCCATCCGCGCATTCGTCGACGCGCTCACCAAGGCCGGCATCTGAAGCAGCAGAATCAACTGATTTATAAGCAGTTTTAGTGGATTTTGAGGGTCCTGCGATAAACCTGTCTGGTATCATTGCGGCTGGCTCCCTGACTGCATTTCCCAACGTGACCGCCAACACCCAGACCGAAGACTCCCAACCGTTCGACGAAGCCTTCAGTCGTGCCGTCGACCTCGGCAACCAGATCGCGGACGGCGACGACAAAGCCGACTTGTGGGACATCGCGGATGGCCTGCTCGCGGGAGCCGTGCAGTATTGGCTCTACACGCGACAACCCTGCGGCGACCCCCGCTGCGAGGATTGCCTGGCGATCGGTACCGCCGAAGCCCGCATGGCCGAGCTGCGCCGGCTGGTCGAACAGTTCTCGACGGAGAGCCAGTACTTCCACGCACCGACCGACTCGAACGTCGGGCGGGCCTGAGTCCCGGTCTCGCACGAACGGTCCGTGACCAGCGCCAAGCCCGGCGCTTAAATGCGTACACGCGCGACGAATCGCGCGTGACCTCCCCAGCCGCTGACCCGAGCATGGCCTTCCTTCCCTGGAGGGTTCGCCATGCCACGTCCTGCCGTCCGCCTGCTCCTCACCGCGCAGGCGATGCTCTTGCTGCCCGCCTCACCGCAAGCCGCCAGCACGCTGCTGCTGCCGGCGGTCGATAGTCCGGCGGGGGGTGGCGGCTCCGTCGTGCTGGAGCCGGTCCGGCCACGCGCGCAGCCGACTCGCCGGCTCGTCTACAGTTGCGTGGCACCGGGCCTCGTCACGTTTTCCGATCGGCCGTGCGGCCCCCGGCAGGAAGTGCGGGAACTGAAGCTCGAGCAGCCCCTGCCTGCTGCGGCCGGAGGGTCACCTGGGCCGGGCACAGTCGACGCGCAGGCACCAGCAAGCCGCAGGAAGACGGCCGAACAAGACGGCGACGGCGCCACCGCTGCGGAAACGGAACGCGTGACGACCTGCCAGAAGCTGCAGGCCGTGCTCGACAGGCTCGATTCGCGCATGCGGGCCGGTTATCCGGCCCGCGAGGCCGGCAGCCTCTGGGAACGCTGGCGCGACGCAAAGGCCCGCCTCCACGCAGCCGACTGTTGAGGCCGCCTGTGTAAAATCGGCGACGTCCTGCCTGCCCGGTGATCCGCATGACGAAATCGCCCACGCTGAGGTCTCGCTTGTCCATCGCCATTCTCGCGGGTATCGCGTTGACGGCGACCGCAGGCTGCGAGCGCAAGACAGCGCCCGCGGCCGAAACGGCTGCGGACGCGAAACCAGTGACTGCCGCGACCGCACCGGCGGTAGCACCCACCCCCGCGGCGGACGAAGTTCCTGAAGGCGTCCTGCGCGCGTATGTATGGCAGTGCGCGGACGGCCAGACGCTGGTCATGCGCAACCTCTTCCGCGAAAGAGCAATTGCCATCGATTTCCACGACGGGACGCGGCGGCTCGACCAGACGCCCAGCGGCTCGGGCGCCCGCTACGCCGACGGCACGATGGTGTTCTGGACCAAGGGCAGCAGCGCGATGCTCGAGCGTCAGGGCGAGCCGGCCGTGCAATGCGAAGAACGGCGGGCCGACTCACTGCGCGAGGACGCGCGCGCACGCGGCGTGGTGTACCGCGCGCTGGGCAACGAACCGGGCTGGATCCTCGAAGTCGGCCCCGCGAACAGGCTGAGCTGGACCACGAACTACGGCCAGGACCGCTACGACTTCGGGCAGGCCCAGGCAACCACCGCTCCTGACGGCGCGAACGTATACACGGCGCAGCAGGATGGCGTGTCGATCAAGGCCTCACTCAAGGCCGAGCGCTGCATTGACGACGGCGACGTGGCCTATGACCACGTGGTGACGGTGGAATCGGGTGGGCAGACCTACCGCGGTTGCGGCACTCGCCTGAACGCACGCTAACGCCTATTTCAAACCCAGCACGGCCTTGCCCTGCTCGAAGCGGACATCGACTGGAATGTTGCGCGCACCGAGTCGGGCGAGATCGGCAGACAGTTGCGGGTGCAGCACGCCGAGCCGTGCGAGCAGTTGCTGGACGCCCGCGTAATCGCCGTCGCCCTGCAGCTTGAGGATGTCGGCCGACAGCTCGTCCATCGCCTTGCGCATCTTCGGCATGTCGACGCGGTAGTGGCCGTTGGCATCGCGGCTGAACGCGCCGCGATCGGCGAAGTAGTTGAAACGCACCATGTTGGCCTGGCCGTGGGCTTCGGCCGCGCCCCAGCGCACGGAGCGAAAGATCCCGGTGAGGAAGGTCACGTAGTAATCCTCGAGCGAACCGCCGAGTTCGCCTTTTTCGTGCAGCTTCGTGATCATGTACAGGCCGAGGATGTCGGCCTTGCCTTCCTCCAGCCAGCTCGCCTGCTCCTTGAGCGCGTCGCGGACCGTGCCCTTGCCGTCCAGCGTGTTCTTGATGCCGAGACCGTGCGCCACCTCGTGGAACATTATGTTGGCGAAGAAGGCGTCGAAGGTCACGTATTTGCGCTGCTCAGGCACGATCAGTTCGTCGGCGATCGGCAGCATGATCTTGTCGAACTTGGCGCGCATCGCGTTCTTGAGCTGCAGCCGGCGCGTGCCCTTTTCGAGTTGCACCTGTTCGTCGTTCGGCAGGTTGATCGCGATGGTCTTCGAGGCCACGTTGCAGTGCCCGGCGTAATAGACGACGTCGTACGCATTGAGGTCCGAGTCGGTGCCGGGCTTCTCCGCCTTGTACGCATCCGCAACCGGAAGGCCGCGCTGCAGCTCCGGCAGCATGGCGGCATAGCGCTCGAGGCGCTTGCTCCACTCCATGTCCTTGATCAGCGCGTACGACTCGTACGCCGCCTTGTAGCCGAAGAGCGCGTCCTCGTAGGTCTCGATCGGGCCGATGACGACGTCGATGCGGTTCGACTTCATGTCGAGCCAGGCGAGGTCGCTGGCGCGGTAATCGTCTGTCAGCAGCGCCCCGGCACGCAGCGTGAGGTACTTCTTCAGTGCGGGGTCCGCGGCCAGTGCAGCCGCCTGCTCGAGCCTGGCCGCCGCCTTTCCCAGTGCTTCGCGGTACTCGACGTGGTAGGGCACGACTTTCAACCCGCCCGTGGTATCACGGCGCAGCAGCGTGTACTCGCTGCGCGACTGCGGCAGGTTGGCTTTCTCGAACTCCTCGCGTGTCATGTCATGCGGGTAGAACTGCGCGCCGTCCGGCTTGGTCCCGACGCCCGGCACGAACGGCGCGTTGCCGGCCAGCCGGTCCCAGGGGCCGTAATTCAGCAGCACAAAGTCACGAACCCGCGTGTCGGTGATTCCCTTCAGCAACGCAGCGCGATCACCGTACGTCTGCCGCCAGTACAGGTCGTCCATGACTTCACCGGCCTCGATAAAGAGACCGAGCATCTGCCGCTCGCTGGCGGTCAGGGCCGACAGGTCCGCTGCCAGCGTCACTGGCGCGTAGATCCCGGGCCGCGCCGGCACCATCGCGGGCGCAGTCATGGCTTCCTTCCCAGCAGCCGCTGCTACAGCGCCTGCCAGCAACGTCATCGCCGCGATCCCTGCCAGCCGCGCTTGTCGGATCATCGTCACGGTCGTCTCCTGCTCGTCATTTGCGGCCAAACAGCGCCTCGAGATCGGCCTTGGCCTTGTCGGCCGCGCTCACGGCCTCGGGTCGGTAAGCCGCGGGTGACGGCCGGAAGTAGTCGCAGAAATTCGCTGCCTGCTTGTCCTTAACTTCTTCCGCGATGGTCTCGCGGCAGTGCTTGGCCTTGCCCGTGTCGTAGAACTCGCACATGCGGCACGCGTGCAGTTCCGCGCGACATGCCCGGCATTCCTCCAGTCGCCGCAGCGGCAGCGAATAGTCGGCGAGCGACGCTCCGCACTTCCAACAGCGCAATCCATGGTCCATCGGCCGGTCTCAGGGTTGCGCCGGCACGACCGCCCTGACGCGATGCAGCCGCATGCCCGCACTGGTCGGTGTCTCGTGGCCGGTGCGGAACTGGAACTCGACGCGCAACTCGTCGGGGCCGACCACCTCGATGCGCTCGCCGTTCGCATGGTGATCCGTCTCCGGATCGAGTCCGGTCCCGCCTGCGAATTCCATGCGGATGTCGCGCGGCGACGATCCGTCCGCCAGCTTGTATGCCGGCTGGTTGCCCATCGCACAGAAGTGATTCGCCTGCAGACGATCGTAGGCGAGCGAATACACCGTGATCATTTCGTGGGAAGTGCCACCGAACTGGCGCTCGAGCACCGCGCGCCCGTTGGACGTGACCTCGAACTCGATCAAGGCGGGCCCGGTGGCTGGCGTTTCCATCGTGCCTTCCCAGCGGCCGGCCAGTGACTTGAGCTGTTCGAACGCGACGATGTCAGGTGTCTGCGCAGCGGGGTCGCCATGGGCCGTCGGAGCCGTCAGCACGGCGGCGGCGAAGGCCAGCCAGGCACCGGAAATCTGCGAGCCAGTCATGCGCACTCCTCGGTGGATCGCGCCTTAGGTACGCTCCCCTCCCGGCCTTGTCAACCAGCCACGGTCGATTACGCTAGCGGTCCCGCTCCGTGGAATCCCGCATGGCCATCCGCACCGTTCTACGCATGGGTCACCCGCTGCTGCTGCAGGTCGCGGCTCCCGTCGAGCGCTTCGGCACCGCCGAATTGCGCGAACTCGTGGCCGACATGGACGACACGATGCGCGCGCTGAACGGCGCTGGCATCGCCGCACCGCAGATCGGCGTTTCGTTACGCGTCGTGATCTTCGAGGTCGCGCTCAATCCCCGGTATCCGCAGGCTGAGCCCGTGCCATATACCGTACTGGTCAACCCGGCGCTGGACCTGCTTGGCGACGAGCGCGACGAAGCCTGGGAAGGGTGCCTGTCGGTGCCAGGCTTGCGGGGCCTGGTCGCGCGCCACACGAACCTTCGCTACCGGGGTTTCGACCTGGACGGCCGGCCGATCGACCGCACCGTGACGGGCTTCCATGCGCGGGTCGTCCAGCACGAGGTGGATCACCTCGACGGCATTCTCTATCCGACGCGGGTCGCCGACCTGCGCTCGTTCGGTTTCGAGGACGAGCTGTTCCCGGACCGGGCCGCGCTGCCGCCCGACTGACTCGGCCACCCGCAGGACCGGCTGCATTAGGCGCAACGAACTTCGCATCTTCCCTATTTATGTTGCGCGAATCGCGTCCGATCCTTGGGCTGTGTCCCAAGGATGAAGGCGATGACCCACAACCTACAGAACAAACAGGTCGAGTCGCTGCGAACCACCATGCTCGCGCGGCAAGTCCAGCTACGCGAAGAAATTCGCCAGGCGCTGATCAAGAGCGACTCGGAACACTACCTGCAGATCGCCGACTCGGTGCGGGACCTCGAGGACGAATCCTTCGCCGACCTGATCGTCGACGTGGGCCTCGCCGAAATCGATCGTGACCTCGACGAACTGCGCGCGATCGACGCGGCCCTGCTGCGAGTTGCGGATGGCAGTTACGGCGTATGCGTCGTGTGCGAGAAGCCGATCGATTTGAAGCGGTTGCAACTCACGCCACAGGCATTGCGCTGCATCGATTGCCAGACGGTCTTCGAACGCACGCACTTCCAGAAGACGGGCCACACGCTCTGATCGCCCTCACCGCGGCTTCGTCCCATCTCTCCCATGCGCGCCTCGGAGAGGTGGGGATCAGGCTTGCCGCCAGGCTGCGACGTAATTCTGCCCGTACTGCATGATCCGTTGCAGCACGACCTCGTACCCCATGCCGCAAGCGAGCGCCGAGGTCGCGAAATCCTCGGTCTGGGCCAGGTTGGGATTCGCATTCGCCTCGAGCACGTACACCCCGCCGTCCGGCTTCAGCCGCAGGTCGATGCGCGCATACCCGCTGAGCGACAGCGCGCGATAGATACGCCGCACCAGCGCGGCAAGCCGCGGCGACAGGCCGGGCGGCAGGTCACGGGCAGGACCCGTGTCGATGCCGTGCCGCGTCTGGTACTTGCGGTCCCACTTCACCTTGCGCGTCGCAATCGACATCACGTCGGGCAGGGTGCCGAAATTGAGTTCCCACACCGGCAAGGTCGTCAGCCGCTCGTTGCCCATCACGCCGATGTAGAGTTCGCGGCCTTCGATGTATTCCTCGACCAGCGCGTCCGAATTCGTCTGCTCGTGGATGAATTCGACCCGCTCGCGCAGCTTCTGGCCGTCGTAGACGATCGAGGCCTGCGAGATGCCGAGCGAGGCATCCTCGGTGGCCGACTTCACGAACAGGGGAAACTTGAGCCTGCGCGGCACGGCGTAGCGGCGTTTGCGCGGCAGCAGCGCGTACCTCGCGGTGCGAATGCGGTGGTAGGCCAGGATCTGCTTCGAGAGCACCTTGTCGCGCGAGATCATCATGCCGCGCGGGTTGCAACCGGTATACGGCAGCCGCATCAGCTCGAGGAAGGCCACCACGTACTGGTCGTAGGTGACGATGCCCTGGAACTCCTCGAGCAGGTTGAAGGCAATGTCGGGCTTCCACTCCATGATCGTGGAGCGCAGCTCGGCCAGGTTGTCGCCCATGCCGAGCACCTTCACCTCGTGCCCCATCGCCTTCAGTGATGCGGTTACGTCGTACTCGGTGCGCCACTCGTCGATCTCCTGGGGAGAGTAACCGCTGGTGGATTCGGGAGGCACCAGGGTTTCGTGCACGAGCACGAGTGCGCGCAGCGGTCTCTTCGTCATAGGGCGTAGTTCTCGCGATCCCGCAACAGCATCTCCAGCATGATGCGCTCGAGCATCACCAGCACCGCGCGCTTGGTGTCGCGCTGGTTGTGACTTAGCCGCAGCTTCATGACCCGCGCGCGCTGGGTCGCAATCTTGAGGACGTGCTGGACCAGGTACGGGTGCATTCTCGCACGACGGATCATCAGGCGCTCGACCTGCGGCTGCACCTTGCGCAGGAAGCGGACGGCCTGCATTCCGTCCGGATGATCCTCCGCGGTGCCGAACACGCGCAGCAGGCGACGATCGTAGGTGCGCGCGGTGCTGAGCTCGTAACGATGCTGCTTGCGCCGATAATGCTCGCGCAAGGTGCGGGTGTTCGCGGACAGCGGCTCGATGACCTCGCGATTGAGGCACACCGCACGCCTGCCCTGCAGGTTGCGCATCGTCGCATCGACGTATTCGAGCTTGCGCAGCGCGGGCCAGCCGGCGTACTGGCTGCGCCAGCGCGAATTACGAGGCAGCCAGACAGCGAACGTTTCGGCGAAGTCTTCGGTGGGATGGCTCTGCGCGTACCAGTGGCCGAGGTGCAGCACGAACCGGCGGCTGGCAGGTCGCGGAAAATACCGCGACGGATAGCGACGCGAGGCCTTGCCGAACGTGTCGCGCCAGCTCTTGCGCCGCCGCAGGCCGAACGCGGTGTCGATCGCGTGCCCGGTCTCGTGGCGCAGGATGCGCATCAGCCACTTGTCGTTGCCGCCCTCGACCTCGTGCATGAGGCGCCGTTCGAGGCGCTTCAGACGCGGGTGCGCAAGGTAGAACGGAATGGCGATCCCGGGGATGCCATCTGGCGAGAACCATTCTTCGGACAGCCAGGGGTGCGGACGGAAGTGGATGCCCTTGAGCCGCAACTCCTCGTACAGACGCTGCACTGCCTGGTCGAGTCCCGACCGCGCGAGGGACAGGCGCAGGTCGCAGAAGCGCAGGTCGAGCAGCGCTTCGTCGTCGAGCCGCGTCCACGCGGGCTCGCGCAGCCTGCGCCGGCGCGGCTTCACGCCGACACTCCGCTCGTCGCCTGCAGGCGGGCGACGCAGTGCTCGACTGCAAGTTCAATTCGCTCGCGGCCCGCGAGCCGACCGAGCGCGTCCGCGGGCAGCGCATCGACACCGTGCTGCAGCCCGAACATCGTGCCGACGAGTGCGGCGACCAGTGCTGCATCGTCGCGCGCGTCGCGTCTTGCCGCGGCGATCGCGGCATCGAAGTCCAGCGCGTCGCCGACGATACGACGCGCCAGCACGAGCGCCTGCACCACGTCGATCGTGCCAGCGGTCAGGCTGGCTGCTGTGGCCGCCGGCACAGTGGCAAGCGCAGCCTGCAAGGTCTTGCCCAGCGGCCTGGCTGTCCAGCATCCCGGCATGGGCTCGGGGACAGCCTGCAGCCAGTCCTGCGCCGGCTGGCCGCGCAGTGCGCAGAGCAACGTCGCCGCGTAGGCGCGGCAGACGTCGAGGATCCGGGGCGACTGATGCGTGGTGCGCGCACAATCGGCGGCAAGTGCGATGGCGGCTGCGGGATCGTTGCCGGCAAACAGCGCGGCGGCCAGGACGCGCGGCAGGCTGGTCGCAGCGGCATCTTTCGGATCGTGCGAGCCGGCCACCGGCAAGCCGCGCCAGCGGAAGACGGCGAGAGCTTTCGCGACATCGGGCGACGCCTCGGCTTCGCCGGGCCGGCCCGTGGCCGACAGGTGCCCGTCCTTGAACCAGCGCCAATAGCGCTCGATCTGGTCGCGTGCATCGCTGCGTCCAAGGACGACCAGGCTTTCGGCGAGGCAGAGCGCGAGCGAGGTGTGCTGTGTCCATGCCAGCGGCGAGTTCTTCGTTGCCACGGCTGCGCGCGTTGCACCGAGCGCATCACCCAATGCGAGCCCGAACCACCCCCCGCGTACGCGCTGCTCCAGCGCAAAACCACTGACCACGTCCATTGTGGCCGCAGCACTCCCGGCCGACGCCGCCGATTTCGCACTGCGCAAGGCTCCCTTCACCCCTGGCCGCAACGCCTGCCACGAGCGTACGAATTCGGCTTGCTCGTCGGTTTCAGGCACCTGCGGCCACGACCTCGATTGCCGGCACTGCTGCCAGTAGTCGCCCAGCTCGGCGAGCGCCGCCTCACCCCCGCCCGGATTGCGCTCAGCGAGCCAGCAGCCGGCGACCATGGCGCTGCGGCCGATGCCGGCACGGCAGTGCAGGTACACGCAGTGGCCGGTCTCGAGGGCACCGTCCAGTGTCGCCAGGATACGGCCCATGGTCTCGCGGTCGGCCGGCACGCCGTGATCGGGAATCGGCTGGCGCAGGTAGTCGATGCGCCGTCCCAACCGTGTTTCGAACGGCAAGCGCATGTCGTAGGCCGGACTTTCGTCCAGCTCGGTCAGGTCGATGAAGCAAGTGACGCCGGCTTCGAGGAACCGACGCAGCCGATCCATCGACCTGGCGCGCGACCGCGAGCCCGGGTGCTCGCCCACCAGGAACCGGCCCGGCACGACCCAATACGTCGTGTCGATGGGGCGTGGCCTCGTCCAGTCGGGTCCGGCGCTGGTTTCTGGCGTCTTCGGCGTCATTGGCTCCATGATAAGGCAACGGCGTGCGACTGCCCGTGCGGCTGTGAGAGACTTGGGCCACTTTCCCGGGGGGAGAACTTCGTGCTGAAACAGCTGACAGCCCGCAAATCCGTGGCTGCGATGACTCGCGAGATCGAATCCGGGCCCAAGCTGAACCGCGTACTGGACCGCCGAGCGCTGACCTCCGTCGGCCTGGGGTCGATGATCGGCAGCGGCATCTTCGTCCTGACGGGCACCGTGGCCGCCCAGCATACGGGCCCCGCCGTCACCCTCGCCTTCCTCGTGGCCGCCATCGGTTGCGGCCTGGCCGCGCTCTGCTACGCCGAACTGGCCTCCATGATCCCGATTTCGGGCAGCGCCTACAGCTACACGTACGCGACGCTCGGTGAGGGCGTCGCCTGGTTCGTCGGCTGGAACCTCGCGCTGGAGTACGTGATGTCGGGCGCGGCCGTCGCGGTCGGATGGTCCGGCTACGTCGTCAACCTGCTCGCCGAATTCGGCCTGCACCTGCCCGAAACGCTCACCAATGCGCCGCTGGGCAAAGGTCCCGACAACCACCTGGTGACGACGGGCGCCCTGGTGAACGTGCCGGCAGTGTTGATCATCGCGCTGCTCACCTGGGTCTGCTACATCGGCGTGAAGCACTCGACGCGCGTCAACAACGTGATGGTGATGATCAAGGTCATGATCATCATCCTGTTCATCGCGGTCGGCATCAAATACGTTTCACCCGACCTCTGGCAGCCCTACCTTCCAGCCAATACGGGCACCTCGGGACACTTCGGCTTCAGCGGCATCATGCAGGGCGCCGCGATCATTTTCTTTGCCTACATCGGTTTCGACCAGGCCGCGACGACGGCGCAGGAAGCCCGCGACCCGCAGCGCGACGTGCCTTGGGGCATCATCGCCGCGCTGATCATCTCGACGACGCTGTACATCGCGATGTCTGCGGTGATGACGGGCATGGTTTCGTACACGGAACTCAACGTCGCAGCGCCGGTCGCGGTCGCGCTCGACGCGCATCCGGAACTGAAATGGCTGGGCCTGCCGGTCAAGATCGGCGCGATCGTGGGACTGACGTCGGTGATCCTCATGTCGCTGCTCGGCCAACCGCGTATTTTCATGGCGATGTCGCGTGATGGCCTGCTGCCGCCGGCGATGCAGAAAGTGCATCCGAAGTTCCGCACGCCGCACGTGGCGACGATCGTCACCGGAGTGGTGGCCGCGTTCTTCGCGGGCATGTTCCCGCTCGACGTGCTCGGCGAACTGATCTCGATCGGCATCCTGCTCGCGTTCACCGCGGTGTGTGCCGGCGTCGTCGTGCTGCGTCGCACGCAACCCGACATGCCGCGACCGTTCCGCGTACCGTTCGCCACGTTCACCGGCGCGGCCGGCGTGTTCATCTGCCTCGCCATGACGGTCTACCTGCCGCACGACACGTGGATCCGGCTGGCGGTGTGGACGGGAATCGGCGCCCTCATCTACTTCCTGTACGGCTACAGGCATTCGCGGATCCGGCAGCAGGCCTGAGCTGCACGCCTGCAGCGTCCGGTGGCAGCTGTTTGTCGTTGCCGGGCGCTTTGCTTTGCCGGGCTGTGCGGGAGGTGTGCGTAAGGAACGGTAGCGGGCGGTTCGCTCCTTGGAGCTTGCGATGACAAATGCACCAGTCAAGACACCGTGGCACCTTTGGCTGGTCGGCGTGATCGCGGTGCTGTTCAACGCCATCGGCGTGTTCGACTTCGTGATGAGCATGGCGCAGGGCGCCAGGTACCAGGCCAGTGCGGGCATGACGCCGGATCAGATCGCCCACTATCAGCAGATGCCGAGTTGGATGACGGTCGTCTGGGCGGTCGGGGTCTTTGGGGCTTTCCTGGCTTCGATACTCCTGCTTCTGCGCAGGAAACAGGCGCTGCCAGTCTTCATCCTGTCGCTGGCGGCATTTGGCGTTAGCCTCCTTTACACCTACGTCCTGACAAACGGGGGCACAGTGATGGGTCAGCAGATGGCGATCACGAGCGCCGTCATCGCGGGGCTGCTGGCTTTGTTCAGTTGGTACTCTCGGTTCATGACCCTGCGCGGCGTGCTCCGCTGACGCGAGTTCGGAGTGGCGGCTCCGTCGAACGGCAGTTCTCCTGGACAACCCAGAGCGCGCGTCTGCCTTTCCGCGCTCGGGAAGAACGACTGGGCCGGCCGCCAGGAACTGCTCCTTTGGCTCTCTCCGGCAACCGCGCAAACACAACCTGCGCCAGGAAAGCGTCAGCGAAAACCGCAGCGCTACAGTTCTTCCCAGGGCTCGCGCCCCGACGACACCGCCGTCACTGTCGCCTCGACATCGTCGAGTGAAGCCTGCTGCAGGGCGACAGCCGCGGCACGGCGCGCCTCGAGACCGGCGAAATCGAACGCGTTCGGGTCAGCCAGGTGCGACGTCGTCACATTGCCCAGTGACGAGAAGATGGTCTCAGTGCGTCCGGGAAACTCGCGCTCCCAGTCCGCCAGCATCTGCTTCACCGTGACCCGCTGCAACTGCTGCTGCGAGCCGCAGAGCGTGCACGGGATGAGCGGAAACTGCCGGGCGCGCGCATAGCGTTCGATCTCGCGCTCGGGCACGTAAGCCATGGGCCGGATCACGATGTGCCGACCGTCCTCCGAAAGCAGCTTCGGCGGCATCGTCTTCATGCGGCCGCCGAAGAACATGTTGAGGAACAGCGTCTCGACGATGTCGTCGCGATGGTGCCCAAGCGCCACCTTGGTGATGCCGTTTTCCGCTGCATAGCGATACAGCGCACCGCGGCGCAGGCGCGAGCACAAGCCGCACATCGTGCGGCCTTCGGGAATCACTCGCTTCACGACGCGGTAGGTGTCCTGCTCGATGACGTGGAACGGCACGCCGAGCGCCGTCAGGTATTCGGGCAGCACGTGCTGTGGAAAGCCCGGCTGCTTCTGGTCGAGATTGACCGCGACCAGTTCGAAGCGCACCGGTGCGCTCCGCTGCAGCGACAGCAGCACGTCGAGCAGCGTGTACGAATCCTTGCCGCCCGAGAGGCAGACCATGACGCGGTCGCCCTCCTCGATCATGCGGAAGTCTTCGATGGCCTTGCCGACGAGGCCACGC
>Ga0316195_10000648_pt1 | contig 14370 bp, 13 predicted proteins | sample Phised1_MG_FD_204937 | JGI IMG/M metagenome (GOLD analysis project Ga0316195, IMG submission 204937) | Coastal sediment microbial communities from Maine, United States - Phippsburg sediment 1 | ecosystem: Environmental > Aquatic > Marine > Coastal > Sediment | place: USA: Maine | collected... | reverse complement strand
TCGCGCATTTCAGCGGCCAGCCGGTCAAGTTCCACCACCATGGCGGCAGCTTCCGACAGGGCGCTCCAGCCCGCTTCCGGCTGCGAGGAATGGGCTTCGACCCCGGTGAAAGTTGTCAGGAACGCCTGACACGCCTTCTGCCCCGTCACCACCTCCATCATGGTGGGTTCGCCGACGATGCAAACCGATGGCTTCGGCAGGTCCAGGCCGAAGCGGTGGATCGCCGGCAGCACGCCCTCGCAGGTGATTTCCTCGTCGCACGAAAGCACCAGGTGCACCGGCCGCGACAGCCGGCGCGCCGCCAGCCGGGGCACCGCCGCCAGGCAGCAGGCGAGAAACCCTTTCATGTCGCAGGCGCCGCGGCCAAACAGCTTGCCGTCCGCCTGGCGCGCCTGCCATGGGTCGGTGGACCATTGCTGGCCGTCCACCGGCACGACGTCGGTATGGCCCGACAGCACGATGCCGCCGTCCTGCATCGGCCCGATGGTGGCGATGAGGTTGGTCTTGCCCGGTTCGAGGTCGGCGCGCACCGTCTCGATGCCGAGGCCCTGCAGATACTCTTCGGCAAACTCGATGAGCGGTACGTTGGTCTTGTGCGAGGTGGTGTCGAAGCCGATCAGGCTGGCCAGCAGTTCGGCCGAACCGGGCTGGCGCGCGGGCGATGGTTTGGCGGTCACGGACGGGCAACTCCCCGAAGGACAGGCTGCGGATTGTCAGTTGATGGTAATGGCTGCCTGCGGCGAGTCGAGCGAAAACGCCGGCACCTGCACGTCCAGCAACTGTCCGTCATGGGATTCCATGGTGTAGAAGCCGGTCATGAAGCCGCTCGATGTGCCCAGCGGGCAGCCCGAGGTGTACTCGAAACGCTCTCCCGGCCCCAGCGTCGGCTGCTTGCCCACCACGCCCTCGCCATCGACATGCTGGCGCTGGCCATTGGCGTCGATGATCTCCCAGTGGCGGGTGCGCAGCGTCACCGTCTGCTCCGAGGTGTTCTCGATGGTGATGGTGTAGGCCCACACATAGTAGTTCTCGTCCGGGTCGGACCGGTCGGCCAGGAACTCCGGGTGTACCAGCACCCTGATGCCGTGGGTCGTGGCTGCATACTGGTTCATGATTCGCCTTCGCAAGTCGTGCATCTGCAGGAAGCTGCCGCAGTGTCTGGAGGTTGCCGATTCACCTCCCGGCAATACCCGTTTATCCACGGGAATCAGGCATTTCGATCCTGATTCCCCGCCGCCGTAGCCGACAAGGGGTGGCCGGTGTGCTATTCCCTTGAGCATCAGTGTGAGCCCGGAGCAGCGCGAATGACAATGACTCCCAAGTGCGGCATAGCGCCAGCCCACATCATACGGCAGATGGCCGAACAAGGCCACATCATTGCCGCGCGGGCGCTGGACGCCGACCAGGTGCAGCCGGCCAGTCTCGACCTGCGCCTCGGCGAGGTGGCATGGCGGGTCAGGGCCTCGTTCATGCCGGGGCCGCGCAACACGGTTGCCGATCGCCTGGAGCAACTGTCGCTGCACAAGATCGACCTGACGGCGGGCGCCGTTCTGGAGGTGGGTTGCGTCTATATCGTGCCGCTGATGGAAAGCCTGGCGCTGCCGCGCGGCGTGGCCGCCGCCGCCAACCCCAAGAGCTCCACCGGCCGGCTGGACATCTTCACCCGCGTCATTGCCGACCACGCCTCGCAGTTCGACACCGTGCCGGCGGGGTATGCCGGGCCGCTCTACGCCGAGATCAGCCCGCGCACCTTCCCCATTCTGGCGCGTACCGGCTCAAGGTTGTCGCAGATCCGTTTCCGGCAGGGGGACGTCAAGGCCACCGACGAGGTGATCCATGCGCTGCACGCCGAAAAGCCGCTGGTGACGTCGGGCACGGTCGACATCGACAACGGCATCGCGCTGACCATCGACCTGTCAAGCTTCGGCGGCGACCAGCCGGTGGGCTTCCGCGCCAAGCGGCATTCAGGTCTCGTCGATGTGGACCGCAAGGCGGCGCTCGATGTGTCCGATTACTGGGACCCGATCTGGCAGCGTGATCAGTTGATCCTCGATCCCGACCAGTTCTACATTCTGGCGTCGAAGGAGGCGGTGCGCGTGCCGCCCACCCATGCCGCTGAAATGACGCCGTTCAACCCGCTGGTGGGCGAGTTCCGGGTGCATTATGCGGGCTTCTTCGACCCCGGCTTCGGCGACGTGTCCGGCCATGGCGAGGGGGCGCGCGCCGTGCTCGAGGTGCGCAGCCACGAGGTGCCGTTCATCCTCGACGACGGGCAGATCATTGGCCGGCTGATCTATGAACCTCTGTCCGAACCGCCCGAGACGGTGTACGGCCAGGGCATCGGCTCCAATTACCAGAAGCAGGGACTGAAACTGTCCAAGCACTTCAAGCCGTTCGTGGCCTGAGCGGAGCAACGGTGGGCGTCAGTTCTCGTCCATCTTGAGCGCCGAGATGAAGGCGTCTTGCGGAATCTCGACACGCCCGAACTGGCGCATCTTCTTCTTGCCTTCCTTCTGCTTGTCCAGAAGTTTCCGTTTACGCGTGGCGTCGCCGCCATAGCACTTGGCGGTCACGTCCTTGCGCAGGGCGGAGATGGTCTCGCGCGCGATGATGCGCCCGCCGATGGCCGCCTGGATCGGAATCTTGAACATGTGGCGCGGGATCAGCTCTTTCAGCTTCTCGCACATCACCCGGCCGCGCTGTTCGGCGCGGCCCCGGTGCACGATGGTGGCCAGCGCATCCACCGGCTCGTCGTTGACCAGGATCTGCATGCGCACCAGGTCGCCCGGCTCGTAGCCCACCATCTGGTAGTCGAAGCTGGCGTAGCCGCGCGTCACCGACTTCAGCCGGTCGTAGAAATCGAACACCACCTCGTTGAGCGGCAGGGCATACACCACCATGGCGCGGCTGCCGGCATAGGTCAGCTCCAGCTGCCGCCCGCGCCGGTCCTCGCACAGCTTGAGGATGGCGCCGAGATACTCGTCCGGCACCAGGATGGTGGCCTTGATCCACGGCTCCTCGATCTGCTCGATATAGTGCGGCTCGGGCATGTCGGCCGGGTTGTGCAGTTCCAGCGTTTCGCCCTTGGTCAGCTGGATGTGATAGATCACCGACGGTGCGGTGGTAATCAGCTCTATGTTGAACTCGCGCTCCAGCCGGTCGCGGATGATTTCAAGGTGCAGCAGCCCCAGGAAACCGCAGCGGAACCCGAAGCCCAGGGCGGCTGACGTTTCCATCTCGAACGAGAAGCTGGCGTCGTTGAGGCGCAGCTTGCCCATCGCCTCGCGCAGGTCCTCGAACTCCGCCGTATCGACCGGGAAGAAACCGGCAAACACCACCGGCTGGGCCGGCTTGAAGCCCGGCAACGCCTTGGCGCAGGGGCGCTTTTCTTCCGTCACCGTGTCGCCCACGCGGGTGTCGGCCACTTCCTTGATCTGCGCCGTCATGAAGCCGATTTCGCCGGGGCCAAGCTCGGCCACCATGTCGGCCTTGGGCCGGAACACGCCGACCCGGTCGACCAGGTAATTGGCGTCGGTGGACATCAGCTTGATGCGCATGCCCTTCTTCAACCGGCCATCGATGATGCGCACCAGCACGATGACGCCCAGATAGGCATCGTACCAGCTGTCCACCAGCAGCGCCTTGAGCGGTGCGTCGGCGTCGCCCTTGGGTGCCGGCAGCCGGTGCACGATGGCCTCCAGCACTTCCTTGATGCCGATGCCGGTCTTGGCCGAGATTTCCAGCGCTTCGGATGCATCCAGCCCGATCACGTCCTCGATCTGCTGTTTCACCCGGTCAGGCTCGGCCGCAGGCAGGTCGATCTTGTTGAGGACCGGCACGATCTCGTGATTGTTGTCGATGGCCTGGTAGACGTTGGCCAGCGTCTGGGCTTCCACGCCCTGCGCGGCGTCCACCACCAGCAGCGAGCCTTCCACTGCGGCCAGCGACCGGTTGACCTCGTAGGCGAAGTCCACGTGGCCGGGCGTGTCGATCAGGTTGAGTTCGTAGGTCTCGCCATTGTCGGCAGTGTAGTCGAGGCGCACCGTCTGCGCCTTCACCGTGATGCCGCGCTCGCGCTCGATGTCCATCGAGTCGAGCACCTGCTCCTTCATCTCGCGCTCGGAAAGGCCGCCGCAGACCTGGATCAGCCGGTCGGCCAGCGTCGACTTGCCATGGTCGATGTGCGCCACGATGGAGAAGTTGCGGATGTGCGAGGTGTCTGTCATGCCGCGCTGTTTGGCAGCACGTTCACAACCCGTCAAGCGGACAAATGGCGCGGGGTAAGGGGGTAGACCAAAGTCTGGAATTGTTCTAAAAAATATCTCGACCTGCCTGTCTGAACAACACCTCGAGTCTTAGCCCGTGAAACCGTTTGCCGACCTCACCGAGAAGGAAATCCTCGCCCTGGCCATCTCGTCCGAGGACGACGATGCGCGCACCTACATGTCCTTTGCCAACTCGCTGCAGGAGCAGTATCCGGCGTCGGCGCGGGTGTTCGTCGAGATGGCCGAGGAGGAGCACGAGCACCGCAGGCGGCTCACCGAGCTGTTCCAGAAGAAGTTCGGCGACTTCATTCCGCTGATCCGCCGCTCCGACATCACCGGCTTCGTCAAGCACCAGCCGGCATGGCTGATGAAGCAGCTCTCGCTCGACACCGTGCGCAAGCGCGCCGAGGTGATGGAGCTGGAAAACTACCGCTTCTACAAGCAGGCCGCCGAGCGTTCTTCCGACGACGACGTGAAGAAGCTGCTGCTCGACCTGGCCGAGGAAGAAAAGGGCCACGAAAGCTTAGCCTCGAAGCTGTCCGAAAAGCACCTCGACGCCGACACCAGGCTTACCGAAGCAGAGGCCGAGAAACAGCTGTTCCTGTTGCAGGTGGTGCAACCCGGTTTGCTCGGGCTGATGGATGGTTCCGTGTCGACGCTGGCGCCGCTGTTCGCTGCCGCCTTCGCCACCCATGACACCTGGCAGACGTTTCTTGTCGGCACCGCCGCCTCGATCGGCGCCGGCATTTCCATGGGCTTTGCCGAAGCCCTGTCCGATGATGGTGAACTGACCGGGCGAGGACACCCGTGGATTCGCGGTTCAGCCGCCGGCATCATGACGGCCATCGGCGGGTTGGGCCACACGCTGCCCTACCTGATCAACGACTTCTGGACTGCCACCATCCTCGCCGTGATCATCGTGTTCATCGAGCTGTGGGCGATCTCATACATCCGCTACAAATACATGGACACGCCGTTCCTGCGGGCCGCCTTCCAGATCGCCGTCGGTGGCTTCATCGTGTTCCTTGCGGGCATATGGATCGGCAGTCACTAGCGCTCGTAAGCTCATTGCATGATGTCGAGGCGCCATGTCCCAACGCCGCCGCGCTTGCGCGGCAAAGGTGTTGGACCACTAGGAAAGACCTATTCTTCCCAGCGCCGGCAGCTTGATGGACGGCTGGTCGAAGTCGATCCCGATGGTTGCGCCGAGGAAGTGAAACTCAACGCCCTCGCGCCATGATGCGCCCGCACCGATCAGCCCGTGCAGCGACACCTGCCAGCCGGTGCCCGACGGCATCGGGCCGTACTGCAGGCCCGGCCCCAGCCAGTCCTTGCCGATGCCGGCAGGGTCAAGTTCGGCGCCAAGCTCCGGCACCGTGCGGGCAATGTGGGCGATGAAGCTGTTGGAGTTCGGCCCCGGCCAGACCTGGTAGTCACCATGCTCGCGCCAGGGATAGGCGGCTACCGCTGCCCGCAGCCTGGGGATCAATGCTTCGGCCTGATCGCCGCGCACCTCGTGAACGATTTGCGGTTCGGATGAATACCAGCGCGCATCGGCTGCGCGATGGTCCCGGCGCACCGGGCTGCCCCATCCAACCACGTCGTAGCGCTCGTACCCGGCTCCGCCCGCCGGCTTCAGCACCAGCCAGTGATGCACTGCGAAGATGCCCTTCCAGCGGCCCGAGCGCGCCGCCATGACGTAGACCACCGCATCCTTGTCGGCGCTGGCAGGCGGCAGCATGCCGGATGACGACCAGTCGGCGCTGCGCCAGCTTGAGGGCCAGCCCTTCGAATAGGTCAGCGCCATTCCGGCTGCGATGGGCAGCAGGATCAGCGCAATGATGAATGTCGAGATGAGCTTGATGAGCCGTCGGAACATGGCGCCAAGTTGAACCGTCATTTGCGGCGCAAACACGGCGGACCCGTCAAACCCCCAGGTACCGGTGCTGCACGTCCTCGTTCTTCTTCAGCTCGGCCGAACTGCCGGTCCACACCACCTGGCCCTTCTCGATGATGAAGTGGCGGTCGGCGAGCTTCAGCAGGTCCTTGAGGTTCTTGTCGACGACGAGGATAGACAGGCCGCCTTTGCGGATTTCCGCCAGCGCCTTCCAGATCTTGTCGCGGATCAACGGCGCCAGGCCCTCGGTGGCCTCGTCCAGCACCAGCAGTTTAGGGTTGGTCATCAAGGCACGCCCGATGGCCAGCATCTGTTGCTCGCCGCCCGACAGCAGGTTGCCCATCGAGCCTTGCCGGGCTGCAAGCTCTGGGAACATGGCGTAGACCTTGTCCAGCGTCCACGGGTCCGGCAGCTTCAGGTGATTGGAAGCGGTGGCGATCAGGTTCTCTCGCACCGACAGGTTGGGGAACACCTGACGGCCTTCCGGCACCAGCCCGATGCCGAGATTGGCGGTCTTGAACGATGGCAGTCTGGACACTTCCACGCCGTCGAACTGCACCGAGCCGGAGGCCGGCCTCACAATGCCGATGATCGAATTGATGGTGGTCGTCTTGCCCATCCCGTTGCGGCCCATGAGGGTGACCACCTCGCCCGCCTGCACGTCGAAGCTCATGCCGAACAGCGCCTGGCTGGTGGCGTAGAAGGTAACGAGGTCCGTGACCCGCAGCATGGCCTCAGTCCTCCCCCAGATAGGCATCGCGCACCGCCTTGTTGCGGCGGATGTCGGCGGGGCTGCCGGTGGCGATCACCCGGCCATACACCAGCACCGAGATCCGGTCAGCCAGCGCAAACACCGCATCCATGTCGTGCTCGACCAGCAGGATGGTCTTGTCGCCCTTGAGCCCTTTCAGGATGTCCACCATGGCAGCGCTTTCTTCTGCGCCCATGCCCGCCATCGGCTCGTCCAGCAGCAGGAAGCGCGGCTTCGTCGCCAGCGCCATGGCCAGCTCCAGCTGGCGGCGCTCGCCGTGGCTCATGGCCGAGGCGATGGTTCCGGCCCGGCCGGCCAGACCCACCTTTTCGAGGATCTCCATGGCCGGCTGGCGCAGGCGCAGCTCGGTTGCCGCCGGCTGCCAGAACCGGAACGAGGTGCCGTCATGCGACTGCACCGCCAGCGACACGTTGTCGATCACGCTCATGTTCATGAACACCGATGTGATCTGGAATGACCGTGCCATGCCGAAGTGCGAACGCCGGTGGGTGGGCACCATGGTTATGTCCTTGCCATCGAGCAGGACATGGCCTGAATCGGGCGGCAGGTCGCCGGACAATTGCGCGATCAGCGTGGTCTTTCCCGCGCCGTTTGGTCCGATGACGGCGTGCAGTTCGCCCCGCTCGACCTCGATGGACACGTCATCTGTGGCGTTCACGCCGCCGAACGACTTCTTCAGGTTGCGCACCTGCAGCAGCAATTCAGCCATTCTTCAGTCCCCGGTGAATGAGACCGGACAGCCCGCCCTTGATGAACAGCACCGACAGGATCAGCAGGATGCCGAACGGCAGCGCCCAGAAGGTGGTGAAGGCGGAGAGAATCTCCTCGATGACGAGAAAGGCGACAGCGCCGAACACGGGTCCGAACAGCGTGCCGGTGCCGCCCAGGATGACCATGAACATCAGCTCGCCCGAGCGCGACCAGCTCATCATGTCGGGCGAGATGAAACTCTGGAAGTTGCCCAGCAGCGCCCCGGCCAGCCCGCACATGGCGCCCGCGATGACATAGGCGGTCAGCCGGTAGGCATAGGTATTGTAGCCCAGCGCCTTCATTCGTGCCTCGTTGGACTGGCAGCCGCGAATCACCATGCCGAAGCGCGAATTGACGATCCGGTACACCGCATAGATGCCGGCAACCAGCGCCGCATAGGCGAGCAGGAACAGCACCACCTTGTTCTCGATGTCGATGATGTTGAGTACCGAGCGGTTGTAGATGGTCAGCCCGTCATCGCCGCCATATTCCTCCAGCGACAGGAAGAAGTAATAGGCCATCTGGGCGAAAGCCATGGTGATCATGATGAAGTAGACGCCCTTGGTCCTCAGGCAGATGGCGCCGGTGACAAGCGCGAACAGCGCCGACACGGCCATCGCCAGGGGAAAGTGCAGCCAGCCCGACTCAAAGCCGTGATAGGCCGGTATGCCGACCATGTAGGCGCCGATGCCGATGAATGCGGCATGGCCGAACGAGATCATGCCGCCGAAGCCGAGGATCAGGTTGAGGCTGACCGCGGCGAATGACAGGCAGACGATGCGAGTGGCGAAGTCGAGATAGAAGGTGTTGCCGGTAAACCAGGCAATCAGCGGCAGCACCAGCAGGGCCGCCATGAACACCAGCGTGATGATGCGGCCGCTGGCCGAGCGCCCGAACAGGCTGGGCGGTTGCGTGAACGGCTGCAGGGTGGACGCCGGAATGGCGGAGGCCTGGCTCATCCTGGGCTACCTCACCTTGGGCGGAAAAAGGCCTTGCGGGCGAAGCGCCAGCACCGCGGCCATGATGATGTAGATCAGCATCGACGATATCGCCGGGCCTGCCGTCTCGGCGGCGTTGACCGGCATGAACACCTTCAAGATGTCATCGAGGAACGAACGCCCCAGCGTGTCGATCAGCCCGATCAGCAGAGCGGCGATGAACGCGCCCTTCATCGAGCCGATGCCGCCGACGATGATCACCACGAAGGCGGTGATGATGATGTCGTTGCCCATGCCGATGGTGGCCTCGGTGATCGGTGCGATCAGCATGCCGGCAAGCCCCGCCAGTACGGCGCCCAGCGCGAACACGGCGGTGAACAGCGTCTTGATGTCGATGCCCAGCGCCGAAACCATGGTGCGGTTCGAGGCGCCTGCCCGGATCAGCATGCCAAGCCTTGTGTGGCTGATGAGCAGGTAGAGGCCGGCCGCCACGATCAGCCCGGCGGTGATGATCACCAGCCGGTAGGCCGGAAAGATGACGCCGGGCAGGATGTTGACCTGGCCCTGCAGGAACTCCGGCAGCGGGATGGCGATGCCCTCCGGACCCCAGATCAGGTGCACCAGCGTATCGGCGATCAGGATGAAGCCGAACGTCGCCAGCACGTGATCCAGGTGGTCGCGCTGGTACAGGTGTCGTATGACGCCGGTCTCGACAATGAGGCCGACAAGCGCGGTACAGACCAGCGCCAGCGGCACCGCCAGCAGGAATGAGCCGGTCCAGAAGGTCAGCGTGGCGCAGAAGAATGCGCCGATCATGTACAGCGAGCCGTGCGCCAGGTTGACGAAGTCCATGATGCCGAACACCAGCGTCAGGCCGGCCGCAAGCAGAAACAGCAGCACGCCCAGTTGCAGCCCGTTCAGGAACTGGATCAGGAATAATGTACTCATAGCCCCTCGCTGCCCGGCTCCCTCACCGGGCCACGACCTTCAACCACCATCGCAAGATCGCGACATTCAACAAGACAGCAGGGGAGAACGCAATCACGCTCTCCCCTGTTTTGCGGAATTATCCGGCCGCGCGATGGCTCAATTCGCCATCGGGCATTCGCCGACATACGGGTCGACGTGGTTTTCGAACACCGTCTTGACCACCTTCGTGGTCCAGTTGCCGTCGGCGTCCGCCACGACTTCGCGCAGGTAGAAATTCTGCACCGGCATGTGGTTCTTGCCCACCGTGTACTTGCCGCGTACCGAGGCGTAGTCGGCCTTGCGGAAGGCATCGCGAAGGCCGTCCTTGTTGCTCATGTCGCCGCCCACCGCATTGACGGCCGAGGCGATCAGGTTGATCGAGTCATAGGCCTGGGCTGCATAGAATGACGGGTAGCGCTTGTACTTTTCCTTGAACGAGGTGACGAACGCCTTGTTGGCCTCGTTGTCCAGCGTCGGGTCCCACTGCTGGGTCAGCCTTGAACCCAGCACGCCTTCAAGCTTGGCCTGCTGCAGCTTGGGCAGCGCGATGGCGTCCACGGTGAAGGTCGTGTAAAGGTCCATCACGCCCTTCAGGCCGGCCTGCTGGTACTGCTGGATGAAGGCGCCGCCGGCCTTGCCCGGGTAGAACACGAAGATGGCTTCGGCCCCTGACGCCTTAGCCTTGGCGAGTTCGGCCGAGAAGTCGAGTTGGTCCGGCCACTTGGTCAGGTCCTTGCCCCTGATCTCGCCCTTGAAGGTGCGCTCCACGCCGGACAGCATGTCCTTGCCGGCAGCATAGTTCGGCCCCAGCAGGTATAGCGACTTCACGCCTTGCTGGTTCAGCACCTCGCCCATTGCCATCGGCGTCTGGTCGTTCTGCCAGGACGTGGAGAAGAAGTTCTCGTTGCACAGCTTGCCTGCCACCTGCGACGGACCGGCATTGGCTGAAATCAGGAAGCGGCCCTCGTCGAAGACGGTTTTCATCGAGGCCAGCAACACGTTTGACCAGATGTAGCCGGCGACGATCGGCACGCCGTCCTGCTGCACCAGCTTGTCGGTCTTCTGCTTGCCGATTTCGGGCTTGAAGCCGTCATCCTCGAAGATGATCTCGACGCTCTTGCCGGCCATCTTGCCGTCAAGCTTTTCCATGGCGAGGTCTACGGCATCCTTCATGTCGTTGCCGATCACCGCGGCAGGCGTGGTCAGCGTGGTGACGAAGCCGATCTTGATGTCGGCAGCCAGCGCACTGGATGCCATCAGGGCGAGGCCGAGCGTGGCCAGTCCTGTCTTCTTGAACATGTGGTCTCCTCCCGGGATGATGAACGTTGTCGGCATACGGCTGCGCCCGGTCATCTGGTTGTCCGCCGGGCGCTTGGGCGCAGACGATAGAGCCAAATAATGCAGACTTCAAATGCCGCGGATTGGAATTATCGTGCACCAGTCCGTGCTTGCGCCGCGCCCGCGCCCATTGTGAAATGCCTGACCACATCGGGGCAACACCAGCAGGAGGAACGACTTACCGCCATGACCAGGATGACAGCAGGAGTGACCAAGGCCGGAGACAGCGTGGACGGCATCGTCTGGAACATTCTCGGCCAGACCTATGTGCCGTTGCAGGTCTGCGACGCCTCGTTCTCGTGGCACGCGACCTTTCCGGATGGCACCTTCGTGCCGCCGCATATCCACCCGGACCAGGACGAGTTCATCTACGTGCTGGAAGGCCGCTTCGACCTGTTCCTTGACGGCAGCGATGCAGTGGCTACTGCCGGCGACCTTATCCGTCTTCCCCGCGGCATTGCCCACGGCATCTTCAACAAGTCGGGCGCCGACACCAAGTGCATCTTCTGGGTGGCGCCCACGCAACAGCTTTGGAGCCTGTTCACCAAGATCAGCAACGTGCCGGACCCGGGCGAGGTGGTCCGGCTGGCGGCCGAGCACAACATCCACTTCCTGCCGCCGCCGGGCGAGGGCTGATCACCGGTTCACCGCTTCCCTGTCGAACCCTGCCGTCTTCTGGTAGCCGCGCACCACGGCTTCCAGTTCGGCCTGCGTGGCGACGTCCTCAAGACGGGCGAACCCGTCCGGCGCGCGGGCGTTCACCAGGTCGATGACGCGCTCGGGACCGCCGGACCGATTCTGCCGCACGATTTCCGCCGTCATCGGCAGTCTCTCGACCTCATAGGCCTTCAGCGCCGCCTCGACGTCCGCCTCCCCGGACAGCTTGTCCGCCAGGCAGCGGGCGTCGAGAATGGCTTGCGATGCGCCGTTGGACCCCACCGGGTACATCGGGTGCGCGGCGTCGCCCAGCAGCGTGACCCGGCCGAATGTCCACGCCTCAACGGGATCGCGGTCACACATCGGGTATTCGTAGAAGGTGCCGGTCTCGCGGATCAGCGCCACCGGATCGAGCACGTCGAGATGGAAGGTGTCTTCCACGAAGGGCAGCAATTCTTCGAGCTTGCCCTCGCGGTTCCAGTCCTCGCGCCGCGGCATCGGCGTCAAGGCATCGCCCAGCTTGGCGGCCACCGCCCAGTTCATCAGCACCTTGCCGTCAGCATGTCCGTCATCGGCAATCGGGTAGAGCACCAGCTTGGCGTCCATGCCGCCGGCGATCACCATGGATTTGCCGGTCTGGAAAGGCTGCCACAGCGTGGCCCCGCGCCAAAGCATGATGCCGTTCCACTTCGGTGCGCCCTGGTCCGGATAGAACTGCTGCCGCACCACCGAGTGGATACCGTCCGCCGCGACTACGAAATCGCCCGAAACCTGCACGGTTTCCCCGCTCGCCCTGACCTCGAACATCGCAGTGGCCCCGTCCGCGTCCTGTTCCACCGCAAGGCAGGCATGGCCGGTCTTGATGGCATCCGCGCCTAGGCGCTCGACGACTGCATCGCGCAGCACGCCCTGCAGCCGTCCGCGATGGATCGAGAACTGCGGCATGTCGAGACCGGCGTGCATGCCGCGCAATTCGTGCCAGATGGTCTGGCCGTGGCGGTTCTGGTAGGTCAGCTCGTAGGTGCGGATGGCCACCCGGTCGAGTGCGTCGAGCAGGCCGATATTGGCAAGTTCCCTTATGGCGTGCGGCAGGGTGTTGATGCCCACGCCCATCTCGCGGATATCCGGTGCCCGCTCATACACCTCTGCCTCGATGCCCCTGTCGTGCAGCATCAGCGCCGTTGCCAGCCCGCCGATGCCGCCACCCACGATGATCACTTTCACGTCGCTGCTTCCCTGTAAAAATGCCCGTCTCCAAGGGTCTTGAAGACGGGCCGGATTGTGGATCATGGAGCGCTTCCAGGAAAAGCCCGTCCCCGGCTTGAACGGGGATGGAAACCGGTTTTCCGTCCGGAAGCGCGACCAGCCAACTCAGTTCATCGCGCAGTCCTTGGCGTGATCGTCGCCGGTCATCTCATAGACGGTGGCTTCCGTCTTGAAGGTCCAGTTGCCGTCCGGGCCTTCCACCACCTTGCGCAGGTAGTAGTTCTGCACCGGGAAGTGGTTGTTGCCATAGCTGTACTTGCCGCGCACCGAGTCATAGTTGGCGGCCTTGAGCGCAGCGCGGAAGGCATCCTTGTCGTCGACCTTGCCGCCGGTGGCTTCCATGGCCGAGTTGATCAGGTTGATCGCGTCATAGGCTTGCGCGGCATAGAAGCTTGGATAGCGGCCATGCTTTTCGCGGTACTTTGCGACGAACGCCTTGTTGGCCTCATTGTCGAGGTCCGGGCTCCACTGCATGGTGTCCAGCGAGCCGAGCACGGCTTCCATCTTCGCGGCCTGGAATTTCGGCAACGACAGCCCGTCCACGGTGAACACGTTGTAGAACTGCATCTTGCCGGCAAGTCCTGCCTGGCCGAACTGCTGCAGGAAAGCGCCACCTGCCTTGCCGGGGTAGAACACGAAGATCGCTTCGGCGCCCGACGCACTGGCCTTGGCCAGTTCGGCAGAGAAGTCGAGTTGGGCGTCCTTGCCCCACTTGGTGAAGTCCTCGCCCTTGATCTCGCCCTTGAACGAGCTCTTCATGCCCGCAACCATGTCCTTGCCGGCAGCATAATTTGGCGCCATTACGTAAAGCGATTTCACGCCGCGCTGGTTGAGCACTTCGCCCAGCGCCTTCGGCACCATGTCGTTCTGCCACGAGGTCGAGAAGAAGTTTGGGTCGCATTCTGCGCCGGCCACGTTCGAGGTGCCGGCATTGGCGCCGATCAGGAACTTGCCCGCATCGAGCACCGGCTTCTTCACTGCCAGCAGCGTGTTCGACCAGATGATGCCGGTAACAATGTCCACATCGTCCTGCGCCACCAACTTGTCGGCCTTCTGCTTGCCGATGTCCGGCTTGAAGCCGTCATCCTCGGCGATGATTTCCACCTCGACCCCGGCCATCTTGCCGCCGAGCTTCTCCATGGCGAGGTTGATGCCGTTCATCTGTTCTTCGCCCAGCACCGCGGCCGGGGTGGTCAGCGTGGTGATGACGCCGATCTTCAGCTTGTCGGCAGCCACGGCTGCAGTCGCGGATATGGAAAGGCCCAGCGCCAGTGCGCCTGCCAGGACTTTGCGGATCATGTACTTACTCCCTGATGAACCTGCTTGAGATACCGTTTAGCTTCAGCCTCGGGCGGCATGTTTGCAAAGGTCAGGGGAGCTTGGCAATGCCCGTTCTGCCTATGGCTGTTGGCTTTGCGATGACGCCGGACTTTTCTTTCGTTTGCCAAGCCAGTCCCGTACACCGCGGTCTTCGCTGAGGCCTATCGCCATGTCATAAGCCTCCTGGGCGACCGTGAA
>Ga0316195_10000647_pt1 | contig 14388 bp, 12 predicted proteins | sample Phised1_MG_FD_204937 | JGI IMG/M metagenome (GOLD analysis project Ga0316195, IMG submission 204937) | Coastal sediment microbial communities from Maine, United States - Phippsburg sediment 1 | ecosystem: Environmental > Aquatic > Marine > Coastal > Sediment | place: USA: Maine | collected... | reverse complement strand
AAGACGGGCCGGTCGCGCTCGGCCATTCCCGCAAAGCTGAGTTTCAGCCGGCCCAGGCGGTCGCCCTCGTGTGCGTCGGCCCCGGACACGTAGAAGGCCAGACCGGGAAGCGCTGCGGCGTGGCGGTGCCAGGCCTCGGCCAGCGCCTCGCTCAGCGCCGAAAGATAGGCGTCGTCGCCACAGCCGTCGGGCAGTTCGACGTCCAGGTCGCTGGCCTCCTTGCGCGCCGGAAAGTTCTTCGCACCATGCAGTGACAGCGTGAACACCGTCGGGTCGTCGCGGAAGATCGCCGCGGTGCCGTTGCCCTGGTGCACGTCCAGGTCGATCACCATTACACGCAGCAACTGCCGACGGTGGCGGTGCCACTCGGCCTGCATCAGCCGCGCCGCCACGGCCACGTCATTGAAGACGCAGTAGCCCGAGCCACGGTCCGCGTAGGCATGGTGCGTCCCGCCGGCCAGGTTGGCACCCACGCCTTCGGCCAGTGCAGCACGCGACGCGGCGATCGTGGCTCCGACGGAGCGGCGCGAACGCTCCGCCATGCGCGCCGACCAGGGGAATCCGATTTCGCGCTGCTGCGCCGCGGACAACAGTCCTTCGGTCACCGCGTGCACATAGCGCGGGTGGTGCGCCAACGCCAGTTCGCCGTCGCTGGCCCGAGGCGCCTCCTGGACGCGCAGTTGCGGCAACTCGCGCAGCACCGCCTCGCGCAGCAGTCCGTACTTGCTCATGGGGAAGCTGTGTCCGGCGGGCAACTCGAGCGTGAAATGGTCGGAGTGGAAGGCCTGCATCTTCGGGCCGCAACGGCGCTGTCCTAGGAGTTTGTCTCTACTTTGCTGCAGCGCAACAAAAAGTGCTTGCAATCGCCTTCGGCGTCTTTATACTGACGGACATGCTGCGGTGCAACAAAGTGTCCGCAGTCGCAAGAGTCCCAAACCGCAATCAAGGAGATTTCACCATGCTGACCGCTGAACAAGTCATGGCCGCCCAGAAGGCCAACATCGAGACCCTCTTCGGCCTGACCAACAAGGCATTTGAAGGCGTCGAGAAGCTCGTCGAGTTGAACCTGCAAGTGGCCAAGGCCGCGCTGGGCGAAGCCGCCGACCACACCCGCGCCGCAATGTCCGTCAAGGACGCGCAGGAACTGCTGGCACTGCAGGCCACGATGCTGCAGCCGGCTGCGGAAAAGGCCGCCGCCTACAGCCGTCACCTCTATGACATCGCCGCCGCCACCAACGCCGAAGTGGCGAAAGTCGCGGAGTCGCAGTTCGCCGACGCGCAGAAGAAGTTCGCCGCTGGAGTCGAGACCGCGATGAAGAACGCCCCCGCCGGCAGCGAGAACGCCGTGGCGCTGGTCAAGTCGGCGATGGCCGCTGCCAACAACGCCTTCGACAGCGTGAGCAAGGCCGCCAAGCAGGCCGCCGATGTGGCCGAAGCCAACTTCACCGCAGTGACCAACACGGCGGTCAAGGCTTCGCAAGCCGCCAGCAAGGCCAAGCGCGGCTGAGTCATGGCATCGCCGCCCTTGCCTGATGGCCGGGGCGGTTGAACTTTCCGGGGTGATCGCGCATCACACGTAAGTGGTGGCCTGCAGGGGTTGCCGCGACTGTGGATGGTTGTCTCCTCGGTACCTTGCAACAACCCCTTTCAAGGTATCTTCGGCCCGGCGCTCGCCGGGCCGTTTCTTTTTTTGCGGTCATAAAACGCGCCGCCGCATCCCGCCTGCGGCTCCTGGCCCGCAAGGCTGTTTAGCAAGCATTGGAATATGCATGCAACTTTTCTGTCGTTCTCAAATATATGAGCGATGGCTAGAGTGCGCTTCGCTTTCCAGGGCCGAACGCCCGTTGCTTGCGCACCATGTACCTCTACACCGATTTCGACCGACAGTTCGTGCGCCAGCGCGCCGCACAGTTCCGCGACCAGCTGCGCCGCCACCTGGACGGCAGCCTGCGGGAGGACGACTTCAAGGCGCTGCGCCTGCAGAACGGCTGGTACGTACAGCGCCACGCGCCGATGCTGCGCGTGGCCGTGCCCTATGGTGAATTGAGCAGCCGCCAGCTGCACCAGCTGGCGCGCGTCGCCCGCGAGTTCGACCGCGACTACGGCCACTTCACGACGCGCCAGAACCTGCAGTTCAACTGGATCCCGCTGGCGCGTGCCGCCGACGTGATGGACCTGCTGGTCGACGTGGACATGCATGGCATCCAGACCAGCGGCAATTGCATCCGCAACATCACCAGCGACGCGCTGGCCGGCATCGCACCCGATGAGGTGGTCGACCCGCGACCCTACTGTGAGATTCTGCGCCAGTGGAGCACGCTGCATCCGGAATTCGCCTTCCTGCCCCGCAAGTTCAAGATCGCCGTCGGCGGTGCGCGCGAGGACCGCGCCGCCATTGGCTGGCACGACATCGGTCTGCAGTTGCTGAAGAACGCGGTCGGCGAGGTCGGCTTCAAGGTGCGGGTCGGCGGTGGCATGGGGCGCAGCCCGATCATTGGCAGCGTCGTCAGCGACTTTGTGCCGTGGCAGCAGATCCTGGTGTTCATCGAGGCCATCGTGCGTGTCTACAACCGCATGGGCCGTCGCGACAACCTATACAAAGCGCGCATCAAGATCCTCGTCAAGGCGGAGGGCCAGGCCTTTGTCGATGCCGTCAACGCCGAGTTCAGTCAGATCCTCGAGCACGATGCGGGCGGCGCCGCGCAACTGATCCCCGAAGCCGAATTGGAGCGCGTCGCCGCCGCCTTCGTCACGCCGCCCGGCCTGGCACTGGACCGCGCAGCGCCTGCACGCTCCGCCGGCAGCACCGAGCCGCCGGCCTACAGACGCTGGCTCGAGCGCAACGTGCACGCACACAAGCTGCCGCGACATCGCGCCACGACGCTGTCGCTGAAGCGCGCCGGCCAGGCGCCGGGCGACGCCACGGGCGACCAGATGGACCGCGCCGCCGAACTGGCCACGCGTTTCAGTCAGGGCGAATTGCGCGTCACGCACGATCAGAACCTGCTGCTGCCCTGGGTGCACGAAGCCGACCTGCCGGCGCTGTGGCTGGCGGCGCGCGAAGCCGGCTTCGCCACGCCGAACATCGGGCTGCTGACCGACATGATCGCCTGCCCCGGTGGCGACTTCTGCGCGCTGGCCAATGCGCGCTCGATTCCCGTCGCCGCGGCCATCACCGAACGCTTCGACGACCTGGATCGCCTGTACGACATCGGCGACATCGACCTGCACATCAGTGGCTGCATCAACAGCTGCGGCCACCACCACAGCGGGCACATCGGCATCCTCGGCGTGGACAAGGACGGCGCCGAGTGGTACCAGGTCACGCTGGCCGGCTCGGATGGCAGCACGCTCAGCGGCGAATCCGTGCCGGGAAAGGTCATCGGCCCGTCCTTCGCGGCCGACGAGGTGCCTGACGTGATCGAGGCGCTGATCGACACCTACCTGTCACAGCGCCAGCCCGGCGAACGTTTCGTCGATGTCGCACGGCGCCTTGGTGTGGCGCCGTTCCGCGCCGCGGCAGATGCGGTGCGTCGCGCCACCGCCGCGGCGCCGCCCCGAGTCGCCGCCTGAAGAATGGTTGCCATGCGCTTCATCGACGCCCGCACCGACCCATGGAAGACCGTCAGCGGCGAAGACGGCCCGCTGCCCCACCCCGACCCGATGCCGCAGCGCCTGCTGACGCTGGGGCAGTGGCACGCGGTGCGCGACACCTGGCCGGCGCGACTGCCCACCGGCGTGCAGCTACCGAACACGCTCGACGTGGACACGCTGGCGGCCGAGCTGCGCGGGCCAGGCGCCCGGCTGTGTCTGGTGGTGCTGCACTTCCCCAAGTGGACCGACGGCCGCGCCTACTCGCAGGCGCGCCTGCTGCGCGCACGCCACCGCTTCGGTGGGGAGCTGCGCGCCACCGGCGAGGTGCTGGTGGACATGCTGCCGCTGCTGCAGCGCTGCGGCTTCGACACGGTGCAGTTGCGCCACGATCAGCGCATCGAAGACGCGGTGCGCGCACTCGGTTTCTTCGCCGGCCACTACCAGGGCGACGTGTGCGAGCCGCGCCCGGTCTTCGCCCGCAACCTGTCGGCCGAGCACACACGCGCCGATCCGCAGGCCGCGGCCGCGCTGTTTGCCGGCCAGGGCATCTGAGAATGGGTGCGATCGCCCTATACGCCCGCGCCGGCAGCGACTTCGGTGGCCGGGTGGCGCATGCGGTCGCGGTGCTGGAATCGGCCGCCACCGAGCATGCGGGTCGTATCGTGCAGGCAACCAGCCTGGGCGCCGAAGATATGGTGCTGACCGACCTGATCGCGCGCCACCATCTCCCGATCGCCATCGGCACGCTCACCACCGGCATGCTGCACGCCGAGACGCTGGCGCTGATCCCGCGCATCGAGCAGCGCTACGACATGCAGATCGAGCGCCATGCCCCGGGCGCGGACGCCGTGCTGCGCTTCGTGCACCGGCACGGCAGCGAGCCGATGTTGCGCAGCGTCGAATTGCGCAAGTCCTGCTGCGATCTGCGCAAGCTGCAGCCACTGCAGCGCATGCTGGCCGGGCGAAGCGCCTGGATCACCGGGCTTCGGCGCCAGCAGTCCAGCCAACGCGGCGCGGTGCCCTTCAGCGAGGCCGATGCCGCGGGCCGTACCAAGTTCAACCCGCTTGCCGACTGGAGCTGGGGCGACGTGTGGCACTACATCGACACGCACCAGGTGCCCTACAACGAACTGCACGATCAGTTCTTCCCGAGCATCGGCTGCGCGCCCTGCACCCGCGCCATCGCCGCCGGCGCGGACTTCCGGTCGGGGAGATGGTGGTGGGAGCAGGACGACGCCAAGGAATGCGGCCTGCACGTCAATCCGAAGAACACAGAAAGCATCGCATGAACGCCCCTCTGAGCATCGACAGGCTGTTGCCCGCGCTCGACCACCACCACCTCGACTGGCTGGAGGAAGAGGCCATCTTCATCCTGCGCGAGGTGGTGGCCAGCTTCGAGCGCCCCGCACTGCTGTTTTCCGCGGGCAAGGACTCTTGCGTGCTGCTGCACCTGGCGGAGAAGGCCTTCAAGTCGCGTGGGGCGGATCACCGTTTCGAAGGCCGCCTGCCCTTCCCGCTGCTGCACGTGGACACCGGCCACAACTTCCCCGAAGTCATCACCTTCCGCGACCGGTGCGTGGCCGATACCGGCGAGCGGCTGCTCGTCGCGCACGTCGACGATTCGATCCGCCGCGGCAGCGTGCGCCTGGCCGACCCGATGGAATCGCGCAACGGTCATCAGACGATGGCGCTGCTCGAGGCCATCGAGGCACATCGCTTCGACTGCCTGATCGGCGGCGCGCGCCGCGACGAGGAAAAGGCCCGTGCCAAGGAGCGGATGTTCAGCCACCGTGACAGCTTCGGGCAATGGCAGCCCAAGGAGCAACGGCCCGAGTTGTGGACGCTGTTCAACACGCACCTGCGTGCCGGCGAGAACTTTCGCGCCTTTCCGATCAGCAACTGGACCGAGCTCGACGTGTGGCTGTACCTGGCGCGAGAAAACGTGCCGCTGCCCGAACTGTACTTCGCGCACCCGCGCCAGGTGGTGCGGCGAAAGGGTCTGCTGGTGCCGGTGACGCCGCTGACGCCGGCGCGGCAAGGCGAACAGGCCGAGACCACCAGCGTGCGCTTTCGCACCGTCGGTGACATGAGCTGCACCTGCCCGGTCGAGAGCGGCGCTGCCAGCGCGGCGGAGATCGTCGCCGAAACGCTCAGCCTCAGCGTCAGCGAACGCGGCGCGACCCGACTGGACGACCATACGTCGGATAGTGCCATGGAGCGGCGCAAGAAGGAGGGCTACTTCTGATGGATACCGTTCTGTACCGCCCCGGTCCCGACGCATCGACGACCGCAACGCCACAGGGCGAGCACCCGCGGGTCGCGCGCCATTGCGCGACTCCGCGAAGCGCGGACCCTCGCGCGGATGCCGAAGGCGCGACCCATCGCGCCTTGCGCTTCCTCACCGCCGGAAGCGTCGACGACGGCAAGTCCACGCTGATCGGCCGGCTGCTGTTCGACAGCCGCGCTGTGCTCGCCGACCAGTTGGACATGCTCGAACGCAGGGCCGCTGGCGCGCCGCTGGACTTGTCGCTGCTGACCGACGGGCTGGAGGCCGAGCGCGAACAGGGCATCACCATCGACGTGGCGTACCGCTACTTCGCCACGCCGCGGCGCAAGTTCATCATCGCGGACGCGCCGGGACACGAGCAGTACACGCGCAACATGGTCACCGCCGCCGCAGGCAGCGATGCCGCGGTGGTACTGGTGGACATCACCAAGATCGATTGGACGGCCTCGCCGGTGCAGTTGCTGCCGCAGACACGCCGCCATGCGCTGCTGGCGCATCTACTGCGCGTACCGAGCATCGTCTTCGCGGTCAACAAGATCGATGCGCTGGCCCAGCCGCAAAGCGCCTTCGAGGCGGTGCGCGGCGCGCTGCTTGACTTTGCTCGCAAGGCCGGCATCACGGTGGCCGCGGTGGTGCCGGTGTCGGCGCTGCGCGGCGACAACATCATGCAGCCGCTGGCCACGCCCTGGTATGCCGGACCGTCGCTGCTGCAGGTGCTGGAGAGCTTGCCCTCCACGCAGGAGCGGATCGACGGCGAGCTGCTGCTGCCGGTGCAGTACATCGCACGCGACGCCGCAGCCGCCACGACGTCCGGCACCGGCCGCCAGCCACGCACGCTGTGGGGGCGCATCGCGCAGGGCCGGGTGTGCGCGGGCGAGATGGTGCAGCTGTTCCCGAGCGGCGAACGTGCCAGGGTGACGGCACTGCGCGGGGCCGGGCAGGGCTTGGACAGCGCCGAGGCCGGCCAGTCGGTGGGGCTGGAGTTGGAGCGCCAGCTTGACGTGTCGCGAGGCGACTGGGTCGGCACGCCCGGCACGCTCTTGCCAGCGCAGCGCTTTGGCGCGACGCTGGCGTGGCTGGACTGCGAGGCCGCGGTGATCGGCCGCAAGTACCTCGTGCGGCATGGCAACCGTTGGGTGCAGGCACGCATCGCCTCGATCTGTCACCGCCTGGACGTGCGCACGCTGCAGCCGACCGATGCACACGAGTTGGCGGTCAATGACATCGGCCGCGTGGTGATCGAACTGCAGCAGCCGCTGCCGCTGCAGCCCTATGCGCAAAGCCGTGTCGCCGGCGCACTGATCGTGGTCGACCCCAGCAGCCACCGCACCAGCGGGGCGCTGCTCGTGGAGTCGCTGCGCTGACATGGGCTTCGTCAGCTTCGTCGGCGCCGGCCCGGGCGCTGCAGACCTGATCACGCTGCGTGGCGCACGAGCGCTGGCACGTGCCGAGGTGGTGCTGTTCGACGCCCTCACCGATCCCGCGCTGCGCGAACTGGCTCCCGCGGCCCGCTGGATCGACGTCGGCAAGCGCGGCTTCGCCCGTTCCACCGATCAGGCCGCGATCGACGCGCTGCTGGTGCGCACGGCCCGCGAGCACGCCCTGGTGGTCCGGCTCAAGGGTGGCGACCCGAGCTTGTTCGGCCGGCTGGAGGAGGAACTGCAAGCGCTGGTCGCCGCAGGCATCGACTGCGAGGTGGTGCCTGGCGTGACGGCCGCACTCGCCGCCGCGGCGGCAGCCCGTCGCCCGCTGACACGCCGCGGCCGCGGGCGCAGCGTCACCCTCGGCACGGCCATGACGAAGCAGGGCAAGGTGCGCGCCTCGCGCGCGTCCGACAGCGAGGTCTTCTACATGGCTGGCAAGCAGCTGGGCGCGCTGTCTCGGCAATTGATCGCCCAGGGCTGGGCGGCCGACACCGCGGTACTCGTGGTGTCGCGGGCCGGCTGGCCGGATGAGCTGTGCAGTCAGCATCGCGTGGACACGTTGCCCCAGGCCACGGTGCTGCACGCCGGCCGGCCGACGGTGGTCAGCGTGGGTGCCGCGGCCGAGCCCGTGGCGTCGCCGACCGGGCTGCAGGGCCTGGACAGCCCCGCGATCGGCCTGGGCGCTGTGACACCTTAAAATCGGCGGCATGTCATCGCGCTGCGCCTGAGACTCGTGTCCGGTCAGCGGCTGGCTCACTACTGCCCCACAGGCCCACTCGAGCTTCCCATGACCCACGTCGTTCTCGAATCGTGCATCCGCTGCAAGTACACCGACTGCGTGGATGTCTGCCCCGTCGATTGTTTCCGCGAGGGGCCGAACATGCTCAGCATCGACCCCGACGAATGCATCGACTGCGCAGTGTGCATCCCGGAGTGCCCGGTCAATGCCATCCTGCCGGAGGAGGACGTGCCGCAGGACCAGTTGCACTTCATCAAGCTCAATGCTGAGCTTTCGCGCACCTGGCCGAGCATCACCAAACGCAAGCCGGCGCCGCCCGACGCCGACGAATGGAAGGACAGGAAGGACAAGCTGTCCGAACTGATCCGCTGAGCCGCTGCCTTCAAATCCCGGGCCACCCGAGCAGGGCGCGCCGCCAGAACGCATGGACCCCAAAGCAAATCTCGAGGTGACCGACACCGCCCGCAGCCATGAAGGCCCGATCGAGACCGATGCCGTCATCGTCGGCGCCGGCCCGGTGGGCCTGTTCCAGGTGTTCGAACTGGGGCTGCTGGAGGTCAAAGCGCACATCGTCGACTCGCTGGCCTATGCCGGCGGGCAATGCATCGAGCTGTACCCCGACAAGCCGATCTACGACATCCCGGCCGTGCCGGTGTGCACCGGCAAGGAACTGACCGACAACCTGCTCAAGCAGATCGAGCCCTTCGGCGCCACCTTCCACCTCGGCCAGGAAGTCAGTTCGCTCGAACGGCAAGCCGATGGCCGCTTTCTCGTCGGCACCAGCAAGGGCACGCGTTTCCTGGCGAAGACGGTGTTCATTGCCGGGGGCGTGGGTTCGTTCCAGCCGCGCACCCTGCGGCTCGACGGGCTCGACAAGCACCTCGACTCGCAACTGTTCTACCGCGTGCGCGACCCGGCGCAGTTCGCGGGCAAGGACCTGGTCATCGTCGGCGGCGGCGATTCGGCCCTCGACTGGGCGCTGAACTTCGTGCAGGAAGGCCCACACCAGGCGGCCAGCGTGATCCTTATGCACCGGCGCGACGGCTTTCGCGCGGCGCCCGCCTCGGTGGCGCGCATGAAGGCGCTGTGCGATGACATGCAGATGCAGTTCCTGGTCGGCCAGGCCACCGGCATCGAAGAGCGCGACGGCCGCCTGACCGCGCTGAAGGTCACCGGCGGCGACGGCGTCACGCGAACCGTGCCGCTGGACGTGCTGCTGGTGTTCTTCGGCCTGAGCCCGAAGCTCGGGCCCATCGCCGAGTGGGGGCTGGGCATCGAGCGCAAGCAGGTCGTCGTCGATACCGAGAAGTTCGAAAGCAGCGTGCCGGGCATCTTTGCGGTGGGCGACATCAACACCTACCCGGGAAAGAAGAAGCTGATCCTGTCGGGCTTCCACGAAGCGGCGCTGGCCGCCTTCGGCGCGGCGCCGTACATCTTCCCGGAAAAGCGCATCCTGCTGCAGTACACCACCACCAGCCCGAAGTTGCACAAGGTGCTGGGGGTGGAGACGCCGGTGTTCGATTGACGGCCACTCCCAGCTGGCACTGCGGGCCCGCTCTGCGGGCCCTTGTTTTTTGAGGCTATAGTTTCCTTGCGCTGCGGCCTGCCGTGGCGCCTTCGCTAGGGGTGTTGCGCCGGCCTTCGGGACGGGGCGACTGAGAAAGTCCCTTTGAACCTGATTGAGGTAATCCTCGCGCAGGGAAGCACGCCCGATATCGGCCCTGGTGCCGCGGGCACCGCCGACCTGCCATCGAAGCCGAGAGACGATGGCAACCACAAAGTACCCCTCCCCGACCTGCCGATTGCTGGCAGTGGGCATCGCCACCATCGGCTCTTGTCTGGCTGCTCAGGCGCAGTCCGACGACGCATCGCAACGCGTGACTGTCAGCGCCACCCGCTGGGTCGCAGGTATCACCGGATTCGGCAACCAGCCTCTCGCAGACATCCCGATGTCGGTGGGCGTGACCACGGCTGAGCAGATGAAGGACCTGGGCGTGCGCCGGCTTTCCGACCTGGCGAGGATCGACGCGTCGGTGGGCGACGGCTACAACGCCGAGGGCTACTACGACTTCATGACCGTGCGCGGCTTCGTCATCGACAACCGCTTCAACTACCGGCGCGACGGGCTGCCGATCAGCGGCGAGACCTCTCTGCCGCTGGACAACAAGTCGCGCATCGAGGTGCTCAAGGGCACCAGCGGCATGCAGTCGGGCATCGGCTCGCCCGGCGGCTTGATCAACCTGGTGGTCAAGCGCCCGACCGAAACACCCGTGCGCGACCTGCAGCTTGGCTGGCGCCAGGACGGTAGCGTGCTGGCCTCGGCGGACCTGGCCGACCGCTTCGGCGAACAACGCCAGTTCGGCCTTCGTCTGAATGCAGCCTACGAATGGCTGGACCCGCAGACCTACGTTGCCCGTGGCAACCGCACGCTGCTGGCGCTGGCCGGCGAATGGCGGCCTAGCGCAGACACCCGGCTGGAAGCCGAGGTGGAACACTCGCACCGCGAACAGCCCAGCGTGCCCGGCTTCAGCGTGCTCGGCTCGGTCGTGCCGTCCGCCGGCAACCCGCGCATCAACCTGAACAACCAGCCCTGGTCGCAGCCCAGCGTGTTCGACGGCACGACCGGCTCGCTGCGCTGGCGCCAGCGCCTCGACGAGGCGTGGAGCTTCACCGCGCAGGCAGCCACGCAGCGGTTGAAGACCGACGACTACATCGCGTTCCCGTACGGCTGCAGCGCGGAAGACACCTACGACCGCTACTGCAGCGACGGCACCTACGACCTGTACGACTTCCGCAGCCCCGGCGAAGAGCGGCGCACCAGCGTCGTCGACCTGGCGCTGAACGGCGCACTTCTGACTTCTGGCGTGCGCCACGCGTTGACGGCCGGCGTTCAATTCAACCGGGTGTCGCACCGCTTCAATCGCCAGGCCTTCAACTACGCCGGCATCGGCAACGTCGAAGGCACGCTGTTCACGCCGCCCGCACCCGACCTGAGCGGCGAAAACACCAATCGTGATGCCCGTTCGACTGAGTTCTACGTCCGCGATGCCGTCGCCTTCGACGACCGGTCCACGCTGTGGCTGGGCTGGCGCCATACCCGGCAAAGCGAAGACACGGTGCGCACCGACGGCAGCCAGGCGACGGGCGTGAGCCAGGGCTTCAACGCGCCCTGGCTGGCGCTGAGCCACTGGCTGCAAGGCGGCACGCTCGTGTATGCGAGCTACGGTACCGGGGTCGAATCCGAGGTGGCGCCGAACCAGCCGCGCTACATCAATCGCGGCGAAGCACTGCCGGCCTTGCAGAGCCGGCAGGTCGAGCTCGGGTTGAAGGGCCCGCTCGGGAACGGCGAGTGGTCGGTTGTGGCCTTCGACATCGACCGGCCCGTCTCGGCGGACGCAGGCGCGTGCGACAGTAACGACAGCTGCACGCGCGTGCGCGACGGCAGCGCCGTGCACCGCGGTATCGAGGTCACGCTGGCCGGCCGCTACGGGCCGTGGAGCATCGGCGGCGGTGCGATGGCGCTGCGTGCCCGGCGCGAAGGCAGTGCCGATGCCAGCATCAACGGGCTGCGCCCGACCAACGTACCGGCCTACACACTGAAGCTGCAATTCGGCTATCGCGTTGCCGCACTGCCGGGGCTGGAGCTGCTGGCCAATGGCCTGTACGAGAGCGAGCGCATCGTGCTGCCGGACAACAGCCTGAGCATTCCTGGCGTGTCTCGGCTGGACCTCGGCCTGCGCTACGCGCAACTCGTTGGCCAGAAAACGCTTCTGTGGCGCGTCGGCGTGGACAACCTGTTCAACCAGGACGCGTGGCGCCAGTCACCGTATCAGTTCGGGCACTCGTACCTGTTCCCCCTAGCGCCGCGCACCTTGGCACTGTCGCTGCAGGCCAGCCTCTGAGAGCAGCATCGCAGGCTATAATTTTAAGATTGTTCCTCGATAGCTCAGTCGGTAGAGCGCCGGACTGTTAATCCGTAGGTCCCTGGTTCGAGCCCAGGTCGAGGAGCCATGGGTAGACGTGGGGTCTGACAGAGATGTCAGACCCCTTTGCATTTGAGCATGTAGGCGTTGGTGTAGGCGGGGCACGGCCGCCCAGGGGGAGCACATGAAACGACTGTTGGCCGAATGGCTTTGGCGCACCGCCATGGTCTGCGCACTGGGGTGGATCGGGTGGGAACTGCACCAAATGCGCGCGGACTTGCAGCAACCCGTCGACGATCAAACGACTGCCGAAACGGACCCGCTGGGCGAAAGCATCGATGAACTCAGCGATCACGTGGCGGTGTTGGACGCGAAGCTCGACGCGATCATGGTGGCGATGACCAAACTCGCGCGATAGCCCGGACTACTCGCCGCGGCCTTGGGGTCATTCGCGCACAGCTCACGATGACCGGTTCAGTTGAGGCTTGTGTGACACTTGCCCTCGCGCGCAGGTAGTCGCGCGCCCTCGCTTCGTCCGGGCAGGTGTTGCCTAAGCCTAACTGATCGCCGGTCAAGACTGGCCGCAATTGGTCGGAACTACCCTTTCGCGGATCTTGCCGACAGCTGCCGGTGGGCAGACCGGCGACCGACCGAAGGACTGCTGCCGGGCGCGGCTGCGAACTGGCAGTCCCGGCCACAGGCCGCTGGTTGCGGCCGGCAGATTTCTGGCATCTCGCCGCGCGAGGCGAACTACCACCACCAGGGACTCCAGCTCCGCGTTACCTGCCGTTATCCGCTTCGCAGCCACAGCGTGTCGAGTCCATCCAGGCAGCGGGCATCGGAAAGGCCCGCTCCGTTTGTCATCAGCACGCTGACTGCCCCGGCGTCCGGATAGACGCGAAGTTCGCCGTAGCCGCCCAGACCACCTCCGGCATGCGCGAACCACGGGTGTCGCCCGACTCGCCCGCTGAACCAGCCGAGACTGCGCCGCGGCCCCGGCCCGGGTACGACGGCGAGCATCTGCGCTCGCACCGCCGGCGCCAAGCCCGGCACGCTCCCGAGCAAGGCCTGGCCGAATCGCGCCAGCCCGCGCGCGTTGGCCATCAGGCCGCCGTAGGCGCTGCCGTTCACGTGGTGCAACCTCAAATACAACCAGCGGCGGTCGGAGCCCCTGGTGATTGCAGACCGATCCACCAGCAGCCCGAGCAGTAGATTGAGCAGGCCGAAGCGGCGCAAATGACCGCGAGCATGGCGCTCTGGCGCGTCGATCGCGAACGAGAGCCGCTCGTCATCGCGGCCTTGCAGCGAGTCGATCACCAGCGCTCGCTCGGCCTCCACGAACGAGCCATTCCACGCGCGCTCGATCGCTCGCCCTAGCAGCAGGTAGCCGACGTTCGAGTAGCCGCTGCGCGCCAAGCGACGCTGCGAGCCGCGCAGCGCATCGATCTGCATTCGCACGAATACCGCCTCATCGAAGCGCTTGTGCTCCTTTGCCGTATGAATCCAGCGCAACGGGTTCGGATTGCGGAAGCCGGCGCGATGCAGCAGCGTGTCCCGCACGGATCCGTAGGCCTCCAGCCCAGGCACAGCGGCCGCGGTACCGATCGGGGCATCCAGATCGAGTCGCCCGGACTCAACGAGCGCGAGCACAGCCGCTGCCGTGAACGTCTTGGTGATCGAGTAGGCGTTAAACGTCGTTTCTGGCGTGACCGGACGCGCGAGCGCGGCATCGGCCATGCCGTGGCACACCTCTACTTCGGTCTGGTCCCCGCGCACCACCAGGTACTGTGCGCCGGCCGCACCACGTCTCTCCGCCAACACCGCGACACGCTGGGCGGCGCACGCCGTCACGCCGTCACGCCGGCGGGCCGGCCATTGCAACGCCGAAGCGCGCGGCGATCTCGGCCATGGCATCGGCATCTCGCGGCATCTCCTTCACGCGTTCGCTCATGGCCTCGAAAAAGCGGTCGATCGGGCCACCCACGGCCCATGCCAGAAACCGAACCGCTGCCGCTGCGGCATTGGCGTAGCCATGCAGCGTGCGCGGCGGCACATGGCCGAACTCGCCGGGTTCCAGGGTGCGCGACTGGTCGCCAATCGACAGTGTCAACGCTCCTTCGAGCACGAAATAGCCCTCCTCCTCATTGCTGTGGGTGTGCGGCGGCACGAAACCGCCAGGCGGCACCTCGACCAACATGGCGCTCATCTGGAACGGCGAGTCGGCAGATCGCATCAGCAGGCGCAGTTGATCGGACAGGACCTGGATCGGCTCGATGGCCGAGCTGCGGGCAAAGGGCGTGGTGACCACCTCGGCAGGCGAAAGACACTTTGTCTGTCGATGATTAGACAGATAATCTGTCTTTGTGTCAACATCCGAGCATGTCCATAAGCGCGCCCGACCCGTCCCTGCCGCATCCGCAG
>Ga0316195_10000646_pt1 | contig 14393 bp, 13 predicted proteins | sample Phised1_MG_FD_204937 | JGI IMG/M metagenome (GOLD analysis project Ga0316195, IMG submission 204937) | Coastal sediment microbial communities from Maine, United States - Phippsburg sediment 1 | ecosystem: Environmental > Aquatic > Marine > Coastal > Sediment | place: USA: Maine | collected... | reverse complement strand
TATTTTTCAAGCGTTAAATACCTCTATCAATAAGAAGCCCCAGTTGAAGACGTGGCCTGTTTAGCAATGACTTGTCATTGGATAGCCTACTGAAGAGAATCTTTCCTATTTATATTGCAATGTTTTAACCTGCTCAGATTGGTAGAAATGCCAAATTCTTGCTTACCCTGACATATAGAAAAACGCCCCAGAGTTTCCTGGGGCGTTTCTGTGTTTCTTTCGTTCTCAGAGTGTTCCCGTCGTGGGAACCTTTGATGGATCACGAGACCTCAGCAATCCAAATGTTTTTGTTTTTCAGCTTGATGAGACTTCTCCTAAGTGGTCAGGTGGATCAGAGACTAGCATAAAGTCTTCCTCCTTTGCCTTTGAGAGACCTCTTTAGCTATTGAGGTAGTTTCACTATACCACAAAAGCCAATCTGGGGTGCAAGAGGGACACTTGAAATTGATCCAGGTGGCCACCATTTTTGGTCGAATCTGGTTTAGAGCAGATTGAACTAAAATGAATTTTCGATGACGACCTCTCTAAGAGGTAATTGGCCTGGCTTAGGCCAAGAATCCTTTGTTTTTTTACCTATAGCCACCATAGCACCCATCAAATGGTCGTCAGGGAGGTTGATGAGTTCACCAACCTTTTCTATGTCGAAACCGATCATTGGGCAAGAGTCATATCCCATGGATTTGGCTGCAAGCATGATGGTTTGCATTGCCATTCCGATTGACCTCTGAGCCTCGTCACGCTGTAACCAATCACGCCCCTCATGAAAGGGTCCCATCCAGTTAACAAGAAGGTCGGCCACCTCTTTAGGAGCGTTCTTCCAGTATCGTTGAGGGTCCTTGGTCCAAGCTTTAATGTCTGCCGTCATAATGATGAGGAGGGATGCATCAGTCATTTGTGCCTGATCATTGCCGTACTCTGTACGAATTTTTCGACGTAATTCAGGATCGCGAACTATGACAAACCTCCAGTGTTGAATGTTGAAGCTTGTAGGGGATTGAACGGCGGCTTCTAACAGCTTCGTCTCCTCCTCTTTAGTGAGGCGGTGATCGGGGTCAAATTGTTTTATCGCCCGACGCTGATAGATGGCATCAAATGTGTCCATAAAATTACTCCTTTCGATGAATCTCTTAGTCTCCGAAAAAAGTATATAGTAGATTTGTGAAAATGCTTGATTGTCTTTATAAAGAGAACGGCCACCCGTTTCCAGGTGGCCATTTTGTACCTTAAAGATGGTAACTTTAACTGGGTTTGTTAGGTTGTTGAATCAGGATAACTTTTCCAGCAGGGCCTTGGCCACGGGTCCAGACGATGCGGGGTTTTGTCCAGTGATCAGCAGACCATCAATCACGACGTGTGGCTGCCAATCCTCCAGTTTGGAATAACTGGCACCATTCTGTTTGAGCATGTCCTCGACCAGAAAGGGGACGACATCGGTCAGTCCAACTGCCGCCTCTTCGGTATTAGTGAAGCCAGTGACAGCTTTGCCCTTTACAACTGATGTCCCATCGAGTGCTTTGGGATGGCGTAATACACCAGGTGCATGACAAACGGCGGCAACTGGTTTCTTCGATTCGAGCATCGTTTCGATCAGGGCGATGGACGCAGTATCTTCGGCTAAGTCCCACAGGGGGCCATGTCCGCCCGGGTAAAAAACAGCGTCAAAATTATCTGCGGAGACATCTGCTAGCTTGAGCGTGCTTGCCAGAACGGCCTGTGCAGCTGGATCTGACTTGAAGCGGTGGGTGGATTCGGTTTGAAAATCAGGCGCGTCACTTTTTGGATCGAGTGGTGGTTGCCCTCCGAGGGGTGAGGCTAAGGTGATTTCCGCGCCGGCGTCTTTAAAAACATAGTAGGGTGTGGCAAATTCTTCCAGCCAGAAACCGGTTTTGTCCCCCGTCTCTCCGAGCTTGTCATGTGAAGTCAGTACGATCAGTATTTTCATTTTAACTCCTTGATTTGCGGGATGATTAGTCATTCGCAATATGGGCCGCTAGTTCTCTAAGGATTCTCAGAGACCTACAGAAACACGATGTTATCAACTATAGTCTGGAATGGGTTGTGGTCAACGTGGTGTTTTCTTATTTATCATCCTGCGTTATATGGAAGGTGTGTAATTAACCTAAAGGAAAAACCCTTACTGACCCTGAAATATAAAAATGGCCCATCCGGGCAGGATGGGCCATTCTGCGTTTTATTGATGGTCACTATTGAGACACCTGCAGAGATAACGGTTTTGAAAAATAAGCCTTACTGTAGCGTGAAAATTGGCCAAAGCAGGCTGCCAGCGATTAACCACATAACACCACCAATCGCAACATCGAGGATTTTCCATGCAATCTGTTTACTAAAGAGCGGCGCTAGAATGCGGGAGCCATAGCCGAGGCCATAAAACCAGACCATTGAGGCACAGACCGCACCAATGGCAAAAGCTGCTCTTTCCTTTTCAGGAAGCTGCCCGGCAATGCTGCCAAGCAGGATAACGGTGTCGAGATAGACATGCGGGTTGAGAAGGGTCAAAGCGAAGGTGGTCGCTACTGCCCAAGCCAGTCCTTGTGCAGCGCTCTTCGCATCATCAGCGACTAACGTTTCTGACTTGAACGCTGCAAGGAAAGATCTCACGCCATAAAAGAAAAGGAAGATTGCGCCACCCCAGCGAGCAATCAGCATAAGCTTTTGGGACGACGCGACGAGGGTGCCGAAGCCGCCGACTCCCAGGAGAATCAGCAGCGCATCGCACAGAAAGCAGATCGTGCAGATGGTAAAGACATGCTCTTTCCTTAATCCCTGGCGAAGGACAAATGCATTCTGGCTGCCGATGGCAATAATTAAGCTGGCGCCAAGAGAGAAACCCTGTATGAGTGGAGTTATCATTTCGATAGTCTATATTTTATTTCTTCTTCAATAACAGAACACCAAGAAAAATCAGAAACGTCGCCCCATAATCCTCAATCCCAATCGGCTCCCCAACCAATACAGCTCCGATCAGAAGCGCAATGACAGGTGGGATATAGGTTACAGACGACGCTGAGACGGCGCCGAGTCTTTCGACAATATAATAGTAAATGATATACGCCAGACCTGTTCCTAAAAGGCCAAGACCGACAATCAGGCCCAGCGCTGTGTGTGTGCTGGCGAAGACTTTGCCAAGGCCACCGTAATCAGTGAAAAGAGCCAGGACCAGAAGGCCAAGCCCTAGCTGATAGGTTACGAGGGCCGCTGCTGGAATTTTCAAAGGAATGATAAACTTTTTCGCATAGACGAATGAGGCACCGACGCTGAGCGAACCTGCAACCATGTAAGCCACACCTTCCAGGCTGGTACTGGTGAGATCTGCACCTGATGGCCGCCCCATAATGACCACGCCAATAAAACCAATCAAGACCCCGACAACTTTCAATCGGGTGGCTTTTTCCTCTTCAATAAAGAGCACGGCAAGCACGAAAGCGAATAACGGGATGGCCCCGCTTACTGCACCAGCGACCCCTGAAAGCAGCAGAGAGGTACCTTTAGCATAGCCATAGTAATAAATTGCTGTAGCCAGCATGCCCATTACGAAAAAATGGCCGGCATGTCTGAGGTGTTGCCAACGCAAAGAACCTTTCAGACGAGCATAGATAACGACAGGAAGGAATCCGAACAAAACTCTGAAAAAGACGATTTGTAACGGGTTGATAAGGTTTGCCGCCATTTTCATGTAAATAAAGTTGCTGCCCCAAATGACTCCAAGTGCAACGAAGGCAATGATTGGAGCATATTGCGATTTATCTTTAACTGGCATGATGATCTTTCACTGAAAAATGCGGCGCAGGGTACGATTTAGCAGTCGTTTGTACGTTACAAGCAACGGCCATTTGACCTGCTGTCAATCTGGGTGCGCTATGCGACGGCAGACTGAAATGATTACCGCCAAGCCACGATTTCATCGGGAGAATCGTGGCTCCACTGACTGACAAACATCAACACTAACGGCTATTCTCACACATTCCTTCACCTTTCAAAAAAATTGGCACATGTCCCTTCGCGACAAACCCTGACACGGCGTTTAATGGCGAGCTTCACACAGGAAACGTTTTTGTTTCTCTTTTCCTGACCAGTGGAAAGCGACAATTGAATTTGCAGGAGAAGGGCTATGAAATCAATCGGATAGAGCTCTTGCCGTTTCAGGCTGATGTTGTTCACGATTACACATGCCTAGAGCAAGGCAATGGTGACTCTAATATCTGCTGTATGCTGTGGGGCCTGGCAAGCCTGGGACTGACTGTCTGTTGCCCCGCTTCAGTGGTAACGCCACAGCTATTTCAACGTCTGGATTTTGCTCAGGCTTTCCTGCAGCACCGCCATCTTCTCCCCGGCATCCTTGAGCTTGCCACGATCCTTCTCGAGGACTTGTGCCGGGGCATTGGCGACGAATTTCTCATTTGACAACTTCTTGGTGAAGAGATCGATGTCCTTCTGGACTTTGGCGATCTCCTTCTGCAGGCGCTTTTCCTCTTCGGCAACATCCACTAGACCGGCCAGCGGTAGAGAGATTTCTACATCACCGGCAACCTGGGTAGCAGATTGCTCCGGCGGAGTGAGGTTCTGACCGATGGTCAGCTCGCCGACCTTGCCAAGCACGCGGATGGCAGCGCTGCCCTCTTCGAGAATCTCCGTCGAGCGGTCGTCTTTACAGTTGAGCAAAGCCGCCACCTGTCTGCCGGGTGGGACATCCATTTCACCACGGATGTTCCGGATTGCCCGGATTACCTCCATGACCAGCTCCATCCGTTCAGCGCCGGCGGTATCTGTCGGCAGTCCGGCTCCGTCTGGAAACGCCGCCTGCATGATCGTAACGCAGGGGCGCTGACCGGGCAGAACCTGCCAGATTTCTTCGGTAATAAAAGGCATGAACGGGTGCAACAGGCGCAGCAGTTGCTCGAGCACAGTGAACAGGACGCTCTGCACCCTTGCCCTGGCCTGCGGATCATCTCCGTAGAGGTCATCCTTGGCCATTTCGATGTACCAGTCGCAGAAGTTGTGCCAGGTAAAGGCATAGAGGGTGCTGGCTGCTTCGTTGAATTTGTAACCATCGAGAGCCTGGCCGGTCTGACGGATGGTTTCTTCCAGGCGAGTCAGAATCCAGCGATCGGCATCGGACAGGTCAAGCTTGTCCAGGTCGATTGCGGACGGGTCGAAATCCTCGAGATTCATCAAGGCGAAACGGCTGGCGTTCCAGAGTTTGTTACAGAAATTCCGGTAACCGGCGATTCTCTCAGTGGAGAGCTTGATGTCGCGTCCCATAGCTGCGAACGAGGTTAGAGTAAAGCGGAAGGCATCCGCGCCGTACTCATCGATGACATGCAGCGGGTCGATCACGTTACCTTTGCTCTTGCTCATCTTCTGGCCCTGGGCATCGCGCACCAGGGCATGGATATAGACGTCCCTGAAGGGCACGGCCTCCATAAACTTGAGCCCCATCATCATCATGCGCGCCACCCAGAAGAACAGGATGTCGAAGCCGGTGACCAGACAGGATGTCGGGTAAAACTTGGCCAGCGTGTCGGTCTGGTCAGGCCAGCCCATGGTCGAGAAAGGCCAGAGAGCCGATGAAAACCAGGTGTCGAGGACATCGGTGTCCTGACGGATGTCTGCGCTGCCACAATACGCACAAACCGCGGCATCTGTACGGCTGACCGTCAGTTCGTCGCAATCCTCGCAATACCAGACCGGAATCCGGTGCCCCCACCAGATCTGGCGGCTGATGCACCAGTCCTGGAGATTGAACATCCATTCGAAATAGGTTTTTTCCCACTGTTGAGGGACAATCCGGGTATCGCCCTGCTGCACAGCCTTGATCGCCTCTTCAGCCAGGGGGCCGACCTTGACGTACCATTGCAGGGAGAGATAAGGCTCGATCACCGTCCTGCAACGGTAACACTCGCCGACAGCGTTTTCGTAGTTGTCGATTTTCTCCAGCAGGCCCTGGTTCTCCAGGTCGGCAACGACGTTGGCGCGGGCCTCGTAGCGCTCCTGCCCCTGGTAAGGGCCGCCATTCTCATTAACGACACCTGACTCGTCAAAGATATTGATCTTCTCCAGGTTGTGGCGTTTCCCCATTTCAAAGTCGTTGAAATCATGGGCCGGAGTAATTTTCACCGCCCCGCTGCCGAAATCCTTGTCCACGTATGCATCGGCAACGATCGGAATTTCACGATTGACCAACGGCAAAAGCACCTGCTTGCCGACCAGATCCCGGTAACGCTCATCCTCAGGGTGAACAGCAACAGCCGTATCACCGAGCATTGTTTCCGGGCGCGTGGTTGCCACAACCATAAAACGGTCGGTACCAATCACCGGGTAACGCAGATGCCACAAGTGCCCCTTCTTGTCCTCGTGTTCAACCTCCAGATCCGACAAGGCGGTATGACAGCGCGGGCACCAGTTGATCAGGCGATTGGCACGATAGATCAGGCCGTCTTCATAGAGACGGACAAAAACCTCCCTGACAGCCGTGGAAAGGCCTTCATCCATGGTAAAACGTTCACGCTCCCAGTCACAGGAAGCCCCGAGCCGTTTGAGCTGTTCGATGATCTGTCCGCCGGACTCTTCACGCCATTGCCAGACCCTGTCAATAAAGGGCTCGCGACCGATAGCATGCCGGTCTGTGCCCTCTGCGGCCAACTGCTTTTCAACCACGTTCTGGGTGGCAATACCGGCATGGTCAGTACCCGGCATCCAGAGGACTTCGCAGCCGCACATGCGCTTCCAGCGGCAGAGGATATCCTGCAGGGTATTGTTCAGGGCGTGTCCCATGTGCAGCACGCCGGTGACATTAGGGGGCGGGATTACGATCGAGTAATGCGGTTTTGCCGAGTTTTCATCGGCACGGAAATAACCGTTGGTCTCCCACTCCTGATACCACTTACGCTCGACATCATGCGGCTCATAGCCCTTGTTCAACGTCTTTTCCATCGGTGTTGCATCCTTCCAGTGTGACATTGCGTGAATTTTTATCCGACAAAAGGAAATGGGGATTTTAGCAATCCCCATTTCACACGTCAATCTATTGAGTCCGGCCTGTTCTCAGGCGGCAGCATCCTTGATCTTGCGAATCTCTTCTCGAATCAGGTTTTCTGCCAGGTCGGGGACCACCTCCCAGGCAACCCGCTCAAGTATCGATCCAGCCAGTTTTTCAACAACTTTGGTCACGACCTTTTCGATAATCTGTTCGATCTCGCTCTCGCCCAAAGCCGCAGCCTTTGCTTCCACATCAACCGTGGGCGCCGCAGCTGCAGCGGGGGCCAATTCGGCGGCCGGCTCCTCGACAAAAACCGTCTCTTCAGCAGCGAAGACGTCTTTTTCGACGGCAGGCATCTGCCCCGCCGGTTCGGTAAAGACCTCTTCTTCGGGGCTGGCATCACGGGACCATGCCGCAAGCGTTTGCTCCTGAGGGACAGGTTCCAGATCTTCTGCACCGAGGATATCATCCTCACCGAGCGGCATGATTTCTTCTTCTGTCATGTCGTATGCAGCAAGATCGACGCCCTCGCTCAGCGATGCCCTCTCTTCTGTGACGACCGGGGCATCTTCAGTAAAGCTGAAATCTTCCGCGACCTCAGGGGCAGGTGCTTCGACAACGGCATGAGTTTCTTCAACTGCAGGTGTGACGACTTCAGGTTCTGCAGCAACATCGCTCCAGTCATCTGCTGCAGCGATTGGCTCGGGAGCAAAAGCCGGTGTCTCTTCTGCAAAAGAGATATCACCGAATGCGTCTTCTGGCTCTGCAGCAACCTCACGATCCGTAGTCAGAGGCTGGTCAAAATCAGCCAGGGGAGATTCGTCCTGAGCAGGTTCAGCGGCGGCGGCCGGTTGCGGCCCAGGGGCTGCAGAAGGCGCAGAGCTTAACAATTCGGCAACCTTGTCAATCAAATTCTGTGATTCAAAGGGCTTCTCGATCCAGGCGTCCGCCTGGCAACTCCTGGCCTTCTCTTCATCAAAGGGCTCAAACGAGCCAGCCAGAAGCAGTACCGGGGTATTTCGCAGAGCAGGATCCTGTTTAATGGCAGTAGCCAACTCATAACCATTCTTGCCTGGCATATACACATCCGCCATGACCAGGTCAGGTTTGAGTTCCTGGGCCTTGGCCAGAGCAGCATCACCGTTGTCGGTAATGGTCAGATCATAATCCTCATGTGCAAAGGTGATCTGGATGACTTTCTGAATCGTTATACTGTCGTCGGCCAACAGCAGTTTCTTGCTCATGCCAATCTCCTTATTCCTTCAGCCCGCATTGCGTAAAGGTCTGATGCAACATCTGGCAAATAGCCGTAAAGGCGCTAAAAAACTATCATATTGCCTTCTCAAGTGTCAAGCTTACAAGAAGAGCCAGGAGATAAAGTCGCTAGGCTGTAAAGCTGCAAAGCGAGAAGGGTTATTCCCTCCGGTTTTTATGGCCCTGAAGCCATACAGCTACTTTCAAATTGCTTTCCACGGTTGCGGGAAAAAGAACTTCTGGTAGAGATTCATGGCATAGCGGTCTGTCATACCTGCCAGGAAGTCAGCCACGACAATCTCTGTTGCTTCTCCCTGAGCTTCGTCGCCCCCATAGAGTGACAAGCTTTCAGGATTGGCGATGAAATAAGCAAACAACTCTCTGAGCACCCGACTGGCCTTGCGGAATTCGTCTTCTATGGCATGAGCTCGATAGACATTGGCATGCAGCCAGTCCCGGAGTTCAGCCACCTGCTCAGCAATGGGAAGAGAAAGCTGAATGGATTCACAGTCTGAGGCAAGAGTCGTCTCAATCAGGTCTGTGACCATGGTGTTCAGCCGCTGGGAATTCTTGGCCCCGAGTGACGCCCGCAAATGCCGCGGCACATCATCTGAGCTGACCAGTCCACCACGGATCGCATCATCGAGGTCGTGATTGACATAGGCGATGACATCAGAAAGGCGGACCAGTTGCCCCTCAAGGGTTATCGGGAGATCAGCCGCGGTCCGCCCCAACAGTGCTCCTCTGCCTTTGGAATGATGCAGTATCCCATCCCGGACCTCCCAGGAAAGGTTCAACCCGGCACCATTTTTCTCCAATCGCTCGACGACTCTCAGGCTCTGGTTCACGTGATGGAAGCCATCCGACAGGAGTTCAGCCAGGACTCGCTCTCCGGCATGACCAAAGGGTGTGTGTCCCAGATCATGGCCCAGGGCAATCGCCTCGGTAAGGTCTTCGTTCAAGCGTAACGCTCTGGCCATGGTTCTGGCAACCTGGCTGACTTCAAGGGTATGGGTTAAACGGGTACGATAGTGGTCACCCTCGGGGGAGAGGAAAACCTGGGTCTTGTATTTCAGCCTGCGAAAAGCCTTGCTGTGCAGGATCCTGTCCCGATCAACCTGAAAAATCGTCCTGACCGGACAGGCTTCCTCAGCAATCTTCCGCCCTCTCGATGCAAGGCTATGACAGGCACGATCACAGAGCATATTTTTTTCAGCGGATTCAATAACCTCTCTTATAATCATTGATCATCTCCGAAAGGAACGGATATGTAACCAGCAGAGCCGTTACAAGAACAGTAAAATGACAATGGTCGTTATGATAAAATGACCCGAACACGGAACAGTGAATGTCAAAATTAATATAATCTTCAGGCTTGATTATACATAAAACCGTTGTATTACTATAGTTGGCTTTCTCAAATGGCCACGGCACATCAAATTTACTAAAAACTGGAGGAAAACATGGCAACAATCCTGGAAATGGCAGCAGATATCGTCGCAGCACATGCGTCAACCACAAACATGACCAAAGAGGAGCTCGTTGCTGAGCTGAATGATGTCTATAACGCTCTTAACAACCTTGAAAAAGGGGACATTAATAGTGACCGGGTTGAAGAAGAGCAGGGTCCCGCTGTCTCACGTAAAAAAGCTTTCGGCAAAGACAAAATATACTGCATGATTTGTGGCAAAGGGTTCAAAACCCTGTCGCGCCATCTGAAAACATCCCACGAGATGTCCGCATCGGAGTACCGCAAGCAGTTCGACATCCCCCGTGCACAGTCACTTGCAGCCAAAAATTATTCTGACAAACGCCGCCAGATGGCGATCGACCGCGGTCTTGGCGAGAAGCTTGCCAAGGCCCGGGCAGCCCGCAGTAAAAGCAAAAGCAAAAAATAGCTCGACCACGAGTGTATCAAACAAAAGCCTGAAGAGCTGCCTGATTGTTCCGTTTGGCTCTTCAGGCTCGCACGCACATTCAGCAGCGCCAAGCTGTCATACAGCCTTTCAGCGCAGTTCGAAGCTAAGCTCCTTAAGCGGGTTACCATCGGCATCCTGGATTTCGACTCGCCAGGCTCCGGGCCGATCGTCCAGAAGTTCCTTGGCCGACCAGGTTCTCCAGCTCGGTGACTTGACCGGCAGTGCCACACGCGACATCAACTCTTCACCATAATACCAAAGATGATAAACAACGGTCTCACCTGGCGCACCGACAACCTGGTTAAAACAGTATAATGTCCCGCTCTGCCTCGGGAAGACATCAACATGATCTATCGGTTCCCGGTCAACAACAGCCGTAGTCATCACGGCATCACTGACCTCTACCGCGTAGACATGTGAAGCCATCAGCGAGACACCGACGGCAAACAATAACGACAGGTTACGCAGCATAAAATTTTCTCCTTTGCTCAGGTCGTTGAATACGTTAAATTGCAAAACGATTGAATTGGAATTACAGATAAATGTTTGTGTCATCCACTAAGGTCTCGTCGTCAAGAAATCGCCCATGAAAAGCATCCTAGTCGCAGACAATCGAGCCGAACTGCTCGCAACCCTCGAACCGATTCTAAAACACTGGGGCTACCGGGTCCTGTCGACACGCAGTGCTGAACAGGTCGTTACCTTCCTGGAAGAAAGCAAGCCCTGCATGCTGGTCCTCGGCGAGGGGGTCCTGGCCAATCCGGGCCTTGCCCTCGGCAAAAACATCCTGGCAAATATTGAAAATGGTGACCTGCCCTGCGTTGCACTCAGGCAGGATGGTGCTGAAAAAGTTGCCGTGACTCCGGACGAGACCATAGAGGTCCCGCTAGAACTTTTCGGGTTGTTCTCATTCATCCAGCGCAAGGTAGAAAAGCACCCGCGCCAGAACCTCCGGATCAAGGTAAGGCTGCCCGGCATGTACAGTATTGAAGAGGATGACTTCATCTTGGCTGACGTATTGAGCCTCAGTATGAACGGGCTCTTTTTTAAAACCGCCACCAGACTCAAGAAATGCGACCGGTTAACCGTTGTCTTTCCTCTGTTTGGGCATTGCGCTGAAATCGAAGTCAAATCAACCGTTCTGTATACGATCGAACCCGGGGCGAGCAATAACTACTTCCAGGGCTTTGGAGTCGGCTTCGACGACATCCCCGAAGAGCACAGCGAGCAATTGCAGAACTTCATCAGGGACCGCTTCCTCAAAGAGGTGTCCTCCCACCAGGACGGAGTTGGGGTTTTTGACCAGGGGCGTCTCAAGAATTGACGACACTCGTCAAACGAGCAGTCCCGCGAAGCTCTCTCCGGCCACCACTCTGGGCACCTGAAAAAAATCAGCCAAAGTCGCAGCAATGTCAGCAAATGACTGGCGATCCCCCAAGGCACACCCTCTCTCCATAGCTTTCGACCAAAGTAAAGCAGGCACATACTCGCGTGTGTGGTCGCTGCCCGGCGTAGTCGGGTCGCAGCCATGATCGGCGCAGATGACAAGCAGGTCTTCTGGTCGCATTGCGTTGAAAAGTTCCGGCAACCAGGCATCGAACTCCTCCAGCGCGCGACCGAAGCCAATCGCGTCTTTACGGTGACCGTAAGCCATATCGAAATCGATCAGGTTCGCCATTAACAGCCCCCCGTCCAGGGCCGCAAGCCCGGCAACGATCTTCTCCATGCCATCGTCATTGTCAACTGTTGTGACACTACGGGCAATTCCACGCCCTGCAAACAGGTCGTTGATCTTGCCCACGGCTGAGACCGCATAGCCCTCTTCAGTCAGGCATTCGAGGAGAGTCGTTTGCGGGGGAGGAGTGGGGAAATCCTTGCGTCCCGGAGTACGTCGGAATCCACTCTGGACATCCCCAGTGAAAGGTCGGGCAATTACCCGGGCGATGTCATATTCATCGGTCAGAACCTTGGCAACCTGACATAAATCGTACAATTTCTCGGGCGACAGGATTTCTTCGTGTGCTGCGATCTGGAAGACGGAGTCGACGCTCGTGTAAAGAATCGGTCGTCCGGTACTGATGTGCTCCGCACCATATTCCCTGAGGATAGAGATGCCTCCGGCCGAGACATTGCCCAGCGGCTGTGCCCCGGAAATTTCGGCAAACCTTCTGACCAGCTCAAGAGGAAAACCTTGCGGGTAGGTCGCAAAGGGCTTGTCCACCACGACACCTGCCAACTCCCAGTGACCGATAATGCTGTCCTTGCCGGAGGATCTCTCGGCCAGGCGGCCATAAATTCCGGCAGGAGCACTCACGGGGGGCACTCCCGCGATCTTGGCGAGACAGCCAAGACCCAACTCTTGCATATTAGGCAAATTCAGTCCGCCACAAGCCGACGCGACGTGAGGCAGGGTAGCGGCGTCCTCATCACCATACCCCCGCGCGTCAGGGAGGGCTCCCAGACCGACACCGTCCAGAACAATCCAGATGACACGTCCACTTTTCCGCGTCATATCAGACCCGAACTGGTCCGCCATTGTTGCACGATCTTTACACCGGCGCTGGTACCAATACGACGCGCACCTGCTGCCAGCATCCGCTCACAAGCCGGCCAGTCTCGGATACCACCAGCAGCTTTGACCCCGATTCTGCCGACAAGCACTTGATCAAGCAGACGAACGTCTTCCAGGGTCGCACCCGCAGCGGCAAATCCGGTTGAGGTCTTGACATAATCGGCGCCGCTTTCAACAACAATTTCAGCCAGTTTGCGTTTCACGGAAGCATCAAAAAGGCAGCACTCAATAATCACTTTAACCAGGCAGTTGTCGGCAGCAGCGACTATCTTGCGAATCTCGTCACGCACCGTCGCAAAATCTGCCATGCGCGCGGCGCCAAGTTGGATAACCATGTCAATTTCCCCGGCACCGGAGGCGATGGCCTGATGTGCTTCAAACACCTTGGCTTCCGTGGTTTGATAACCCAGCGGAAAACCAATCACGGTGCAGACCGCAACCTCGGATCCGTACAGGAGTTGACTGGCTTGTGATACGAAAACCGGGGGCACACAGACCGATGCGAATCCGTATTCGACCGCTTCTTCGCAGAGTTCGGCAATTTCGGCTTTGCTGGCATCCGGTTTAAGCAAGGTATGATCGATAAATTGTGCCGGAGAATCCATAACACGAATATCCGTTCAGCTTCCTCCGGTCCAACCCCGTTTATCAGGTACGGTAAGCTGCATTGATCTTCACATACTCATAGGAAAGGTCAGAGGTATAATAATAGGCGCTGCCATCACCTGAGCCCAAGTTGACCGTCACGGTAAACTCTGGCTTCTTCAACACTTCGCTGGCTATTACTTCCTGCTCCGGACCAAGACCCAGCCCTTTTTCAACCATTGCAACATTATCAAAGCTGATGCTGACCTGATCAGGGTCGATCTCAATCCCCGCATATCCAACTGCGGCAATGATCCGCCCCCAGTTTGCGTCTTCGCCGAAGAAGGCTGTCTTGACCAGTTGCGATGTGGCAACGCTGCGGGCGGCAACCAGGGCGTTGGCATCACTGCCCGCTCCTTCGATCTGGATCCGCACCAGCTTGGTGGCGCCCTCACCATCGCGGACAATCATTTTTGCCAGGTCCAGCATGACTTCGTCGAGAACCCGTTCAAACTCCTCCAGTTCACTGGAGCCCAGGACGATCTCGGCATTTCCCGCGGCACCGCTCGCCAGCAGCATGGCCATATCATTGGTTGAGGTATCACGATCTACCGTAATGCGGTTGAATGAAGCATTGACCGATTTTTTTAGAGAACTTTCCAGAAGCCCGTCTGCCAGGACGGCGTCGGTCAGGATGAATGCCAGCATGGTCGCCATATCAGGATGAATCATGCCGGCGCCCTTGGCCAAGCCAAGGATATTGATTTCGGCACCTCCGAGATGAATGGTCCGACCGCTCATTTTTGGAAATGCGTCGGTCGTCATCATTGCTCTGGCAACACCGTCAAACTGGTCATTGCCCAACATTCTGCACAGGGTTGAAACGTGCCCATCAAAGCAGTGCATTGGCAGAGGCACGCCGATGACCCCCGTTGACGCAACGGCAACAAATTCCGGAGCGATATCGAGAGTCTCGGCGACCAGGTCACCGCTATATTTCGCATCTTGCAAGCCCTTTTCGCCAGTACATGCATTGGCATTGCCGCTGTTGATGAGGATCGCCTGA
>Ga0316195_10000645_pt1 | contig 14399 bp, 13 predicted proteins | sample Phised1_MG_FD_204937 | JGI IMG/M metagenome (GOLD analysis project Ga0316195, IMG submission 204937) | Coastal sediment microbial communities from Maine, United States - Phippsburg sediment 1 | ecosystem: Environmental > Aquatic > Marine > Coastal > Sediment | place: USA: Maine | collected... | reverse complement strand
AGCTGGGAAGGTGTGTACAGCGGGATGTTCGGTGTGTTCCTTCTGGCGCTGGCCTGGCGAGCGATGGAAGCGCGCGTGGCCACCGACAGCCTCAGCCTTTATGGCCAGTTGATCGAGCGCCTGGGCCTGCTGGGCGCCTTGCTGGCCTTGGCCGTACTGGCCGGCATGAGCGTGGTCGGCGACCTCTTCGAATCGGTCGTCAAGCGCGCCGCCGGCGCCAAGGACTCGAGCCGGCTGCTGCCCGGCCATGGCGGCGTGCTCGACCGCGTCGACGCGCTGCTGCCGGTGTTCCCGGTGGCCATGGCGCTGCTGCTGCTGTGAGGGACAATCGCACGGTGCAGCCCCAGCGTCTGGTGATTCTCGGTTCGACCGGTTCGATCGGCACCAGCACGCTCGACGTGGTGGCACGCCACCCGGACCGTTTCGTCGTCGCCGGCCTGAGCGCGATGCAGCGCGTCGACGCGTTGATCGCGCAGTGCCTGCGCTGGCAACCTCGGTGGGCGGTGGTGCCCGACGAGGAGCGCGCGCGCGTCGTGCGCGAGGCCCTGGTCGCCCAGGGCGTGGGCACCGAAGTGCGAAGCGGCGCGCAGGCGCTTTGCGACATGGCTGCCGACCCGGCTGTGGACAGCGTGATGGCGGCCATCGTCGGCGCCGCCGGGCTGCGCCCATGCATGGCGGCGGCACACGCCGGCAAGCGCTTGCTGCTGGCCAACAAGGAGGCGCTGGTGGTCGGTGGCAGCGTGTTCATGCGCGCGGTGCACGAAGGCGGCGCGACGCTGTTGCCGATCGACAGTGAGCACTCGGCTATCTTCCAGTGCCTGCCGGCACAGCGCGAGCACTGGGCCGACAGCATCGACCACATCGTGCTGACCGCCTCGGGCGGGCCCTTCCGCCAGCGCGACCCGGCCACCTTCGGCAGCGTCACGCCGGAGCAGGCGGTCGCGCACCCGAACTGGGTGATGGGCCGCAAGATCTCGGTCGATTCCGCGACGATGATGAACAAGGCGCTCGAGGTGATCGAGGCGCATTGGCTCTTCGATCTGGCTCCCGAACAGATCCGCGTGGTCATTCATCCGCAGAGCATCATCCACTCGATGGTCGTGTGTCGCGACGGCTGCGTGCTGGCCCAACTGGGAACGCCGGACATGCGCGGGCCGATCAGCTTTGGCCTGTCGTACCCGCAGCGCATCGAGTCGGGCGCCGCGCGGCTGGACTTCGCCAGTCTGGCGGCGCTAAGCTTCGAACCCGCCGATGCCCGCCGTTTCCCGGGGCTGTTCCTGGCCTGGGACGCACTGCGCGGGCCCGAGGGCAGCAGCGCGGTGCTGAATGCCGCCAACGAGGTGGCGGTGGCGGCATTCCTCGATCGGCGCATCGGCTTCGATGCCATCCATGCGCTCAACGCCGACGTCGTCGCGGCGCTGGTGCCCGGAGCCGGCGATGCCGCCACGCTCGACGACCTGCTCGCGCTGGACGAGCGGGCGCGCTCCTGCGCGAACAGCTGGGTGCAGGAGCGATCGCGATGATCGTCACCGTGCTCGCCTTCCTGGTGACGCTGGGCATCCTGGTCGTGATCCACGAGTACGGCCACTACCGAGTCGCTGTGGCCTGCGGAGTCAAGGTGCTGCGCTTTTCCGTCGGCTTCGGCCGCGTGCTGTGGCGCCGACAGCGCGGGCCCGACGCCACCGAGTTCGTGTTGTCAGCACTGCCGCTGGGCGGTTATGTGCGCATGCTCGACGAAAGCGAAGGCGCGGTCGATCCGAAAGAGCAGCACCGCGCCTTCAACCGCCAGCCGCTGTCGCGCCGCGCCGCGATCGTCGTTGCCGGCCCCGCAGCGAATCTGTTGCTGGCTGTGCTGCTGTTTGCCGCGGCGCAGTGGATCGGCACCGAGGAACCGAAGGCGGTGCTCAGCGCGCCGCTGCCCGCCAGCCTGGCCGAGCGCGCCGGCCTGCGCTCGGGAGACTGGGTGCGGGCGGCCTCGCGTGACGGCGTGGAGTGGTCCGAACTGCGTTCGATGAACGACCTGCGTTGGCAGGTCACCCAGGCCGTGCTGGATGGCCAGCCGCTGCAGTTGTCGGTGTCGGACGCGCGCGCGCATTCGTCGCGCAGCCTGACGCTGGACCTGCCGCGCCTGGGCACGCGCGATGTCGATGCCGAACTGATGCGCAAGATCGGTCTCGGCGCGCCGTTCAGCGAACCGGTGATCGGCGGGGTCCGGCCCGCAGGCCCGGCCGCGCAGGCCGGCCTGCTGGAGGGCGACCGCGTGCTCGAGGTCGACGGCCAGCCGGTGCTCGACGCGCACGGCCTGCGCGAGCGCATCCGGTTGTCGGTGCGCGACGGCGCGGCCGTGCCGATGCGCTGGCGCATCGACCGCGACGGGCGTTCGATGGAACTGCAGGTGAATCCTCGCGTGCTGAACGAAGGCGACAAGGCCATCGGCCGCATCGACGCCTTCGTCGGTCGCCCGGTCGAGATGGTGACGGTGCAGCGCGGCCTGCTCGAAGGCCTGCAGGCCGGCGTCGAGCGCACCTGGGAGCTGAGCGTGCTGACGCTGAAGATGCTCGGGCGAATGATCATCGGCGAGGCCTCGCTGCGCAACCTGAGCGGGCCGTTGACGATCGCCGACTACGCGGGGCAGTCGGCGCAGCAGGGCCTGGCCTACTACATCGGTTTCCTGGCGCTGGTCAGCGTCAGCCTGGGCGTGCTGAACCTGCTCCCGCTGCCGATGCTCGACGGGGGACACCTGATGTATTATCTTTTTGAAGGCCTCACCGGGCGTCCGGTTTCCGAACTCTGGATGGGGCGCTTGCAGCGCGGCGGCATCGCCGTCTTGCTGGCCCTGATGTCGGTGGCCCTCTTCAACGACGTGGCCCGGCTGTTGGGCCTGCACTGAACCCTGTTCCCATGTTGTCTGTGATTCCGCCGCGACTTGTCGCGCTCGTGCTGCGCCTGATGGCTGCCTGTGTGCTGGTGGCGGGACTGCTGCATGCCGGCGCGGCACATGCGGTCCAGCCTTTTGCGATCAAGGACATCCGCATCGAGGGCCTGCAACGCGGAGACCCTGGCACCGTGTTCGGTGCACTGCCCTTTCGCATCGGCGACACCTATACCGACGAGAAAGGGGCAACCGCGCTGCGCGCGCTCTTCGCCACCGGGCTGTTTGCCGATGTTCGCATCGAGATCGAGGGTGACATCGTGGTGGTGGCCATCGACGAACGGCCGATCATCGCGACGGTGTCCTTCGTCGGGATGAAGGAATTCGAGAAAGACGTGCTGCTGAAATCGCTGCGCGACGCCGGCATCGGCGAGGGCCTGCCCTTCGACAAGGCGTTGATCGACCGCGCGGAGCAGGAGATCAAGCGCCAGTACCTTTCGCGCAGCCTGTACGGCGCCGAGGTTGTCACCACCGTGACGCCGATCGAGCGCAACCGCGTCAACGTCACCTTCACGATGACCGAAGGGGAGGTCGCGCGTATTCGCGAGATCCGCATCGTCGGCGCGAAGGCCTTCTCCGAGTCCCGGCTGCTGGGTGAGTTCGAGGCCAGCCCGAGCGGCTGGCTCAGCTGGTACACCAAGGGCGACCGCTACTCGCGTGCCAAGCTGAACGCGGACCTCGAGAAGCTGCGCGCCTGGTACCTGAACCGCGGTTACCTGGACTTCGAAATCGAGTCCAGCCAGGTGGCGATCTCGCCCGACAGGCAGGACATCACGATCACCGTCACCATCCGCGAAGGGCAGGTCTTCACCGTCACCGCGGTGCGGCTGGAAGGCGACTTCCTGGGGCGCGACGATGAGTTCCGCTCGCTGGTCAGCGTGGTGCCCGGGCAACCCTACCGCGGCGACGAGGTGATCGCCTCGGTGCGCCGCTTCAGCGAGCTCTTCGCCACCTTCGGCTTTGCCTTCGCCCGCGTCGAGCCGCGGCCCGAGATCGACCGGGCCACGGCCCGGGTGACGATTGTGTTCTCTGCGGATCCTTCGCGCCGCGTCTACGTGCGCCGCATCGAGGTGGCCGGCAACACGCGCACGCGCGACGAGGTCATTCGGCGCGAGTTCCGCCAGTTCGAGGCGGCCTGGTACGACGGGTCGAAGATCCGGCTGTCGAAGGACCGGCTCGACCGCCTGAACTTCTTCAAGGAAGTGACGATCGACACGCAGGAGGTGGCTGGCGCGCCGGACCAGGTCGACCTGGTCATCACCGTGGTCGAGAAGCCCACCGGCAACCTGTCGATCGGGGCAGGGTATTCCAGTGCGGAGTCGCTGACGCTGAGCGCGTCGATCCGCCAGGAGAACGTCTTCGGCTCGGGGCACTACCTGGGCTTGGACATCAACACCGGCAAGTACAACCGCACGCTGTCGGTCAACACCATCGACCCTTACTGGACGGTGGACGGCGTGTCTCGGGCCTTCGACGTCTACTACCGCGCGAGCAGCCCCCTCAACAGCTTCGGGGACTCCTACCAGCTCGCTACCTGGGGGGCGTCGACTCGCATCGGCGTGCCCTTCACCAACGTCGACACGGTTTTTTTCGGGCTGGGCTTCGAATCCACCCAGATCGGCAACGACTCGTTCCTGCCCAACAGCTACTTCCTCTATCGCGAGGAGTTCGGTCCGACCAGCTATTCGTTCCCGTTCACGGTGGGCTGGTCGCGCGACGATCGCAACAGCACCGTCATCCCGACCTCGGGCCGCTTCTACCGGGTCAACGCCGACATCAGCCTGCTCGGCGACGTGCAGTTCTTGCGCCTGAACGGCCAGGTGCAGCAGTTCGTGGCCTTGCCCTATGACTTCTCGATCGGCCTGAATGGCGAGATCGGGTGGGGCTTCGGCCTGGGCTCGCGGCCATACCCGGTATTCAAGAACTTCTACAGCGGCGGCTTGGGTTCGGTGCGCGTGTTCCAGCAAGGCTCGCTGGGGGTGATCGACCCGACCGGTTCGTTCGTTGGCGGCACGCGCAAGGCCAACGCCAATGCCGAGCTCTACATACCGGTGCCGGGGATGGGCAACGACAAGAGCCTGCGCTTCTTCGTGTTCTTCGACATCGGCAATGCCTGGGGGGCGGACCAGCCGGTCAACTGGAACAGCCTGCGCGCGTCCACCGGGCTGGGCATCAGCTGGATCTCGCCGATGGGCCCGCTCAAGCTCAGCTACGGCACGCCCGTGTTGTACGAGCCAACCGATAGAATCCAGCCTTTCCAATTCCAGATCGGGACCAGGTTCTGATGAATTCATCCTCGCTGTCCACCCGGGTGCTTGCCGTTGGGGCACTGGCGCTGGCGTGCATGTTGCCGCCGGCGGTGCTGGCGCAGGAGCTGAAGATCGGCTACGTCAACAGCGAGCGCGTGCTGCGCGAGGCGGCCCCGGCCAAGGCCGCGCAGGCCCGGCTGGAAGGCGAGTTCGGAAAGCGCGAGCGCGACCTGTCCGAACAGGGGTCGCGTCTGAAGGCCGCGGCCGAGAAGCTCGAGAAGGAAGCGCCGACGCTCAGCGAGAGCGAACGCGCCCGCCGTCAGCGCGAACTGGTCGAGCAGGACCGCGAGATCCAGCGCAGGCGCCGTGAGTTCCAGGAAGACCTGACGCAGCGCAAGAACGAGGAACTGCAAGCCGTGGTCGAACGTGCCAACCGGGTCATCAAGCAGATCTTCGAGCAGGAGAAGTACGACGTGATCCTGCAGGAGGCCGTGTTTGCCGGCCCGCGCGTGGACATCACCGACAAGGTGATCAAGGCGCTCAACGCCGCTGCGGCACCGCGCTGATTGCGCACGCGGCTGCGGCGTGCATGTTCGAGGTTCGCACCGCCGAACTGGCCGCCCAACTCGGCGGTGAACTGGTCGGCGACGGCGGCCTCGTGTTGCGCGGCATCGCGCCGCTGGACAGCGCCGCGAGCGACGACATCAGTTTCCTGTCAAGTGCTCGGCATGCGGGCCAGCTGGCCGGCTCGGCAGCCGGCTGCGTGGTGCTTGCTCCGCAGCTGCGCGAGCACGCCATGCAGCGGCCGGCGGCAATTCTCAGCCCGGACCCCTATCTGTACTACGCGCGGCTCAGCCAGTGGTGGGCGCGGCAGACGCGTCCCGTGCCGCCGCCGGGTGTGCACCCCAGCGCCGTGGTCGAGCCGGGCGCCCGCGTACATGCGCAGGCCGCGGTCGGGCCACTGGCCTTCATCGGGCGCGCAGCCGTCATCGATGCCGGTGTGGTCATAGGTGCGCAGTGCCATGTCGGCGCCGACGCGGTGGTGGGCGAGCACACCCGGCTTGCGGCACATGTGGTGCTGGGCCCGGGCTGTCGCATCGGCGCGCGCGGCATCGTGCACGGTGGTGTGGTGATCGGTGCCGATGGCTTCGGCTTTGCGCCGGTCGAAGGGCGCTGGGAGAAGATCGAGCAGCTCGGCGCGGTGCAGATCGGTGACGACGTGGAGATCGGCGCCAATACCTGTATCGACCGCGGCGCGCTGCGCGACACGGTCATCGAAGACGGTGTCAAACTCGACAATCTGATCCAGATCGCCCACAACGTGCATGTCGGTCGCCACACCGCGATGGCCGCCTGTGTCGGCATCGCGGGCAGCACGCAGATCGGCGCGCACTGCACCTTCGCCGGGCAGGTCGGCATTGCCGGCCACCTGCGGATCGTCGACCATGTGCACGTCGGCGCGGCCGCGGTGATCACGCGCTCGATCCTCGAGCCGGGGCGCTATGGCGGCGTCTTCCCCTTCGACGACAATCGTATCTGGGAAAAGAACGCGGCCACCTTGCGGCAGCTTCATGCATTGCGCGCGCGACTGCGCGCGCTGGAGAACAAGCACTCATGACGATCGACATTCACCAGATCCTCAAGCGCCTGCCGCACCGGTATCCGTTGCTGCTGGTCGATCGCGTGCTCGAAATCGAGGTCGGCAAGAGCCTGGTGGCGCTGAAGAACGTGACCATCAACGAGCCCTTCTTCGTCGGGCACTTCCCGGCGCGACCGGTCATGCCCGGCGTACTGATCCTCGAGGCGCTGGCGCAGGCGGCGGCGCTGCTGTCGCTGGAAAGCGCCGGGGTCGAGATCGACGAGAAGACGCTCGTGTACTTCGCTGCGATCGACCACGCGCGCTTCAAGCGGCCGGTCGAGCCGGGAGACCAGTTGCGGCTCGAGATCACGTTGCTGCGCCTGCGGCAGGGCGTGCAGCGCTTTGCCGGCCGGGCGATGGTCGGCAGCGAACTCGCCGCGGAGGCCGAGATGATGTGCGCGATCCGGCGCGCGCCCTGAGGGTGCCGCGTGGCCCGCATCCACCCCACCGCAATCGTCGATGCGTCGGCCGAACTGGCCGCCACGGTGCAGATCGGCCCATTCACGATCGTCGCCGCACAGGTGCGCATCGACGAAGGCACGCATATCGGCTCGCATTGCGTCATCGAAGGGCCGACGGTCATCGGACGCGACAACCGCATCGCCGCGTACTGCGCGCTTGGCGGTGCGCCTCAAGACATGAAGTACGCCGGCGAACCGACCGAACTGCACATCGGCGATCGCAACAACATCCGCGAGTACTGCAACTTCAACCGCGGCACTGTGCAGGACCGCGGTGTCACGCGGCTGGGCAACGACAACTGGATCATGGCCAACGTGCACCTGGCCCACGATTGCCAGGTCGGCGACCACGCGATCATGGCCAACTATGCCGCGCTGGCCGGCCATGTGCACCTGGGTGACTGGGTCGTCGTCGGCGGCTATTCCGGGGTGCACCAGTTCTGCAAGGTCGGCGCGCACGCGATGATCGGCTTTTCCAGCGCCGTGTCGCAGGATGTGCCGCCCTTCATGATGGTCGATGGCAACCCGCTGGCGGTGCGCGGCTTCAACATCGAAGGCCTGCGCCGGCGGGGATTCGACGCCGAGCGAATTGCAGCGGTCAAGCAGATGCACCGGCTGCTGTACCGCAGGCAGCTGACGCTCGATCAGGCGCGCGAGGCGATCGCCCAGCTGGCGCTGGAAGTGCCGGCCGCGGCCGCCGACGTCGCGCTGATGACCGACTTCCTGGCCGGGTCAAGCCGGGGCGTCGCGCGCTGAACAGCGATGCTCGCGGCCGTCGATGACGCCCCGCGCTTCGGCATGGTGGCCGGCGAAGCCTCGGGCGATCTGCTCGCGTCGCTGCTGTTGCCGGCGCTGACGACGCGCTGGCCGGCAGCGCATGCCGCGGGCATCGGCGGGCCGCGCATGCAGTCGCTGGGTTTCGACGCCTGGTGGCCGAGCGAGCGGCTGGCCGTCAACGGGTTCGTCGATGCGCTGGCTCACCTGCGCTCGCTATGGCTGCTGCGTCGGGAACTGGGTGCGCGGCTGCTGCGCGAGCGGCCCGCGGCCTTCATCGGCATCGATGCGCCGGATTTCAACCTCGGGCTCGAGCAGCGCCTGAAGCAGGCGGGCATCCGCACGATCCACTTCGTCTGCCCGTCGATCTGGGCCTGGCGTGGTGGGCGTATCAAGCGCATCGCACGCTGCATCGACCACATGCTGTGCCTGTTCCCCTTCGAACCGGCCTTGCTTCAGGCGCAGGGTATCGATGCCACCTATGTCGGCCACCCGCTGGCCGATCTGATTCCGCTGGACCCGCCGCGACGCGCCGCGCGCGCTGCACTGGGTTTGAACGACAGCGACCCGGTGGTGGCCTTGTTGCCGGGCAGCCGCGGAGGCGAACTGCGTGACCTGGCGCCGATCTTCCTTCAGGCGGCCGTGCAGTTGCAGCAGCGCCGCAGCGATCTTCACTTCGTGCTGCCGGCGGCCAGCGGACGCAAGGCGGCGTTGCAGGCCCTGCTGCAGGCGCATGCACCGGGCTTGCCGGTGCAATTGCTCGACGGGCGCTCGCACGAGGCGCTGGCGGCCTGCGACGTCACGCTCATCGCCAGCGGTACCGCGACGCTGGAAGCCGCACTTTTCAAGCGGCCGATGGTCATCGGTTACCGCGCGCACTGGCTGAACGCGGTGCTGTTCAGGCAGCTGAGCTACCTGCCGTATGTGGGGCTGCCGAACATCCTTTGCCGCGAATTCCTCGTCCCCGAGTATCTGCAGCAGGCCTGCCAGCCCACGGCGCTGGCCGATGCCGTGCTGGCCCAACTGGACGACGCAGTGCGCGCCGAGCGGCTGCATGCGCGCTTCACCGAACTGCACCTGCAACTGCGGCGCGATACCGCGCGCCGTGCCACCGATGCGATCGCGACGATTCTTGAAGCCTGAGCAACTGGGCTTGCCCTGGAGCGGCCCGCGCCTGTTGGCCGGCGTCGACGAGGCGGGCCGCGGCCCGCTGGCCGGGCCGGTGGTGGCCGCGGCCGTGGTCTTGGACGAGTTGCATCCCGTGCGCGGCCTGGCCGACTCGAAGACGCTGTCGCCGGGGCGCCGCGAGCGGCTGTACGACGAGATCCGCGCCAAGGCGCTGTGCTGCAGCGTGGCGGAAGCCAGCGTGGCAGAAATCGACCAGCTCAACATCCTGCAGGCTACGCTGCTGGCGATGCGACGCGCGGTCGAGGGGCTGCGCCTGACGCCGCAGCTCGTGCTGGTCGATGGCAACCGCGTGCCGGTTCTGAGCATGCCGGTGCATGCGGTGGTCAAGGGCGACGCGAAGGTGCAGACGATTGCGGCCGCGTCGATCCTGGCCAAGGTACATCGCGACCGGTTGTGCCTGCAGCTGCACGAGCGCTTTCCGCAATACGGCTTCGCTGGCCACAAGGGCTATCCGACGGCCGAACACCTGCGGGCCTTGCGTTTGCACGGCGCCTGCGCCGAACACCGGCAAAGCTTCGCACCGGTGCGCGCGGCGGCGGCGCCACCATGACGAGCGAGCCGCTGCGCATCGGTTCGCGCGACAACGTGGCGCTTGTGCAGGTGCGTCGTGCGCTGCGTGACGGTGCCGGCTATCGCCGCAAGGGCTTTGCGCTGTGGCTCGAGGGCGATCACCTGCTGCGCGCCTGTGTGGCCCGCGGCCACCCGATGACGCAGGTGCTGCTGACCGAGGCGGCATGGCAGCAACCGGCGCTGCGCACCCTGGCTCAGCGGGCCGCTCGTGTGCTGCTGCTGCCCGACGCGCTGTTCAAGGAATTCAGTGCGCTGGAGTCGCCGTCATCGATCGGCGCACTGATCCAGTGCCCCGAGGCCGCTGCGATGCGCTGCGATGTGCCCACCGTGATCCTCGATCGGCTGCAGGATGCCGGCAATGTCGGCAGCATCCTGCGCAGCGCCGCGGCTTTCGGCGTGCGGCAGGTGGTGGCGCTCAGCGGGACGGCGGCACTGTGGTCGCCGAAGGTGCTGCGGGCGGGCATGGGTGCGCACTTTTCGCTGAGCCTGCACGAAGGCTTGACGCCCGACGCACTCGACACCCTCACCTTGCCCTGGGTCGCCACGAGCTCGCACACGCGCGACCTGCTGCACGAGGCGACGCTGCCGCAACCGTGCGCCTGGGTCTTCGGCCACGAAGGGCAGGGCGTTGCCCAGGAGATTGCACGGCGTTGCACGCTGACGCTGCGCATCGCCCAGCCCGGCGGCGAGGAATCGCTGAACGTCGCCGCCGCCGCCGCGATCTGCCTGCACGAAGCGGTGCGGCGCCGCGCCTGAGCGCTCAGTACACCAGCCGGTCGGGCCGGATGTCGCGCAGGATCGTGGTGGCGATCTCCTCAATCGACTTGTGCGTCGACGACAGCCAGGCGATGCCGGCACGGCGCATCATCAGCTCGGCCTCCAGCACCTCGTAGCGGCAGTTCTCTATCGACGCGTACTTGCTGCCCGGTCGGCGCTCGTTGCGGATCTGCGATAGCCGCTGCGGGTCGATCGACAGGCCGAAACACTTGCTCTTGTAGGGCGCCAGGCTGGCCGGCAGTTGTGAGCGCTCGAAGTCCTCGGGGATCAGCGGGTAGTTCGCGGCCTTGATGCCGTGCTGCATCGCCAGGTACAGGGAGGTCGGCGTCTTGCCGCTGCGGCTGACGCCCACCAGGATCACGTCGGCACTGGCCAGGTTACGCGCCGACTGGCCGTCGTCGTGGGCCAGCGAGAAGTTGATGGCCTCGATGCGGTCGTTGTACTCCTGGCTCTTGGCGGCGTCTGAAAAGCGCCCTATGCGGTGATTGGACTTGACGCCGAGTTCGGCCTCCAGCGGCTCGACGAAGGTGCTGAACATGTCCAGCACCAGGCCCTTGCAGTCGTCGTGCGTCAGCACCTGGCGGATCTCGTCGTTGACCAGCGTGATGAAGACAATCGCCCTCTTGCCTTCGCGCTCGGATGTGTGGTTGATCTCGCGCAGCACCGACCAGGCCTTGTCGACCGTGTCGATGAAGGGTCGGCGCACGTGACGGGCCCGGGAGGGGAACTGTGCCAGGATGGAATTGCCGAAGGTCTCGGCGGTGATGCCGGTGCCGTCGGACACAAAGAACACGCTGCGATGGGGCATTGACGGCCGGCGCGCGGGCGCGCTTCGTGGGATGGATCACCCGATGATAGGGAAGAAGTCCTTAGAATTCCCCCAGACCGCCCCTCGCCGCAAGTCCGCATGTCCGCCATCGGCCCCCGCCAAGAATCCTCACGAAGCGCCGATCGCGTCGACCGCTGCCGCATGGGAGCAACGCCTTTGCCACATCACGGAGCCTTCCCATGTCATCCACCGCACTGGCGACCGCCCTGGTCGTACCTTTTGAGAAACTGAGAATGACCGACGTCGAGTCGGTGGGCGGCAAGAACGCCTCGCTCGGCGAAATGATCAGCCAGTTGGCTGCATCGGGCGTGGCGGTGCCCGGCGGGTTCGCGACCACGGCACATGCCTTCAGGCAGTTCCTTCAGCATGAGGGGCTGGCGCAGCGCATCAAGTCGCGGCTGGAGTCCCTGGACATCGAGGATGTACGCTCGCTGGCCGAAGCCGGGGCGCAGATCCGCCGATGGATCGTCGAGACGCCCTTTCCCGCAGCACTGGAAGCAGCGGTGCGCGAGCAGTTCGAGGGGCTGACACAGGGCCGGCCGGACGCGTCCTTTGCGGTGCGCTCGTCGGCGACAGCCGAGGACCTGCCCGACGCGTCCTTCGCCGGCCAGCAGGAGACCTTCCTCAATGTCGTGGGCATCGAGCAGGTGCTGCACAAGATGAAGGAAGTCTTTGCCTCGCTGTACAACGACCGAGCGATCAGCTATCGGGTGCACAAGGGCTTCGCCCACAGCGACGTTGCGCTGTCGGCCGGCGTTCAGCGCATGGTGCGTTCCGACCTGGCGTCGGCCGGCGTGATGTTCACGATCGACACCGAGTCGGGTTTCGAGGATGTGGTTTTCATCACGGCCGGGTACGGACTGGGCGAAACGGTGGTGCAGGGCGCGGTGAACCCGGACGAGTTCTACGTGCACAAGCCGACGCTGCGCAATGGCAAGTTCCCGATCATCCGGCGCAGCCTGGGCAGCAAGCTGCTGCGCATGGAGTTCGCTAGCGATGCCGAGCGCGCCGCGGGTGGCCACCTGGTGCGTACGGTGGACACCGCGCCCGAGCAGCGCAACCGCTATGCGCTGAGCGATGCCGACGTGATCGAACTGGCGCGCTTCGCGCTGATCATCGAGCAGCACTACGGCCGGCCGATGGACATCGAGTGGGGCAAGGACGGCGTGGACGGGCGGCTGTACATCCTGCAGGCCCGGCCCGAGACCGTGAAGAGCCAGGCAGCGGGCAAGGTCGAGCAGCGCTACAGGCTGAGCGGAGACCGCAGCAAGAACGTGGTGCTCGCCGAGGGCCGCGCCATCGGCCAGAAGATTGGCACGGGGCCGGTGCGCCTGGTCAGCTCGCCGGCCGAGATGGAGCGTGTGCAAAACGGCGACGTGCTGGTCACCGACATGACCGACCCCAACTGGGAGCCGGTGATGAAGCGGGCCGCCGCGATCGTCACCAACCGCGGCGGGCGCACCTGCCATGCCGCGATCATCGCGCGTGAATTGGGCATCCCGGCGGTGGTGGGCTGCGGCGATGCCACCGACAAGGTGCACGACGGCGCGCTGGTCACGGTGTCCTGCTCCGAAGGCGACACCGGCTACGTCTACGACGGACTGCTCGAGACCGAGGTCAGCGAGGTGCAGCGCGGCGAGATGCCGTACTGCCCGATCAAGATCATGATGAACATCGGCAACCCGCAGATGGCCTTCGACTTCGCGCGCATGCCCAATGCCGGGGTCGGGCTGGCCCGGCTGGAATTCATCATCAACAACAACATCGGCGTGCACCCGAAGGCGATCCTCGACTACCCCAACATCGATAGCGATCTGAAGAAGGCGGTCGAGTCGGTCGCGCGCGGCCATGCCTCGCCCCGCTCCTTCTACGTCGACAAGCTGGCCGAGGGCATCGCCACGATTGCCGCGGCCTTCTGGCCGAAGACAGTGATCGTGCGGCTGTCGGACTTCAAGTCCAACGAGTACCGCAAGCTGATCGGCGGCAGCCGCTACGAGCCCGACGAAGAAAACCCGATGCTCGGCTTCCGCGGCGCGTCGCGCTACGTCAGCCCGGAGTTCGCCGATGCCTTCGCGATGGAGTGCGAGGCGCTCAAGCGCGTGCGCAGCGACATGGGGCTGGTCAACGTCGAGATCATGGTGCCCTTCGTGCGCACCGTGCGTCAGGCGCAGAAGGTCACGCAGATGCTGGCCGAGCGGGGCTTGAAGCGTGGGCAGAATGGGCTGCGGCTGATCATGATGTGCGAGGTGCCAAGCAATGCGATCCTGGCCGAGCAGTTCCTCGAGCACTTCGACGGCATGTCGATCGGCTCGAACGACCTGACCCAGCTGACGCTGGGTCTGGATCGCGACTCCGGGCTGGTGCAGCTGGCCGACGATTTCGACGAACGCGACCCGGCGGTCAAGGCCTTGATCTCTCGCGCCATCGCCGCCTGCCGCGCCACCGGCAAGTACGTCGGCATCTGCGGGCAGGGCCCGAGCGACTACCCCGACTTTGCCGACTGGCTGGCGGCCGAAGGCATCGTCTCGATCTCGCTGAACCCCGATACGGTGGTCGAGACCTGGCAACGCCTGGCCAAGCGCTGATCAGGGTATTGCCTAGGCGGGCTTGCGAGTGCGGGCCCGCACTTGTCAGCAAGCCGTAAGCTGTCGGCGAAAAATCTCGTCCAGCTTCCGGGGGCGGCATGCTGACCGTTCTGAACATCTTGCAGCTGGTGCTTTACATCGCGCTGTTGGCGTTGCTGGGGCAAGGTCTGCTTTACGTGCTGGCCGGCGCCAAACGGGAGGACAACTTCTTCTATCGCCTGCTGCAACTGCTGAGCAAGCCCTTCACCGTGCTCGTGCGCAAGATCACGCCGCACCAGGTGGCCGACCGCCAGGTTCCGCTGGTGACCTTTTTCCTGCTGCTGATCGTCTATGCGGTCGTCACGCTCGAGAAGATCAAGCTGTGCGTGGCGATTGGGGTGGAGGCCTGCAAGTGA
>Ga0316195_10000644_pt1 | contig 14401 bp, 10 predicted proteins | sample Phised1_MG_FD_204937 | JGI IMG/M metagenome (GOLD analysis project Ga0316195, IMG submission 204937) | Coastal sediment microbial communities from Maine, United States - Phippsburg sediment 1 | ecosystem: Environmental > Aquatic > Marine > Coastal > Sediment | place: USA: Maine | collected... | reverse complement strand
GTGGCGCGTGCGCGCAGGGATGGCTCGGTGGTTGCGCTCATGTTCCTTGACCTCGATGGCTTCAAGGAGGTGAACGATCGACTCGGTCACGCAGTTGGTGACGCGCTCCTTCGCCAGGCGGCGGAACGGATCGTCGGGTCGGTTCGAGAGTCCGACACGGTTGCACGTCTCGGGGGAGATGAGTTCACGGTGATCCTCGAAGGCGGGCAGCGGGTCGAGGACGCAGGACAGGTTGCGACGAAGATCCTGAGGAGGCTTGCCACTCCGTACCGAGTCGGTGGCGAGGACATCGTGATCACGTCGTCCATGGGGATTGCGGCATACCCCCTCGACGGGGAGACGACCGAAGAACTCCTCAAGGGGGCCGACATTGCGATGTACAGCGCGAAAGACGCCGGCCGCAACACATACGAGTTCTACACGAGCGCGCTCCGCGAGCGCACGAGTCAGCGGCTCACTCTCCTCGATGGTCTTCGCAAGGCGATCGACGCCGACGAAGGCCTGTATCTGCACTATCAGCCGAAGGTCGACACCGAGCGGAAGATGGTCATCGGGGTTGAAGCGCTGCTTCGCTGGGATCATCCCGAATTCGGCAAGGTTCCGACCGAGACGTTCATTCGCTTGGCAGAGGAGACGGATCTCATCGTTCCACTCGGCCAGTGGGTACTCGACCAGGCCTGCCTGGAGATGCGATCCTGGCTCGACAACGGTCTTCCGCCCATGCGGATGTCCGTGAATCTGTCGTCCCGCCAGTTCCGCGCCGGGAACCTCGTTGAGACGGTTGTGGCGTCGCTTGCCGCGGCGCGACTCAACCCCCGATTCCTCGACGTCGAACTGACGGAGGGGACCCTTCTCACTGATCTGGAGGAGACGCGGCGTGCACTCGAGCGACTTCGGGATCTTGGTGTCACGGTGAGCATCGACGATTTCGGAACGGGGTACTCGTCGCTTGGCTACCTGACCCAACTTCCGATCGACACGCTGAAGATCGATCGATCATTCATCGCCGACGGTCTCACTAGCCGGGACGGAATCGCCGTGTCTTCGGCAATCATCGGTCTCGCGCGTACCCTCCGACTTGACGTGATCGCCGAGGGTGTCGAAAACGAGGAGCAGCTCCGTTTCCTCCATGAGCTCGGATGTGATCGAATTCAGGGGTTCCTGATCTCCCGCCCGATCGCCGGTGACAAGATCCTCGAATTCGTCTCCGATTACGCAAGAGAGAGCAGCCAGGCAGTCGGCAGTCGGTAGTCGGGCTGACAGCCGGTAGCGGGTAGTCGGGCTGGTGGCTGGTGGCTGGTAGCTCAGGCATCGTCTCTACCTTTCCGCCATGATTCTCGTCCGTGATCTCGCTGTCGACGCCGGTGCACGGCGCCTTCTCTCCGACGTGTCCTTCTCCGTGCAGGCCGGGGACAGGATCGGTTTCGTGGGCCCCAACGGCGCAGGGAAGACAACCCTCATGCGGACGCTCGAGGGATCGCATGAGCAGGCTGAGGGCTCAGTGGTACGAAGCGGCACCATCGGGTATCTCTCACAGGAGGCGGCGCTCGAGGACCTCGACGATCCGGGTGTAACCGCTCTCGAACGCGTGCTGATGGCCCGCGACATCGGAACGATCGAACGACAGATGGAGGTCACCCGCCGGCGGATGGAGGAGGTCGACGGAACCGAACGAGACCGGCTGATCCGTCGATTCGGCCGGCTCGACGATGAGTTCACCGTGCGAGGAGGATACGTCGCGAAAGCGGAAGCCAAACGTTTCGCTTCCGCCCTTGGCATCGGGGCGATTGAACTCGACCAGCCGGTGACGACGATGTCCGGCGGGCAGCGACGGCGGGTCGAACTTGCCCGCATCCTCTTTGCAGAGACCACAACGTTGCTCCTCGATGAGCCGACGAATCATCTCGATATGGACGCAAAGGCCTGGCTGGTGGGGTTCCTCGCCGACTACGAAGGCGGCCTTCTGATCGTCTCACACGACCTGCCGCTGCTCGATGAGTCGATAACGTCGGTGTTGGCGGTCGAGGGCGGTCGCATCGAACCCTTCCGAGGCAACTACTCGTACTACCTCGAAGAGCGTGACCAGAGGAGGACCCAGCGCTTGCGCGAACGGCGCCAGCAGGAGGCGAAGATCGCACGCCTCGAGGACGGTATCCGACGCTTCAAAGGCTCGTCCGAATCGATGGCTCGTCGTGCCCGCACGTGGGAGACACGAGTTCGGCGCATGCAGGACGATCTCGTCGAGATAGGGCGCGATCGCAAGCGAGTGGCGCTCCGGTTCCCGCAACCGATCCCCTCAGGACGAACCCCGCTGCGGGCGGAGGGCCTTGCCAAGGCGTATGGACACAACGTTGTATTCGTCGACATCGATGTCGACGTTGACCGCGAGGAACGGCTGATCATCATGGGTCTGAACGGCGCGGGCAAGACGACGCTCCTGAAGATCCTCGCAGGCGTCGAGGACGCGGACCTTGGATCCGTCGAAACCGGCTATCGGGCGGCACCGGGTTACTACGCCCAGGAACACGAAGACATCACCGCCGGCGTAGCGGTGCTCGACATCATGCGGGGAGCCAGTCGGCTGCCGGATCGGGACCTGCGATCTGTCCTGGGTCACTTCCTCCTCGCCGACAAGTTCGATCAAGATGCCGGGACTCTGTCCGGCGGCGAGAAGACGAAGCTGGCCTTGGCACGACTGGTCGTCACCGGTCACAACGTGTTGCTTCTCGACGAGCCAACGAACAACCTCGATCCTCAGGCGAAGGAAGCGCTCCTCGAAGCCCTCAGGCAGTACGAGGGAACGCTCATTCTCGTCAGCCATGACACCGACTTCGTGGCGGCGCTCGAACCGGATCGGGTCATCCTGATGCCCGAAGGTGATCGGGCCTACTTCGACGAGTCGATGCTCGACCTTGTGGCCCTGGCATAGTCGGTATCCGAACCTCGATACGGATTACTCCACAGTTGGCGACCAGCCCTGAGGTCCCGGCTCTGAGCGGTCACCGGATGTAAGTCCTGTGACCGATCCGTCGGTGACGATGGCCTGATCTGCCGGCCAGAGGCCGGCCGCGATCGCAACGTTCGAGCGGACATGACCGGTCGACCCCCACTCCACATAATCGACGATGGCGCCGGGGTCTCCGAAATCGCCGCTCGAGTAGAGACCGATCTCTCCGGAGGCGCTCATCAATGTTGGCAAGAGACCCGCCGCAGGGATCACGAGGTCCGGATCAGCGTCCTCCGCGATGCTGATGACGAGTGCCTTGCCGGGAGAGAGGATTGTCGACGGGAGTTCCAGGTAGTACGGATGGATGGCGACCCAGAACCCCGTGAGGTCACCGGCATCGGGTCCAAGGTTCCCAACCTCGATCGTTCCCCGTTCGCCGAAGACCACACTCCCGATGACGAATCTGGCGTTGCCGGTGACGACCGTGGTCGACGTCGTATCCGGCACGGTGGATCCCACATCGCTGCCCTGTACCGTCGTCGTCGGTTCGGGAGTTGTCGGCTCGAGCGTGGAGCTGCCGTTCGCATCCGACGATGTCCCACCGCCGGTGCAGGAGGAGAGCACGAGTACGAGAGCGAGCACGGCGCGTTTCACGACCACCAGCCTATCGGTCGTCGGGCAGATGCACCGCTCGCTGATCGGGCGTGAACAACGTTCGGCTCAAGCCGAGCGCCACGGTGCTTGCCGAGACTGCGACCGAGCCGAGGACCAGATACATGACCACAACCTGCACCCGCACGGCTTCCATCGGGTCGACGCCGGCGAGGATGAGGCCGGTCATCGCGCCGGGAAGGAACACGATCCCAACGGCTTTCGTTGTCTCGATCTGCGGCACGAGGGCAGTCTTCAACGCAGCACGCAGATAGGGTTGGAACGCGTCGTTCGCCCGGAATCCCAACGCCAGTCGAACCTCGACGAGCGGGCGCTTCTCCTTGAACTCAGCGACGATTCGCGTTGCAACGAGGACGGTCGCCGTCATCGAGTTTCCGATCATCATCCCGGCGAGCGGAACGAGCGTGCGGGGCTCGAGAGGGAACACGCGAAGGCCGAACAGCAGTCCGAGTACGACAAGCGATGTGACGCTGAAAGCGGCGAGGGCAAGCCAGCGAACCCGAGGTACCTCCGGGGCGCGGCGGGCAACCACGTCGGCTGCGAAGGGGAGCATTGCGATCACCCAGGCGATCGACCACCACAGAGACTGACCAGGGCGGAGAAGAACCGCCAGCACGACGCCGACGGCGAGTAGTTGGGCAAGGGCTCGGACCGAAGCCCACAGGATCTGACGTTCGAGACCAAGCCGTTGCCACATCGAAAGGACGATCGCCACGAACACGAGCGATGAAGCGAGGGTCAGGCCGATGAAGGAGACGTCCGTGGTCATCAACCCGAGTATTGACGATATCGTGGGGCTGCGACAATCAGACGAGAGAAGACTACGAAAGGGATCAGTGTGACTGACCGGACCGAAGCACCGTTGACGGTCTCCGACCCGCCGTCCGCGTATCCGAGTGAGTGGGTGCAAGACGCGGTGATGAGGGGTGGAGAAACGATCCGCATCCGCCCGATCGCTCCGAGCGACCGCGACGTGCTCCAAGCGATGGTCCGGGGACTCTCGCGCCGGAGCACCTATTTCCGCTTCTTCAGGGTGAAAGACGAACTCGAACCTGCGGAACTCGATCGTTTCACTCAGCTCGACTACCACAAGGACATGGCATTCGTGGCGATCAGGGACGGCCGTCTCATCGGCGTGGGTCGGTACAACACGACCGCAGACGATCCGGAAATCGCCGAGGCGGCGTTCGCGGTAGCGGACGAGTGGCAGCAGAAGGGCATCGGAACGCTGTTGCTCTATCGGCTGACGGCGTATGCGCGCACGAAGGGAATCAGCGGGTTTCGGGCCCATCTGCTCGCCGACAACCACGTGATGATGCGCGTGTTCCGGGCCTCCGGATACGGGGTGAAGAGACATCTCGACGAAGGGGTCTACACCGTCGCCTTCCCGACGGAGGAGTCCGAAGAGAGCACCGCGGTCCGTGATGACCGAGAGCAGCGTGCGGTGGCACAATCGATGATGCCGCTCATGGCGCCGCAATCCGTGGCGGTCATCGGAGCAAGCCGCGACGTATCGTCGATCGGCGGGCGGCTCTTCAACAACCTCATCAACGGTGACTTCAGCGGACCGGTCTACCCGGTCAACCCGACGTCGCCGGTCGTACGATCGGTTGCCGCCTATCCGACGGTCCTTGATATCCCGGGTAGTGTCGATCTCGCCTTCATCGTTGTGTCGTCGAAGCGCGTGATCGAGACCGTGAAGCAGTGCATCGAGAAGGGCGTACGTGCCCTGGTCGTGATCTCGGCGGGGTTCTCCGAGATTGGGGGCCCAGGGATCGAACTCGAGGCCGAGCTGCTTGATCTCGTTCGGTCCGTGGGGATTCGTATGGTGGGACCGAACTGCATGGGGCTGTTGAACACCGATCCGGCGATCAGTCTCGACGGGCAGTTCGGGCCGATTCGGCCGCCACGGGGCAATGTCGCACTCTCGTCCCAGTCGGGTGCACTCGGGCTTGCGATCCTCGACTACGCGGCGCGACACAACATCGGCATCTCGACGTTCGTGTCGGTTGGGAATCTCGCAGACGTCTCCGGTGACGACCTGCTGCTCTACTGGGAGGACGACCCGTCGACCGACGTGATCCTCCTGTACATGGAATCCTTCGGGAATCCGAGACGATTCGCCCGGTTCGCTCGACGGATCGCAAGGAAGAAGCCGATCGTGGCCGTCAAGTCGGGCCGCACCGCCTCAGGGGCTCGGGCTGCGAGCAGCCACACAGGGTCGTTGGCAAGCCTCGACGTCGCCGTCGACGCGCTCTTTCACCAGACCGGCGTTATCCGTGTCGACACGCTCGAGGAGCTATTCGACGTCACCAGCCTGCTGTCAAACGAGCCGGTCCCCAAGGGGCGGCGGGTCGGCATCGTGACCAATGCCGGTGGACCGGCGATCCTCGCGGTGGATGGGCTCGAGTCGCGGGGCCTCGAAGTGCCGATCCTCTCGGAGGGCCTGCAGCAGCAGTTGCGCGACTTCCTGTCGCCTGAGGCTGCGGTGCGGAATCCGGTCGACATGATCGCCGCAGCAGGCGCACCCGAGTACCGAAACGTGCTCGAAGCAATGCTCGCGGCCGACGAGCTCGATGCGGTCATTGCCATCTACATCCCGGCGTCGCCGATCGGCGTTGCTGAGATCCAGAGCACGATTCGCGACGTCGGAGAGGCGCACGAGGACGACAAGACGTTCCTGGCCGTGTTCATGCAATCAGGCAAGGTCTCAGACGATGCTCCGAAGGTGCGATCGAGCGTACCGGAATTTGCGTTCCCCGAACGTGCGGCCCGTGCCCTCTACGACGCTGTCCGCTACGGCGAGTGGCTCAACCAGCCTGAGGGTGAGATCCCAGAGTTCACGGACCTCGATTCGGAGCGAGCCCGCAACGCGCTCGACGCCGCTCTGGTTGGTATGACTCCCGAAGGAGATTGGCTCGACCCCGACACCGTCGACACGGTGCTCGAGTCGTATGGACTGCGGCTTCCTGCTTCGGCAGTGGTTTCAACCGAAGACGAGGCGGTCGAACGCGCCGCCGCGATCGGTGGCCCCGTGGTGCTCAAGGTCATCTCGCCATCGGCGCTCCACAAGTCCGATGTCGGCGGCGTCGTCCTCAATGTTCAAGGAGAAGAGGCCGTGCGAGCCGCATACCTGCAGGTCACGGCGGCCGTGCCCGATCCGGAAGCTGTTCTTCTGCAGGAGTTCGTCGCCGGTGGCCATGAGATCCTGATCGGGATGATCGAGGATCCCAATTTCGGACCGCTCGTGGTGTTCGGTCTCGGTGGTGTCTTCGTCGAACTCATCGGGGACGTTGCATTCCGCATCCATCCGCTCACCGATCTCGATGTCGATGACATGATCAAGTCGGTGAAATCGGCGCGGTTGCTCGAGGGGTACCGCGGTGGGGAAGCCGGCGATATCGATGCCGTCAAGGAGACCCTCCTTCGCGTCTCGGCCATGATCGAGGACATTCCGGAGATGGTCGAGATGGATCTCAACCCCGTCAAGGTGGGCACTCCCGGTATGGGCGTTCGCGTGGTCGATGCTCGCATCAAGGTGAGGCCCTCCGTCGCAGCGTTCGATCGAATCCGGGCCGATTTCCCGACGGCCCTGTGACGAAACTGCAACAATGGCGCCGAACGCCGACGAGAGGGACGAAGAGTGCAGGTCGTAGACCTCATGACGACCGAAGTGATCACGGTTTCGCGCGAGACCGGGATCCGCGATGCGGCTCGGCTCATGTTCAGGAACCGGGTCAGCGGGCTTCCGGTAACGTCCGGCGATGGGACGCTGATCGGGATCATCACTGAGGCCGATTTCCTTCGCCTCGAGGTTGAGCGTCAGGAAGGGGCGATCGAACCCGGGGAGACGGTCGGCGATGTCATGTCATCGGGGGTGGTCACGACCGGTCCGGACACCGAAATCTACGATGCAGCGAAGATGATGACGTTCCAGGACATCAAGAGACTCCCCGTTGTCGATGATGATTCGCGACTGCTCGGCATCATCTCGCGTGCCGACATTGTCTCCGTGTTCACCAGACCGGACGATGTGATTGAGGATGAGATCCGGGAGGATTTGATCCGTCGCGTGCTGTTCATCGACCCGGATCAACTCAACGTGAGTGTTGCGAACGGCGTCGTCACCTTCGTCGGCGAGGTCGGCACCAGGAACGAGGCTCGACTGCTCTCCGAGCTTGCGTCACGCCTCGACGGGGTGTCCCACGTCGAGAGCCGGGTGGCCTGGCGGTATGACGACGGGGAAGAGTGATTGCTCGGGGGTGGTCTTCGGTCGCGCCACTGCCTCCCCAGCGCCGACAGCTCTCCGCACACTCCCAGCCGCCCGGTAGCATCACGTTTCGATGATCCCCGACCGACACCTCGATCTTCGTTCCGCGCTCACCGTCGGAGCAGACGGCATGCGGTTCGCCGTGATTCCTCTCGACGTCGAACCGTTGTCGTTCGTTCGCGCCGGTTCTGATCGCTTCGAGGGCACCTTCTACTTCTCCTCCCCTGAAAACGGCGCACTTGGAGGTCTGGGGATCGCTGCGAAGGCATCGGCTTCCGGCGCGGAGCGGTTCACACGTCTCCGATTCGCCGTCGATGCATGGTCGCTGCCCGAGCCGTTTCGAGCCTTCACGGGCTTCTCGTTCTCGCCCGACGGACCCACGTCCGAACCGTGGACATCGTTCGGGTCTGCCGATGCGGTACTCCCGATAGCGACGCTGCTGAGCCACGCCGGTGACCGACGTCTGCTGCTTGCGATCCCACGGGAGGTCGACGCAGAATCGATCGTCGACCGTCTCCGCCTATTCGAGACTCCACGGGACGCGGCGTACCCCAATCTGGGAGATCACACGCTGGAGTCCTGTCCCCCCGTTTCCGAGTGGACGACCGCCGTCGCCGAGGCCATCGCCGCGATCGAAGATGGGGCGATCCGCAAGGTCGTGCTGGCTCGGTCGGTCATCGTTCGATCCGACACTGCTCCCGACGGTTTCGACGTTGTAAGCCATCTCGAACGCTCGTATCGGCAGTGCTTCGGCTTCGGCTGGCGCGTCAGCGGTGCGACCTTCGTCGGGGCCAGTCCTGAACTGCTCGTCCGCTCCTCGGGGGGAGTCGTGACGTCGAACCCGCTCGCGGGCACCGCACCTCGAGGCGAGGGAGAGGCGGAGGATCGCACGCTCGCCGAGGCGTTGATGCGTTCGGAGAAGGACCGGATCGAACACCGGTACGTCGTCGATGACATCGCGGAACGGATCAAGCCGTTCACCGACGACCTGGACGTGCCGGCTGGACCGTCGTTGAGGCGTATGGCCACCGTGCAGCATCTCTCGACCACCGTCACCGGCACAACCCGACCCGACGTCCACGTACTCGATCTCGTCGATGCGCTCCACCCGACCCCGGCGGTCGGCGGCACCCCGAGAGAGGCGGCACAAGCGTTCATCGCAAGAGTCGAGCCATTCGATCGCGGATGGTATACGGGTGGGGTTGGATGGGTCGACGGAGCCGGTGACGGTGAGTTCGCCATAGGACTCCGTTGTGGGCTGCTTGATGGAACGAGTGCCCACGTCTTCGCAGGGGCGGGCATCGTCGCAGATTCGAATCCCGACTCAGAATTGCTCGAGACCCGATTGAAGCTCCGCCCGATGTTGGAGCTGCTCGCAGCAACGTAGACCGTAGTCCGTCCTGCCACTTGCTACTTCCCCAGCGCTTCCCTCGCGGCGTCGCGGAGTCTCTCGTGAACCTCGACGTTCCTCGTCCGGTTCGTGCGTATCTCGATGAGCGACGGACCCTTCGTTGCGGCGATCGCCGCTCGGAGGTCCTGACCATCGGCGACCTCGCGACCCGGCACTCCGAAGGCTTCTGCGATTGCCGCGAGCGAGTGCCCGTGCGGCGTGCCGAAGAGCAACTCGAATCGAGCGGGCTCGATTCGGTCGGCTTGGGGGAGGAAGTGGAAGATGCCGCCGCCGTCGTTGTTGATGGCCACGATCGTGACGTCAAGGTTGAGGCGGGCGATCACGCCGAGTGCCGTGGCGTCGTGGAGAACCGAGAGGTCGCCGGCGAGTACGACGACGCGTCGGCCATCGGATGCTGCAGCTCCAGCTGCGGCGGAGAGCAGACCGTCGATGCCGTTCGCTCCGCGATTCGACAACGCTGCGATCTCGCCGCGAGTTGAACCGGAGAAGGAATCGAGGTCCCTGATCGGCATCGAAGAGGCTGCGTAGACGGTGGCCCCGGCGGGGGAGGACTCCCATACGGCCCTGGCGATCGCCGGTTCGTTCGGGAAGGGCTCAGCTTCAAGGATCCGTTCTACGGCGAGGCCCACGGTGTGGTCGGCCGCTTGCCACGTTGGAAGCCACCAAGCCGGGGTCGGCGTCACACGTCCGGCGAGGTCGGCGAACGTGATTGCCGGATCGGCTCGGTACGCCGTCGTTGCGGTGCCGAGCGGATCACGCCACCCGGCGTCATCGATGGTTACCTGTTCGGCACTGGTTTCCTGGAGCCAGGACCAGATCGGTCGCGAGGTTGGAATCTGTCCGACCCGGACGATGACCTCCGGCTCGTGTTCTTGGAAGAATCGGGTTGTGGCAAGGAGATCGCCGTGGACGATCGTTGATGGTGACGGGAAGCGACACTGGATGTCTGCCACAACGGGAATCGACGCCTGGCCGGCGAACATGGCCGAGGCAGCGGCAAAACCGGGACGCTGGTGCCCGCCGGCGACGATGAGCGTTTGCCTACCCGAGAGGCGTTCGCCGAGATCGACGAGATCCTCGGGCGGAAGCTGGACCTCGCCGCGGTGGTGCCGGAGTGTCGTTGGATTTGCCGCCTCGGTCGGGGTCGCGAGCGGTTCACGGAATGGGAAGTTCAAGTGGACCGGACCGTGGGGCGCATCGAGGGCAGCCGACCATGCACGGAGGGCGAGCGACGGTGCTCCCGCGGCGTTGGCTTCGCAGGGGACACCGACGTCGTGGAACATGCGGACGGCGGATCCATAGAGATCGACCTGGTCGATGGTCTGGGGAGCGGCCGCACCACGGAGCTCGGGAGGACGATCCGCCGTCAGGACAAGGAGCGGCACTCGCGCATGGCTCGCCTCAACCACCGATGGGAGGTAGTTCGTCGTGGCCGTGCCGGATGTGCACACGAGTGCTGCTGGGATGCCTCCTTGTTTGGCGATGCCGAGAGCGAAGAACCCGGCCGATCGCTCGTCGAGCAGCACGTGACTGAGGATTCTTGGCTCGGCCGCGAAGGCCAGAGCGAGCGGTGTGCTCCGTGAACCGGGGGAGATGACCGCGTGGCGCAGCCCAAGGTCGGCGAGCGCGCCTGCCAGTCGCATTGTGAGGGCTTCTGCTGGGTCCACACTGGCGAGGTTACCGCCGATTACGCGATCAGGACCCCAACGGCGAGCAGGGCGGCGAAGACGAGTTGAAGTCGCGCGGTGTCCTTGAGCACTCCGATGAGCGGCGGCCCCGCTGTTTCCACAAAGATCGTTCTGATCGGCGGCACGGTGAGAGGGAGCGCCAGGAGCGTGAGCAGCGACCACGTCGGGAGGGTACCGACCGGCACTGCGGCGGCTACGACGGCGAAGGATCCGAGAACCATGGTGGCGTAGACCACCCGGGCCGGGTTCCGCCCGAGAACCACCGCGAGCGTGCGCTTTCCTGCGACCCGATCCGTGTCGCTGTCTCTCACGTTGTTTGCCACGAGGATCGCTGCGGCGAGAAGGCCCATGGAGATCCCGCTCACCCATGCGTCCGCCGGTGCGGTCCGGTCATAGACGTAGCGTGTGCCGACGGTGGCGACGAGGCCGAAGAAGATGAAGACGAACAGTTCACCGAGTCCGTGGTAGCCGTACGGAATCGGGCCGTTCGTGTAGCCGAGTGCCGCGATGATCGAGATGACGCCGATGGCGAGAATCACCCAACCGGCGAGCCAGATCAGGTAGACCCCTGCGATCGCTGCAAGTCCGAATGCGATCACGATCCCGCGCTTCATGTGCTCCGCACTCAGCAACCCCGTTGCTACGGCGCGAGGAGGTCCGATCCGGGTTTCGGTGTCGGCACCCTTCTGGGCGTCGGCGAGGTCGTTCGCGAAGTTCACTCCCACCTGGATTGCGAGTGCCGAGAAGAGGATCACAACCAGCGCATCCCACCGGAACACCCCTGCTGCCCCGGCAAGCGAACTCCCGACGATGACGGGCGCTGCCGCCGCAGGCAGCGTCGCGGGCCGAGAAGCAAGAACCCATGGGTTCATAGCAGGGCCGTCGGGGACGCTTCGGTGTGCTTGCCCGCGATGAGAGCGGACAGCGAAAAGCGAACAGCAGACAGCCTGAGAAACGCTATTGGCTGCTTCAGAAGTGCCACGGGAAGTTGCTGTAGTCCTGGTCGCGTTTCTCGAGGAACGCGTCGCGGCCTTCCTTCGCTTCGTCTGTGCCGTACGCAAGACGGGTTGCCTCGCCGGCGAAGAGCTGCTGGCCGACCATGCCATCGTCCTGGAGATTGAAGGCGTACTTCAGCATCCGCTGGGCCGTCGGACTCTTGGTGACGATTTCGCGCGCCCACTGGAGTGCGACGGCCTCGAGGTCGGCGTGATCCACGACGGCGTTGACCATCCCCATCTCGTACGCGTCCTGCGCCGAGTACTCGCGTCCGAGGAAGAACACCTCTCTGGCGCGTTTCTGGCCAACCTGGCGAGCGAGCAGCGCCGACCCGTATCCGCCATCGAAGGAGGCGACGTCGGCGTCGGTCTGTTTGAAGATGGCGTGCTCTCGTGAGGCGAGCGTCAGGTCGCACACGACGTGGAGACTGTGGCCGCCGCCGACGGCCCATCCGGGAACGACGGCAATCACGATCTTCGGCATGAAGCGGATCAGACGCTGCACCTCGAGAATGTGGAGTCGTCCGAGCCTTGCGGCGTCGACCCCTTCCTCACCTTCGTACTGGTAGCCGTCGGCGCCACGAATCCGCTGATCCCCACCCGAGCAGAACGCCCAACCGCCATCCTTCGGCGACGGACCGTTGCCGGTCAGGAGCACCACTCCCACATCGGAGGTCATCCGTGCATGATCGAGCGCCGTGTACAACTCGTCGACGGTGTGCGGGCGGAACGCATTGCGAACCTCGGGGCGGTCGAAAGCTATCCGGACGGCACCGATCTCGGAGGATCGATGATAGGTGATGTCGGTGAAGTCGAACCCCGTAACGGGGTCCCACGAAGCTTGGTCGAATATCTCAGACGTCACGAGGCGATACTGTAGTGATCGCCATGACCGACACCCTGCCTCACGAGTGGGTGAAGATCCACGCGGGGGTGAATCCCGATTCCCCGGCGGTGGTATTCGCCGACGATTCGATCTCATACGCGGAGCTCGACCGCCGCGCCGACGGGTACGCCCGGTCTCTCCTCGACGAAGGGATCGAAGCCGGCGACCTGGTCCCCCTGGAGGCGACCTTGGATCCGGCGACCGTCATCGCACTGGTCGCGATCCCTCGACTCGGAGCGGTGCCGGTGCCATACGGACCGCATCGCATCGAGGCGAATGGTGCCCCCCGAGAGTCCCCATACGCCGTTGTTCCAACGTCCGGAAGCTCCGGACGTCCGAGAGGTGTCATCCTCACCCCCGGGAACGTGACCGCCGCCGTCGAAGCCTCCCGGCGCAGGCTTGGGAACGACAGCAGCGATCGGTGGCTGCTGACGCTCCCTCTCTTCCATGTCGGAGGTCTCTCGGTTGTTTGGAGGAGTTTCACTGCCGGCGGGTCCGTCGAACTCCAACCAGGGTTCGATGCGGTCGGAGTGGCCGCGAGTCTGAGTGGCGGCTCTGTGTCGATAGCCAGCCTCGTCCCAACGATGCTCCACAGGATTCTCGAGGTCGACCCGGGCCCCTACTACGAAGGTATCAAAGGTGTTCTGCTGGGCGGTGCGCCTGCGAGTGGGGCCCTTGTGGAGCGCGGCCTCGCGGCGGGTCTACCGGTCCTCCAGACGTACGGGATGACCGAGACCTGCTCGCAGATCGCCACCGTTGAACCGGGGACGACGCAGCAGTCGCTTGGGACCGCTGGCCGTCCCCTCGACGGATTCGCCGTTTCGTTCGACCATGGGGAGATCCTCATCGATGGCCCGGCCGTCTCACCGGGATACCTCGGTGAGACGCCCCGCGTCGGTCCATTCCGCACGGGCGACCTTGGGCACGTGGATGGTGAGGGGAGGCTGGTCGTCACCGGTCGCACCGACGACGTCATCGTCACCGGAGGCGAGAACGTGCGAGCGTCGTTCGTCGAGGCCGCGATCGTAACAGTACCGGAGGTCGCCCACGCGGTGGTGGTAGGCGTCGACGACGAGGAGTGGGGACAGGTCGTCGTGGCCGTTGTTGAGTCGGACCGCGTCGACGTTTCGCGCATTGAAGATGCAGTCGGAGACCGCCTCGCGCGTCACGAAACCCCGAAGCGGTGGATCCTCGTCGACCGACTCCCACTCCTTCCCAACGGCAAACCCGACCGCCAAGCAGCCCGAGCCCTGGCGACCGAACTATCGAGAACCGAGTCTTCAGACCGGCTCGCGTCCGACGACTGATCTACTGATCTACTGATCTACTGGACTACTGATCTCCTTCAGCCAGAGCGAATACACCGGGACCTCTCAGCTACTCAATGGAGGCCGATCATCTCCTCGACGGTACGGCGGAAGGAATCCGGTTCCTGGTCGAAGAGCAGGGCCCCGCGGTTGATCGCGCTGGCCCTCAGCTCCTCTCGTCGTTCGAGCGAGCGGTGAGCGAGGGATGAGAAGGTCTCGTCGTTG
>Ga0316195_10000643_pt1 | contig 14401 bp, 11 predicted proteins | sample Phised1_MG_FD_204937 | JGI IMG/M metagenome (GOLD analysis project Ga0316195, IMG submission 204937) | Coastal sediment microbial communities from Maine, United States - Phippsburg sediment 1 | ecosystem: Environmental > Aquatic > Marine > Coastal > Sediment | place: USA: Maine | collected... | reverse complement strand
TGACGAGTGGTGTGGAGTTCATACAGCGGATTGTCGGACGGCCCTGTCAGTGCCGGTATCGGTTAACGATTGGAATTTCTGTCGGTAATTGGCTCGAATGCGGAAGGAAATCAACGCGCTATTGTACGGGCAGGGGCTTTTGAATATACTGGCCGCCCTTCCAAGTGCCGGCATAGCTCAGCTGGTAGAGCAACGCATTCGTAATGCGTAGGTCGGGTGTTCGAGTCACCCTGCCGGCACCAATCTTTTGTTCGGCCCCAAAAAAAAGCCCCAAGCCGAAGCCTGGGGCAGCAGTCCCCCCTTGAACTCAGATTTGAAAAATAAGAGCGAGGTTTTGCAGGTGGCGATAATTCGTTGCGGTGTGTCTGCGCAAGTGCAGTGAAAGCGTGCTGTGTGTTGTGTCATCCATGACAAAAACTCCGTTATTCGATCCTTGCGCACCAGCGATGCTGGAAGGAAGGGGAAGTTCGGAACCCCGGTTGGGCCGTAAGAGGAACGGGGTTCCGATTCTTCCCGCTAACTGCTACCACACAGTTAGTTCGTACACCTATAGCAATGCAAAAAACGGGCCAAAAAAAATACAAACACAATAACTAATAGAAACAATCGGGTAGGAAATCTCCGGTCGCAGATGTAAGCCGGGACCGTTCGCTTGTGTCCTAAAACGTCAGTTGAAGCGACCAGCCGTGTCAGAACCCGAGCGAGTGGCTTCTGGCCGGCGGCAGCAATGAGCGTTGTCGCAGTGTTGCACCGCCGGATTTCTGCTTGCCACTCGCTCGCGGAACAGGGTCGGACCGGTGAAAAATCTCCGCCATGGACCGGCAGGAGTCATGAGGTTCGGCAATGATTTGCCAATGCTACTGGTAGGTTTTGCCCCGATGCTTTATCCAGCCGGCAACGTGCCGGCCACCGGGGTCGTGGTGCGTCCAGTGAACCACCCCGCCTTTTGAATTCCACTCGTACTCGCCAAAAAACTGCACTGAATCCCCCGTCGCCAGGCTTTCGATTCGTGGCGCCAAATCGATGTTGTGACTGATCAACACGGTCTGTCCGGAACTGAGTTTCAGCAAAAATCTCTGGTGCCTTGATCCTTCGAGATCATCCTTGAGCGTTTTCGTTACGATGCCCTCCCCCTGGACCTGGATATTGCTTTGCCGGTTGGCGAATGCCTCCTCGAGGACGCTGTTGTCGGCGGCCGAGGGAGATGACCAGGGAAATGAGAACCACTGGTCCTGAACATAGCCATAAGCAAGGACTGCGATAAGCAAAAAAACGGCGAATCTTTTCATTCGCCGATATTGCCACAAGCTGGAAGTTCCTCCACGCGCAATCCGTGGAGGGGGTGTTCGAGTTACTCTGCCGGCGCCATTCAATTCTCCAGCTTGACAGGCATCCTCTCCAGGGCGGCCAACAGGAATCGCCAGAATTTCTGCACGGAACTGATCTGCACCTTCTCGTCCGGGGAATGCGCGCCGCGAATGTTGGGCCCGAAGGAAATCATCTGCATCTGCGGGTAATTCGCACCCACGATTCCGCACTCCAACCCGGCGTGACAGGCCAGCACGGCGGCTTGCTCGCCGAACATGTCGTGGTACAAATCGCTCATCAACTCGACGATGGGGGCGTCGGGCCGCGGTGTCCAACCGGGGTAGGAGCCGCTTAATTCGACCTCGGCACCGATGGCTTCGAAGCTGCAGCGGATGGCCCGGGCCAGGTCCATTTTTTCTGAGTCCACGGCGCTGCGGACCAGGGCTTGGGCCTGGAACCTGCCGCCCCTGGCCAGGATCCTGGCCAGGCTGTTCGAGGTTTGCACCAGGCCTACGATTTCCGGGCTCATGCGGAAAACCCCGTTGGGACACGCATAGACGGCGCGCAGCAGCTGTTGCTGAAAGTCTGCCGCCATCACGGATTCAGGCAGGGTGGCCGGCTCGAGCAGAATTTCCAGCCCGGGATCGGTCGCCGCATATTCGGACTTCAAAACCACCGCTTGCGCTTTGATGAACTCCTCGAGCGCTGCGCTTCGCGATGCCTCCACGGTGACGTGGGCACTTGCCTCGCGGGGAATGGCGTTGCGCAGGCCACCGGCATCGATGGATCCTACGCGCAAACCCAGTTCCTCCGCGGCAACGAAAAGCAAGCGGTTGAGCAGCTTGTTGGCGTTGCCCCGGCCGCGGTGGATGTCCATGCCGGAGTGGCCGCCGACCAGGCCCCTGACTCTCAACGCGAACGCAGCCTGTTGTGAGTCAGGCCGCTCCTCGGGGTATGAACCACTTGCCACAACGTTGATGGCGCCGGCACAGCCGATGGTGAGCTCGTCGTCGTCCTCGGTATCCAGGTTCAGCAATATCGAGCCGGTCAGTGCATCACTCTTCAGCCCCATGGCGCCGGTCATGCCGGATTCCTCGTCGACCGTGAACAGCGCTTCGACGGCCGGGTGCGGTATGTCATCGGAAGCCAGGATGGCCATGATCGAAGCCACTCCAATGCCGTTGTCCGCGCCGAGCGTAGTGTCCTCCGCCTTGACCCAGTCGCCTTCGACACGCATGCGGATGCCCTGCCTGTCGAAGTCGAAATCGGTATCTGCGTTCTTCTGATGCACCATGTCGAGGTGGCCCTGCAACACGATGCCCACGCGGTCTTCCATGCCCGGTGTCGCCGGTTTTCTGATGATGACGTTGCCGGTCTCGTCCACCCGGGTTTCCAGTCCGAGGCGCTGGCCGAAGTCCCGCATGAAGGCTACAACACGTTGCTCCTGCCTGGATGGCCTCGGCACGGCGTTCAGGTCCGCGAAGTGGCGCCACACGGCGCGCGGTTCGAGCTGCAGGATGTCGTGGCTCATGGCGAATACTCTGGGCTGGTGCGAATCGGCGTTGGTCTGTAGTCGAGATTACCTAATCCGTAGTGCGCGTATACGAATCCATGTCAGCCTGATCCCTGGTGCACAGTGCACGAGGAACAGTCTGCCCGGGGGGCACGGCGATCCACTGGCCGCCGAGGTGTGCTCAGTTACTACGACTTCGGCATGGATCTATTGGCGGAAAAGAGCCGCGCCGGCTTTGGCGCATCGTGCCTCGTCTGCTATGGGTCCGCTCGCTGGGGTTACCCGAACGAAAACATCGCCTCTGTCGTGCGCACGCTCAGGGGCTGAGCCGAGCAGGCGCATTCCTGCATTGCGGTCCCTCGCGGGATCGGTCGCGCTCTATTCGCTGCGCCCGGTCAGACAGTTTTTGGTGTAGTCAGCGGCCTCGCTGGCCGACCAGTCAGACTTGGGCTTCTTCTCCATGTCCTCGCACCACTTTTCGGAGTCCATCCCCAGCACGCAGTACTTCGTGTACTCACCCGCCTCTTCCATGGTCCATTCGCCCTTGGGCTTCTGGCCCTGTTTCTCACACCAAGCTTCGCTGCCGACACGGTCGCAGCCGGCCACCAAAATGCTAAAAACAATAACCAGGGCAATGCTCGATTTCACGGAGGTTCTCCCTATGATCAGAAAATTGAAATGGGACCAACATTCTAGATCAGTCAGTCCGCGCCGGTCCAACGGCCCCACACCGAGCCGTCTGACGATTCTGCCTGGCCCTGTTGCTATACTTGGCCGATACAGCATGGGGAGAGACGAATGAACCTGAAAGCGGGATTGCTGGGCGGTGGTTCCTGGGGCACCACGGTGGCGTCGCTGATCGCGCGCAACGCTCCAGTCAAGATCTGGGCGCGTTGCGCGGACACGGTCAATGAAATCAACGACAACCACAGCAACAGCAAGTACCTGCCGGGCGCCACGCTGAACAGCAAGCTCGTCGCCACCCACTGCATCGAGGAAGCGGTATCGGGCTGCGATGTGCTGGTCATGGGCGTGCCCTCGCAGCATTTCCGCTCCGTGTTACAGCAGGCCAGTGAGCACATCCGGCCCTGGGTTCCGGTGATCAGCCTGACCAAAGGTCTGGAGGCCGGCACCGAACTGCGGATGACAGAAATCATCAACGAGGTATTGCCGGGCCACCCGGTAGGCGTGCTGACCGGCCCCAACCTGGCCCGTGAGATCATCGCCGGCCAGGCGGCGGCCGGCGTGATGGCGATGGAGGACGAGATCATCGTGCGCGCCCTGCAGGAGTTGTTCCATAGCGGACTGTTCCGTGTGTATACCAATACGGATCTGGTCGGCTGCGAACTGGGTGGTGTGCTGAAAAACATTATCGCCATCGCAGTGGGCATGGGAGACGGGCAGGGTGCCGGCGACAACACGCGCTCGGCCCTGATCACACGCGGGTTGGCGGAAATCACCCGGCTCGGCGTGGCCATGGGCGGCCGGACGGAGACCTTTGCCGGCCTGGCGGGCATGGGCGACCTGATCGCCACCTGTACCAGTCCGCAAAGCCGCAATCGGCATGTCGGCTACGAACTGGGCAAGGGCCGGTCGCTCGACGAGGTCATCAGCGAGATGCTGATGGTGGCCGAGGGCGTCAAGAGTGCGCCGACCGTGGTGGCCCTCGGCAAACGTTACGGCGTCGAGATGCCGATCACCGGGGATGTATTCTCGGTGCTGCAGGGTGAGCGCACGCCCCGGCAGGCGTTTCGCGGGCTGCTCAAGTCGTCGGTGGGATCAGAGTCGGAGCCCGGCTAGCAGCATGCTGTCAGCGCGTGGGGCGGGGTCCACAGGTCTGTTATAGTCATTTACCGAAATTCACTGGGTTGGTCTGTATGACCGTTCATAAAGACGTGATCGAGAACATCGAGAGGGCCCCTGCCGGGCCACAGGTCGGCGCTTTCTTCGACTTCGACGGCACCCTGATCGCCGGATTCTCAGCGACCGTGTTCCTGAAGGAGCAGCTCCGACGCGGCGATCTTTCCGCCTACGAGTTCTTCGAGATGCTGGCCGCACTGACCCAGTTCTCGCTGGGCGGCATGGGCTTCTCGGGCCTGATGACGACGGCGGCGCAGTTCATGCGCGGCGTGCACGAAGCCGACTACATCGCCTTCGGTGAGGAACTGTACGAGCAGCAGATCGCGCGCAAGGTGTACCCGGAGTCACGTGCCCTCGTGCAGGCCCACATGGCGCGCGGTCACACCGTGGCCGTCATTTCCTCGGCGACGCCCTACCAGGTGGAGCCGGTGGCGCGTGAACTCGGCATCGAGCACGTGATTTGCAGCCGTTACGAAGTCAAGGACGGAATATTCACCGGCGGCATCGTCCGCCCCCTGTGTTTCGGGCAGGGCAAAGTGGACGCCGCTGAAGAACTGTCTCGCAGCTTCGGCATCGACCTGGACCAGAGTTTTTTCTATAGCGACAGCGACGACGACATCGAGCTGCTGGAGCGGGTGGGCAACCCGCAACCACTCAATCCCAACGCCAGGCTCACGGAAATTTCCGAACGACACGGCTGGCCGGTGCGCCGCTTCAAGAGCCGCGGACAGCCGGGCGTGTTCGATTTCCTCAGGTCGGTTGCGGCGACCGCCTCGCTGGTTCCCTCCGCGCTGGCCGGCTTGCCCATCTGGGCGCTGACCGGTTCGCAGCGCGAGGCCCGCAATTTCGCGACGTCGCTGTTTGCCGATGTCAGCAGTGCATTGATCGGCCTGAACCTGGTCATTCGAGGTGAAGAAAACCTCTGGTCCCGGCGCCCGGCGGTGTTTGTATTCAACCACCAGAGCAAGGCGGATGTCGTCATCATCGCCCGCCTTCTGCGCCGTGATTTTGCCGGTGTCGGCAAGCAGGAAATCAAGAACTCGCTGATCATAGGGAAAACCCTGGAGTTGGCGGGTACGGTATTCATTGACCGCGAAAACGCAGCCAGCGCCATCGAGGCCATGAAGCCTTTGGTGGACGCCATGCGCAACGAGCGCAAGTCCGTGGTGATCGCGCCGGAGGGCACGCGCACGGTTTCCCCGAAGCTCGCCCCATTCAAGAAAGGGGCTTTTCACCTGGCCATCCAGGCCGGCGTGCCAGTCGTGCCGATCGTGATCCACAATGCCGGGGACGTGGCGCCGAAGGGCGATTTCGTGTTCCGTCCGGCCACGGTGGAAGTCGACGTGCTGCCGCCTGTCGACACCAGCGATTGGCGCGCGGAAACCATCGAGGCGCACGTGGCCGAAATCCGGCGATTGTTCCAGGCCAAGTTGGGACAGGAGCAGAAACAGGCGGCCATGCCGGTGGCGGTGGAGCCTGAGACATCGGCAGCTGCCACCCCGTCGGCGGTGAGGCCGCCGGTCAAAAAAGCATTGCGTAAGAAAAAGCCAGGGAAAAAATCCCCACGATCGGTTGCGCCTGCTGCAAAAGCGCAGGACGCTGCTGCCGTCCGCGAGTCTCCAGGCAAACCGGAGCCGTTGGCCGGCAAGACCGTGCTGAAGAAAAAGGCGCTCAAAAAGAAAGCGGTGAAAAAGAAAGTGAAGAAGACCCAGGCTGCGCCCCCCAAGGCAAAGCCGCGCAAGCCACCCCGCAAGAAGCCACTCAGAAAGAAGGTGCTGAGCAAGAAGCCGTTGACCGGTGACAGCAGTGCCTGATGTGCCGGGCTTCAGCGCCGCGAACATCGCGGCGCATGACGGCCCGGTCCTGTTTATCGCTGACGCAGCCAATGGCCTGGAGCGAAAACTGCTGGAGTCCTGTCTCAGCGCTGCCGGCATCTTGACGCCAAATGGCCCCGCGGCGGGACAGGTTTTTCTGGACCTGTCCGAACGCCGCAAATCAGGCAATTACGACGGCTTGGAAGAAAGGCTCGAACTGCCCGCCAACACGCTGCTGGTGCCGGCTCGGATAGCGTGGGCCATGCCGCAGGTGGAACGTGACAGCAGACAGCCGCTGGCCCTGCGGCACCTGATATTCGGTGACCCGCGGCGTCCGGGTGCATTGCGGGGGCGCTGGATGTTGCGCAGGGACCCGGGCCGGGCGCGTTGCATCACGGGTGCGCCGGCCACGCTCGGCGACTTGCGCGAACGCTTCAGCTCACTGCAGCAAGCGGCTGAAAACGGGGAGCATGGGGAGCATGGGGCATTCACCGCCTTCGTAGCGCGCCAGGCGGCATTGGCGCTGGAGATCGCCGAATGGAGCCAGATTGGCCGGCGCTACAAGGTGCCACGGTTCGTCGCCGAGAACCTCCGCAGCAGCCCGAAGTTCCGGGCGGCTGTTCGTCAACTGGCCGAAGAAACAGGCCGCCCTGCGCAGGAACTCCAGCGCGAAGCAGCGAAGTACATGGAGGAGCTGGTCGCCGTACCCGACCCTTTGTTCGTCGACCTCCGTGCGCGGTTCGACCAGTTCATCCTGTCCCTGGGCTATAACAAAGACGTCGTCTGCCGCGATCAGGACCTCGAGCGCGTGCGTGAAATCGTCGCCACGCGCCCGTCGATGCTGCTGTTCACGCACAAGACCTATCTCGACAGCGTGGCGCTGACTGCGAAAATGTTCGAATACGACTTCCCGATGCTGCACATCTTCGCCGGCGCCAACATGGGCTTCGCCGGGCTCGGGCTGCTGATGCGCCGATCGGGGGGTATCTTCATCCGCCGCAGCTTCCAGGACAATCCGCTTTACAAGATCGTGCTGCGGCACTACATCGGCTACCTGATGGAGAAGCGGTTCCCGATGACGTGGGCCTTCGAAGGCACGCGATCGCGCACCGGCAAGCTGATGCCGCCCCGTTATGGCTTGCTGAAGTACGTGTTGGAAGCGGCCTACGCGACCGACGCGCGCGAAATCCACGTGATTCCGGTCACGGTCAGCTATGACCTGATGCGCGACGTCGAAGAGTACGCCAGCGAGCAGGTCGGGCGGGTCAAGGCGCCCGAGTCGCTCAAATGGTTCATTGGTTATTTGTCGAGCCTGCGTCAGCCCATGGGCCGCATGTACCTCGATTTTGGCGACTCCGTGGTGTTGGAACAGGCGCCTGATCCCGATGACAGCCTGGCGCTCTCCAAGATCGCCTTCGAAGTCGCCGTTCAGTCCAACAAGGTGGCGCCGATTACCCTGCCGGCGATTGCTTGCATGGTTCTGATGGGGGCGGCGCCGCGCGCGCTGACCTTGCGCGAACTGCAAAAGGAAATCCTGCGGCTGCTACGCTGGGCGCGTGATCGCGGTATTCGCCTCACCAGCGACTTCAGCCCCGAACGCCTCGGCCACGTGAAGGAACTGGCCGAGGCGATGGTCGGCATGGGCCTGATGATCCGTTACGACGAAGGCAGCGACACCGTGTTCGGCATCGAACCTGCCAGCCACCCGATGGCCAGTTACTACCGCAACACGATCATCCATCACTTCGTGAACAAAGCCCTCCTCGAGCTCGCCCTGCTGGGCGCGGCCGATGCCGGGCCCGTCGACGCCGAGGCGGTGTTCTGGCGCGAGACCGAGCGCCTGAGGGATTTTTTCAAGTTCGAGTTTTTCTACCCCGAAAAGCAGGAATTTCACGAACAGCTGAAGCAGGAACTGGCACGGGTCGACTCCCGTTGGCGCGACCGGCTGCAGCAGGGCGGCGCGCAAATCCTGGTCCTGTTGTCGAACATGCGGCCGCTGGTGGCTCACTCCAGCCTGTTGCAGTTTGTTGAAGCCTATAGCGTGGTGTTCGACCTGTTGGCGCGGCTGCCGGCCGAAGAAAGCCTGGATGAGGGTGACTGCATCAGCCAGGCGCTCAAGGAAGGCAGGCAGGCTTACCTGCAAAGGCGTATCACCAGCGAGGCCTCGATTGGTAAAATACTCTTCGGCAACGGCTACAAGTTGGCCGCCAATCTCGGGCTCACCATCGGCGACGTGGCGCCGGAGAGCACGGATATCCGCGATCGGAGAGTCCGCTTACTCAGGGATTTCAAGGAATTGTCGCGAAGACTGGACAGGGTCCGCCTGATGGCATTGGCGGAGGATTCAACCGGGCAGCCGCTTCGCGGCAGGGCAGACACACATGCAACAGCTTAGCGCCCAGGACGCCCAGTTTCTCTACATCGAAACAGGCAACAACCTCACGCACGTAATGGGGGTCAACATCTATGACCCGTCAACGGCGCGCGGCGGCAAGGTCCGCTTCAAGGACATCATCGCCCACGTCGAAGGCCGCCTGGATTGCTCACCGGTGTTCCGGCGGCGCCTGATGCGACTGCCCTACGACTTCGATTTTCCGTACTGGGTGGAAGACGAATTCTTCGACATCGAGCATCACATGTTTCATGGCCGCCTGCCTGAGCCAGGTGACTGGCGGCAGTTCTGCATCCATCTTTCGCGGCATTTCAGCCGGCCGATGGACATGAACCGTCCGCTCTGGGACATGTACGTGATCGAAGGCCTCGACCGTATCAAGGGTATTCCGAAAGGGTCCTATGCGATCGCCATCCGCGTACACCACGCAGCGATCGACGGCGCCTCGGCCATGCACTTTTTCAACGCGATGTCAGACAAGGACCGCAAGGGCACGCCGGCCATCGACCTGCGGCCGGTGGCGCAGGACTTGCCGGCCGCACCTTCCACAGTAGCCGTGCTGAACCGCGCCGTCTGGAGCAATGTTCAGTCGCCGGTCAAAATGGCCAGCACCTTGCTGCGTTTCTCGCCGGCCATCTGGGGCACCATCCGCAAGAGTTTCGGGCCAGATGCCACGCGTAATGCAAAAGTCCCTCAGACGCGGTTCAATCACCCGGTATCACCGCACAAGGTGTTCGATGCCGCGATCTTCAGCCTGGACGATCTCAAGCAAATCAAGGCCAAGGTCGAAGGCGCGACCATCAACGACGTGGTGCTGGCGATCAGCGCCGGTGCCTTGCGGCATTACCTGCAGCACCACGACCAGCTGCCGCATGAGCCGCTGGTCGCGATTGCGCCCGTCAATGCGCGCAGCAGCGGCAGGCAGGCGGAAATGCCCGGTAACAACATCAGCGCGATGTCGGTGGCGCTGCCCACCTACGCGGACGATCCGCTCGACCGCCTGCGCATCATCCGGGAAACGACCAGCCAGACCAAGGCGGCCAAGTCCGGTATCTCGGCGCGTCTCATGACGGACCTGAGCAAGCATGTTCCTGCCGCGACGCTGGCCGGCGTGGCGCGGCTGGTGGCCGGTGGCCGCTTCACTTCGAAGTTGTGCAACCTGTTCATATCCAATGTGCCCGGCCCCCAGCAAACGCTGTACATGAACGGCGCGAAAATGATCCACACCTTTGGCCTTGCGCCGCTGGCCGACGGCATGGGGCTGTTCATCGCCACGCCGAGCTACAACGGCGAGATGTCGTTCAACATCATCTCCGATCGCGAAATGATGCCGGACATCGAGTTTTTCAGGAAGTGCCTGGAAAGGGCCCAGGCGGAACTGCTGGCGGCCTGACAACCGCGGCGACCGTTCAGCCGTTGACGTGCAGGTTCAGTCCAAAGCTGGTGCGCGTCGCTTTCTCTGTCCTGGTCGCACGGCGAATGTCGTCGTTGATCCGGCGGGCTTCCGGGTCCACGTAGCCACGGGCATGATCGAGGTGCACGCAGATGGCGCTGTAACGCAGTTGTATCGGCGCGATCCCCCGGTTCACCAGTCGCTCACCCAACTCGCGGTCCTCGCCGCCGTAACGCATGCGCTCGTCGAACCCATTGGCGGCTTCGACATCGCTGCGCCAGCCGGAAGCGTTATGGCCGTTCCAGGATGCACGCGTGGGCGTCGCGCGGTTCAGAAATTCCTGCATCGATCGGTTGGCGGTCAGTTTCCACCACTTGTAGGGCAGTAGTCGCACGCCGTTTGCCCGGAGCCAGCGGGCGTCAAAGACGCGGCCGCTGTCGATGTCTGCGCGATCAACAGACTCGCTCACCGGCATTGGCAACTTGAAATAGCCTCCCGAGAGGAAGTGCCCGGGACGCGCAAATTTCCGGTGCACAGCCACGAAGTCGTTGCGCGGGATGCAGTCGCCGTCACTGAATAACAGGTAATCGCCGCGGGATTCGAGTATCGCCTTGTTCAGGATCCGGGTTTTTCTGAAACCGTCGTCTCGCTGCCAGACATGCCGGATGGTGATGTCGGTGGTGGCCGCAACGTCCCCAATCAATTGCGCCGTCTCGGGACCGGACCCATCGTCCGCGATCACGATTTCGAAGCCCCGGTCGACCTGGGCCAGGTATCCCCACAGGCTCTTCGCCAGCCAGGCGGGTGAGTTGTAGGTGGACAGGATGACCGAGATGTACATTTCCGGGCTTCGGTGGCTGTGAATTCAAGTGATGAGTTTGAAGTGACGCTTGCTGAAATCCCAGCCGAAGCGCTTCTCCAGTTTGCCGAGCATGCGGTGCTTGCGATCGCTGAAGCTCGGCTGATAATCCGGATTCAGGCTGAACTCGTGACTGGCGTGGTGCTCCAACCAGTCACGGATCACCGCGGGATGGGTGCCTTCGAATCGACCGAGGGCCATGGGGTCGATGTTCGAATAGGTGCTGTGCCAGAGCGTTTTGCCCCAGTACTGGTTAACCGTGTCGGCCTTCGTAGCGAGGTAGTTCTCCGCGCGCACGTCGCCGTAATGGTAGATCCTTACACCGCTGTCTGCCGCCCTCGGATAGCGGGTGCGCCGCTTGTTGCGCTTGCCCAGCCAGGTTTTATCCTTGATCACCGCCCAGTAGAGGCCGTCCGGCGCGATGACCCGCAGGTTGTTTCGAATAACCCGCGTTGCCTTGCGGTACATCTTGGAAGTCGTACGCAGGTGTTGGGGGTCGCCCCAAAAATGGTAGTAGTCAAAGGCAATCGCTTCAATTCCAGGATTATTCAGCTGTTTCTTCAGAACATCCCGGATGCGCTCGAGGTCGTTCTCGTGCAATACTTCGTCGCCTTCGAGGTAAAAGGCCCAGTCGCCCGTGCAGCTGTACTGGGCGATCATTTTCTGCTGCGCGTAGACGAAACCATGTGTCCGCACGTTCTCGTTCCAGCGCGTGGGAATGATGCGCACTTTTGGCTCATTCATGGCGTGCAGGCGCTCCAGCGTCCCATCTGCGCTTTCGCCCACGGCGACCACGAACTCGTCACAGATCGGCAGGGCCGATCGAATGCTCTCCTCGAAAGGATAACCAAGACGAATGCCGTCGCGGATGAAACTGAAACAGCTGATTTTCACTCACTGGCTCCCGCCCGAGTTCGGTTCTGAAATACTCCGGCGATATTTTATCGTCTTTGAGCCCTCCGCGTGGGCACAGCGAGAGGAGGGCGGCAACGGGGGATTGGCGGAGGCCGCACGGTCACCCGCGTTTGCGAATGACCTAGTGCGTTGGATGGATCTTCAGATCTTGAGGGTGGCGAGTGCGCGTCTCAGCCAGAAGCCTGAGCGGCCACTGCCCGACGCACCGGCTGAATGCGTAGAAAAAATCGGATCGTTGCAGATCTCTGCCTGGGCGGGAACGCTCACCGGCCCAACCGTTCCGAGTGCCGAGCCTTGGCGTACTTCAATCTGGTAGGCTGCGGTACCGCCGACGCCGACAATATTTTTCATCGGTTCAACGCGAAATACGGTTTGGTGTAATTGTTGGAGCTTCATGTTTCCCTTCCTTAGGATCTGTTGTACGTCCTGTAAAACTCTGAATGCACCTAGGTAAATGCATGAAGTGTGCCAACGAAAGCTGTCCTTGCCTGCGACGCATAATAACTTTTTAAATCAATAGAGTAAAGCGCATATTTAAGACTTAAGAATATCTTCTGTGGCCTGAGGATGGCCGAGGGTGACCGGTTGCGACAGCATACTTGTCAAAATTTGTCACCTCTCGGGCAGACGGCCAAAGCCGGATCCATTGGGCTAGAATGTCCGCTGGGAGCAGGCCAGGAAATTTACCTTCGTCATGAATGTCAACGGAACACCGTACCGCTCGATCTGGCTGGCCGAGGATGGCTGGTCGGTAGGCATCATCGACCAGACCAAGCTGCCCCATGAATTTGCGACCCGGACCCTGCGGCGCGTCGGCGAGGCGGCCGAGGCCATTTGCACCATGCGCGTGCGCGGGGCGCCATTGATCGGCGCAACAGCGGCTTATGGCGTGGCTCTGGCCATGCAGGAAGCAGCTGACGACGCCGCGCTGGACGAGGCGTGTCGGCTGCTCGGTTCCACGCGACCGACGGCAGTGAATCTGCACTGGGCGCTGAGCCGGATGCGTGACGCGCTGGCGCCCCTGCCGGCGAGCGGGCGCTGCGCGGCAGCCTATGCGGAAGCGGCCGCGCTTTGCGAAGAGGATGTGGAGATCAACCGCCGCATAGGCGAGCACGGGCTGCGGCTGATCCGTGAAATCCGCAAGGGCCGCGGCAAGCCAGAGGGTACCCTGCACATTCTCACGCATTGTAATGCCGGCTGGCTGGCCACCGTGGATTGGGGTACGGCGCTGGCGCCGATCTACCGCGCGCAAGATGAAGGCATCCCGGTTCACGTGTGGGTTGACGAAACCCGTCCGCGCAACCAGGGCGCCGGGCTCACCACCTGGGAACTCGCTGCCCACGGCGTGCCCCACGACCTGGTGGTGGACAACGCCGGCGGTCACTTGATGCAGCAGGGCCTCGTGGACCTGTGCCTGGTTGGCACTGACCGCACCGCTCGCAATGGCGATGTCTGCAACAAGATCGGCACTTACCTCAAGGCACTGGCCGCCGCCGACAACAATGTGCCGTTCCACGTGGCCCTGCCGGGCCCCACCATCGACTGGGACATGACAGATGGCGTCGCCGGCATTCCGATCGAGGAACGCGATGGCTCGGAGGTGACCGAAGTACACGGCCGGTTGGCCGATGGTCAGATTGCCGCTGTGCGAATTACGCCCACTGGCGTCACGGCGCGTAATTTTGCGTTTGACGTGACCCCGGCACGCCTGGTGAGCGGGCTGATCACCGAGCGAGGACTGTGTCCGGCCAGTGAAGCCGGGTTGCTGTCCCTGTATCCCGAGATGGGGGGGGAGGCGGCGTGACCACGAGCCTGCGACAGGAACTCATCGACACGGCCAGGGAAATGAATCGCTCAGGCCTGAATTCCGGCACTTCCGGAAATCTCAGCGTGCGGAGCAGCGAAGGCATGCTGATCACGCCGTCCGGCCTGCCTTATGATCAGCTGGAGACCACTGATATCGTTTACGTCGAGGACCGTGGCGAGGGGCAACCGCGCATCGATGGCGACCGCAAGCCATCCAGCGAGTGGCGAATCCATCGCGATGTCTACCGCGCCCGACCCGATGCGCTGGCAATCCTGCATGCCCACCCGGTGCACAGCACGGCGCTGGCTTGCCTGCGCCAGCCGCTGCCGGCGTTCCACTACATGGTGGCGGTCGCCGGGGGGCGCGACATTCGCTGCGCGGAGTACGCGACCTTCGGCAGCCAGGACCTGTCGGACCACGTCCTGGAAGCCCTGGACGGCCGCCGCGCCTGCCTGATGGCCAACCACGGCGTCCTGGCGATTGCGAATGATCTCGCTGGGGCATTGACGCTAGCGCAGGAAGTCGAACAGCTGGCGCGCA
>Ga0316195_10000642_pt1 | contig 14401 bp, 13 predicted proteins | sample Phised1_MG_FD_204937 | JGI IMG/M metagenome (GOLD analysis project Ga0316195, IMG submission 204937) | Coastal sediment microbial communities from Maine, United States - Phippsburg sediment 1 | ecosystem: Environmental > Aquatic > Marine > Coastal > Sediment | place: USA: Maine | collected... | reverse complement strand
ACGGGGGCCACGTTGGCTGCCGTCGACGGTCCCGGCACCGAGGACGTGCGTTGCGACACGATCGTCGCCTCTTCCGGCCGCTACCCGCGCCACAAGCTGCTCGGGCAGGTTGGCGCCAGGATGATCTATGACGCCAGGCTGAATTTCTACCTGCCCGATGGCTTGCCGACGGCCTACCAGGCGGCGGGCAGGTTGCTCGGCCTGGAGGATCCCGAGGCCATCAAGGCACAGGGCAGAAGCGCCGCTGCCAGGGCCCTGAAGAGTATTGGCCTGGAGATCGCTTCGGCCGGCCAGCAAGCCACGGGGGCCGTTGCGAACGCATCAACTGTGAGCGCCGTCGCGCTCCAGCCGCTGATGACCGGCGACAAAGACAAGAAGAAGACGTTTGTCTGCTATTGCCATGACGTCAGCGAGGCGAACATCGAGCAGGCGATCGCCGACGGCTTCGACAACATAGAAACCTGCAAGCGGTACACGACGGCAACCCAGGGAACCTGCCAGGGCGGCATGTGCGAAGCGAATTTCGCGCATCTTCTGGCCAAGAAGCGGCCGGAACTCAAGGCGCGAAATCTGCCCACCACGAGACCGCCACTGGCGACGATCAGCCTCGCCTCGCTGGCCGCCGGGCACCACGATCACCCGCAGCTCTCGCCGCTTCACCATGTCCAGCTCGAGCAGGGTGGCAATGCCGCCCGGATGGGAGCCTGGATGCGGGCGATGGACTTCGGCGACCAGGAGGCGGAGAGCCTCGCCGTTCACCAGACGGCCGCCATTTGTGACGTTTCCATGCTCGGCAAGTTCCGGGTCTTTGGACCGGACGCGGAAAAGCTCCTGAACCGGATCATGACCCGGAAGGTGGACAACCCGGCCGGCGACAAGATCCTCTATTACGCCGCCTGTAACCAGGCGGGCATCCTCATCGACGATGGAGTCGCGCTGAAAATGGCGGATCACGATTACTTCGTGACCACCACGACGGGCCGTGCGCCGCTGAGCGAAGAATGGTTCTCCCGTTGGCGTCGCGAGGAAGACTGGCAGGTCTGGATGGTGAACCTGACCGACGCCCGGGCCAGCATCAATCTTGCCGGACCCAGGGCGAGGGAAATACTTTCCACGCTCACCGCCGAAGACATTTCGGACGAAGCCTTGCCGTTCCTGAACTGGGCCAGGCTGGAGGTTGCCGGAGTCAAGGTCATCGCCATGCGCATGGGCTTTGTCGGCGAGCTGAGCTACGAATTGCTCTGCCCCTCCAGCCAGGCCGTCTTCCTCTGGGATCGACTTCTGGAAGCGGGCAAGCCTTTCGGCCTGAGGCCCTTCGGGCTCGAGGCGCTGAACATCTGCCGGCTCGAGAAGGGACACCTGGTGCCCGGCATCGACACCGACGCCTTCACCACCCTGGCCGAGGCCTCGTTCGGCTGGATCCTGAATCGCAAGAAGACCGAAACCGTCGGCAAGCCCATGCTGGACCTGTACACAGACCAGGATCTCCGGCAACAGGTCATTGCATTCAGCCTGGAAGGCCGGACGCCGATTGCCGACGGTTGCCTGGTGGTCAACGGACCCCTGCAGCTCGGCCGCGTCACCAGCATCCGCTACAGCCCATTGCTGGGCAAGACCATTGGTCTGGCACTGGTTGACCGGCACGACGACTGGCGCGAGGGAGGAAAGGTCCGGCTCTGGCATGAAGGTAGCGAGGTCGAGGCCGATTTCGTGAAACCGCCGTTCTACGATCCTGCTGGCGAGAGGATGAAGATGTGATCACGCGCACGCGAGCAATAGTCCTGCCTGAATGGGCCGGGAAGCCTGTAGAAGAGGAGCTGGCCGGTTGGCCGGTGGTAGCCCGCTTCGAGCCGCCCGAGGGAGCTTGCAGTGTCGGCCTGACCGACCTCAGTCATCGTCCCAAGGCCGTCTTGCAGGGACCGGCCGTCGAAAGGCTGGGCGCATTGACGCCGGGACAGGCCATGTGGACCGGCCATGCCTTCGTGGGTTGCCTGAAGCCGGGTGAGGCGATCATCTTCGACCTGACCGGCCCCGTGGAGCCACAGTGGCCCGATGCGGCCTACACCGACGTCACCGACGGCTGGGTCCTGCTGGGCCTGTGGGGTCCGAAATCGCTGGACGTGGTTCAGCGGCTGGTGGCCGCCGATGTCGAGCGGCCCGACATCGCGGGCCCCGTCTACCTGGCGGCGAGTTCTTATGGCATTCGCGTCCAGCTGATCAACCTCAGGGGACGGAGCCCAGGCTTTGTCGTTGCCTGCGATCGGTCGCATGCCCAGAACCTGTTCCAGGCCTGCCTCCGGGCCGGCCGCCAGTTCGACCTGAAGATCACGGGACAAAGGGCCTTCTACGACTGGTTCAAGGACTCTGCAATACCCGTGGCTCATTGAACTTTCGACGTCGCCCCGGCCGCCTCGACCACTGACGAATTCAATGGTCTCCCGACCCGATCGGGTGCCCTCGCGGCATCCCGCTGCTGCGGTCCGGCCCAACGATGCGCAGAACCTGATTGCGGGCGGAAAGCCGCCTGAGACAACGAACCCCCGGAGCTCATTCATCATCATGACGCCTGAACAACCGGTAGAAAACTACATCCTGACGACGTCCTGCCCGGACAGGACGGGCATCGTCGCGGCGATCACGGGATTCGTCGCCGAACGGGGTGGATTGATCACCGAGGCCGCGCACTTCCTCGACGAGTACTCCGCACGTTCCTTCATGCGGACCGCGTTTCGCGGCACCGGGCTGCCGGCGCGCGATGAACTGGCTCTCCAGTTTCAAACGGTCGCAGAGCGTTTGCAGATGGACTGGTCGCTGCACGACGCGGCGACCCGTTGCAGGGTGCTGATCGCGGTCTCCAAGCAAGGGCATTGCCTCAACAGCATGCTGCATCGCTGGAGCATTGGCGTGCTGCCGATCGACGTCGCCGGCATCGTTTCCAATCACGAGACCCATCGGCGCCTGGCCGACTGGTACGGCCTGCCCTTTCACCACTATCCGATCGAGAAGGACCGGAAGCTGGAGCAGGAATCCCGGCTCCTGGCGCTTTTCGAGCAGGAGCAATGCGACCTCTTCGTACTCGCCCGTTACATGCAGGTCCTCTCCGACCAGACCTGCCGCCAGCTCGCAGGCCGGTGCATCAACATCCATCATTCGTTCCTGCCGGGCTTCAAGGGCGCCAAGCCCTATCACCAGGCCTATGAGCGGGGCGTGAAGATCATCGGCGCCACGGCCCACTACGTCACACCGGACCTCGACGAGGGCCCGATCATCGAGCAGGGCGTCGAGCGCGTCGATCATTCGATGGGTCCGGAGGACCTGATCGAGATCGGCCACGACCTGGAGAGCGTCGTGCTCAACCGCGCGGTACGCTGGCACGCGGAGCACCGGGTCTTCGCAGCCGGCAACCGGACGATCGTGCTGCGCTCATAGCCCGGCTCCCTGCGGTACACTGCCGATTGGAAATGATCTGTTCCCTCGACAGTTCCGGTGCGGACTGAAGCCCGCATGCCGGCGCCGCGCCCAACCGATGGCATGACGCTCGACCAGATCCTGGAGCGCAGCACCTGGCTGCCGCGGCCCGTGGACGAGACGTTCGCGTTCTTTGCAGACGCTGCCAACCTCGAGCGCATCACGCCGCCGGAATTGCGATTCAGGATCGTCACGCCACAGCCCATCGACATGCGGCGTGGCACGCTGATCGAGTACCGCCTGGCGTTGTTCGCCCTGCCCTTTGGCTGGCACACCCGGATCGATGCCTGGTCGCCCCCGCGGCGTTTCGTGGACCTGCAGTTGGCGGGTCCCTACCAGCGCTGGGTGCACACGCACGAGTTCGAGCCGCAGCGTGGCGGCACGCGCATGCGCGATACGGTGGAGTACCGCTTGCCACTGGGATGGCTGGGCCTTGCGGCGTTACCGCCCGTTCGCCGGCAGCTCACGCGGATCTTCGACTACCGTGAAGCGGCCATCCAGCGCCTGCTCGGCTGACCGGCGGCGCTAGCCGGACAGCGCGCCGGTGACCCCGACGTTTCGACCCAGCGGATCAATGAGCACGCCCGGGTTCATGATGCCCTGCGGATCGGCCACTCGCTTGGCGGCCGCCAGCATGGCCCGGTAGAGATCCGGCACCTCGCGCTCGTAGCCGCTGCGGTGGTCGCGACCCACGGCATGGTGATGGGTGATCGTGCCACCGTGTGCGATCACGGCCTCGTTCGCCGCTTGCTTGATCTCACGCCAGGCGGCCAGTGCGCTGGCGACGCTGCCGTCGGCAGCGCCACGCGCGGCAAAGGTGAAATACGGCGCCGGGCCATCCGGGTAGAGGTGCGTCAGGCGGCAGGAAATCTGCGTCTTCTGCCCGGTCGCACGAGCGATGGCGGCGGCGACGTCGGCCTTGACGCCCGTATAGAACGCCTCGAAGCGGTCCCAGGTAATGGCCGACTCGAAGGTGTCCATGATCACGCCCAGGCCCACCGCCGGATCGCGCCAGTAGGGCATGCGCAGGAAGGAATTGCGCCAGGCGCCGGCCGCTCCGCTACGGTGTTCGTCCGTACCCGGGGCCGCCATCGAGCGCGCCACCGCCTCGGCATCGAACTCGCCGCCATGGTCGCGCACCATCTCCAGCGCCCGCGACATCCACGCCTGCAGCGGATGATCGGCCGACTCGAAGGCCAGGATCAGGATCGCGTGCCGGCCATCGCCCACGCCCGCGAAAACCGTCTCCAGCGGGTCAAGCAGGCGGCAGTTGCTCGGGTTCAGCCCCGATTGCGTCAAGGCGCGGAGACAACGCGCCGCGGTGAAGTAGTCGGCAAAGCGAACCGACGCCGAGGCACGAAAGCGCGGCTTTTCCTGCAGGCGCAGCCAGGCCTCGGTCAGCACGCCGAGACTGCCCTCGGAGCCGATGATCAACCGGTCGGGCGCCGGGCCTGCGCCGGAACCAGGCAGGCGTCGGGTCTGCATCACTCCAGCGGGTGTGACCGTGCGCGTGGCCTCGACGAAATCGTCGATGTGCGTATACAACGTCGCGTAGTGGCCACCGGCTCGCGTGACGATCCAGCCGCCCAGTGTCGAGAACTCGAAGCTCTGCGGAAAGTGGCGCAGGGTCAGCCGATGCGCCTTGAGCTGGGCCGCCAGCTCCGGGCCCAGCGCGCCGGCCTGGATGCGCGCCGCGCGGCTGACGGGATCGACCTCCAGCACCCGGTTGAGTCGCTCCATGTCGAGTGACACGACTGCCGCGTAGCCCTCGCCGACGGCCGGCTCGACGCCGCCGCAGACGCTGCTGCCGCCACCATAGGGTACGACGGCGACGTTATTCGCCTGGGCCCAGTCCAGTACGTCGATGACGGCCTGTTCATCGTCCGGAAAGGCCACCCAGTCGGGCATCGCCGGCGGCAGGCGCAGCCACATGCGCGCGACATCGGCAAAGCTCTTGCCGCCACTGTGATTGAGTCGGTCGAGCGGCATGGCGGAGAAACAGGGAGCAAGCGCCACCGGCGGTGCGACACGTGGCGCCGGTAGCGTGAATTCCGCGACCTCCGGAACCTTGCACTCGGCAAAGCCGACGCCGAGGGCACCGACCATGGCCTGCACGATCGCCATTTCCCGCGCGTCGAGGGTCGCGTCGGCCTGTCCCCAACCCCAGAAGCGACGCAGCGGTCGGCGCGACAGTGTTGCCTGCGTGTTCATGGATGCATCCTCCCGCGGCTCCGGGCCGAGCCTTCGACGCCAGGGCATGATCCTGCGGGCGAGCACCGGCTGCCGCCTGCCGGATCGCCTCGATCGGCCGACGAGCGCCTTCGGCGCGCCCGAAAGGCTAGTCCGCCTGCGCCGCTTCCTTCTCCTCCGCGCAGTGCCGGCAACTCCAGGCCGCCGCCTTGGCTGCCACCAGGCCTTCCGTCGCCAGCTTGCGGTTCGGGTGCACCGATAGCGCCTTCCCGTAGGCCGGCACGGCTTCGCCGGGCTTGCCCGCCGCCATCAGCAGGTCGCCGAGCAATTCGTCGAGCGGCTTGACCGACCAGGGCGGGCCGTAGGAGAAAGCCTGCGTGTCGGCGGTCGCAATCGCATCGCGAACGCTCGCCAGGCCCGCGTCCTGCTCGCCGCGGAAGAACTGGATGACGCCTTCCAGCGCGACGGCCATGATTTCATCGGACTCGACTTCTTCCGGCGTGACCGTGTCGAAGCGATTGGCGACGACGCCCGCCATGCTCTCGCGCGCGGCGTCGGTGCGCGCACGCAGCTGCGCCAGGTTGATGGCCGCCACGTCCAGTCGGCCGGCGCGTGCCGCCACGATCCCGCGACAGAAATTCTGCGAGGTGAAGGCCCAGGTGGACTGGATTCCCGAACTGTCCGCGTCTGCCCAGCCGTCCACGCCCGTTGCACCGCCGGTTTCCACCAGCCAGGTCGCCCGCAACCCGGCCAGGGTGCTCCTGTTATCCTGGTTCGCCCTGGTCGCGACATCGGCCTCGACGCTCTTCACCAGCACGGCAGCCTCGTCCTGCCGCCCTTGCTGCAGGTAGGCATAGGTCAGCCATTCCAGCGCGTGATAACCGCCGCCTCCCTGGGCCCGCGCGGTCGCCAGCGAAGCGACATTGGCCTCGATGGCGTCGTCCCACAGGCCCAGCGCAAAGAAGATGTGCGAAGGCATGTGCTGGGCGTGAGAGGCTGCCCCGGCGACCTTGCCGTAGCGGCGCGCGGCACGCAGGCCGAGCGGCGCGTGCACCGGGTCGTCATAGGCGTGGATCAGGTAGTGCAACGCGCCAGGATGGCGCGGGTTGATCTCGTAGACGGCCTCGGCTTCGGCTGCGCCGCGCATATAGTTGGCGGTGTCGCGAACGGTGCCCGTCAGGGCCAGGATGGACAGCGCATACAGGGCACGGGCGTCGAGGTCTTGCGGATACTTGCGCGACAGCTCACCCAGCGCGGCACTGTAGTTGGCATCACGCTCGGTCTTGTCGCCATCGCCGTAGAGTTGCTCGACGGACGCCAGGTAGGCGCGCTCGCGCTCGGTCGGCGCCTTCGCCTGTCGTTCAGCAGGTGTCGATGCAAGGCTCTTCAGCGCTGCGCGGGCGGCCTCGAAATCCTGCGTGCCCCAGATAGGCTGGTTGTAGCTGAGTGCCTTGCCCCAGTAGGCCATGGCGAAGCCGGGATCGCTGTCGATCGCGGTCTGGAAGGACTTGCGTGCCGCATCGAATTCGAAGCTGTGCAGCAGCAGCAGGCCGCGCATGAAATGCGGCTGGGCCTCGGCCGAACCGGAGGTCGGGAACACGGTCTCACCCAGCCCGCCGGTCACCGTGTCGGAAGGCGGAGCCTTCTCGTGAGCCTGCGCCGGCAGTGCAAGAGCGAGCCAGCTCGCCAGCAACCCGAAAGCCAACAGGGTCTGCTTCATCTCGTCATCCTCCCTTCCCCTGCTGCACGGCAGCAACCGGCCCCGACGGATCGCGACAGGCCCATGTGATGCACGGGCTTGCCCGATCCGGTCCGGCGACGCTCAGCCGCCCTGTGCCGGCGGTGGCGGCGACGGTGCACGAAACACGGGTTCCGGCGGCTCCACGCCGGGAGCGAGCGCGGCGGGCGAGGGCTCGCCCGCGGGTCCCATGAAGCGCAGGTACTGGTAGAGGGCCCGGACGTCCTGGTCTTCCATGTCCCGCAGGGCAAACCAGGGCATCGGCGGCCGACGCGGCGCGCGCGCATGGATCACCCACTGGTCTTCGGTCAACAACTGGGCCACGAGGCGCAGGTTGGGCGGGTAGGTCGTGCCCCAGGGTCCATGCCAACCCACTGAATCGCCGGTCAGCCAGAGCTTTTCGTCGACGGCTCCGGCGGTTTCCATGTAGCCCGGCGTATGGCAGTCGTTGCAGCCGGCGACCTGGGCCAGATAACGGCCGCGTTGCACCATGTCGCCGGGTTCCGCCGCCGACGCCGTGGCGGCCGCGGCCAACGTGATCGTCATGGCGACCGCGGCCAGCAAGCCGTGGTCTTGCGCAGCCCGAAGGCCCGCCTTGAAGTACTGCATATCGGTTCCCCCCTCAGCAGCCAGCGTTACCGAAAAGACTCAATGCGTCCCGTCAGGCACCCCAAGCCGGCGCCCGATGCGACATCCATTTATCTTGCACCTATTCCGGTTCGACGGCGAGAGCAGCCATGCATCGATGGGTCAGCGCTCGCCCCGGCCGCCCCAACGCCAGCGGGGTCGCTCGCCCTTCACCCAGCAGACGGCGCACAACAGGATCGACCAGCCGACGACCCAGGTGGCAAAGAGCACCGGCTGCCGCGCCGGGTCGATGGTCAGGACGCCGATCATGAGCATGACGCCGTAGGCAAGAAGCACCACCCATCCCTGCCACGCGCAGGGCAGGCCCCAGCCCCAGCCGAAGCGCTTGGCAGGAAACCAGATTTCGCGATCGTTGTCGGACATGAGGACCTCGCTGCCCGATTCTATCGCCTCGATTCGCCGGCGTGGCGTGGAGGGGCCGCAAAAAGAAAGACAGGCCCGCAGCTCGGATGCGGGCCTGCCGGCGATTCCCCCCGGGGGCCCGGTTCAGGGAATCAGGCCGACGCTGACCTGCCGCGCGGTCAGCGTAAAGGCGCCGGGGTCGAAGTGACCGGACGCGGACATCGCCCGCGCCTTCGCACCGGCCCCCAGTCTCTCTGAAAGCCTGGCTGCGAAGCGCGCGAAGTCGCCGAACACCTCCACGCGCCCGGGCTCGCCGATGGCATACAGGCCCATGCCTGCGCCCGGCACGACGGTGACTGGCGTCGCGAGCTGTGTCAGGTCCACGATACGCGGACCGATGAGGATGTGATGGCGCAGGCCGACGTCGGCGTTGGCCTGGTCGATCACCAGTCCCTCGGCGTCGAGCCGGGTGAACGGCACCGCCGTGCCCCGCTCCGTCCAGCCGAGGCCGAGCACTGCGCGCAAGGCAGCGACATCAACGACCGTGCGGGCTTCGAAATCCGGCGGCGCCACGCCAAAGGGCGTCACGAAACCGATCGCGATGGCCGGCTGGCCGGGACCCAGGTCATCGAGCGCCAGCACGCCGGTAGCCACCTGGTAGCTGGCCGGGTCCGCGTCGACGTCGGCAGACAGGCCGGTCCCGCGGAAGTCGAAGATCCCGGGTCGACGGCCGTCGATCCCTTCGAGGTCGAGCGTCATCTCGCCCGGCAGCGCGGAGACGACCGTGCCTGCGAGCCGGGTCAGCTGCATCCGCACCAGTCCCTGACCGGCGTCGAGGGTGATGACGCCCTCTGTCTCGCCGGCCAGGCCCAGCGCTTCGATGCGCTGGCCGACCGAGATCGCGCCGGCCGTCAACAGGCCGCGCTGGCCGTCGCGCAGGACGCGCGTGCCGTCACCGACCAGCACGGTGACGTCGCCACGGACGAACGCCACGCTGTCGTCACGCCGGATCAGCGTGGCGCCGCGTACGGTCAGGCTGTCGTTGTTGCGGGCAATGACGTTGCCGCGCAGCGCGTCGAACTGCGCGCCTGCGACGCTGCTGCCGGCGCGGACCCGCAAGGCCGTAAACTTCCGGTCCGTCACCGACAGCGTGCCGAAGGCCACCGTCGGCGTACCGCCTGCCTTGGCAGCCAGCGCCTGCAGGCCTTCGGCTCCCGTGTAGGACTGCCCGTCGATCTCAAACGCCGTGTCGGCACCCGTGTGCACGACCAGCTCGCCGAGCCGGGCATCGCGCAGGTTGAACGGCCGCAGGTCCACCGTGTAGGTCCCGGCGGCCGTATCCACGCGCTTGACCGGGCCGCGCACGCGCAGGTCCCTTTCGGTCACCGGCTCGAGACTGGCGACGATGAACGGCGCGGCCGTCGCCGTAGCCGGCACCGTCGACACGTCCACCGCGTGCGACGCGGCGAGGTCGAAATCCAGTTGCAGGAACGCCGGCCGACCGGGCGTGATCATCAGCTGGTTACGATCGTCGAGGCGGATCTCGAGATCCACCACGCCGAGCGGCTGGCCATCCTGCCCGACGACCCTGGCCTCGCGCGGCTCGCCGTTGACCTCCACCGTGACGGCCGCGTTGCTGTAGTCGAGCCGGATCGTCCCCGCGACGTAGACGCCGTTGGCGACCGTCGCGGCGGTGACGAATTCGGTGAGATCGGCGAGGTCGGCGAAATCAACTCGCGAGCGAACCGGCAGGGCGTCGACCACCGAGCCGTCCGCCCTTTTCAACTTCAGGGAGACGACGTCCACGGCGTAGCTGAGGAAGTCACCGTCGGCGTCTGTCAGGCCGACATAGAGCTTGCCGCTGCCGGTCGCAGTGGTGCCGCCACCATGGCCGGTGGCCGGCGCCGGGCTGCCGCCACCGCCACAACCGGCGATCGCCAGCGCGAGTGCGGCCAGCGGCGCCCACAGGCGGACGGCGAGGCTGCCCCGGGCCGAGGCGGAACTTGACGTGAACATGACCTTCCTCCCAGAAATCGCGAGTGCTGGTCGATTCAACGCGCCGCGGGCGCGTCGGTTGACCTGGCGGCAGGTACCGGTCATGTCAGGGAGCCAATCGAGAACGCGAGCAGGAACTGGGCCGTGTAATACAGCGTCAGGCCGATGGCACGATTGGCGAACCCGGCACCTGGTAGGAAACGATCGCGCGCAACCGTGATATCCGATAAGTAAAAGAGCGTCGCACCGGCGGCAATCAGCCAGCGGGCGCTCCCGCCGTCGGCCTGCGCTGCAAAGACGGCCCAGGCGCCCATCAGCATCAATGTGATGACGACGATGTAGGCCACGACCGGCCATAGCATGCGGCCCAGGTGTGGCCGGAAGTACAGGAATAACGCGACACTGATCGCCGCGAGTGTCACCAGGGCCGCCGGAGGCAGCGTCAGCAGGCCGGAGCGGGTCCCAAACGCCACCATGTAGGCGATGTGCCCGAGCAGGAAGGCCACCAGGCCCGCCAGGAACCAGGCTCGCTCGCGCCGGATGAGCGACACGTCCCCGGCCATGCTGAGCACGAGGCCTGCGACCACCAGCCAGTCGTAGTGCCCGGTCGGCCCCCGCCCCAGCGCGACCAGCACGAACAGCGCCGAGGTGAGCGGCTTGAACATCCAGATGCTGCGGAGGTTCCGGCGGCGCTCGCCGTGGAACAGCAGGACAGCCAGCGACACCGCGGCCAGCGCCGGCAGGAGCTCATCGAGCCGTGAGGCGATCATTCCATCCTGTCCCGCTTCCCGAGGCTATCAGCCTACTGCCGGATCAAGCAGTTAGGCCACCATTGCAACCAAACACCCGTCGCGCGCATCTCATAAGCAGGACTGGCATGGTATACGTGGCTCATGAGCAACACATCGGGAACCCTGCGGGACTCGCGGGGAGCGGCCGTGGGGCTGCTCGCCTGCGCTCTGGTGGGCCTCGCGTCGCCATGCGTCTTCGCGCAGGAAGACACCGTGGTGTTGCCGGAAGTCCTGGCGCAGGAACCGCCGGTCACTCCCCTGCCCGATGTGACGGTATCCGCACCGGAGCCACGCTATGTCGCGCCGACGACCCGTGATCGCATTGGCCGGATCTGGGCGCCCGTACTGATCAACGGTGAAGGACCCTTCCGGCTGGTGCTGGATACCGGCGCCAGCCGTTCCGCCATCATTCCGCGCGTCGCCGAGGCGCTGAAACTGCCCATCGCGGTCGACTCGGTCCAGCTGCGGGGCGTGACCGGCTCGGCAGTCGCCTCCAGCATCACGGTGGACACGCTCGAGGTCGGCGACCTGATCCTGCAGGGCGCCACGATGCCCATCGTGGCGGATGTCTTCGGCGGAGCCGATGGCGTGCTCGGCGCTGAGGGGCTGACGGACAAGCGCATCATCATCGACTTCAAGAGGGATCGCATCACGCTGCTCTATTCGCACCGCCAGGCGACGCCGTCGGGGTTCCTGACGCTGCCTTTCAAGTTCGAGCAAAACCGCGGCATGAGGATTCCGGTCGTCATCGGCAGTGTTCGAGTCGTTGGGGTCGTCGACACGGGTGCGCAGGTGACGGTTGCCAACCTGGCCTTGCGCGAGGCGCTCGCGCGTCGGCTGAAGGACGCCACGCCCGAGGAGGCCAGCATCATCGGGGTGACCCAGGACATCCAGCAGGCGGACAGCGCACGCATACCGTCCTTCTTTGCCGGCGACCTGCTGGTGCGCAATGCCAACATCATGTTCGCAGACCTGCACATCTTCGATCTCTGGGGACTCAGCTCCGAGCCGGCCGTATTGATTGGTATGGATATTCTCGGCGTGCTGGACACGCTGATCATCGATTACGCGCTCAGCGAACTGCAGATCAAGACTACGCGCTGAGCGCCTCGAGGCAGCGGCGATGGCCGCGGCGGCGCCGAGCACAGAATATTTTTTGCCGCCACCCGTAAAGTCGCATTCACTGCGACGAGAAAAAAGACTACCCTGACTCTCCGCTTCGACGAGAGATCCATGAGCGCCCTTCCCCGCCCCGACGAAATGCCAGTCGGCAGCAGCGAGTTTTTTTGCAGCAATTCGCGTTGCACGTTCCACGTAAGGGTGGGAGACCGCAACGTGCGCGGATTCGGCGACTGGGCGAAGCTGGGAAACGGCACGACGGTCAGCCACCGCTGGATTCGCGGCGAATTGCTTTGCGACATCTGCGCGGCCGAGGCGCTGAAGCGCTAGCCTCCTCGGTCGCGCATCCGGCGGGCCGCTTCGCCCGAATAGCCCCACATGACAGAGCACGGACCCAGCCTCGACGCTGTCGTTATCGGCGCCTCGGGCGGAATCGGCCGCGCCCTGGTGTCGGCGCTCGCCGCGCGCGCGAATGTATCGTCGCTGACGGCACTGTCACGCAGTGCAGCCGCGAGCCCCGACCGCCGTGTCCAGACTGGCAGGATCGACCTGCTTGACGAAGGCTCGATTGCCGCGGCGGCCGCGGCCTGTGCAGGCAAGCCGCCACGACTGGTCATTTGCGCGACCGGACTGCTGCACGACGGACCGATGCAGCCCGAAAAGTCCCTGCGGGAACTCGACCCCGACTACCTGGCCCGCGTCCTGGCGGTGAACACGATCGGCCCGGCGCTCGTCATCAAGCACTTTGCGCCGTTGCTGCCGCGCCGGGGCAGGAGCGTCATCGCATTGCTGTCGGCGCGCGTCGGCTCGATCTCGGACAATCGTCTTGGCGGCTGGTATGCCTATCGCGCATCGAAAGCCGCGCTCAACCAGGTGGTGCGCACCGCCTCGATCGAGCTGTCGCGGCGTTGGCCCGAGGCAATCATCGTCGGGTTGCATCCGGGCACCGTGGCCACGCCGCTGTCGGCGCCATTTCGTGGAAGCGTCAGCGCGGAAAAGCTGTTCGCCCCTGAACTGGCCGCCGATCGGCTTCTCGCAGTCATCGACGGCCTGTCGTCGAAGGACTCCGGCAGGTGTTTCGCATGGGACGGCAGCGAGGTGCCGGCCTAGGCCACGGTTTTTGACAGGTCCCCGGACGCGGCGTAGGTTGGACGGGGCGTGCACCCTGCGCAGCGACATGACTTGCGGACGGTCAATTCCGGGAGATCGGCATGAAATTCATCACAACAGGCCTGATCGTAGCGCTCACCGCAGCCTCGCTCTTTGGCTGCAAGAAGACTGACGCGCCGAGGGCGGTCGAGCCGGCTCCCGCCGCCGCGCAGCCAACTGCCCTGGCAGCCGTTGACGCGGCAGTCAACGACACGACGAGAATGGGCGACGCGCGGCTGCGTGATGAGCTGCGCAAGCCCGCGGAAATCATGGTCTTCGCCGGGGTCACGCCCGGTGACACCATCGTCGAACTGGCGCCCGGTGGTGGCTACGACACGGCGTTGCTGTCCCGGGTCGTCGGGCCATCAGGCAGGATCTACGCAGTCGATTGCGAGCGGCTTTTCGAATACCGGCCCAACCTGCGCGATTCGTTCAAGACATACATCGCGGCTGACCCGCGTGAGAACGTCGAGTATTCATCGCAGCGCTTCGATGCGCTCGAGCTGCCGATGAACGTGGACAAGATCTGGATGTCGATGTTCTACCACGATACGGTCTGGCTCGGCGTGGATCGTGCGGCGATGAACCGATCGCTCTTCGAGCACCTGAAGCCGGGCGGCGTTTTCCTGGTCATCGACCACAAGGCACTGCCGACCGCCGGCGAGGCGGTCGCCAGCGAGTTGCACCGTATCGATCCCGACTTGGTCAAAAGGGAAGTCGAGGCGGCGGGCTTCAAGCTAGCGGCCGAAAGCGACGCGCTCGCTCACCCGGAGGATCCGCACACCGACTCGGTCTTCTCCGATGACCGGCGCGGCCGCACGGATCGTTTCATCCTGAAATTCATCAAGCCGCAGTGAGTCCCGCGGTCAGGAAACCCCCTCCACCGCGACCAGCCGTGCGGAGCTGGCCCGGTCCCGGAGGGACCTGAGTTCCCGGTAGACAGGACCGTCGTAGAAGGATT
>Ga0316195_10000641_pt1 | contig 14401 bp, 25 predicted proteins | sample Phised1_MG_FD_204937 | JGI IMG/M metagenome (GOLD analysis project Ga0316195, IMG submission 204937) | Coastal sediment microbial communities from Maine, United States - Phippsburg sediment 1 | ecosystem: Environmental > Aquatic > Marine > Coastal > Sediment | place: USA: Maine | collected... | reverse complement strand
TGCTCCTCGCGCCCGACACCGTCTCCCTCGACACCACGACGTCGGTCCCGTTCTACCGGACGGCCGACTTCGGCGATCTCCCGCTCGAAAGCGTGTTCCATCTCCGCGCGCCTAGCGCGTCGGGGCTATGGGGCGACTCTCCGATTGCGTTGTGCCGAACCTCGCTCCAGATTCTCGCCGCCCAGGAGACGATGGCGAAGACCTCGTACGAGAACGCGGGCAACCCGAAGATCGCGATCATCCACCAGCAGAAGCTCGACCCCGCCCTGATGCAGAAGGTCGAGGACTACTACATGCAGCGGCACGGCGGATCGGCGAACGCCGGCAAGCCCGTGGTCCTCGGCGACGGCGTGCGCGTCGAGCGCATCTCGTCGACCCTCGACGATACGGGCCTCGAGGCGGCGCGCCGCTACTCGATCGGGGACGTGTCGCGTATCTACGGGATCCCCGCGTCCTATCTCTCCGAGGATGTCGGCAGCTCGTACGGATCCCTCGAATGGCTCTCGCGCATGTATGTCGATTCGTGCCTTCGCGCGTGGCTCGAGGTGTGGGGCTCCGAGATCCGCACCAAGCTCGCGACGCCGTTCGATTCGGTCGCGTTCGACACCGACGAGCTGGTCCGTCCAGGCATGGCCGAGACGATGGCGGCGCTCCGCACGGGCGTCGAGGCGGGATTCATCACGCGCAACGAGGCTCGCGCGCGGCTCGACCTCGACCCGCTCCCAGGTCTCGACGAGCCGACCCTCGCGCTCAACATGGGCGCCGGCGGCGGCGCAACCAACATCGGCACCGACACGAGCGCGCAGGAGGGAACACCCAATGATTTCTAGGCGAAACCTCGAGGGCGAGCAGACGATCGACGGGCGCACGCTCGCCGGCTACGCCGCGGTGTACGGCGAGTCTTCGCGCGAGATCGTCGAGGGGGGCCGCCGGTTCACCGAGCGGATCGCTCCCGGTGCGTTCAACGAAACGCTCTCGGCGGGCGGCGACGTAAAGCTCTTCGTCAATCACCGCACCGACGAGATCCCGCTCGCGCGCACGCGCGCCGGCACGCTCAAGCTCCGAAGCGACCGCAACGGGCTCGCGTTCGAGGCCGACCTGCCGAACACCGTGCGCGCCGACGAGCTGCGCGCGGCCCTCGAGCGTGGCGACCTGAGCGGCGAGATGAGCTTCGGTTTCATCGTCACCGAGGACTCATGGAACAAGGATCGGACGCAGCGGCTCGTCAAGCGCGGGCAGCTGCTCGAGGTGTCGGTCGTCACCGACGCCGCGTACCCCACGACTTCTTCGAGCCTGCGGAGCGTCTCCGCGGCCGCAACCGAGGCCGCGCACGCGCGGCTCGATCTTCACTTCGCAAGGATGGCACGACATGGATGAAATGAACCAGATCATGGAAGCGACTCACGTCTACCGCAAGCAGCTTGCGGAGATCGAGCGCCGCAACGGCAAGGCGACCCAGGACATCGTCGACAACCCGTTCAAGACGAACGGCGAGCAGCGCGAGAAGCTCGAGAAGCTCGACGCCGAGCTGACGTCGGCCGAGCTGCGCGCCCAGCTCAAGAGCGCCGAGGCCCGCATCGCGAAGCTCGAGGCCGAGCCCGTGCTCCCGTCCAAGCGCGCGTCCAAGGCGGGCGCAGATGGCGACGAGTACGCGCAGCGGTGGATCAACGGCATGATGCGCGGCGACCTGCGCGAGCTTCGCGCGCAGACCGCGTTGGGCACCGACTCCTCGGGCGCCGCGATCCCGACCGACATGGAGCGCCGCATCGTCGAGCTCATGTACCAGTCGAACGTGATGCGCCAGATCGCGGTCGTCAACACGATCGACTCGAAGCGCACGATCGCCGTCGAGGCTGCCCTCCCGACGACCTACAAGGTCGCCGAATCCGCGGGCGACCCCGGCACCGGCACGAATGCGACCCTGAGCTTCCCGACCTTCGGCACGCAGATCAGCGTCTCGCCGATCACCTACGTGACCGCCGTCAAGATGTCGCTCGAGTTCCTCGAGGACGCGATCGGCGCCGGCGGCGTCGGCTCGGGCCTCGAGTACGTGGCCCGCAAGTGCGCTACCTCGATGGCGCTGAAGCACGAGGAGCAATTCACGATCGGCGACGGCAGCGGAGATCCGCAGGGCATCGCGCTCACGAACCTTATCACCCAGGGCGTCGACCTCGGCGGCTCGGGAACGGCGAGCGCGATCACCGCCATCGGCGCCGACGATGTCATCGACGTGGCGCACGCGGTCTCGCCCGCGTACCGCAACTCGCCGCGGTGCCGCTACCTCCTCAGTGACTTCGCGCTGAAGGTCATCCGCAAGCTCAAGACCACGAACGGCGACTTTATCTTCTCGCCGAACAACACCGGCGCGGGCCAGATGACGGTCGGCGCTCCCGGCACGATCTACGGCTTCCCGTACTCCATCGGCCAGTACATGCCGACCACGACCGGCGAGGGCGTGTCGTACGTCATCTTCGGCGACTTCAACTACTTCGAGATCTTCGACCGCACCGGCATCGAGTCGATGGTCGATCCCTACTCGAACGCGATCAACCGCCAGTCGACCCTCTACGTCTACTCGCGCACCGACTCGCGCTGCACCAACACCGCGGCTTTTGCGTCGATCTCCGGCTGACGCATCTCTTTCCTCGGGCTTCGGGGCCGAAAGGCCCCCGAGCCTTTTCCATGTCCGTTCAACTCTCCACCATCAAGTCGGCGCTCAAGATCGACTACGCCGACGACGATACGGACCTTATCCGTCTCCGGGAGGCGGCGGTGCAATTCGTCGAGAAGACGATCGGCGCTTCGCTCACGCCGCGCGCGACAACGCTGTACCTGTCGAGATGGACCAACTCGCTGATCCCCGAGCACCCGTTCAACTCGCTCACGAACGTGAAATACTACGACTCGTCGAACGTGCTCACGACGATGCCGGAGGGCGACTACTGGATCGACCAGACGGACGGGCCGATGCCGCGCATCCGTTTTCTCGAGGCGCCCGCGATCTACGAGGGCACCGCGATCTCGGTGAACTACAACGCCGGCTATAGCGCCACGCCCGACCCGCTCGTGCACGCGGTCATCGGTCTCGTCGGCGCCTGGTACAACAACCCCGAGGCGTTCCAACCGATCGGCCTGACGGCCGTTCCGATGGGCGTCGCGGCCATCCTCGAGATCTACTCGAACCGGAGCAACCTCCGATGATCTCGGGCGGCCTCCTCCGATGGACGGCCACGCGGCTCCGCGCGTCGACCGCGCAGGACGCCCTCGGAATGCGGACCGACTCCTGGACGAACGCGGGGACCTTCCGGTGCGACCTGCGGAACGACTCGACGAGCGAGCAGCCCTACGCCGACGGCGTGGCGGTCGTTCGCGCGTGCGAGCTCCGCGCGCGGTGGGATGCCGTGCAGGGCGTCGGGCTCACCGAGCTCGACCGCGTCTCGGTCCGCGGGCGCATCCTCCGCGTCGAGTCGATCCGCAACCTCGACGAGCGTGACCGGGTGGCGGTCATCTCCTGCAGGGAGATCGACTGATGGCGTCCATCGAATCAGCCGTCCGTTCCATGCTGACGAAGGGCACGACACTATCGGCCGCCGGCGTGGCCGACGATCGCGTGACGCACGGCTACCGGCTCCAGTCGACCGACCTTCCCGCCGTGACTTTCGAGATCTCCTCGACGGCACCCGCTACGACAGACGCCACGCTGAACATGAGCGAGCTCGAGGTGCGCGTGATCGCCGAGACCACGCTCGAGGCATCCGACCTTGCCACGACCGTCGAGAGTCTCATCGGCGCAGATACCTACGACACCATCGCTCTCGTACCCATCCGCACCTCGCGCGTCATCAACGCGCCGACCGTGGGCCTCGGCGACGAGCAGGAGCCCGCGGAGGCGACCGTGAGCGCGACGATCCTCTGGAGCTGAAACCATGGCAGTAACCACACGACCGGCTAGCGGTGCAGTCCTCAAGTATGACGACGACCCCATCGGGGGAATCATCGACGCGAACGTGACTCTCTCGGTCGAGACAACCGACATCACGGAGGTCGGCCTAAACGACCGCAAGTACGTCTCCGGCATCCGTGCCGGGAGCGCGAGCGGGAACGTGTTCTTCGATGCCGGTGACGCCGGAATCGCGAATCTTCGCAGTCTGGCGGCGACAGGAGCCATCGCGTCTTTTCAATGGACCAGCTATACCGGCGTTGGGTATACGGTCGATGCGATCGTCACGAGTTTTTCGGAGTCGATCGCCGTCGCCGATGTGGTGAAGGCGTCGTTCGAGCTTCAGTTCACAGGGCCGGTGACCATTGCCTGACATCGGTGCCATCCTGCGGCTCGAGCCGATCCCCGCGTCGTGGAACGGCCACGACTTCCAGATCGCGCGGCCGACCCTCGCCGATCTCGTCGAGGCGGTCGACCATGCTCAGAAGAACCCGTCGAGCGGGCGCGCGTGGGCGCTGCACCGGCACCTCCGCTACACGGACGGGATGCCCGTCTTCGCGACCGTCGAGCTCGCCGCGCACGCGCCGGCGGGCCTCGCGGCGAAGTTCGTTCCGATGATCGAGGCGTTGTACAACGAAGGCGTGGACTAGGACGGGATGCGCGCCGGCTCCTCGCGCGCATCCTGAGGACGAGGACTGGAGCGCCCTGGGAACGGTCCGTACTCGAGCTCATCGTCGAGCTCGACGTGCCGGACTATAAGGACATACGGCGGAGACTCGATGAGCAACGCTCTATCCTTCAACGTACGCCCGGGCGATCTAGCGAAGATCAAGACGGAACTCAACAGGTTCACGATCGCAGCCCAGGACGCGATAGTCCGCAAGGCGGCGCGTAGGTTCGCGGATGACGAGATCTCGCGTCTCGCGCCGAAGAACCTCGCGACCCTTCCTCCCCGCGACGCGAAGAAGAAGATAAAGATCTTCAAGTCGGGCGTGGTTTGGATCGCGGTCGGATACAAGACGGGACGGGGCAACTTCGACGATGTCGCTGGTCGCGCGCGGCGCAAGGCCTACGACCTCGAGGGAACCGGGTGGAGGTCGCATTTCACCGAGCTCGGATTTCACACCTGGGCGAAGGGCATGTACCACGAGCGGCTCGACCCCGCGTTCGTTCCCGGCAGCAGGCAGCAGCGCACCGCGTGGCGCAAGGGTCTCATCCGCGGGAAGGGCAAGGGGTGGAAGCGTGGCCTCAAGCACCGCGGCCGAGGTGTCTACCATCGCGGCACAAGGGCGTCGGAATTGACGCACTACATGATGGCACCGAAGATCCTCCAGTACATCAATGAGGTCCTGAGGGTCGAGATCGAACGGCGCACGGCGCTATTGGGGAAGAAGCCATGAGACTTCCAACGCTGAATGTCGACGTGAAGGTCAACACGTCGACCATGAAGAAGGACATCGAGCGCGCGAACAAGCAGCTCCAGGGGATCGGCGGCAAGGCGGCCGCGTTCGCCGGCGGCGGGTTCGGCAAGGTCGGCGCGCTCGGCTCCCTCGGCGGCGCTGCGGGCTCCCTGGCGATCGGTGCCGCGGGCCTCGGGTTCGCCGCGGCGGCTCCGGGCATGATCGCCGAGAAGATCCTCGGGTCGTTCAACTCGACCATGGAGGAGGCGAGGAAGACCCTCGAGGAGTTCGCCAAGACTGGGAAGACCTCGTCCATGACCGTGACGCAGGCGCTCGAGCTCGGCGGCGACCAGCCCAAGCCGAACGAGATCGCCCCGCCGGGCTTCTTCGAGGGCATCGCGAAGGGATGGGCGAACGCCGTCGAGGAGGGCGGCCGTGCGTCGGCAGTCAATGAATGGGCCTCGAACCTGATGAAAGGCATCGGATGGCTCGGCACGGCTATCGGAGGTTTCGCCGGCGGACTTAGCGGCGATACCGCGGCCCAGTTCGCAGACATCTCGATCGCGTCGACCGAGCAGGAGGCGCGTCAGCTGCAGGACCGCGACACGCTGATCCGCCAGGATCGGCGCATGGCCCAGATCGCGAAGGAACTGAGGGAGCAGAATCAATGAGCATCGCGAGCACGAAATACCGCGCGAATCTCGTGTCCGTCCAGGTGTCGCAAGGCGACATATGGGAGGTCCACACGATTACCGAGCGGTACATCATCGAGAAGCTGATCGACCCTGGTCCTCCTCCGGTGTTCGATCCGATCTCGGGCGACGATGCCGAACTCGTGTTGTCCGATACCGGCGGTCCCGGCGGTGCGGGTGTCATCCCGGGCATCGGCGAGCCCTACGGGGGCGGCACCGCGGGCGGATGGATGCAGACGGCGCTCGTGCGGCGCATCAACTGGTCGATGGATCCGAAGGGTGCGACCTTCCAGGCGACCGTCGAGTATTCCACCCGCTACTTCTACTCGGACGATGCGAAGGGACTGACGCCTGAAAACGAGGATGTCACCACGCCGACCTCCCTCGCCCCGGGCGTGTTCCTGCCGGCGTCGTTCACGCCGATCTTCCGAACGCGGAGCATGAAGCTCTATCGCGATGATCCGGGCGTCACGCCCGTCGACGAGGCGGTCGACCTCACATCGAGCGACATCGGCGGCGTGGCGAAGAACAAGGACATGCAGGTACGGCAGGTCGGCGTCCGGCTCAGGATGTACATCGACTCGAGCTCGACCGACATCGTCACGCTCGACACGACGCTTCAGGCGTATCTCGGCACCAAGAACAACGACGATTTCCTCGGCTATTCGCCGGGCAAGCTGGTGTGCGAGGGCGCGTCCCTCAATCATCTCGAGAACGAGTTCTACGAGCTGGTCATCGACTACCTCTACGACGAGCTCTACCACAACTCGCAGGTTCCGCAGCTCGGCACGGACGGCCGCCCGAAGATGAACGGCTCGAACTACGCCGACGTCCGTTGGGCGCGCGACGCGAGGACCGGAGTCGACTACAACGACATCTGGGCCTCGGGCGCCCTCGGGGAGTCGTACAAGTACCAGGCATATAAGGGAGTCTGGTACTGATGCGGAAGAACTGGAACATCTCGCGCGACCCGACGGGCGTCGATCGTGCCATCCGGCAACAGCCTGAGTACGAGACGCTATGGCTGCGCCTGATGAAGGTCACCGCGGCGACCCAGATCGGGAGCAGCACCCTAGCGCGCTGGCGGTACACCGTGGTCGAGGCGACCTTCAACACGGCGGCCCTCGACTATGTCGGGCTCACGACCTCGAACCCGGCGACGGACTACGCGATCTCGATCTCGGAACTCTCGAACACGGTCGGTACGGGGCCATTCTCCTACGGCGTCAACGGCCCCTTCCCGGGCACCTTCGAGCCGCAGCAGATTCCCGTCGGCACCTATGTCATGTGCTATCCGCACCGCAACCAGGGCGGCGACCTCGTCTACGTAATCATCAACACCCAGGCGATCGACGGCGCGTGCACCGCGCTCGAGGACCTGACCGACGGCGGCCTGTACACCGGAGAGGATCCGACCTGATGGCGATCCAGCTGCGACGCAACACGACGAGCGGGACGATCCCGCACCCCGCGGAACTCGTGAGCGGCGAGATCGCCATAAACACGGCCGACCTCGAGCTCTACGCCGAGGACACCGCCGGCAACGTGCTTCCGCTGAACCGACCCGCGTATCCGAGCGTGAAGCCGAAGAGCGGCGAGTACCAATGCGGGATGATCGTCAACAACACGGTATCGACGCAGGCGCTCACCGCGAACCGCGCGTACTGGTATCCGTTCGTCGCCAGCCACACCGTCACCCTCGACCGCGCGTCGATCTGGGTGACCTCGGCCGTTGCGTCGAGCCTCGCCCGCGTCGGCCTGTACGCGAGCGACCCGGACGGATGGCCGGTCGGGACGGCCCTGTACGAGTCGGGCGACCTCAACTGCGCGACGACCGGGGAGAAGTTCGACGCCTGCACGCTCACGCTTCGGCGGGGCGAGCAGTATTGGGCGGTCGTCCACTCGAGCTCGACGCAGGTCGTGCGCGCGGCGCTCAGGACCGAGATGATCCAGGTCTACGCGCACCCGAACACCGCGTATCCGTCGAGCATGATCTACAACACCCAGACCTTCGCGCTCGGGATCCCCGCGGTCGGGTCGTTCACCTACTCGAACCTCAACGTACCGCTCGTCTACTGGAGGACCGCGTGAACGAAGTCGGCTACACCCCGTACGAGTTCTTCCTGCGGTTCACCGCGGCCGAGCGAGAGGCGATCCGTTCGGCGTCGTTGTCCGACGCCACGACGGCGGACATCCTCCAGTCGCTGAACCTCGCCGACATGGTCGTGAACACCGACCCGAGAGTCACCTCGGGCATGGCATACCTCGTATCCACCAACATTCTCACGCAGGCGCGAGCCGAGGAGATCCTGGGCAATGTCTGAACAAATCGACATGGTCATCCAGCAGGGCGCCGACTTCAGCTTCGCCCACGAGAAGGAGGACTTCTCGCCGAGCCTGCTTCCGTATGTGACGGCCGAGGTGAAGCTTCGCACCGGCATCGGCGGCGACGTGGTCGGGACCTGGACGACCGCGAACGGATACATCACGAAGGCGGCACACGGAAGCCATATCGACTTCACCATCACCGTCGGCGGCGCCGTTACGGCCCTTCTTCCCGCGCCTTCGAGCGGCGTCTACGACATGGACATCACCATTTCCGACGGCATCAATCCGACTACGACCGTGCGCCACGCCGAGGGCGCGTTCTACGTCACCCCGAACATCTAGGAGAACCCATGTCATCTAGCCAGACCATGTCCTACCTGCTTTCCCTGAACAACAACTCGGGCGCATGGAAGCAGCTCGACGCGAACATCGACAACATGTGCAGCGTCATCATGTATCCGGCCGCGGCGGCGAACCTGCGTATCGCGCAGGGAGACAACGACGCCATCTCGATTGCATCGCAGTCGAACGACTTCATCATGAACGGGCTGAACGTCCATCCGCCCATGCTCCTGAATCCCGCGAGGACCTGGGTGCGGGCGAACGGCACCTCCACCACGAGCCTCACCTACCTCGTCACCCGATGAACCTCGCCGACCTCGCATCCCTCTTTGCGATCGTCGGCGCCGTCGTCGGCACGACATTCATCGTCGTCGCGAAGGTGACGAGGGTCGAGGTGATGATTACGCAGCTCTATGCGGAGCTCAAGCGGTACGACCGACGCATCTCCGAACTCGAAAGGAAGATCCGTGAAAGACCGTAACACCACCGTGATGGGCATCGCGACCATCCTGATCGCCCTCTCCAACGCCGCGCTCGTCTGGTTCGACGGCGACCCGGGCACGAACGTCGACTTCGCGGCATCCTTCGCGGCGATCACCGCCGGCATCGGTCTGCTCAAGGCGGCGGATGCCAAGAAGGCGGCGGATGCTCAATGACTTCCTCGCACGGCTCGCGCTCGGCATCCTCGCGTACCTCGAGCAGCGGACGCGCAGGACGGCTCAGGACGCCGATCCTGATCCTGCTTCTCTTCGCCTTGCCGGTGATCGGCTTCGCGACTGGATGCGGGAGCAGGACCGTGTTCGTGCCGGAGGAGAGCCCGATGAGGATCGGCCCGTCGAGTAGCCTGCGGGTCTACCATCGGATCGACGGCGTCTGGACGCTCTCCGAGAACCGCATCGCGATACCCGAGGGTTGGTACCTGGTGCCTCCCTCCTATGTGAGGGACTGATATGGCGAACCTCCGCGCGTGCTGCTGCGGCTACCCCGAGACGCCGTGCGCCGGCGCGTGCGACTTCGATACCTCGTACGCGGTGTCGAACCTGTTCATCCAGCTGAACTACGTCTTCAGCAAGAAGACCGGATCGTGCAGCTCATGCACAAACAACTTCGACGGCCCGAACGTCGACATCGATGTCTCCTACAGCGTCACGGGAACGCAGTCGACGCCGTGCATCATCTCGAAGTCGAAGGGCCGATGCTGCTACAAGGGCGGCGGGCAGATGGGTTTCACCTACAACCTACAGAGGCCCGAAACCTACTATTGCTGCGTCTCGGATCCGACGCCCGTCTGCACCCGCGACGTACCCCTGATCGGCACATCTGGCGGTGTGCCTTTCTGCTACTCGGTCGTGTGCAAACCGGGCGTCGGCACCCCGTTCCCGAACGAGGCGAGCGTGTGGGAGCACCAGTTGTGGATCTGCAACTTCCCGCTCAATCGCATGGCATTAGCACGACTGGATCCCGACGAGTGCGGGACGTACGACTGCAACTCCGTTTCGCTTGACAGATACATGGCCATGGCGAGCGGTGCGATCTTCCGCTGGTACAGCAAGTTCAAGCCGCTCGATACGCTCGGCCCGGGAGACATCAGCGCGGTGACCATCTGCGGCGATTATGCGGTTCTTTGCGGCATCATCGATCTCGAGGATCCCGACGGGCTCTGTCCGCAGGTCGAGGCGGTGACGGGCGGCGGTGTCAAGCGAGGCCCGTTCTCGGTCTACCTGATCGACGACTCGATCACCGACGCCGAACCGTGCACCAACTTCGGAGGTCCCTACGCATACCTCGACACATGGGGATGCGCGCAGCCATACCCGACTACCTTCCCGTACGAGTGCTCGAATAACGGTGAATCCGACTGCGACGGAACGGGCTGCTTATATTCGACCTTCGCCTATGGCTGCAACTTCCCCTACATCTCGTAGCTGCCGTTTCTACGTGCTCGATCGGTGCACGAACCTGAAGGCCCTGCCGATCTACGGCGAGAAGCCCTCGAGGGGCGTCTGCCGCGCGTGCGAGCACTACAAGGGACCGCCCAGGGGCCTCGGAGACGCCGTACACGCCGTCCTGCGTGTCCTCGGCATCGAGAAGGCGGTCAAGAAGCGCGAGGCCGCTACGGGGCGCTCCTGCGGTTGTGGAGCCCGCCGGCAGCGGCTCAACGAAATCGCGCCGAATCCGCTCAAGCCCTCTTGACCATCTCGCCGATGTGTAATACACCTCCCGTCCGTGAGAACGACTCACACGGTCGCGATTGACGATGAGACGCGCAAGACACTCGAGGCCCTGCACAAGGCCCTCGGGAAGTCGAGGCGCCGCATCGTCGCCGAGGCGGTCGCAGGGTACGCGGTACTCCTGGACCTGAATCAGACGGCCCGTCCCAGAAAGGAAACACGGCCATGTCCATCGGAGAGTTTCTGTTCTTCTGCGCGCTCCTCATCGCGTTCCTCGCGACGGTCGCGCCCCTCTTCCTCGAGCTCTGGGGGGACTAATGAAGACCCCACGCGATGAGCACCAATGGAACGAGATCCAGGCCGACGAGGTGGAGGCCATGCAGCCCGTGCGGACGCCCTGCCCGGCGAACGAACGCGGCCTGTTCGAGATCGCCGAGGAGGTGCGCGTGAGGTGCGTCGACCGCATCATGGCGATCCATGCCGGCGACCGCGAGACCTCGCGCGTCCTGCTCCAGGCGGCCACGATCATCAGGGAACTGGCGAATCATGCACACCAACTCGAAAGGAAGGGGATTCGAACCCATGCCCACGACTGAATGGATCATCGGCGAACTCGAGCGCATCATTCTCGAGGCCAAGCGACCCTCCACCGCTCCTTTCTCCGCCGGAGGGGGGGCAGCTCCTCGCCCCTCCTCTGGTGGGGGCGGCGGTGACTGGCTGCGCGGCAAGGTCACGTACTGGAACGTCGAGGAGAAGGAAGGGCCCAAGGGCCCGTACGTGAAGGCGCGGGTCGGCATCTCCTGGGTGCAGGACGGCGAGCGTCAAAGCGAGTTCCTCTCGACCCTCAACCGCGAACTCATCGAGCGGATCGACCCCCTCAACAAGGGCGATCTCGTCGAGTACAAGGTCCTCGAGAAGGGCAAGTACCGCGACCTCGAGGACCTGCGGCTTTCCACCCGCTAACCATCCGTGCGGCATCAGGACGCCCGGATCGACCCCCTCGCGTTGAGGGGGTCGTTCTTTTTACGGGTGAGTTGCATTAGTTGTTGTACAACTTTTCATGCAACTTCCCATCCGGCGCATGGAGTGCGCGCCGGCGGCCCTTAGCAAAGGAGGCACCGATGGGCAGTAACAAGGCGAGCGTAGAGTTCGAGGTCGAGCACATCCCCCAGGCCATGATGGAGGCCCGCAGATGGCTCGCATGGCGTCCCGTGGAGCGGGACGGGAAATGGACCAAGGTTCCCATCGAGGCCGCTACGGGCGATCCAGGCTCCTCCACGGATCCCGCGACCTGGACCGACTTCAACACGGCCATAAACGCGGCGACTGACAACGGTTGGGGCATCGGCTTCGCGCTCGGAGACGGATGGCTCGGGATCGACTTCGACCATGTCAACGAGGACAAGGCGTTCTACGACGAGGTCATGGCCCTGTGCCATCGCCAGAGGACCTACGCCGAGGAGTCGGTCAGCGGAACGGGCGTCCACATGATCCTCAGGGATGCGTCGATACCGGAATGGAGTCAGAATCGACGCGGGCCCGTGGAAATCTACCAGTCCGGCCGTTACTTTACGGTCAGCGGCAAGGCCCTCCACTACGGCCTCGACTGCACCGACGCGCAGGACATCGTCGACGAGGTCTGCAACCGCTACCTGAGACGGCATCACCCGGCCCCCGTGACCAAAGTATCGCCGGTCACGGGGGCTTTGCCGTCCGACCCGTCCGCCGACGACTTCGCCTACTGCTGCGACCTCGCCCGCAAGGGGCTCAGGCAGCACGAGGTCGAGGAGCTGCTCAGGATCCGCATGGATGCGCAGGGGCGCGCGGAGAAGGCCGCCCGACCAGACTATGTCCCTCGCACCGTGGCGGCGGCGATCGCGAAGGTCGGAGTCGTCGAGCCCGAGATGAAGCCCGTGGCGCCGCGTGCGCTCGGCGACATCCTCGAGGAGCATGTCGAGAAGACCCCCTATGTCATCGACCAAATCCTGCGCCGGGGCGAGGTGGCCGCGCTCATCGCGCCCCCGAAGTGCCGCAAGTCGTTCCTGGTCGCCGACCTGGCGCTGGCGTGCGCCGAGGGGCGCCGATGGTTCGGCCAATGGCTGATGACGAAGGGTCGGGCCCTGCTCGTGGACAACGAACTCTCGGAGAACGAGATCTCCGACCGCATGCGCGCGATCATGGAGGCCACCAACTGCTCGCCGGCGTCCATCGCGGGGCGTCTCGACGTCCTGAGCCTACGCGAGTCGGAGCAGAGTCTCGACCACGTCCTCGGCAGCCTGAAGGGGCTCGAGAACCCCTACGACCTGGTCATCTTCGACGCCCTGTACATGTTCCTCGAGAAGGGCATGGACGAGAACGGCAATGCGGACATGACCTACCTCCTGAGGAAGTTCCGCCGGTTCGCATCCGCGAGCGGAGCCGCGTGCGTCCTGGTTCACCACACTAGCAAGGGCGTCCAGGCTACGAAGGATCCGATCGACCTCGGGGCGGGCGCGGGAGCCCTAGGGCGTGCCGTCGACAGCAACATCGGCATCTTCCGACACTCGATCGACGACCATTTCGTGATGAAGTTCACGCTCCGAAGCTCGCCGCCCGTGGGAGCTCTCGGCATGAAGTGGAGTTACCCATGCTTCTCGTCCATCACGGGCGGAGTCGATCTCAATGACCTGTACACGGGTCCGGCGAAGAAGAAGAGGAGCGACGATTGACGCTCGACTATTCATTCTTCCCTACACTTTGGTACGCTCTTAGCGCCGCTCCCCAAGCGGTCGCGGCTGAGCGTACCAACTGTGTCAAGAGGATTCAACCCCCCCCGGTGGATATTCATGGGCGGAATGCAACGACGAAAGGGTGCGATCGGCGAACGGGAGGTCGTGCAGGTCATGCTCCGGCACGGCATCCTGTGCCGGCGCACGGTCCAATACTGCGGCAAGCCTGGTTCGGCGGCGGATGTGGTTTGCGAAGGGCTCGATCTCCACATCGAGGTCAAGCGCGTCGAGAACCTATCTTGGAAGCGGTCGATCTCGCAGGCCAAGCACGATTCCCATGGTCAGCCCTGGATCATCCTGCACCGTGTGAACGGCGGCGAGTGGATGGTGATCCAGACCCTCGAGAACTGGGTGCAGGATTCGACCCAGGCGAAGAGGGCTCAGGCATTCAGGCGTGCCATGGTGGAGACGGTGGATGCCCCAGAAGCCCTCTAGGTTCACGCATCGGATACCCAGCACTGGGAAGGTGCATCAACCCATGGGCATCGGCTATCGCCTATCCGGTGGACGATGGACCAAGCTGAGGAACCTGTACCTGAGGGAGCATCCATTGTGCTCGAGGTGTGGTTCGATAGGCCAAGAGGTGCACCACATTGTGCCAAGACTCGTAAGGCCTGACCTTGCATACACTTGGGACAATCTCATGACGCTATGCAAAGCCTGCCATTTGCATATTCATCAAAAATCGGTGGAAAAATGACTCCAGAGACGCCCGATAAGGGGGGGGGTAACTTTGGGGGACCTCGGGGACCCAAGGTGC
>Ga0316195_10000640_pt1 | contig 14405 bp, 14 predicted proteins | sample Phised1_MG_FD_204937 | JGI IMG/M metagenome (GOLD analysis project Ga0316195, IMG submission 204937) | Coastal sediment microbial communities from Maine, United States - Phippsburg sediment 1 | ecosystem: Environmental > Aquatic > Marine > Coastal > Sediment | place: USA: Maine | collected... | reverse complement strand
CGGTGACGCACGCCTGTTGCGCCGGGCCCAGTACCTGGTGTTGAGTGAAAACTGGTACGACACGGCCTTTGCCAACGAGCTCAACGGCCCCCTGGTGGGCGATCTTTCACGGCTGGTGAAGACCCGGCCGGAGTATGCGCGTTTCTACCGGGATGCGCTGGCGGGCCGCTATCCCTACCTGGCCGGGGAACAGCTGATCCCGGTGGACAATTTCATGCCGGAGCTGCTGTTGCACCGCTGGCTTTACGGCACTTTCGAGTTGTTCGTCGGTGACCTGAGAATTTTCCGGGTACTCAATTGAGCGGCCGGGCGTTGCTTGTATATGCTTGCGCAGATGTGGCGGGCCTGATGCTGTTGGCACATGATACGGTGTCGCCGGCAATTCATCGCGGGGAACTGGATTATGGGTAGCCACAGAGTATTGATTCTTGGGGCGGGCAGGATCGGCAGTATGGTGGCCTGCCTCCTGGCGAGTTCGAAGGAGTACGAACTCGACCTCGCCTGTCGCAACCCCTCGGCCGTTGCCGACCTGGTTCGCGACCTGCTGTTGGACAACGTAACAATCCACCAGTTGGATGCCGGGGACGCCGACGCCCTCGCGAAGCTGATGCTGCGGAAACGCTACGATGCAGTGATTTCGGCCCTGCCGTTCCATCGCAATATCCTCGTCGCCGAGCTGGCCGCCAGGCATGCCATCAACTATTTCGACCTCACCGAGGACGTCGCCGTGACCCGGCGTATCGGGGAGATGGCTGAGGGAGCCGACACCGTTTTCATGCCCCAGTGCGGCCTGGCTCCGGGTTTTATCAGCATTGTCGCCAATGACCTGATGCGGCGCTTTACCGAGCTGGACACGGTAAAGCTGCGCGTCGGAGCGCTTCCCCAGAACAGCTCCAATGCACTGAAGTACAGCCTGCTGTGGTCCACCGAGGGCATTATCAACGAGTACTGCGAGCCCTGCGAGGCCATCAGTGGCGGGCAACCGTGTACCCTGACGCCACTGGAGGGGCTGGAGAGCCTGACCCTGGACGGTGTGATCTACGAGGCATTCAATACCTCCGGGGGACTGGGCACCCTTGCGCAGACCTATAGTGGCCAGGTACAGAACCTGAACTACAGGACTATTCGCTACCCGGGACACTGCCAGGCGTTCAGGCTGCTGCTGAACGACCTGAAACTCGATCGGGATCGCGAGAGCTTGAAACGGCTTCTCGAAAACGCCCTCCCGTCGACCGCACAGGATTTGGTGGTCGTCTACGTGTCCGTGAGCGGTAAACGCGAGGGCAGGTTTACCGAAGAAAGCTACGTCAGGAAAATCTATCCGCGCGAGATCAACGGCAGGGTCTGGTCCGCCATCCAGGTCGCCACCGCCGCCGGGCTGTGCGCAGTGCTGGATATCGTCCTGTCGGAGCCGGCACTCTTTCGGGGCTTTGTCTGCCAGGAATCGATAGCCCTTACCCGGTTCATGGACAGCCGCTATGGGAGCTACTATGCCTGAGACAACTATTGGCCAGGTTTTGAACCGGTTGAATATCGGCACGGAGAATCCGGGCGCCTACCTGGGTGATCCCCGGGCCGGAGACAAGGGGTGGAGCGCCGCCCGCGGTCGGGCCATTGCCAGTATCAATCCAGCCACCGGACAGGCCATCGCCACGGTGCGTGGTTGCACTGCCAAAGACTACGCGCGGCTGGTTGACGCCAGCGCCGGGACATTCGCGCGCTGGCGCCTTTATCCCGCGCCCAAGCGCGGCGAAATCATCCGTTGCATTGCTGAAGTTCTGCGCAAGCACAAGGACGCCCTGGGCAGCCTCGTCGCCCTGGAAACCGGCAAGATAAAACAGGAAGGGGACGGCGAGGTCCAGGAGATGATTGATATCGCCGACTTCGCCGTCGGCCTGTCCCGCATGCTCTACGGCCGCACCATGCCCTCAGAGCGCCCGGAGCATAGAATGATCGAGCAATGGCACCCACTGGGGGTTGTCGGCGCGATTACGGCTTTCAATTTCCCGGTTGCGGTGTGGTCCTGGAATGCATTTATCGCAGCAGTCTGTGGTAACACTGTGATCTGGAAGCCCTCGGCCACCGCGCCTCTTTGCGCCATCGCCGTCCAGCACTTGTGCAACCGGGTTACCGCCCGGTTCGGGTTCCCGGGCCTGTTCACTTTTTTTGTGCCCGCGCAGCACCGGCTTGCGGAGCAATTTGTCAGGGATCGCCGCATCGCCCTGGTGTCTTTTACCGGCTCCAGCCGGGTCGGGCGTTGACCTTCCGGGCTATTTCGTACATCCCACCCTGGTGGCCATGCCGGCGCAAACAGAAGTGGTGCGGCAGGAGACTTTCGCGCCGATACTTTATCTGCTGCGCTATCGGGAGCTTGAAGAGGCCATCGCGCTGCACAACGACGTACCCCAGGGACTGTCCTCTGCTATCTTCACCAGCAACCTGCGACACGCCGAGCAGTTTCTGGCGGCACAGGGCAGTGACTGTGGCCTGGCGAATGTCAATATCGGCACTTCCGGCGCGGAAGTCGGCGGCGCCTTCGGGGGCGAGAAAGAAACCGGCGGCGGTCGCGAATCCGGGTCCGATGCCTGGAAGGCTTACATGCGGCGCCAGACCAGTACCATCAACTGGGGCAGTGAGCTGCCCCTTGCGCAGGGAATAAAATTTGAACTGTAATTTTCAACCAGCGCATATTCCGCGCCTGGCCCGCAGTCCGTGGACTTGTCCTCCCTTTACCGGATAGCTGCCGATATCCTCCTGATCCTGCACACGATGGTGGTGCTGTTCATCGTGGTGGGACTGCTGCTGATACTCGCCGGCGGCGCGCGGGGCTGGTCCTGGGTGCGCAACCCTTGGTTCCGCCTGGCCCATGTGATCGCCATCGCGGTGGTTGTGATACAGGCCTGGGGCGGCGTGATATGCAAACTGACAGTCTGGGAGCAGGCACTGCGGCAACGGGCAGGTGATACGGCCTATGCCGATGCGTTCATCGTGCACTGGCTGGACAGGTTGCTGTATTACGAGGCGCCGATCTGGGTGTTTACGCTGTGTTACAGCCTGTTCGGCCTGGTAGTGGCAGCTGCCTGGTACCGGGTGCGCCCGCGCGCGTTTCGCTGCGGCGATCATTAAGGCCCACCCTGGTTTCCTTGCCGGGTGGTCGACTCACGTATCGCTGAAGGCAAATGTTTGGTAGCGGTGGACGCGCATCGAGGCCGACCAGTGATCGGGCGGCAGCGCGGCCTTGGCCAGCAACTGGTCGAGAAATGCGTCCGGATCCGCCAGCTGTTCCCACACTTTGGGCAGGAAGGTTGAGCGGTGGCGCCCATCCTGCAACACCAGTCCGTCCACGCCCGGTCGCAGCTGGGCGATCAATGCCTCCCTGCTGGCCGCGGCCAAAGGCTCCATCGGCGTCAGCACCGAGATCTCGATAGAGGTGCCCTCCAGTTCCTCCGGCCGCAACTGCGGGAAACGCGGATCCCGGAAAGCCGCGCTGTAGGCGGACTCGGCCACGGTCCGCGCCAGGGGCCCGCCCGGCTCGATGGTGCCGATACAGCCGCGCAGCCGGGTGCGCCGGGTCAGGGTGACAAACGCGCCGCGCTCCGCCTCCAGGGCCGGTGGTAAAGCCGGGCGATCCCGCGCGGTGCCAGCCGCCCCGTGCAGGCCGGCGTGAATGCTGTCCCGGGCGATCACCAGCAGCAGGGTCTGCTCGGCCCGGGTCAGCTCAATGCAGGAGGAAGGCGCCATAGCCCACCACCCGGGTTTTATCGCCGGCGGTATCGCCGGAGTTGCGCAGGTCCAGCAACTCGACCGCCAGCTGGCGGCCGTGCCGGCTGCGCATCAGGCCGTTGAGCGCGCGGGCGCCGCAGGCGTCGGCACCGGTGAGCGCGCTGTCCCCGGCCGCGAGGCGATCGCAGGTCCTTGAGTCGAGGCTGCGGGCCTCCTCGTAGCTGTGGAAATGCGACAGGTCGGTGCTGACCACCAGCAGGGTCTCCGGCCCGCCCCACAGGGCGTCGACGACCGCCGCCACCCGCTCGGGGTCGCAGTCACCCACCACCACCGGGACCAGTGAGAACTGCCCGAGCACGCTTTGCAGGAACGGCAACTGGACCTCCAGGCTGTGTTCTGCCCGGTGGGCCTCGTCCGACACGCAAACGCCGGCCAGCTGCCTAATCCGCCCGATGGACGGCTGGTCCAGCGCCACCTCGCCGAGCGGCGTCGCGAACGCGTCCACCGAGGGCACGGCCATGCCCTGCAGGTAGACCCGGTGGGCCGGCCCTAACAGCACCACGCGCTCGATCGTATCCCGCAGCGGCAGCAGGCAGTGGTAGGCCTCAGCGGCGGTCGGTCCGGAGTAGATGTAGCCCGCATGGGGCACGATCAGGGCCTTCGGCCGCTGCCGGTCAGCCGCGTGGACGGCGCCCAGCAGGGCGGCGATATGCTGTGCCAGGCGGTGGGGATCGGCCTCGTAAAACAGGCCCGCCACCGCGGGTTTGCGGACATCCATCGGACTTGTCGGCCCCCTTGTTGCTGTTGCTGAATTATCCATACTTGAAATATGGGTATATCGCCCATAATTACAAGGGTATGGATGCAACAATAGTCTCGACCCGTTACTGGCACCAGCTGGCCAATGGCCAGCTCCAGTGTGACCTGTGCCCGCGGCACTGCCATTTGCAGGAGGGCCAGCGGGGCCTTTGCTACGTCCGCCAGCGCCTGGATGGAGAGGTCAAACTGGTCAGCTACGGACGTTCCAGCGGCTTTTGCGTCGACCCGATCGAGAAGAAACCGCTGAACCATTTCTACCCCGGCAGCGGCGTGCTGTCCTTCGGCACCGCGGGTTGCAACCTGGCCTGCAAATTCTGCCAGAACTGGGATATGAGCAAGTCCCGGGAAATGGATACCCTCGCGGACAGCGCCAGCCCGGAACACCTGGCCCGGGCGGCACAGGAGCTGGGCTGCCGCAGCGTGGCCTTCACCTACAATGACCCGGTCATTTTTCTCGAGTACGCGCTGGACGTGGCCGCCGCCTGTCGCGAGCGCGATATCAGCACCGTTGCAGTTACCGCCGGCTATATCGATCCCGAACCGAGGGTGGAGTTTTTCCGGGGCATGGACGCGGCCAACGTGGACCTGAAAGCGTTTACCGATCGTTTCTACTACAAGATCTGTGGCGGGCGCCTGGCGCCTGTACTGGAGACGCTGGAATACATACGACACGAGACGGACTGCTGGCTGGAGCTGACCACCCTGCTCATTCCGGGGGAAAACGATTCCGAGCGCGAACTCGATGAGATGACCCGCTGGGTAGTGGCGCAACTGGGGCCGGAAGTCCCGATGCATTTCACCGCGTTCCACCCGGACTGGAAAATGCGTGATATCGAGCGCACGCCCGCGGCCACCCTGGGCAGGGCCCGCGCCATCGCCCTGGCCAACGGGGTCAGGTATGCCTACACCGGCAACGTGCACGACCCGGCCGGCGCCAGCACCTGGTGCCACAACTGCGGCGAGTTGCTGATCGAGCGCGACTGGCACCGGCTGGGTCGGTGGGGGCTGGATTCACAGGGATGTTGCAGCGCCTGCGGCTGCGCGGTGCCGGGTCACTTCGACGGCAAACCGGAGCCGCGGGAGGTGCGACCGGTGCGGGTACAGCTGCGCTAGTTATTCCGACCTCAATGCTTCGATAGGATCGAGCCTGGCGGCGCGCATGGCCGGCGAGATGCCGGCAGCCAGGCCTACCCCGCAGCTCAATACCAGCGACCCCAGCATATAGAAGGGCTCCAGTGCGACGGGTAGCCCGGGCAGGAAGGTGTTCATGGTTACGACCAGGATCGCGACGATCGCCAGGCCCAGGAAACCCCCCAGCGCCGCCAGGAATACTGCCTCTCCCAGGAACATCCACAGCACCTGCTGCCGGGTACAGCCCACCGCGCGCAGCAGTCCGATCTCCTCGGTGCGCTCTTTCAACGCGGTCGACATGATGGTGAGCACCCCGACGCCGCCGACGACCAGCGCCACGCCGCCGAGGCCGCCGATCGCCAGCTTGAGCATCGAAAGTATCTTGTCGAGGGTCGCGAGCATATCCTCCTGGGTGAACAGGGTGAAATCCTCGTCGCCATGGCGCTGTACCAGCAACTGCCTGATGCGGTCGCGCATCTCGGCGGATGTGGCGGTCTCCCTGAACACGACATCCACCTCCATCAGGCTCTCCTTGTTGAACATCTGCATGGCGAGATCGGCGGGTATATAAATCGCGTCATCCAGGTCAAAGCCCAGCAGCTGCCCCTTGCTTTCCATTACACCGACGACGCGAAAACGGCTGCCGCCGATGCGGACATAGGCGCCGAGCGGGTTGCTGTCGCGGAACAGCTCGGCTTTCACTTTCGAGCCGATCGCGACGAAATAGCGCGAATTTTCGAGATCGTCCGCCGGCAGGAAGCGGCCCAGCGCGACCCCGAATTTCCAGGCGCGGTCCATATCCGGGCCGACGCCGTAGACGTCGGTATCCCTGTTGTAGCGGCCGGCCTCGATTTTTGCGGTCCCCTGGACCACCGGCACCACGGCGTCGACGTGCGGCAACTGGCTGAGGTAGACCGCGTCCTGGAGCGACAGGGGGCGGATGGTGGTAAGCAGGCCCGCCATGCCGTGGGTGGTGGTCTTGCCGGGTGTAACGGCGATGATGCGGGTGCCGAACTGGGAAAAGCTCTCCATCAGGTAGACCCGAAGCCCCTCCCCGATGGATGTCAGCAGGGTCACCGAGGCAATGCCGATGCTGATGCCCAGCGCGGTCAACAGGCTGCGCAGGCGGGCTGTAGTCACCGCGTGCAGGACCCAGCGCAGCCAGTCACTCAGCAGCACTGGTCACCTCCTGCCCAATGCATCCACCGGCTCCAGCCGCGCGGCCTGCTGGGCGGGCAACCAGGCGAACACCAGCGCGGTGCCGACGGCGAGCCCGAATCCGGCCCACATCGCCCAGGCGGGTGTTGCAAAGGGGATCGAGGGGTAGAGATGGCGCCCGGCGGCCACCAGCAAACGGCCCACCAGCATGCCGAGCAACGCGCCCGCGGTGGCGATCAGCGCCGCCTCGGTGAGGAACAGGGTGCGCACCTGCGCCGCGGGAGCGCCTATCGCCTTGAGCAGGCCGATCTCCGCGGTGCGCTGCTTCACCGACATCAGGGTGACATTCATTACCAGGATGCCCGCTACCACCAGGCTGATGGCGGCGATGCCCGCGACACCCAGTGTCAGCGCCCGCAGAATATCGTCAAACGTGCTCAGCATCGCGTCGGGACTGACAACCGTCACGTCCTGCTCGCCTTCATGCAGTTCCTGCATGCGCTCGGATACAGCGGTCTTGACCTCCTCTACCCGGTAATTATCGCGCACTTTCATCATGACCCTGAACAGGCCGTGTACATTGAACACCGACTGGGCCGAGGCTACCGGGACGAAAATTGCCTCGCTCAGGTCCCTGCCGAATGAGTCGCCGCTGCCCGCCAATACGCCGATCACGCGAAAGCGGTAATCCCGCAGCCGCACCCACTGGCCGATTGCGCGGCGATTGTCAAACAGCTCCGTTTTCAGCTTCTGGCCGATGACCGCAACCGACTTGCCCTCGCTCAGGGCGAGGTCGGGGAGGGCGCTGCCCTGGGCAATCTGCAGCTGGCGAATAGTGAAGAAGGCCGCGGTGGTACCCACCACGATACTCTCCCGTTCCCGCGAGCCGAAGGAGACGGGGCCGTTGCCCATGACCATCGGCGCCAGTGACGTCAGGCCGGGAATCGTGCGCCCCAGCACCTCGACTTCCTCGAGCGTGATGGCGCGGGCGGCGCTGCCGGTAATGGGGGGCATGCCCCCCGTCGTCTCCTTGCGCCCCGGGAACATCACCACGGTATCCTTGCCCAGGAATGCGAACTCCCCCATCACATAGCCCCGGGCGCCCTCACCCAGTGCCGTGAGCACGATCACCGCGCCGACACCGAGCCCGACCGCAATCAGCAGCATGACGCTGCGAAAGCGCTGGCGGCGCAGCGCCAGGATGGTATAGCGAATGAGATCAACCAGCCGCATCGGCCTCGCCCTGCTGCTGGTGCATATGGTCACTGGAAATCGCACCGTCCAGCATGCGGACATGGCGCCTGGCGCGGTCGCCCATGTTGTTGTCATGGGTGACCACCAGCAGGGTGATCCCCTCCCGGTTCAGGTCCTCCAGGATACGGGTCACCTCGGTGCCGGAGCGGGTGTCCAGGTTGCCCGTGGGTTCGTCGGCGAGCAGTATGCTCGGCTTCATCACGATGCTGCGGCCAATGGCCACCCGCTGGCGCTCACCGCCGGACAGCTGGTTCGGCAGGTGATGGGCCCGCCTGGCGATATCGAGCTTTTCGAGGATGACGGCCACCTCCGCATGGCGCTGTTTCGCCGCGACCCCGGCCAGCATCAGCGGTAATTCGATGTTTTCCCGCGCGGTCAACCTGGGAATCAGGTGGTAGGACTGGAACACGAAGCCGATCTGCTCGCGGCGCAGGCGCGCGCGTTCATTCTCATTCAGGGACATGGTGTCGACACCGTTGAGGCAATAGCTGCCGTCGTCCGGTCGATCCAGCAGGCCGAGCATATTCAGCAGCGTCGATTTGCCCGAGCCGGAGGGGCCCATCACCGAGAGGTAATCGCCCTGCTCGATCCGCAGGTTGATGTTGTCCAGCGCGTGGACCGCGCTGTCGCCGAGGTAGAACGTCTTGTTGACGCCGCTGACCTCAATCATCCCGGGGAACCACGGTGATACCCGCAGCAAGTCCCGGCTCATCCAGGGACAGGACTATCTCGTCACCCTCCTCGAGCCCCCCGGTCACCTCGGTAAAGTTCCAGTTGCGAATGCCGGTAGTGACCTGCACCAGCTCCAGGGTGCCTGCTGCCCGGTCGTAGCGATAAACCTGGTCATTCTCCATCACCGCCTCGGTCGGGATCCGCAGCACATTGTCGTGGGTTTCGAGGATGATATCGATGTCCGCGCTGTAACCGACCAATAACCTCGCCCTGACACCCGGGTCGTCGAAGGTCACGTCGATCTCAACGGTGCGCGCCTGCTTCTCCAGGTCGAGCACGTAGGGTGCGATACGGTCCAGCCGCCCCTTGAAATTTTCTCCCCGGAACGCATCGAGACCCAGTCGCGCGGGAAGGCCGACGCTGAGTGCGCCGGCATCGACCTCGTCGATGGGCGCGGTCACGTAAAGGCAACTGTAGTCGATCAGGTCTACCGCGGGCGGTGTGGCCACGCCGGGCGGGGAGGGCGTGACGTATTCACCGATTTCACCGTTGATCTCGGCCACGACTCCGGCGAACGGTGCGCGCAAGTAGGTATCCTCAAGCAGTACCTGGTTCATCTGCAGGTTTGCCTGCGCCATCTGCTCCTCGTCCCTGGAAGCCTGGCAGCCGAAACTGCCACCCTCGGCCCGGGTGCGCCCGAGTTCTGTCGCCTCCCGTGAGGCCAGCCCCTTCTCGAACAGTTGCTCCAGCCGCCTGGCCTCGCGCTCGGCATTGGCAGCTTCCACGCACATTTTCTCCGCGCCATGGCGCGCGGCCAGCAGCTGTGCCTCGGCCTGCGCGGTCATCGCCTTGCGGTCCTTGTTCCACAGGGACAGCAATACCTGGCCGGCCTCCACATGGTCGCCTTCGTCCACGTGCAACTGGTCAACCCGGCCGCCGATCGGCATGGAGAGCTTGGAGCGACGACAGGCTTCCACCGTGCCCGCACGCGTATTGGAAACCGTTCTCTCCACCGTGCCGCGCGAGACGCTGTGCAGTGACACCACGGGTGGGGGTTCCCTGCCCGCGTACCAGATCCCCGCCACTGCCAGTGCGACAAGGATGAGAAGGGCAATTAGCTTTTTCACGCCGGCTGGATTCCCTGTTTATCAAGTAAAAACCGATTATGACCCCTGCACCTTTCATTTTCGACGATTTATATCAACAGGTGGTGAACACGGGAATATGAGGCGGGGCCCGGCAAACGGTATACTCCGGCGCTGGTCCACAGCGTCGAGACAGGTCTGAACGGTGAGTTTTCCCACAGGTATTCCCTCGACCGCTGGCGTGGCAGCGCAACCGGGAACGAAAGCTTTCGGCACCGCCAATCTGCTGATACTGGTAGCGGCGGCGCTGTTGTTCCTGTCCTGGGGCTATACCGAGATGGCCGGCTCCGATATGTGGTGGCATATCGCCGCCGGCCGTGAGCTGGTGCAGACGGGCACCCTGTGGATGGTGGATGACTGGTCCTTCACCGCCCACGGCAGGGACTGGCTCAACCACGAGTGGCTGGCGGACCTGATCTACTACGGCTGGGTCAGTGCCTGGGGTGTGCAGACCCTGGTCTACTGGAAGTGGCTGGTGCTGGTCGCCACTTTTGGGATGTTGCTGCTCGCCCTCGCGCGCTCCTGCGGCAACCCCCTGGCAGCGCTGGTCTGCTCCGTGTTCGCCGTTGCCAACGCGGCGCCCTTCCTGGATGTGCGCCCCCACCTGTACTCCCTGCTGGGCTTCAGCCTGTTGCTGCTGCTGCGATTGCAACGCCGGGCCGCCACCGGCCTGCTGGTGCTGGTTTTCATCGCCTGGGTGAACCTGCACGGCGGGTTTTTCTTCGGGCTGATGGCCCTGGGTATCCTCCTGTTTCCCTGGCGCGAGCCGAGTGTCGCCGGGATACGCGGCGCTGTCCTGGCGGGACTGGTCTGCCTGCTGGCCTGTTTGCTCAATCCCTCCGGCCTGAAGGTATTCCTGTATCCGCTGGCCTACGCTTTTGACGGGGCCTCGCCGTTTCGCCAGATCGGCGAGTGGCTCTCACCTTTCAAGCCGGGGGGCATAGCCTCGCCGCTGTTTTTCTACCTGATGTGGCTGCCCCTGCTCGCCCCGGTCTACCTGGTGCCGGCGCTGCGGCGCAAACTCGACGTGCCCTGGGAGGGTATTGTGCTCACCGCCCTGACCCTGGCCATGGCGCTGACCAGCCGTCGCTTTATCCCGCTGTTCGGGATGTCGCTGGCGGTTATGTTCGCTCCGCTGCTGGCCCTGTGCCTGGACAGGCTGCGCGGTGCAGGATTGAACCTTGCATTGGCGGCGCTGGCGCTGCTGGTCGGCCTGTTCCGGCTGCTGCCCTACCCGGTGCAGGCGGCCCCGGCCTTTCACTACCTGGTCGCCGAGTACACCTACCCGGTGGATATGCTGGATTTCATCGAGGCGAACCATATTACCGGCAAGGTGTTTTCCCTGTGGAACTGGGGTGGCTATATTCACTGGCGCACCGACGGCGGGCTCAAGGTTTACGTCGACGGCCGTGCCGACACCATTTACGACGCCGCTACCTACCGCAATTATGTCACCGTGCTGGGCTCCGGCCCGGGCTGGCTGGAACTGGTGGAAGCCAGCGGCGCCGATTACGTGCTGTGGCCGCATTCACGCGGCAACGGTGGTGAGAAATTGCGCGAACTGGTCGCCACCGGTCGCTGGCGGCCGGTCTACAGCGATGCGGTGTCATGGCTGCTGGCGCGCACTGCCACCGTGCCGGAAAGGGCGCTGGAGCCCTCCCCGCCGGGCCCCTGGCGCGACCTCGCGATGGCCAGGAACAGCCAGGTTGCGGGCAATACGGACATCGCCATCCGCTACGCCGAAGCGGTGCGCGAGGTAATGCCCTGGCACCGGGATGCCTGCGACCTGCTGGTCTCCAGCTACCGCAACCGGGGAGAACAGGGCAGGGCGCAGCAGGTACTGGCAGACTGCCGCAGCTATTTCCCCTCCGAATTCCTGCGCTGAGAAGCCCCGTCAGGAGCGGAATTGCCCCGGATTTTCCTTTCCCCGGGGGAGTTGAGTGAAACCCGGTAGCCGCTTATAATGCGCGCCCTCCACAGGACTATAGCTCAGTTGGTTAGAGCGCTACCTTGACATGGTAGAGGTCCCCGGTTCGAGTCCGGGTAGTCCTACCAATCCCTTATCTCCAGGGCTTGCGGATACACATCACTCTCTGCACTACAGTACCTCCCGCTCCCCCTCGGTGCGATATCGGTGGTGTAGTCTCGCTGAAGAAATGTCGAAACCCTGCTGAAAACGGCCTGGATCTTCGCGGCGCCGATCCTCTATCCCACACCAGGCGAATCGATCAACAGCTGCGTGTGCGGTAAGCGCGCGGTGTCGTGCCGGTCCAGCGCCTGAAGGCCTTGCGGAAGTTCGATTGATCCGCAAAACCCACCCGGTGGGCAATTTCCTCGACCGGCAGGCGGGTGGAGGACAGGAACTGGATTGCAACGGATGTCCGCACATCATCCAGCAGTCCCTGGAACGTGGCCTTTTCCTCCGCCAGCCTCCGATAGAGCGAGCGCCTGGACAACCCCAACTCGCGCGCAATCTCCGACGCGACCGGCTGTTCGCGGATCCGGCCGAGCAGAATCAGGCGTATCTCCCGCTGTAATCGCGTCTGTCCCTTGCCGGAAGTCAGCACGCGCTCGCAAAAATCGGTGCACAGCCTGGCCAGGAAACCGCTGGCATTTGGGCAGGGCAGGCTCAGGCAGGCGGCATCAAAGTGCCACTCCATGACATCGGCGTCAAAATACAGATCGCATTTGAATTTCTCGCGTAACGCGTCGTAATGCGGCGGTCGCGGATAGGGGAAATACATCGCCGTGCTGGGAAAGCGCTGGCCCATGATGAGATCGAGCAGGGTTGTCATGGAACTGCGCCAGAATTCTGCCGCGAAGGGCAGGATAGGGCCAAGTGCGAGTGGGTTCTGGGAGACGAAGACAGCGGTGTTCCCCCGAATTTCCCGCGTGATATTGAGCACGGGTCCTGCGAATTCGATCTGCGAATACCCGAAATGCAGGCAGTCGCTCACGGTTGCGCTGCTGGCCATGCCGTAGCCATAAAGTCCGAAATCGCTGATGGTCTGGCGGCAGCCCGCGCGCAGGGCGGCATCGCTGCGGCGCGCCAGGCGCCAGGCGTTGCGCATGATCATGACCCGCTGGGCCTGGCTGGGAGGGAAATCCGGCCGGTCAAACCAGGCCTCACTCATACCAGTGCCCTCGACCAATTCGGGGGTGCTGACAGCCTCTTCAAGTAATTCGTCGCGCAACGCGCGCAATCCCATGGTCGACCCGGACGCATTCAGGACGGGTACTGGTAGATCCTGGGACGGGGACATGAGTGGCACGATACAACCCTATAATTGGCACGATACGACCTTTATATCCCAATTGGAGCGACTATCATAGCCAAATTCGCGCTGTCGACCCGGCACATCTGGTGACATTTTCATTGAATCTCGATCTGAGGAGGTCTTGTGTCCACATCTGATCCCTGTTCCTGGGAAGTTAACTCCGGTCTTGCCGTTGTAACCCTGCATCACGCCCCCCACAACCTGCTGGGGCCGGTATTGATGCAAGCGCTGCTGGATGCGCTCGAGCAGGCAAGGGCCGCGGGCGCCCGCGCGGTGTTGCTCAAGAGCGGCCTCCGGCATTTTTCCGGGGGAGCCGACCTGTCCCTGTTCGAGGCCGCAACCGGGGGCGATAAGGGGCTTGGCGTCTCGCCGGTACAATTTCTTGCCGCTCTTGAGGCATTCCCGCTGCCGATCGTTGCCTGTGTGCACGGCGTGTGCGTCGGCGGTGGCTTTGAACTGGCCCTTGCCTGCGATTTCATTATTGCCGGGCGCAGTGCCAAGCTGGGCTCGGTCGAAGTCACGCTGGGCATCAATCCGCTGATGGGTGCGGTACAGCGCCAGGTGGCGCGTTGCGGGGCCCTGCGCGCGAAGGAATTGTCCATGTTGGGGCGTCGCTATGACGCGGAGACCCTCGAGCGCTGGAATCTGATCAACCGTGTGGTTGACGATGCGCATCTCGAGGAAGCGGCGCTCGCATTGGCGACTGAACTCGCCAACGGACCCACCCTGGCACACCAGATTACCAAGCAACTGGCGCGGCTGGCCGAGGACCAGGGCGTTGCGGCAGCCGACCGGGAAATGGAGCGGCTGCAGCAGGCGCTCTGGAGTTCCGAGGATCTGAAAATAGGCCTGGAGTCGCTGCAAAAGAACGGCCCCGGTCACGCGAAATTCGTGGGCCGCTAAGCTGTGTCTGCTCCTCTGGAGGGAATCCGGGTCGTCGATTTTTCGCGGGTGCTGGCAGGCCCGTTGTGCGGTCGTACGCTGCAGGACCTGGGCGCGCAGGTGATCAAGATCGAGCCGCCCGGTGCTGATGTCTCGCGGTTCGCCGCACCGGTCAATCCGAACGGCGTATCCGGGTACTACGCCCAGCAGAATGCCGGCAAGCGCAACATCTGCATCAATTTACATGTGCCTGAGGCGAGGGAGATCGCGCTTGAGCTTTGCGACCAGGCAGACATCCTGGTCGAGAATTTCCGCCCCGGAACGCTGGCCAGTTTCGGGCTCG
>Ga0316195_10000639_pt1 | contig 14411 bp, 12 predicted proteins | sample Phised1_MG_FD_204937 | JGI IMG/M metagenome (GOLD analysis project Ga0316195, IMG submission 204937) | Coastal sediment microbial communities from Maine, United States - Phippsburg sediment 1 | ecosystem: Environmental > Aquatic > Marine > Coastal > Sediment | place: USA: Maine | collected... | reverse complement strand
AGACTAGCCGCCAAAGACCGGTGGGCATATGAGCCGACGGACGCGGGCCAGCTGGCCCGCGTTCTTTTTACCCGAATCATCCTTCTGCAACATTTTCCGCCTGGTTTCGTCTAGAATCGTTCTTGCGACCGTCGGCCATGACTAACTAGGTAAATCCACCTAATGTCCGCGAGCAAGCTCGGGCGTAGCATGTAAACGTGAACACACGGAAAAGAATTTCATTATGGAAAAACCGCTAGAAATCACCTTCCGGGGCCTGGACCCCTCTGACGCCATCGAAAACAACATTCGGGAACGCGCGGCGAAACTTGAGCGCTTCTTCGCCGACATCATGTCCATGCAGGTTGTTGTGGAAGCACCGCACAAGCACCAGCACAAGGGCAAGCATTACCGTGTATTGGTGGACATCATGGTGCCGGACAAGGAGATCGTGGCCAACCGAAGCCCAGACTATAACTCCGCCCACGAAGATGCCTATGTTGCGATCAGAGACGCCTTCGAAGCCGCCCAGCGGCAATTGGAAGTCTATCGGGACCGTCGCACGGGCAATGTGAAGGCCCGCGACTGAATGAAGGCGGTCTGTGGCTGGCGGCGAGCGAGACAGGCTGGGTATCGCTTGCACTGACGACGGCCGCCGCCCGTGCCCGAGCGCTGCCAGCAATCAGTTATGATTTGCAGCTAGAAGAGTGAGTGCCTTCAGGGGGCGCCCGCGCTCAGTGCTTCATGCAGAGGATAAATCGGCCGCTCGCCCGGGGCCTGGTAATACGCCATCATTTTTGGAGCCAGCTCGTTCAGTCGCTGCATGCGATTTTCCGGTGCCGGATGGGTACTCAGGAATTCGGGCGTCCTGGACCCTCCCACCGCGGCCATTTTCTGCCACAGGCTGGCGGCGGCTGTGGGATCGTAACCAGCCCTGGCCGCAAGCTCGATGCCTATCTGGTCGGCCTCAGTTTCCGCGGTTCGGCTATTGGGCAGACCGATAGCCAGGGTCGCCGCCACCGCCGCGGTGCTCATGGCAAGAGCGGGCCTGTCCGAGGACACCCCAACCGCCAATACACCCATCTGGGTCGCCATGGCCACGCTCATTTTCTCGGCTGTATGATTGGCTAATGCATGTGCGATCTCGTGGCCCATCACCTGGGCCAACTCGTCATCAGTGGGGTCCACCTTGGAAATCAGACCGGTGTAGATGGCCATTCGCCCGCCGGCCATGCACCAGGCATTTACCATTTCGGGATCATCAATCACGCCGACACTCCATTCCCAGTTGGCGCTGTCCGGCCTCATCTTCACGGCCTGCGCCACCAGCCTGCCGGTGATTTTCTCGACCCTCTGGTTCAGGCGCGGGTCGGTATTTAACTTGCCGTCTTTCTTCAGCGGAGCCATGGTTTCCAGGTAAGCCTCGCGCGAGGCAGTGATAGCCTGCTGCTCAGAAACCAGCATCAACTGGCGGCGACCTGTCGGACTGGTGGCGCAGGCGCTGACCAGGGTCACAAACAGGAGCATCAAACACAGGAAATTCTTACGCATGCATTCCTCAAAGGTTTTCCGGATTGCCATCCCCGACGCCCAGCCATTGGACCGCCGAAAAAGACGACTGGAATCGAGGCAAAAGCATATCAGATATTTCCCTTGCTCAATGCATTAACCGGGTATGATTCGGATTTACTCTGGGTCGCACCTGTGATTAATATCGCCCTGTATATAGCTTGCGTCCTTATATGGGGCACAACCTGGTACGCCATCAAGATGCAACTTGGCGTGGTGGCCCCCGAGGTTTCCTTAACCTACCGGTTTGGCCTGGCCGTGTTAATCCTGCTCAGCTACGCCCTGGCCACAAACCGACCGCTTCGCATATCCCTGGCTGATCACGCCTATGCAGCCATGCTGGGTGTCTGCATGTTCGGTCTGAATTACGTCCTGACCTACTACGGCAGCCAGTACATCAATTCGGGCCTGGTGGCCGTCCTGTTCACGGTCCTCACATTTATGAACATGGGTAATGAACGGGTGTTTTTTGGCTTCCAGGCAGACTGGCGCATCCTGACAGCCTCGGCCATCGGCCTGGCCGGCGTCGCCGTGATCTTCCTGCCGGAACTGGCCTCTATCTCCAGTGGCGCCGGACGAGTATTGGGCATGGGGATGATAATTGCCGGTACCTACCTGGCCTCGCTGGGAAATATGATTGCCATTCGTAACACTCGCCGCGGCATACGACCCACGACCATGAGTATCTATGGCATGGCCTACGGCACCGCGTTCCTGCTCCTGAGTGCCGTAATTCAGAATAAGCCTTTTATCGTCGAGTACAGCGCCGAATACCTGGGGTCACTGTTGTACCTCTCGGTCATGGGTACCGCGGTAGCCTTCGTCTGTTATCTGGAATTGATACGCCGGATTGGCTCTGGTCGTGCCGCATACACTTCGGTGCTAATCCCGCTGGTGGCACTGACCGTGTCCGCGATTTTTGAGAATTACCATTTCTCCCTTCTCTCCACCGCCGGCGTTGCCCTGGTGCTGGCCGGTAACGCTCTGGCCCTCACCGGGAGGATTAGGGCAAACTGACAGTCCAAGTAATTTGCGGCAGGAGCCTGACTCAGGCAAGGATCAGCAACATGAAAGTAATTACCCAGAAATTTCTCAGCCGTGGCACAACTTGCACCGGTGATCTGTACCTGCCCGAAGGCGACGGCCCTCACCCCTGCGTGGTCATGGCGCACGGATTTGGCGCACAACGCGACTTTGCCCTGCCGCCCTTCGCTCGAGTTTTTGCTGAGGCGGGTATGGCGGTATTCCTGTTCGACTACCGGGGATTTGGCGATAGCGAGGGCCTGCCCCGCCAGTGGGTCAGTCCCCGCCGCCACATTCAGGACTTCCACGCAGCCCTGGCCCACGTGCGAGCTTGTGACGATATCGACAAACGGCGGCTCGGACTCTGGGGTACCTCCTTCAGCGGTGGTCACGTGCTGGTGGTTGCCGCCCAGGACCGGGATATCAAAGTCGTCTCCAGCATGGTGCCTTTTGTCAGCGGGCCGGCCAGTCTTGGCCGCATCCCGCCATCCGCCTTGCTCAAGCTGACCTGGGCGGGCGTCCGCGACTGGCTACAGTCGCTGTCCGGCGGGCCTGTGCACCAGTTGCCGATTGTTGGCCAGCCGGGAGACCTGGCCATGATGAGTACACCGGAAAGTTATGCGGGCTACATGGCGATGGTTCCTGCGGAAACCGGCTGGCGCAACGAAACTCCCGCGCGCATCGCCCTGGCGGCAGGACTTTACATGCCGGCGAGGTTCGCCTCCCAGGTTAATTGTCCGACCCTGATCGTTGCCGGCAGGCAAGACAGTCTTATTCCCCTGGAGAGCATACGCAAGACCGCTGCCAGTATCTCCAACTGCACGCTTGAGGTACTGGACTGTGGTCACTTCGAACCCTATCAGGGTGAATTCTTCAAAACCGTATCGCAGATTCAGTCCCGCTTCCTGGTGCAGGTGCTCGTGACACCGGCTTGAGTTCAGCGGCCGTGGCCGTGTGCCCGATAGAAGCTGCGGCAGCCGGCCTCGCGGCCACGCACTACCCGCTTGCCTTTCAAGGGTCCCCTGGTTTCTGTGACCAGGGTTTGCTGGCCCTCGTTCTGAGCATTGTCATAAAAGTACACGACAACCCAGTCCTGGGTGCGCCCCAGTTCGTGAGCCCTGGCAGTATTTGAGAACATAGCCGTGAAATGCCATTCGCCCCGCTCCGTGTGCAGCACCGGCAACCATTCGCGGTGCGTCGGATTAAAGCGCTTGGGTGATATCAGCGTCAGATCACCTGAAGCTGCTTTGCAGCGGTACTCCTCATCCACGTCCAGCAATTCTTCGACCGTGGGCTCTTCGCGTTGGGACACCGGCCGCACGCTGAGACGACGTAACATCTCGTCCAGGCTTGCGCGCATGGCCCGCGCCTTGCGTGGACCTATGCCCTCCACCCGCTCCAGGCGTCCATCATGAGCTGCTACTTCAAGCTCTTCCAGCGTGTCCACGCCCAGAGTCTCGTGAATTTGTCTCGCAAGCACCGATCCCACACCGGGCACAGTCTGGAATAAATTCTCCGGGTCCAGCTCACCCCGCAATCTGTCCATGCGACTCAGACGGCCGAATTGCGCCAGTTCCTGCAAGCTGCTGGCGATACCGCTGCCGATGAACGGGAGTGCCTCCAGTCCTGCTACGCCTTCCCCAGCCAGTAACTCGCGCAGGTCCTGGTCACAGGACTCCACGGTTTCGGCAGCACGACGGTAGGCCTGGATACGGAAAGGATTGGCCTGTTGCTGCTGCAAAAGGTCCGCCATTTCACGCAGTTTCTCCGCTGCATCAGCATTGAAATCAGCCTGCAGGCGCGCAGTGCTTTGAGCCATGTAACCCAGCCTCCGGGGCCCGATGGACCTAATCGTTTCACATATCGGCAAGCGCTTCGCTCGACCGCGAATATCCCGATTCGCACGAGCGAAACAAAGGCATTGTCAGGCTTTCCAATAAGGGCTGGCAATTCGGCATACTACCTAGTCGGCGCCGCATCGCAGTCTCACAACACCTCGGCCCGACCCTCTGCGCCATGCTCGCCCAGGTTGCCGTAACGGTGATAGTTGTCGCTGATGCTTTGTTCCATCAGGTACCACAACAACTCCACTCGCCCGCTGGCGAGCAACGGAGTCCTGGCCACATACACGTAGTGACGTGCAGCTGCCAGTAGCAGGGCGTTCGAGGCTACCTCGCCCAGCATTCTGAGTCGTCTTATCGCCTGATCTTCTATCAGCTGCAGAATTTCCTGCTCACTGTGCCGAGCCAGCGTCACTTTCCCGTCCAGGGCCCTCGCACACTTCGCAAGCAGTGCCTCGATAACCGGATTGACTTCGTGGTGCAGACTGATCATCACCTGGTTTCCGGCAATCCAGGCAGCGGCCATGGCCGCAATGACCTTGTAGGCGTCCGCCCTTTCCCCTACACGTATCATCAGTTTGCCTACCGGCAGGTAGCGGCGAATATTGTGCTGTCCCAGCAACTTGAAGTGATCGTGTTCACGACTGAATTCCGATTGCCACGCATCCTCGTAGCTTGCCAGGGCAGCCAATAAGCAAACGGCGTCAGAATCATTCTCATTCTCCCCGCCCAGGGCCGCGACCAGGCTTGCGAAGCGGGAGTCCCGACCCGGCACGGGCCTGCCATGCGGCGCCTTGTCGGTGAAGTTCATCAACTGGGCCACATAGTTGGGTCCGCCGGCCTTGATGCCGGGGCCGAAGGCCGATTTACCCATGCCGCCAAAGGGCTGACGCAGTACCACGGCACCCGTGGTGACCCGGTTGATATACAGATTGCCGGCCCGAATACGCTCGCGCCAGCGCGCCTGCTCCCGTTCATCCAGACTCTCGATGCCCGAGGTCAGACCGTAACCTGTCTGGTTTACCAGGTCGATGGCGTGATCCAGGTCCCGAGCCCGCATTACCGCCAGGACCGGTCCAAACAATTCGGTCATGTGGGTAAAGCTGCCCGGCTTGACATCCCACTTGACGGCCGGGGAGTACAGGCCAGGATTATCGCCGACACAATGCGGCACCACCGCCCAACTTTCACCAGGTTCAAGTTCCTTCAAACCGCGCTCCAGGGCGCCCGAGGGCGGAACGACCAGGGGACCAACCCGGGTCGCCAGATCCCTCGCCGATCCAACGTGCAGGCTGGACACCGCATCGCAGAGCGCCTTCTTGAAGGCCGGGTCGTCATACACTTCCTGTTCCAGGATCAACAGGCTGGTTGCAGAGCATTTCTGACCGCTGTGGCCAAATGCTGAATGCATGACGTTCTTGATAGCCTGATCGCGATCCGCCATGGCGGTCACGATGGTGGCGTCCTTGCCGCCGGTTTCCGCCAACAGGTTGATGTCGGGCCGCGAGGAGAGCATGGACAATGCCGTGTCCGTACCGCCCGTCAGGATTACCGCGTGCACACGTGGATCCGCCACCAGCTTGCTGCCTACGCGAGATCCCTGGCAGGGCATGAACTGCAGCGCTTCCCGAGGCACACCGGCGCGCCAGAAACTCTTGCACAATTCATAGGCCACCATCACGGTTTGTGATGCCGGTTTCAAAATGACCCGGTTGCCCGCCGCAAGAGCGGCCGCAATACCGCCGCAGGGAATGGCAATGGGAAAATTCCAGGGCGGAACCACGGCTACAACACCCTTCGGTCTGGCAGCCAGGGCCGGAGCCTCCTGCAATTCCAGGGCGCTGCGCCGGTAATATTCCACAAAGTCTATCGCTTCCGACACTTCCGGATCGGATTCGGTCACGGTCTTGCCGCCATCAAGCATAGCGACGGCGATCAAATCACCACGAGCCTGACGCAATTGAGAGGCAACCCGGCCCAGAACAACATAGCGATCCCGATCGGTCATTTGACCCCAGCCGGCGACATCGGATTCGGCACACGCCACGGCCCGGGCCAGGTCATCCTCGTCAGCCTCACGGTAACGACCCACCGTTACTTGCGGGCGTGACGGATCGATGCACTGGCGGACGGTTCGCCCGTCCATCACTTCGTCACCGGCCACCACTAGCGGTATCTCCATGGCGGCATCGTCCCGAAAGCCTTCCCAGCTGCGCATCAACTCGCGTACCCATTCGAGATTCTGCTCCAGCGCGAAATCCGTATCCGGTTCGTTCACAAAGTCTGTCAGCGCGGTGCCGGGCAGTCCCTCGGGCGCGTAGGTGTCGGTGCGTCTATCCTGGGTACGCCGTGGCGACGCAGGCAGGGTTTCAATCAACTCGAAGGACTGCAGAAACTGCTGTTCCAGTTTTGACCACTGCTCGCTGCCCACTTCAATCTTGAAGGCATGAGCGAGAAAGTTATCCGGGCCTGTATTCTCATCCAGTCGGCGCACCAGGTAACCGATGGCGTGAATGAACTGCTCGCGGCGGGTCGCAGGAGCATATAGCAGGAGATTACTGACAACTTCAAACAGGGCCCTGCGCTGGTGATTCGCCATCCCTTCCAGCATCTCAAACTGGACCTTGTCCTCGGCCCCGGTGGCGGTAGCCAGCACCAATCCATAAGACAGGTCGAACAGGTTATGCGAGGCTATGCCCAGGTGCACGGCGTTGATATTTTCCGGAATCAGGCCTTCACGTAACATGCGCTTGTAGTTCGCATCCACCTGGGCCTTGAATTTGTAGGGTGCCTGGGGCCAGCCATGCAATGACGCATCGACCTTTTCCATTTCAAGGTTGGCGCCCTTGACCAGTCGCACGGTCACCGGCGCTCCACCTGCCGCCACTCGCTGCCTGGCCCAGGCGTTGATGCGTTTCTGTACCTCCCAGGCATCGGGCAGGTAAGCCTGAAGCGCGATCCCCGCGCGCACCTGCTGCATGCCGGGTCGGTCCAGCGTGCGCATGAACGCCTCGGCGGTTACGCTCATATCCCGGTATTCTTCCATGTCCAGGTACACAAATTTGGGCACCTCCGTACCATCGCTGCGCCGGTACCGCATGCGGGCAGCTTCGCGATATATCAGCTCCAGGCGCTCACATAAAACCTCTACCGAGTCCTCCCAGGCAAGCGAGGATATTTGTGAATAGATAGTCGAAATCTTGATTGACAGGCATTCCAGGTCAGGTTTCTGCAGGGCGCTCAGATAAGTGTTCATCCGCTCGGCTGCGGCCTGCTCTCCCAGCAAGGCCTCGCCAAGGAAATTTACATTCATACGCACACCGGTAGCTTGTCGATCACGCAGGTGCTGGGTAAGAATTTCTTCCTCGGCAGGGAGAATTACATTGGCCGACTCCCGCCGCATACGTTCCTGGACTATCGGCACCGCCACGCCTGGCAGCCACGCTCCAAATGACCTGAACCCCTGGAGCAAGGCACGATCCAGTCCGGAGAAGAAACGGGGTATCCCCTGCACGTCCAGAATGTGCAGCAATTGATTCACGGCTCTGCGCGAGGTACTTGAGCGCAGAGTCTGATCGGTCATCTGCGTGAGAGTCGCCTTGTCATGAGGACTCTGCATCATGCGCTCAAGCTCGTCCTGCTGGCGTCTTTCCGGGGCCGTCTGTAACTGCATGGCTCGCTGCTGCAGCAAGCGGGCAAGATCTATTGCCTGGCGTGCATGCAGGGGAGCATCCGGATACAGGCCGGCGTCGGGCTCAGCCAGTTGGACTTTAATTTTGGAAGGCCGGGAGGCCGGGCCGGTCGTGTTCGCAGAATCTCGCATGGGTGGTCCTCAAGCTGGTGCGCAGACTTCATGTCAGCACCGGGGAATTATCGATGCCACCCGGTCTGCAGGGTATACGGACTAGCCACAGAGCCGCACGTTGCGGCAGCGGGAAATCGGGCTATACCTGCATCCAGAACTGGTGAATTCCATTCATCAGCATTTGCACTGCAATGGTTACCAGCACCATGCCCATCAAGCGCTCCATCGCCAACAGGCCGCGCTGACCGAGGCGTTTCCGCAGTGTGCTGGCCACCAGGATAATCACCGAGGTGGCGAGCCAGGCCATGAACAGGGCAGCTAGCCACTCGGGCCAGCGATTTGGCTCGCGGCTCATAAACAGGAGTACGGTGGACAAGGCCGAAGGACCCGCCACGTAAGGGATGGCCAGCGGCACGATAAACGGCTCGCCTTCCAGTTCTTCCTTGCGGGACCCGTGCTGGGGCGGAAAAATCATCTTGATGGCAATCAGCAACAAAATAATGCCACCGGAGGCCGTCAGCGCGGGCTCGGATATATTCAGGGCGCCAAGAAAATACTGGCCCAGGAACAGGAACAGCACCAGGGCCACCAGGGCGAAGACAAGCTCCCTGACAACCACCCTGGTCTGTCGAGCGGGGTCCACCTGCTTCATTGCTGACAGGAAGAACGGTATGTTCCCAAAAGGGTCCATCACCATGAACAGCAGCAGTGCAGCAGAGATTATTGTCATGATCAGGCTCGGGAAAGATGCAGGGCCAGAGGCAAAACGGTATGTTACCTGCTGAATAGGCGCCCGAGAAAACAATATGACTCAAGCCGAGACGCAGCCACCGCACTCTTCCCCGGTAATTGGCAGCAATGTGCGCTGGCGCGTGCTGACCCTGATGGTAGCGATCAGCTTCTTCTCCTATGTCTATCGCTACAATCTCTCGACCTCCGGGCTGGCAGTACGGGACGAGCTTGGCCTGAGTGACACCGAGTTGGGTCTGGTGTTGGCAGTTTTCGCCTGGGGTTACATGCTGTTCCAGTTTCCGGGCGGTCTGTTCGGACATATTCTGGGATCGCGCAAGACCATGACCATCATGATCACCGCCTGGGGAGCGATTACCTTGCTCACTGGCCTCTTACCAGGACAGGAAACTCAATCGGCAGCTCTGATTATCGGTGAACTGGTCATCCTGCGATTCCTGATGGGGATGTTCCAGGCCCCGCTGTTCCCGGTGCTGGCCGCCAGCGTGGCCAACTGGTTTCCGGTTTCCCGCTGGGCCCTGCCCAACGGTCTTAGCAGCGTAGGCGCCACCCTGGGTGCGGCTGCCACGCCCGCCCTCGTAGCCTGGATGGTCGTAGACCTGGGCTGGCGAGCCTCATTTTATCTCACCGCGCTTCCCACCGTGCTGCTTGCGATCCTGTGGTGGTGGTACGTACGGGACATGCCCTCTGAACATGCCTCGGTGCACCCGGGAGAACTGGACCTGATCCGGCGTGGGCGGGTCAAGCAACCCGAGCAGCCCCCCTTGGGACAATTGCTGAGACAACTGCTTAAAAACCGTGACGTATTGTTGTTGGCCGGTAGTTATTTTTGCATGAACTGGGTCTGGTACATTTTTTTTTCCTGGCTCATGGTCTACCTGGTGGATGTCAGGGGCTTTGACATCATTAATGCAGGGATGCTGGCCGCCGCTCCCTGGATCGCCGGATCTTTTGGTGCCGGTCTCGGAGGCGAGGCCTGTGATCGATTATGCCAACGAATTGGTCCTCGCTGGGGCTGTCGTCTGCCTGCCATGGCGGGGTTGTGTGTCTCCGCGATCATGCTGATCTCGGGTGCCTATGCCCCGGACCCATACATTGCAGTGGCATTTCTTTCATTGTGTTACGCCTGTAACCAGTTCACCGAGGGCGCCTACTGGCAGGCCACCACCTTCGTGGGTGGGCGTTACACCGCCGCGGCAGGCGGGGTCCTGAACACCGGGGGCAATATTGCGGGAGTCATCGCCACCCCTATGACAGCCGTTTTATTTCAGCACTTTGGCTGGTTGGTGGCGCTGGCAACCGGATCCGCTTTTGCCCTGATAGCCGCGGCACTGTGGCTGCTGATTCGGGCGGACCGTCCCATGCTCGGGGAAATGGCAGAAACCGAAGGATAAAACTCAAAGACCGACCAAGTCTGCGCCCCGCAGTTTGGGAAAACAATCCGCAGCTACCGAAGTCCACCCTCGATAATCCCGAATTATCCCAACTCGCTGTAAAGCCCAGTATTGCCCTGCAGTCATCCGGATTTTCATCCGGTCTGTGACCGTGGCATCAACAGGGAGTTGAGAAATGCTATACAGGGAAATCATTGGCGTAGTCGCCACCTCACTATTACTCGCAATCGCCTCACCGGCGCTCGCACAGGGTCAAGGCCAGGGTCAAGATCAGGGTCAAGGCCAGGGTCAGGGTCAGGCTGATCGGGATATGACCCACCAGATGGATAAGACGCAGGCCATGGATCGCGACATGGATCAGGATCGTGACCAGACCAAGGATAAGGATCAGGATCAGGATCGTGACCAGGATCGTGATCAGGATCGTATCCATCAGGACGAGGCCATCTACGGATCGGCCTTGATGACTGCGGAAGAGCAGAACCGGTACCGCAAACGTCTGGAACAGGCGGATGGCGAGCAGGAAAAGGCTCGAATCCGCGCTGAGCATCAGAATCAGATGCAGGAGCGGGCACGGCAACAAGGTGTCGAGTTACCCGAGCCCGAGCCTACCTCCGAGTAAGGCTCTGAGTCCAAGGATCGCCAGCGGTGGGCCATCGTGGCCCACCCGTCTGGCGGGGCTTTCTTTCGCAACACATTCCGGGAGCGGATATGAGTACCCAGCTATTGCGCCTGGCGCGTCTGGCAATATGGACGTTACTGGGCCTTATCAGCGCCAACTGCTATGCACAGCAGCAGGGCTTTACCCTTAGAGCAGGTGTTGAATACTCCTCGGGCCAGTATGGGGGCACCGAGGATATTGACGATATCTATGTACCCATTACCGGCATACTGGTTTCCGGGAAATGGGGATTTCGCGCAACCATACCCTACCTCCAGGTCAAGGGTCCGGAAGGAACGGAACTTGGTCCAGGCGGCGAACCGCTACCCGGGACCGGGGACATCGTTACCGAGTCCGGCTTGGGCGATATCTACCTGGGCCTCACCTATTTCGATCTCTATGTCAGCAGCGACCGGCGTTTTCTGCTGGATCTCACAGGGAAAGTGAAGCTGGGTACGGCTGACGAGACCAAAGGCCTCGGCTCCGGCGAGAATGACTACTCGATTCAACTGGATGGTTACCGCTTTTTCGATAGCTTCAGCCTGTTCGGCACGCTCGGCTACAAGGTGCGCGGCCAACCAAGCTACAGCACACTGGATGACGTCTGGTTCGTATCCGTGGGTGGCAGCCTGCCTGTCGCTAACCGCACGCGGCTCGGAATGTCACTGAACCTCAGTCCGTCGGCCTATTCGGATCGCGAAGATTTGCGGGATATCAGCCTGTACCTGTCTCACTGGACGCAAGGCAGTTGGCGTTACAGCGGCTACCTGAGCGCCGGACTCAGCGACAGCAGCCCGGACATGGGCGCGGGGTTTAGCGTGGGCTACCACTTCTAGAGCGAGGTTGGGGAAGTGGTGCCGGCGCCAGGAGTCGAACCCGGGACCTGAGGTTTACAAAACCCCTGCTCTACCAACTGAGCTACACCGGCAGGTGCACAAAGGAAACGCGATTATTCTTACTTTTGGCCCATCTAGCAAGGGCAACACAGCCGATGGAGGGTTACCTCGGGCCGGCAATTAAAGCGGACGTCCAGCACCGACGAGCCCGCGCCCACCGAGGTGTAACCCCTAAGGCTGCCGTACTGCCAATTGCCCGAGATGATCCGGCCAGGGCAGCGGGCATTGGCATACAGCGCTCTGCCGCCTGGCAACGCAATTTGTCCACCGTGAGTGTGCCCGCACAACAACAGGTCCACATCGGCCGCCTCAGCCAGCTGGTAAATTTCTGGCGAATGCGCCAGGAGCACCCTGAGCTGCCCTTCTGGAACCGAATTCAGCGCCATCTCCAGATCATCTGTCTGGAAAAAATGGGGATCATCCACACCCACTATGTAGACGGTTGCTCCCGGTCGCTCCACCGGCACCGCCGTGTTGTACAGCAGGTGGTAACCCATCGCGATCATATCCGGAATCATGTCCGAGCTGTCGTGATTGCCCAGTACCGCATAGGTTGTGCCGCTTAGCACCTGTCTGAGAATGGACAAGCCACGCAGTGCGGGTCGAGGGTCACCATGTGTATGGAAACGATAATCTCCGGTTAGCACGCACAGGTCATATTCCAGGGGCGCTACAACCTCGGCCAGGCGCAGGGCAAAATCCGGTCGCGAATCCAGGTGCAGATCGGAGATATGCAACACGGTGAAGCCGTCAAAGCTGTTTGGGAGGCGTGCCAAAGTCACAGGGTTTTCTCGAATACCGATATCCATGGCATTGCGTCGGCCCCGCTCCAGCATGCCTGTCATGCGCAACGCGTTTCGAATCAGGGAGGCGGAGAGCAGCGAGTTCTCGGGATGGAAGAATGTCTTGCCACCACCGAAAACCTTGGTGTCCGCGTGGCGTTGCTCAAGTTCCTTGCGTCGCGCCAGGGAAGCGTCCAATCCATTGCCTCGAAAATCACTGATTTTCCCTGGGGACACAGCCGTCTCACCCGCAGCCGAATCCGGCCTATTCATCGGTCAAACCCTCCGCCGGTGCATCGCAATTAATCTCGACTATCGAGACCCCGGACCCCAGAGTAGCTATTTGCACAGCATCCAGCACACTCGGGGAGGGCAGGACCAGGTCAACCATGTACAAGGTGATCGCACGTTTCAAGGGGCCAATTTGAGCAGTAACACCGAGCGCCTGAATCTGGTCCGCACGCCGGGTTGCCCTGTCCTGATCGCTGTACAAGCCCAGGGCGATCGCATTGCGGTCTTCCCCGTCGCCAACGACGTAGGCGTCTTTTATCCCGATGTCGGACAGGGTGCGCAAGGCTCGATTGGCCGACTGCCGGTCCCGAAAGGGCGGTAAATACACCCAGTAAGTCGTGCGCACGCCTGCAACTTCACGCAGGACCGGCTGAAATTCCGACAGACCCGATCCGGCAATCGCCGTCTCAGCCTGGGCCTTGTCCACAAACGGGCCAAGGGTGGCGCAAGCACCGGCAGATGCTGCATCGTCTGCTACGAATCCGGCGGCGCCTCCCTCCCCGGTTGGCACGTCAGACACCGGGGCAGGCATAGATGCCAATTCAAGTTCGGGCACGTCCCGGTATGGATCCGCTGGCACCGGAGGCTCGTGCTTGCCAAGCCAGTACTGCCACCCAAAAAACAGGATGTTAGCCAGCAACAAGGCCAGGACAAGTACTCTCACAATTGGTTCTCCGCAATCAGATTCAGACCTTCCAGCACCAACTCAGGCACGACAATACAATCTACCTGGCAGTGCCGGGCAAGCAAGTCACCATCACCGCCCGACAAGACCAAAGTGGGCGCGTCACCGCAGATCCTGGCCAATTCGTTAACCCCCCGCTCGGCCAGTGCGGCCAGCGCGTGGATGCTGCCCGAAGCAATTGCGCCGGCAGTACTGCGGGCGAAAAGGCCAGTGTCATCCCCTCGACTCAAGCGCGCATGCAAATCGATATCGCGGGTATCGCTTCTCAAGCTGGCCTGCATCATACCTGCCCCCGGGACAATAACGCCCCCGAGATGACAGCCATCGCTCCCAACCGCATCCAGCGTGCAGGCAGTTCCGGCATCCATTACGCATACCGCGCCTGCGACGCGGGTGAATGCAGCAAGCATGGCAAGCCAGCGATCCACACCCAGTAATTCCGGTTGGCGATAACCATTGATCAGACCCATGCAACGCGCCTGGCTGGTTTGAAAATGCCAGGCAGACGCTGGCAGTCCAGGCGCTGCGGCCAGCAGGCTGCGCCGCATCTCCTGACCGGCCACATTGGCCACCCAAACGCCTCCCGGGAGAACTCCGAGGCCGTTGAAAAGGGACTCGAGGCCTCCCTGCGCGATCTCAGCAATGTCTATGCTGCCGCCCTGCTGCAACTGGCTACCGCTGGAAAGCGCCCATTTGAGGCGGCTATTGCCTGCATCAATCAGCAGTCGCATTCTC
>Ga0316195_10000638_pt1 | contig 14414 bp, 11 predicted proteins | sample Phised1_MG_FD_204937 | JGI IMG/M metagenome (GOLD analysis project Ga0316195, IMG submission 204937) | Coastal sediment microbial communities from Maine, United States - Phippsburg sediment 1 | ecosystem: Environmental > Aquatic > Marine > Coastal > Sediment | place: USA: Maine | collected... | reverse complement strand
TCGCGCTCGACCGGATGACACGAATTGCCCACCCATCGGCCGCCTTGGTTCGCCGGGCTGCCGTGCGACGGAGAGGCATCGCTGGGAGTCGGCGCGGCGATAGCCCCTGGTCAGCGGGCCAATCTGAACCCTGTTGGCTGGCAGTTTCAGACTGAAGACCACATCGTCTGGGACGACAAAGACCTCAAAGCTCCTCGCTCTGCGAACTTGCTGCGGCCGGGCTTAGGTTCGGTGGGCTCAGATCGCGTCGCTGGCGCTGGCAAGCAGGAAGTCATGCGTTCGAATCGAGGGCACGCGCCACAGCGCTGACCACGTCGCTTCGCTCACATTGCCAACTGCATCGGCCGAGTCGAACGCGGCAAGCACCGATTGATTGATGCGAAAGTTCCTGATGGGCTGCGTCACCACCCCGTCTTCGATCAAGAACGTGCCATCGCGGGTGAGCGCGGTAATACTCAGGGTCTTCTCGTCGATGAAGTTCGCGTACCAAAGGCGCGTAATAAGCACGCCGCGCTTGATGCCCTTCAGCAACGCGTCGGGCGCCGTTTCGCCGGCGGCGAGCTCATAGCCGTCGTATGCCCCGGTCGACTCAATGCCCTGCTTCTTCGCCCAGTATCGGCCGACCGTCAGCTCCTTGAGCACGCCCGCGTCGATCCAGGTGCGCGGCGCGAGCGGTGAACCCTCTGCATCGAAGGGCAACATCGGCGTGCGGCGCGGGTCACTGGTGAGCGTGAAGCGTTCATTGATGACGCGCGAGCCGATCTTGTCCACGAATGCCGAGCGGCCCTCGTCGACGTTCCGGCGATCGAGTGCGGTCACCAGATGCCACAGCAGATCGGCGGTGGCGGCAGACTCGAGCACCACGGTGTAGCGCCCGGGCTCGATCGTCTTGGGCTTGGCGGATGCCAGGGCCTTCTGAGCGGCGATTCGCCCAACCTTTGCGAAGTCGAGCTCTGCGCGTTTGCGCGTGCCCAGCGCATTCCAGCCGGATCCCGTACCGTCCTTCGTGCGCGCGGTCACCGAGAACGAGGCGTCGGTGTACGGGGCGCTGACCTCGAGGCCCGCGCTTGAAATGCGGGCGATCAGCCCGTCGTGCACTTCGACGTACCCAGCAGTGAGCAGATCGGCTGAGCGCGAGGGTTCGAGTGCCGCCGCGATCCCCTGCGCGCGTGCCCTTGCGCCGAGACTCGCCAGCCCCGGATCATGCAAAGCGTTGGATGTCACCTTCACTGCGCCCAGCACCGGCATGGTCTCGGGGAGCTCGGGCGATAGCTTCGCGTTCGCGATGACGCGCTGCACCAGCTTGTCGAGCGACTCCGGGTCGAGCTGGTTGGTGGTGGCGGTGGCCGAGCGCAGCCCGAGCTGCACCGTGATGCTCAAGGTCCAATCGTCACCGTCACCCGACGTGGTGATCTCGTTGCGAGCGAAGCGGGTGTGCGTGCGATGGTCGTACGCAGCGCCCACCAGCACCTCCGCCTTGGGTTCGTGTTTCGCCACGAGTGCCAACACCCGCTTGCCCACCTGCACTGGCGCCTCGGTGGCCATGGTCAGAGCTTCTGATCTTTGGTGTTAAGGATCGACACGCCACGGAAGCGCGCCGACGGGCAGCCGTGGCTGACGCCGTTCGACTGTTCCGGCTCTCCCTTGCCATCGTTGAACGCCGAGCCGAGCTGCCAGGTCGACGGGCCGCCCAGGAGATCGCAACTCTTCCAGAACGTCGGGCTGTTCGACTGGTAGCCGACGTCCTTCAGCGGGCCGACGATCTTGCCGTTCTTCACCTCTTGAAAGGTCTGCCCGGTGAACTGGAAGTTGTAGCGCTGGTGATCGATCGACCAGCTCCCCGCGCCGCGAATGTAGATGCCGTCTTCGGTGGCCTTGATCAGATCCGCGGTCGACAGGTCCTGGTCGCCAGCCTGCAGCGAGACGTTGGGCATGCGTTGGAAGGGCACCGAGCCGTGATCCATCGCGTAGCTGCAGCCGCGCGAGGCCTTCTCCCCGATCCACCCGGCCTGCTCGCGCGTCGTCTGGTAAGCGACGAACCTGCCCTTGTCGACGAGGTTCCACTTCTGGGTACGCACGCCGTCGTCGTCGTAGCCGACCGTCGCCAGAGCGCCCGGCGTGGTCTTGTCGGCAAACAGGGTGACGATCGGCGAGGCGTACAGGGTGCCGAGGGTGTCGGGCGTCGCGAATGACGTCCCAGCGTAATTCGCCTCGTAGCCCAGTGCACGATCGAGCTCGGTCGGGTGCCCGACCGACTCGTGAATGGTCAGCCACAGGTTGGTCGGATCGAGGATCAGATCGCGCATGCCCGGCTTCACCGCCGGCGCGTTGAGCTTTTCGACCGATTCCTCGCCGACTCGCGTGGCCGCCTCGAGGAAGCCGCTCTTCTCGAGGTATTCCCACCCGATCTGTAGGCCCGCGCCGTCCCAGGCGCGCGATTGAAAGTCGCCGCTCGTGGCGTGCACCGCGGTGGCTTCGTAGCCGGGGTCGATGCGGGTCTGACTCTGTTCGATGAGGGCCCCGTCGGTTGACGCGAACAACTTCCACTCCAGGTGCGTGCTGATCCATCCGCGAGTAAAGCTCACGCCCTTCACCTTGCGCAGTCGCTCGCTGACGCCGAGCAGCAGCTCGGCCTTGTCCGCGACCGGGATCTTGAACGGGTCCTTCTCGAGCGCGGTCTGCCACACGTCGACGTGGGCGGGGTTCGGCGCGAGCTCGACCCGTCTGCGGCCCACGGCGGCGTTGGCCTTCGCCAGCGAGGTTGCGATGTCGGCGAGCTTCTTCATCTCACGCACGCCGACGTCGGGCGTCGACGCGAAGCCCCACGCGCCGTCGACCAGCACGCGCAGGCCGACACCGAAGCGCTCGATATCGACGACCGTATTGACGTGGTCGTCGCGCGTCTTCACCGTCTCTTCGCGACGCCGATGAATGCGCACGTCGGCGTAGCTCGCGCCCAGCCGTTTCGATTGCTCGAGCGCCGCGTTGACGACTGACAGGTACGTGGCGTCCGTGACAAGTCCGCGCGCCTGCGCCAACGCCGGTGCGAGCCCCATCGCAGACCCTGCCAGCAACAACTCACGACGCGAGATCATCAAGCCTCGGTTTCAGACACCCAACCGGATGAAGTCTACGGCCGGAAAAAGGATCTATGCGGCGCACGTGCGCCTGCCTGTCGAACAGGTCATCGCCCGGTGGATGAACTTCTCGATGGCCGGTGTTGCCGGATGGCGGCAAGGATGTTGTGCCTCCGCGAAGGCGCCGTTCGCGATCCACTCTCGATCGCTGAGGCTGCCAGGCAGCCGTTATCAGCGAAGCGGCGTCATCAGCTGGAAGCAGGGTCCATGCCGCGAATGTGGTGGGCCGGCCGTGATGCCGCAACCCCTGCGTCTGCCGAGGCAGTCGAGACCAGTTATCCGCCTGCGGTCAGCGCTTTGCCGCCGAGGCGCGCGAGCTCGGCCTCCAGCGCGGCGATTCTCCGGTCGCGTGACTCGATGGCTTGCGCGACATCAGCGACCTCGCAGCGCTGCGGGATGTGCTGCGGGCAATTCACGTCCCACGCCGTGACGGTGAAAAGCACCACTTGCTCTGGCCGTGCGCGATAGCCCGCCGGCATCAGGCGGCGTATCAGCGACTCGTCGCCCTCCACCACGCGCGCCGTGCCCCACACCTTGATGCGGCGCTGCTTGGCATAGTCGATCAGGAAGAGCTGCGCCTTCGGATTCTCCGCCAGGTTGCCCTGCGTGATGTATTGTCGATTGCCGGCGAAGTCCGCAAAGCCGATGGTTTGGTCGTCCAGCACCTTCAGGAATCCAGCCGGCCCGCCGCGATGTTGGATGTAGGGCTGGCCGCTGTTGTTGGCGGTCGCCAGGAACACGCTGGTCTGCGCCTCGATCTGTGTCTTCAGGTCGGGAGTGATGGCCTGCTCCCAGGAGCCGCCGGCTTCCATGCGCGCATAGGCCGAGCGCGAGCCCTTTCGAGCCTGGATCGACTTCACCGTATCGGTGAACGCCACGTCGCTGGCGTACGTATCGAACTCGACCGGGCGGACGTTCTGGACTGCTGCATCGAGAGTAGAACGTGGCAGGGGTGGGTGGGACATGGCGGGGTCTCCCGGATGGGACGAGGGCCACGAGGTCACGCCGTCAGCCGGCATGACCTGGTGGGACTGACGCTGCAGCCTAGGCGGCGAGGGGCTGCGCGAGCGGAAAATCGATCTCGGTCTGCGCCACCGAGTTGACATAGTTGGTCCACGTGTTCAGCGCGACGTGCTGGACGATCTCGACGATCTGCGCGTCGTCGTAACCGGCCATGCGCACGGCAAGCACATCGGCATCGGACACATGCCCACGTTCGCGCACCACCTTGGCCGCGAAGCGAACGGCTGCGTCGGACTTCGGGTCGAGCGAGCCGCCGTGGCGATTGGCGGCGACCTCGGCCTCGCTCAGCTTCGCCAGGTTCTTGCCCAGGTAGCTGTGGGCCGACAGGCAATAGCCGCAGTCGTTGAGCTGGGCGACGGCCAGCGCGATGCGCTCGCGGGTCTGCGCGGGCAGGCTGCCCTTGACCAGGGCGCCGGACATGCCTAGGTAACCCTCCAGCGCAGCCGGGCTGTTGGCGACCAGGCGGAATAGGTTCGGCACGCTGCCGAGCTGCTTCTTGACGGCTTCGAGTTGCGGACGGGCCGATGCGGGAGCAGCGTCGATAGAGGCAGGGGTGGCAAGGCGGGGCATGGTCTGGACTCCAGGGGTGGGCAGGGCCGGTGTATTCCGGTGAAGTGACTGTAGATATTCCTGCAGCAGACAACTAGACTGCCTATCCGCGAAGCTTCCTCTCGATATTCGGAACAATGGATCGGCTCGAAGCAATGTCCGTGTTTGCCGCCATCGTTGATGGGGGCAGTCTGTCGGCGGCAGGGCGGCGCCTGAACGTGCCGCTCGCCACCGTGAGCCGTAAGTTGGCGGACCTGGAGGCGCACCTCAGGACGCGCCTCCTCACACGCTCGACCCGCAAGCTGGTGCTGACGGACGCGGGGCGCGACTACCTGGAAGCGTGCCGTCAGATCCTGGACCAGATCGACGAGGCCGAGCGCGCCGCCTCGGGCGCCTACGCCAAAGTCAAGGGCCAGCTCGTGGTGGCCGCGCCCATCGTGTTCGGCCGCCTGCACGTGGTGCCGGTGGCGGCGGCGTTCCTGGAACTGCACCCCGAGGTCGACATCCAGCTCCGCCTGGGCGACCGCAATGTCAACCTGATCGAGGAGCATATCGACGCGGCCCTGCGCATTGGCGTTTTGCCGGACAGCAGCCTCGTCGCGACACAGGTGGGAACGATCCGCCGCGTGGTCTGTGCGAGCCCGGCCTACCTGGAGCGGTTCGGCACACCGCAATGCGTGGACGACTTCGCGGAGCACCGTTGCATCACGTTCGACGGTCTGGAGGCCTCGACCGCATGGACCTTTGTCGGTGCCGACCGTCAGAAGCGGCCAGCACGCGTGCGCTCGCGCATGACAGTCTCCACGGCCGACGCGGCCATAGACGCCGCGATCCTCGGGCTGGGCCTCACACGGGTGCTGTCCTACCAGGTGGCCGAGGCCCTGCACGACGGCCGTCTCGTTCGGGTGCTGATCGAAAAGGAGTCACCCGCGGTTCCGGCCAGCCTGATCTACCCCGGCCAGGGGCGACTTCCGATGAAGACCCGCGCCTTCATCGACTTTGCGGTGGGCCAGCTTCGTGATCGCCTGTCGACGCTCGACGCCAAGGGTGCACGCGTTCCGCTGCTGCCACCCGCCTCAGTTCAACGACGTAGGCCACGAGCCGTGTCTGAGAACTGAACCTTGATCTTCAAGTTCCGACCCGTCGCTGACGGTCATTCCGCCAAACCGGGCGCCACTTGGGGACAGCCTGCATGAACCCCGGTCACCTTTGCTTGACAAGGAGTGAGTGGCGCGAATTGGCACGTCGCGATGCGCTCGGGCGAGCGCAAGGATCCGTTATTTAGTTTGGGCGGCAGCGCCCAACCGGGGGGATGGTCGGCCGGCACGGGGCCTCCAGCCAAGGACGCCGGTCCTGCACGAGCGGTATGGAAGCCTGCTCATCATTTGGTGGACGGCTCGCATGCTGCGCGCCGCCCATCCCCCAACATTGCCCGTTGCAGGTGATAGCCGCTGTCGGTGGGTGCTTCTACATTCGTCCGCGTCTTCAACGAATGGAGTTCGCAATGGCCAGTCCCGTACCTTGCTTTCGTCGGCGAATCGCGCGCTACCGCGTCACACCCGGCGCCGTGATGATCACCGTCGCGATGGCGCTTCAGGCCGGCTGCGGCGACGGCTCGGACGACCCATCGCCGCCCGCGCAACCCACCGCGACCTCTACCGGGCGCTTTGTCGATGCCGCGGTGTCCAATTTGGGCTATCGCTGCAGCGGGTTGTCGGGCGTGGCTGACGTTGCCGGCGTGACGGACTCGCTCGGGCAGTTCGACTACGTGCCGGGTCAGAGCTGCAGCTTCTCAGCGGGCGGCGTCGTTCTCGGTTCGGCGCTTGGCGCATCGCTGCTGACGCCGGCATCGCTGGTGCCCGGCGCCGTGCCCGGTGTGCCGAACACCACGGTCACGAACATCGTGCGCTTCCTGATGTCGATCGACGATGACATGCAGCCTGACAACGGCATCAGCATCGCCGCAGAAGTCAATGCTGCCCTGGCCGCACGTACACTGGACTTCGCATCGCCGAGTTTCGATACGGATGCCGCTGCCGTACTGACGGCCGCGGTACCCGGTAGAGGCTTGACCAGCGCCGCCGCGGCCAGCGCGCATCTCGACCAGACGCTGGTTGGCCTGTACGCTGGGGCCTATGCCTGTACCTACCGCGGCATGGTCGGCGGTGTCGATGCCCTGCTGGGTAACGTCTCGATCCATATCGGCGACGGTGTGATTGCCGGTTCCGGCGTTCCGGCAGGCGGAGGGGGCTCCTTCGACGTCGCCGGTACGATCAGTTCGACGGGCGCGGCCAACCTCAGCGCTGGAACCACCTCGACCGGCGCGAGCTTCCAGGGCAGCTTCAGCAGTGATGGCACCACCGCCGGCACCACAGGCAGTGGGACCTGGACCGACACGGATGCAGGGTCCGGCACATGGGGCTGTCAGCATTCCTGAGTGGCAGCGGGCGGTGGGTGCCCGCTCAAACCGTTCACAGGGCACCCCGGCGGCGCGCTTTGTTGAGCGCGTCGCGCCTGTCGACGGCCTGCAGCTTCTCGTAGATGTGCTTGACGTGGCTGTGGACCGTGTGGGCGCTGATGTTCAGCTGCGAAGCGATGGCCTTGTAGGACAGTCCATCGCGCACGCCGACCAGCACACTATGCTCCTTCGGCGTGAGCACGTCGCAGTCTTCAGACGCGGCATCCTGGAATGAGCGGGTGACCATGCGCGCGATCTTGGGGCTCATCGGCGCACCGCCGCTGCTGATCGCGACTATGGCCTCAATCAGTTCCCGCGGCGTCGCGCCCTTGACGATGTAGCCGCAGGCACCGGCCTTCAGTGCGGCAAACACCGCGTCGCGGTCCTCGCTGATCGTGAGCACCAGGATGTCGAGTTGCGGCATCTGCGCCTTGGCCTGCCGGATCAGGTCAATTCCGCTCATGCCTGGCAACCCCAGGTCCGACAGCAAGACCTCCGGGCGGGTAGCCACCAGCATCTGCAGCGCGGCCTCACCCGATTCGCAACACGCCACCACCGCTACGCCCGGCTCTCCCGCAAGCAGGACGCGCAGGTTTTCGCGCAGCAGCGCGTCGTCCTCGACAATCATCAGTCGCAGTGCCGGCTTGCTCTGCATGCCAGGCGCGGGGGTTGAGAACACCATCGTTCCAGCTTAGCGGTGACCGGGCATGGCCGGAATCCCCGGGGAGGGCGATTGCAGGGGCAGCGGCACGGTCAGCCTCAGCGTGGTTCCGGTTCCACACGCCACGTCCAGCCGGCCACCTAGCTGGTGCGCACGGCGCTGCATGATGCCCATGCCGCGCGAGCGTCCGCCCTTTCGGGCGTCCACCGCGCCGGGCCCGCCGGCGTCGGGCATTCCGCGGCCGTCGTCCGACACGGTCAACGCCAGCTCAGCAGGTCCGACATCGAGCCTGATTTCTACACGACGGGCCTCGGCATGCTTGACGACGTTGTTGACGGCCTCGTGGAAAAGCCGGGGCAGATTCAGACGCAACAGTGGCTCGGGTGGCGGGCTGGCGGGATCGATCGAAATGCTCATCTCGAAAGCGAGCCCATGAGGCTCGACGCGACGCCCTCCGTCAGAGCGCATGTCGGCCGCCAGGGCGTGCCAATCGGCGTCCTGCGCATCGAGGCTGTTCATGAAGCCTCGAATCTCCGCAAGCGACTCGACGGCCAGCATCTCGATCGTGCCGAGAGTCCGCCCGAGTTCAGGCGTAGGCGCCTCACGCTTTGCCATGCCGGCCAGCAGCGCGATGTTCGACGCAAGTCCGCCCAGCCCGTCGTGCAGGTCCTGCACCATCTGTTCGCGTTCGGCCTGGCGCTGGTCGAGCGCCTGTCGGGCATCGGCCGCGCGATGGCTCAGCGCCAGCAGTTCGCAGGCGAGTTCGACGTCCGCAGGGTCGAACAGGCGCGTGCCCCTGGCGGCATGCTCAAGAACGATGGTTTCACCCTGGCGCAGTCCCGGTACAGCCAGCGACATCCCCTCGTCGACGAGGCGCGCGGTCGCACTGGGCGCAGACAACATGGTTGTGATCAGCGGTTGGAAGACTTCCTCCAGCAGCTTGCGCCAGCGCTGCGACAATTCGAAGGTCGAGGCGCTCTGAAACAGATGATCCACCAGTCGCGACAGATGGCGTTCGAAGAAGGGACCGGGCCAGCGACCGAAGCGCCGCCAGATCCACTGGCGCAGCGGGAAGTAGGCCCAACCCGCAATGGCGAGCGCCAGGCCCAGCGCCAGTTGCGTGCTGGCCTGGAGCCAAAGGAAGAGCAGGTCGAGTCCGATGACGAGCGCTCCGCCCAGCGCCCACGCCATCGCCACGAACCACCAGCGGCCGAGCTGGAACAGTCGGTAGCGCGCAATACCCAGGGCAAAGCCCACGAACATCAACAGGTTGATCGCGCTGAGCGCCGGGATGGACTGGATCAGCGGTGCGCGACCGAACAGCCTGGGCAGCTGGTAGGTCAGTGTCAGCACAAGCGTCGGTAGCGCAAAGGACAGAACCATAACCTTCGCGGCGATATGGTGCAGCGGATGCTGCCGGGTTGCCCGCAATTGCCAAGCGCCGAGCAAGGGCGCCGCCACCAGCGTAGTGAGCGTTGCCATCAGGGGCGTCGCCAGGTTGGGCCTTGGCCACCACTGCAGCACCTCACCCAGCCAAGCCAGCATGAAAGGCACGGCGATCGGGATACCGGCCAGCGCCGAGCGAAAGCGGCGCGGGTAGACCCACAGCATCATGACCAGGGACCAGTACGAAAGCAGGCGCGAGCCCAGGTTGATGGCTACCGCGAGTTCGCCCCACCGGGCATCGAACAGCAATTCGCGCCCGAAGATGACGGCGGCCGTGGCCTGCGTGCCGGCAAAGCCCAAAGTCCCCATGAAGAAGAAGCGCACCACCGGCTCGCGGTGCCTGAACGCCAATACGGCGCCCACGGCGAGCAGCGCGGCTGCGGCCAGCGCGGCGGCGAGCCAGAAGTCGAAGGACAGCGCGCGCACCGGTCGTGCCGGGCGGCTGTCTATGGGCACTCGGTCGCCATTGGACAGCACCAGCCAAACCGTGCCCCTTCGCGCGGCGTCGTACATTGCCTGCTGCTCCACTAGATACCGGTGGACGCTTGCATAGCTGGTGAAGAGGTGGCCGGAGCGCGCCACCGAGAGCGTGTTCAGCGGCGTGGCATCGCCGTTGCTGGTCGCCAGATGCGTGACCACGTCGCCGGCCTGGAGGTGGCCGGCGGCTGGACCGTCCGGGTCGACCCAGCGCACGCGCAGGCCGCCTGCGTCGGTCGCGGCCTGCAGGTCAACTCCGAGCCAGGGCGAGTGCGTTGCAACCCAGGCCAGGAAGGCCACCAGGGCCGCGCTGCCCACGGCCGCGGCCAGGATCGCGCGCGCTGGCGCCTTCGGCACTCTCAGCAGATCGGTCACGGCGATCACGGACCCAATTCTGCGCCCCCGCCGCGGCATTTGAGGCTGCGCCAGCGGCTGGAGCGCAGCGTCTGCTGCCGGTCGCCACCCACCGAAGCAGCGCGCTACCGCTCCTTGCCGAGATCCGTCAGCAGTCGCATCGTCAGGTACAGCCGCGGCACGATCGAGTCGATCTCGATGTACTCATCCTTGGCGTGGTAGCCCCAGCCCGACAGCCCCAGGCTTTCCAGCACGGCGGGCTTGCCCGAGCGGCTGGCGAAACCCGCGTCGGTGCCCGCACCGGTGCCGGGGATGAACTGCAACGCCCGGCCATCGAGTTCGGTATAGATCACCTTGGCTCGACCAGCCAGCGCCAGCGTGCGCGCGTCGCCGACGAACGGCGGACGTCCGATCGCCAGGCTATAGCTGACCTCGGTGTCGGCAACGCGGTGCTCCTGCGCCTTGACATTCAATGCGATCAACAGCTTGTCGGCCGCGTCGGTGGCAGTCAGCCGCACGTCGGCGAAGGCTCTTGCCTCGTACGGAATCTGGTTGCGCGTGTGGCCGGCTTCGGCGCGCGTCCAATTCAGCTGCGCGCCAGGAATGCCCTTGGCCAATTCGGCGGTCAGTAGCACCTGATGCGCCATCTCGACCAGCGCATTGCGTCCCTGATCGGGTGCTGCGCCGGCGTGCGAGGCCTTGCCCTTGACGTTCATCGTCGCCTCGGCGGTGCCTGCCGCGCCCAGCAGCACGCCCTCGGCCTTGGCCATCGTCTTGGCCGGATTCGGCTCGTACGACAGCACCACGTCGTGTTCGGCACCGAGCGCGGCGATCGTCTCGCCCGAGCCAGCCGACTGCGACTCCTCGTCGCCGTTGAAGACCACCGTCAGGCGCGCATAGTCCTTCCAGCCGGCGTCGCGCAGGATGCCCAGCGAGTGCAGGATCACCGCCATGCCGCCCTTGTCGTCGGCAATGCCCGGGCCATAGAGGCGGTTGCCGTCTAGCTTGATCGGCTGCGTGGCCAGGATGCCGGGCTGGTACACCGTGTCCATGTGGGCGATCAGCATCAACTTGCGCTGGCCGCTGCCGTCCAGCCGGCCGATCAGGATTTCGCCCTTGCCGGCGGCGGGCTTGCGCCGCTCGACCTGCAGTCCCAACGACTTCAGCCGCGCCTCTGACCAGTCGGCCATGCGCGACAGGCCGGCCGCGTCCATCGTGCCGGACTCGATCGCGACCATCTCGCGCAGCGACTCGACCACAGCGGGCTGCGCCGCTTGGGACGCCGCGAGCAAGGCGCGGTCGGGCTCGGCGGCCAGCGCGGCCGATGCGACGGCGAGCAGCAGGGTCACGGCGGCACCGCGCAAGGGTGGGCAAGTCATGGTCTGTTTTCCTCGTTGATCGGGCCTGTCAGTTTCTGCAGGCGTGCGGGTCGATGGGCGAGCGCAGCATAGGCCGTGGCCGCCACCCGCAGAAGTGCCGATGCCGCCAGACTTAATGGCAATATCGCCACTTGGCACGCGCGCCCCAACCCACCGTCTGCTTCGAATTCCTTGTGCTCGACGACATGCTCGACGGGCCCGGCGCAGCCGTGGTCGACGTGTTGCGTCTGGTGAATGAGCTGGCGGCTGCGCGGGGTGCGCGCCGGGCGCCGCTTTCCTGGCAGTGGCGCCGTGCCGACGGGCGAAAGGCGTACCGCGTCCCGGCTCCCTCGCGCCGGAGTGTCGTGCCCGACGTGCTGGTCGTCCCTGGCTGGCATGCGCGCAACGGCCCGCACCTGGACCGGCTGGTGCAGCGCGACCAGGTGGCCTGCGCGCGGCTGCAAGCGGTGCTGCGCGGGGGTGGCCAGGTGATCGCTTTCTACACCGGTGTGGCCCTGCTGGCGCACGCGCGCTTGTTGGATGCCCGCCGGGCCGTCGTGCCCTGGCCCTTCATCGCCGCGACGCTGCGCCACGCGCCGCAGCTGCAGCTGGCCGAAGGCCCGGCCTGGGCGGTCGACGATCGCGTATGGAGTGTAGATTCGCCGGCCCTGGCGACCGAGCTTGCCCTTCAGCTGTTGCAGGCCTGTGGGCTGGTGGATCTGGCGCAGGCGGCGCGGGCGGTCTGCATGCACACACCCGAGCGGCAGCAGCTGGGCAAGGCCGTCGCGCAGCTGAACACCCGGCGCGCCGGGCCAGGCGCCGTGGAGCGCGCGCGGCGCTGGCTCGAGGACAACCTGCAATCGCCCTACAGCCTGGCCGCCACCGCCGAGGCGGCGGCAATCAGCCCACGCTCGCTGCTGCGCCATTTCCGCGCGGCCTTCGGCCAGACCCCGCTGCAGTTGCTGCACGGCCTGCGCATAACGCGTGCGCGCATGCTGCTGGAAACGTCCTACCTACCGGTGGAGGCCATTGCCGAGCATTGCGGCTGGCACGACGTGGCAATGCTGCGCCGCGCCTTCCGGCGCGCCACAGGTACGACGCCGACGGCCTATCGCGATCGCTTCCGCTTGCGTACCGAGCGGCGCCGTTGGGGCCGCGACCTGCCGTCGGGCGTCGGACGGCGCGAAGACTGAATGTGCGACCGATGCGGCGCCGGCGGCTTTCAAGCCAACGACTGCGATACGCGCCAGCCCGTTGGCAGCCGTCGGGCGCTGACTTCCGCCGAGGGACGGCGCGGCACGCCCCCCCCTATTGCGCTTTCGCCCTGGCCGTCAGGCGTCGGTCGAGAGGGCCTCGGCGCAGTGCTGAGGCACGGCAAGACACCCATCGCTGCCGGGTATGGCCTCAATGCTGATGCGTGGTGCTGATGAGGACACGGGCCCGAAGATCGTCGCGAAGGCCACGTCCGCGGCGTCGCGCCCAGTCCCGAATCGGACGAAGCCCATCGGCACCGCGGTGCCCGACGGATCGAATATGTACCAGCGGCCGCCCAGATAGGCCTCGACATAGGCATGGAAATCCGTCGGACCGAGTGCGGGGTCTGCGCCGTAGTCGATGCCGGTCGTGAAGCGGGCTGGGATATTCACCGCGCGGCACAGCGCGATCATCAGATGCGCGAAATCGCGGCACACCCCGACAGTCTCGATCAGCGTGTCAATGGCCGACGTGTTGGAGTTCGAGGTGTTCTGCGTGAAGCTGGTGCGTTGCAACACCCAGTCTCGGATGGCCTGCACGCGGGCGTAGCCATGGCGCTGCGCGCCGAACTCGCGCATGGCGAGTCTGAGCAACCGGTCTGACTGGCAGTAGCGGCTCGGGTAGATGTAGCTCAGCACCTCCCCGGGCAGGCTCGCCACCGGATGTTCGTCGATCTGAGCCGGTTGAGCGAAGTGGTGCGACAGCTCTACTGTCGCCGAATAGGCGACCGTCAGAGGACCGGGCCGGGCACTGACACGCATGTAGCGGTTCAGCGTCACCGGATCGGTCTCGACGCGCGAGGGAATCTTCTGGCTGAGTGTCAGACGCTCGTCGAGCACCCGCTGGCGAACCGTGTGGGCCGCATGGATGTTGAATATGAAATCGCACCCCGGGTCCGAGACCGCGTAGTCGAGTTCGATCGAAAGTTTCAGTCGGATCATTGTTCCGATTCGTGTGTCGCGCACCGCCGGCCGGTTGGTGCCAGTGGGCGCGCTGCATTCCTGTGGGGTCGACTCAGCGCCTGGCAATCCGGTCCCGTGGCGGGTCGACATGCTGCATTGAAGAGTCAGCCGCTACTTCTTGGAAACCTCGTGGCCAACGACACCGCCGACGACGGCGCCCCCGATGACGGCCGCAGGGCCACCGACGACCGATCCGGCAGCCGCACCGACGGCTGCACCGGTGACGGTACCGACCTCCTGGCGCGACATGCTTGAGCAAGCGCCGAGCATGAAGGCGGCTGAGAGAGACAGAAAGGCAAGCATGCGCTGGTGTTGCATGTCGGATCTTATCGGGTTGTGTGGGATCGAATGTGTCGTGACGGCGCGATCGGCGTTCAATTGCCGCGCCCGTTCTGGCCGTTGCCTCGACCATGTGTCTGTCCGTTGTCGTCGTGGCTCTTGCCCTTGTGTGCCTTGCCGGGTTGACGCTGCTTGCGTTCACGGCCGTACTCCGCGCGGACCCAGTCCTCTTGCACGAACTGCACGGGCTGCCCGCAAGCGCCGTACACGCTGCAATAGCGGCCCCAGTTGCTTTGGTGCGCCGGCGCCACGTACAGATAGATCGGCTGCTGGTAGACGGCAACCGGCGATGGCGCATGGATGACCGGCTGCTGGGGATAGAGAACCGCCTGCGGATAGTTGCCGATGTCGATGCGACCGTACTGTCCGGGCGCCTTGATGCCGATCGACACACCG
>Ga0316195_10000637_pt1 | contig 14449 bp, 16 predicted proteins | sample Phised1_MG_FD_204937 | JGI IMG/M metagenome (GOLD analysis project Ga0316195, IMG submission 204937) | Coastal sediment microbial communities from Maine, United States - Phippsburg sediment 1 | ecosystem: Environmental > Aquatic > Marine > Coastal > Sediment | place: USA: Maine | collected... | reverse complement strand
GTCGCTCTTCCGGGTGATGTGTCAGCAGAAAATTATCTGAGGCTAATTCTGAGACTACCTGAATCCCGATTCGTTCATACCTCAGGGGTGAAATTATATCGTGATTTCCTCTGATTAAAATAAACTTTAGTTCGGAATTTTTGACCCAGGTTTCAAAGAGTTCCCATTCCCGATTTAAAGAAGAGTGAAATAAATCTCCCAAAAAACAAACTATTTTCGGGTTAAAAAAGGCAATTGTATCATCCAATAAATTAAAATTGCCATAAATGGCCTGCTGGGGTACGGCAGCTCCAAATTTTCTAAAATGTGATATTTTACCTAAATGCATGTCACTGATCAGAAGTGTATCCTGCTCTTGCCAAAAAAGAGTACCACTTGGATGGAGTATAAAATTCTGATCTCGGATTTGTATGGTTTGGGTCATCTTTTCAAAGATAGATAATGTAAGGGGATACAATAATTGAATTACTTTCGGTTGTTCTAATTTTCATTTACTTTTTGTTAAAATAGCAGTCATTTTTTTAATACGGTCTGCCAACTTTTCACTGGATAGTTTTTCCCTCAATCTGTCTGTGATTATTGGGAAAGAAAAGGGTGTCGGGTTGCTACAGGATTTCCAAACGATATTCTGACCCGCAATACGTTCGAGCGCAATACGCAAACGGCCCTCTTCCAGCTGGTGCTCAAAAGTCTCTCTGAAGGCCTGCTGAAATAACAGGTTGTCCGGTTCATAATCCCTGAAAACATCAAACAAAAGCTGTGAATTACTTTGTAAATGTTTCATTTTGATTCCTTTTTCCGGGTATCCGGTAAATACCATCCCACTAATCACTGCAACATCACGAAATTTACGCCGGGCCATCTCAGTTGAATTCAGGCTTTTTTGGAGATCATCAAACAGATATGAGGTTGTAAATAAATCGTTATCCAGAACCTGTTGCATATCCACTGATTTATCGGACAATAGTTCAAAACCGTAATCGTTGAAGGCCAGTGAAAACGATATAGGTGCCAACAGGCTAATTCGATAACTCAGTAAACTGCCCATGGCCTCATGAACAAACCGACCTTCAAAAGGATAAAAAACATGATGGTATCCTTCCTGGGTCTGAAAGGTTTCTATTAAAAACTCATTGGGTTTAGGCACAATACTTTCAAGCTTTTGCTGTGAAAAAACAGTTTGGAGCGCTCTTATTTCTGGGGTCTGTTCTTTTGCGCTTAACTGGACTGTATACAGTTCTTCCCTTAATAATTTAGACATTTGTGCAGATAGTGTTAACCTGCCACCCATCCAACTGGGTACTTTTGAAGATTTTTTCGATGAATTTCGAACATGTGCCTGCATTTCTTTAATCCTTATAAATTCAAGGTTTCTTCCAGCAAAAGTAAATACATCACCTGGCTTTAATTTGGAAATAAAAGATTCTTCTATAGTTCCGATATAGCCCCCTTTTTGATAACGTACTGTAATATTCGCATCGCTGACAATAGTGCCTATTTGATACCGATGCCTCATGGCAACTCCGCGATTGGTTACTTTGAATTTCCCATTTTCATCTACCTCTACTTTTTTATATTCATCATAGGATTGTAAACTCTGACTCCCCAAAACAATAAAATTCAAAAGCCAATGCCATTCATTTAATGTAATGTCTTGGTAACAAAAGGTTTGCGCAATTTCCGGATAAATTTTATCAGGGAAAAAACCATCCGAAACTGCCAGTGTGGTTAAGTATTGAACCAATACGTCAAAACTGTTGAGGTAGGGGAGTCTGTCTTCTACTGCTTTCTTTTTTGCGGCTTGTTTTAAGGCGGAGGCTTCCACGAGTTCAATGGCATGTGTAGGAAGGAAATAAATAATACTTTCTTCACCGGGCCGGTGACCGCTTCGCCCTGCGCGTTGTAAAAACCGCGCAACACCTTTCGGCCCGCCAATTTGTACCACAGTTTCCACCGGGGCGAAATCTACTCCAAGATCAAGGCTGGAAGTACATACTACTGCTTTGAGGCTTTCATTTCTTATGGCTTGTTCCACCCATTGCCGGGTTTCCTTATTTATACTTCCGTGATGCATGGCAATTTCTCCCGCAAATTCCGGATGCTTTTCCAGAATTTTTTGAAACCAGATCTCACATTGACTTCTGGTATTCGTAAACAGGAGGGTTGTTCTGCTGTTGCGTATTATCGGGATAACTTCTTCAAGCAAGTGAAGGCCCAGATGACCCCGCCAGGGGAAAGTTTCCATCTCTTTGGGAATAATACTCTTAACCGTGATCTTTTTTTTGAGGTTAGCCCTTATGAGGACAGAATTTTGATGTGCTGAAGACTTCGGGCCCAACAATACTTCTCTTGCCTGTTCAAGATTGCCAATAGTAGCCGAAATACCCCAAATGCGTAAGTTTTTACAAATTGTTTTAAGACGAGATAAACCAAGCTCTGTTTGTACACCACGTTTGGTGCCCAGCAATTCATGCCATTCATCTATTACAATAGCAGAACAGTTCCTAAAAATTACATCATATCCTTTTGTGGCCAAAAGAAGTTGTAAGCTTTCGGGGGTGGTGATTAACAGATCGGGCATTACTTTGCGCTGGCGAGCCCTTTCTGTGGCAGAGGTATCCCCCGAACGGATGCCTACAGTAAGTTGTGTATCCAAATCCCGGATTACCCTTTCTGCAGATTGTTTTATTTCCAGTGACAAAGCTCTTAAAGGGGTAATCCATATAGCTTTAAGCCCATTGGAATGTTTGGTCTTATAATCCGGGTTATTTTTAATATAATCCAGGACAATGGGAAACCATAAGGCATAGGTCTTGCCGCTCCCGGTAGGTGCATTTAGGAGGCCGTGTTTCCCATCTAAAAAGGAGGACCATGTTTTTAACTGAAATGCGTGGGGTTTCCAATTTTGTTGCCTAAACCAATCCTCTGCCAGAATATAAAGTTGCTGTTTTGTCATTCTCTGCCCTCTGGCTTCGTTTTTAAGACTTCATAAATATTGGATGCTTTTTCCCTTGTCCCACACCAGGTATTGTTATATCGTTCGAGTACAATTATGGTCAGAAATAGTTCAGTGAATTTACAAAATACTCTTTGAAACCGATGAGGAATAAAGAATTACAATTGGAGGGAATTTGTTAAATATTTTGAATATTTATTAAAAGGATGACCTTTAAAAAAGGTATCTTTGTAGTTTAAATTAGTACTGTTTTATGCCTATAGTAGATTTATACTTTCATAGTGAACATCGTCGAAATTTAGCCCATTTCGCTTCTTTAGCCTCTCTTGCGACAGTGGATGGCAAGGTTAATCCCAAGGAAAAAATCTTGTTAGATAGTTTTGCGCGCAAACTTGATATTACCGACGAGGAATATAAAGAGGTAATGAAGAAATCCAACAAATATCCTATAACCCCCTCGAACAGTTTAAAGGAACGTCTAGAGCGCTTATATGATCTCTTCAGGCTAATATATGTGGATCACGAAGTGAACAAAGAAGAAATAGTACTGCTGAATAAATATGCCATAGGGCTGGGATTTCCAACTAAAAAAGCCAAAGGAATAATAGAAAGATCTGTCGCTATTTTTGGTGGGAGGATTAATTTTGAAGATTATCTATATATCCTGAAACATAAGAAAAATAAATAATTTAACAACTAAGGGATTACTAGCCGTCAAGGGCCCTTTGTCTGGCCATAAATTCTTCCGCTTTTTCTACCATTTTGGTACTTCCACAAAAGAATGGCACGCGTTCGTGCAATTCTTTTGGTTCTATTTCCAATATTCTTTTAAAACCATCGCTGGCTTTGCCGTTGGCTTGTTCGGCAATAAAAGCCATTGGATTGCATTCGTAGAGCAGTCGTAGCTTGCCATTGGAAGCGACACTGCTTTTGGGATATAAATAAATACCCCCTTTTATCATATTTCTATGAAAATCTGAAACGAGGGAACCAATATATCTGGAGGTATATGGCCTGTCATCTTCTTCCTGCTGGCAGTATTTGATATAATCCTTTACGCCCTGTGGAAAATGAATATAGTTACCTTCATTTACTGAATATATTTTACCGGTTTCAGGAAACTGCATATCTGGGTGGGAAAGATAAAAAGTACCTATAGCCGGATTGAGTGTAAATCCGTTAACCCCGTAACCCGTTGTATATACAAGCATCGTGGATGTGCCATAGATTATGTAACCGGCAGCTACCTGGTTAATACCAGGTTGAAGAAAATCCTCAAGGGTAACCGGGGTGCCAACAGGGGTAATTCTTCTATAAATAGAGAAAATGGTACCTACCGAAACATTTACATCAATATTTGAGGAACCATCCAAAGGATCAATAAGGACAACATATTTGTTCTGATGCAGTTCATCATTGCTGTTGACACTAATAAAATCATCTTCTTCCTCAGAAGCAATACCGCAAACTATTTCCCGGTTTTTGAGCGTCTGAATGAATTTTTCATTGGCAAGAACATCCAGTTTTTGTTGATCCTCCCCCTGGACATTAGTATCTCCTGCTGCCCCAAGAATATCAATCAGCCCCGCCTTATTCACCTCGTGATTCACTACCTTGCAGGCAAGCCGAATGGCGTTTATTAGTTTAGACAACTCTCCGGAGGAATACTGGAAAGAAGCCTGATTCTCAATAATAAATTCCCCAAGAGTTTTATTTTTTTTATCCATTAAGGAGGGATGTTTTATTTGAGTACAAATATCGGTTATTTTGTGAAACTAAAACGTTTTCGTAACCTTCAAGTTTTTGAAATTTATAACTTTGTGTTTTATTTGTAACAATTATGGAATTTGAAATAAGGGAAGCAGTGGCAGAGGATATGCCGGATGTTTTGAAATTAATAAAGGAACTGGCAAGTTTTGAAAAAGAAGAGGGAGCAGTGGAGATGACAGTAGAGGGCCTGGTTAATGATGGTTTTGGGCCCCGGAAATTATTTCATTGTTTCGTAGGGCTGGTGAACAATACTATTGGGGGAATGGCATTGCTATATCCAAGGTATTCAACCTGGAAAGGTCCTGTGCTGCATTTGGAAGATTTAATTGTATCGGAAGCTATGCGTGGCAGTGGCCTGGGCACTGCCTTGCTTACAGAAGTTGTAAAATACGGATCACAATTAGGAGTTAAACGTATATCGTGGGAAGTTCTGGATTGGAATGACCCGGCCATTGCATTTTATGAAAAGAAAGGTGCCAGAGTTATGCGAGATTGGGATGTGGTGCAATTAGATGAAAAGGGTATTCAGCAATATTTAAACAATTTATGAGGGTATTTAAATTTGGAGGAGCATCGGTCAAGGATGCGGATGGGGTTAGGAATTTAGTCAAAGTCCTTAAGGAGACTGGACATCAGAACACGTTTTTGGTGGTATCTGCAATGGGAAAAATGACCAACGCAATGGAGGTTGTAGTAAAGGCTTATTTCGATGAAAGGGTTGGATTGGAAAAAGCTTTTGAAGAAGTTTATTTGTTTCACGAAGCAATTATGGATGACCTATTTACCAATAAGGAACATTCCGTATATAAAAAAATAAACCTTCTTTTTGAAGAAGTACAAGGTTTTTTAACATGGAATAAATCCCCAAATTACAGCTTTGTTTATGATCAGGTAGTAGGTTATGGAGAATTGATTTCAACTACCATAGTTAGTAAGTACCTCAATGAAGTTGGGATAGAAAACTATTGGCTGGATATACGAGATTATATAAAGACCGATGATAACTACAGGGATGGCAGAGTAAATTGGGAAAAAACACAAAAGTTGATTTCCGAGGGCATAGAGAAGAATAAATTATATATTACACAGGGATTTTTGGCTAGTGACGACAATAATTTTACTACTACACTTGGCAGAGAAGGCTCCGATTATACAGCGGCTATAGTAGCCTTTTGCTTAAACGCCAATTCTGTTACCATATGGAAAGATGTGCCCGGAGTTCTTAATGCGGATCCAAGGTATTTTAAAGAAGCACGTCTTTTAAATAAAATATCCTATCGCGAAGCTATTGAACTCGCTTTTTACGGAGCTTCTGTGATTCACCCAAAAACTTTACAGCCATTACAGAGAAAGGAGATACCTCTGCATGTAAAATCATTTATTCAACCTAAAGACAGTGGAACCACAGTCGCTAAGGGCATTGGCATTGAACCTGAGATACCTTGTTTTATTGTCAAAAAAAATCAGGTGTTGATGAAACTCTCCTCCCTGGACTTTTCATTTATCGTGGAAGATAGTATAGGTGACCTTTTTAAACTACTTCACGATCATAAGATGAAGGTGGACCTTATTCAAAACTCCGCTATTAGCTTCTCTGTTTGTGTTGATAATAAATATAACCGGCTAAGTGATTTATTAAATCAACTGTCAGGTAAGTTTAATGTGGTCTGTCATGAAGATGTCTCTTTGTATACTATACGACATTTTGATGCGGATTCAATAAAATCACTGCAGAATGGCCGGGAAGTTCTTTTGGAACAGCGCGGGAAAGAAACCTTGCAACTGGTTGTAAAGCAGTAATCCGAAAGCAAACTTTTCATATGTTAAAATAGGGGTCTCTGCACTTGATTTTCCTATATTTACTTTTATATAGTCACATAGTTAATGGGTTTAGTCACCGTAAAAGAAGTAACCAAGGCAATAAATCTGCAACGATATGGGTTTTTCGGAACTTTTATGGGATGGATCCTGGTTAGGTTAACCAAATTGTCGGACATAAATGAGTTTTATGATAATCACAAACAATTAGAAGGGCCTGAATTCCTGGAGGCCATCCTGGATCACTATGAAATAGATTTTGAAATTCCTGAGGATGATTTTAAACGGTTACCGAAAGAGGGTGCTTATATAACGATTAGCAATCATCCACTGGGAGGCATTGATGGGGTTCTGTTGCTGAAATTAATGCTGAATGAGAGACCGGATTTCAAGATTATTGCTAATTTCCTGCTGCACAGGGTGGAGCCACTTGCGCCTTATATTATGCCTGTGAACCCTTTTGAAAGCCATAAAGACGCAAAAAGTAGTATTGCAGGTTTTAAAAATGCGTTGAGCCATTTAAAAGAGGGGCATCCGTTGGGTATTTTTCCGGCCGGTGAAGTTTCTACATATAAAGATGGAAAACTCATAGTAGACAGGCCATGGGAAGAATCGGCATTAAAGCTTATTCGCAAGGCCGAAGTACCGGTTGTTCCCATTTATTTCCATGCAAAGAACAGTAAATTATTCTATTATTTGTCTAAGGTCAATGATATATTCAGGACCGCCAAATTACCTTCAGAAGTTACCACTCAAAGAAACAGGGCTATCAAAGTAAGAATAGGACAGCCCATTACGGTACAATCCCAGAAGGAGCATGAAAGTTTAGAAGAGTTTTCAGAACTGTTGCGCAAGAAAACATATATCCTGGCAAATGCGTATGAAAAAGAGCGCTTGATAGATCAAATCCCCACTTCTTTAAAAATCCCTAAACCTCCAAGAAAGATTGCTAACGAAATGCGGACTGAAGTAATACAGGGAGAATTAGAAAAATTAAGAGAAAAGGATTGCCGTTTATTACAAAGTAAGAATTATGAGGTGTTTTTGGCTCAGGAAAAGGATATGCCATTTATACTTAAGGAAATTGGGAGGCAGAGAGAAGTAACATTCAGGGCAATAGGAGAAGGAACAAACAATTCTATTGATCTGGACAAATTCGATTCGTACTATCACCATTTATTTCTATGGGATAATGACGAAAAAAAAATCGTAGGGGCCTATAGAATGGGAATGGGATCCGAGATTTTTAAAAAATATGGGATTGATGGTTTCTATTTACAGGATCTGTTCGGATTTGAACCTGAACTATATGGGATGATGAGCCAGTCTATAGAAATGGGACGTGCCTATATTGTTAAGGAATATCAGCAGAAACCAATGCCTTTGTTTCTGCTTTGGAAAGGTATAGTTCATACAACATTGAGGTATCCTGAACATAAATATTTAATTGGAGGGGTTAGTATAAGCAACCAGTTTTCCAATTTCTCCAAATCCCTAATGATTGAATTTATGAAATCTAATTATTGGGATCCATACGTAGCGCAATACATCAGGCCCAAAAAGGAATTTAAAGTCAAATTAAATGATGCGGACAAGGATTTTATATTTGATGAAACAGAGGCAGACCTAAATAAATTTGACCGGTTAATTGATGAGGTGGAACCCGGAAGTTTGAGGCTTCCCGTGCTAATTAAGAAGTATATTAAGCAGAATGCCAGAGTGGTTGCATTTAACGTGGATCCATTATTTAATAATTCGGTTGACGGGTTGATGTATATTAAAATAGCCGATCTGCCTGAGAGCACTGTGAAACCGGTAATGGAAGAATTTCAAGCAGAATTGGAAAGAAAGTTTGCTGAAAATACCGGAACAACTTAGTTCAATTCTTTCTCAACAAATTGTTTGCAAAATTGTCGTATTTCATTTCTCGCCTTTAAAAATGCTTTATGTTTTTCTTCTTCTGTTCCTTTTACTTTGGAAGGGTCAAAAAAGTTATGGTGGATCCTCTTTGCCTTCTTTGAGGGAATATATGGACAGTTTTCCCGGGCATGGTCGCAGACCGTAATGATATAATCCCAGGGGATGCCATCGTATTCGTCTACGTGATTTGAAGTATGTGTTGAAATATCAATTCCATCCTCTTTCATTATAGCCACTGCACCGGGATTCAGCCCGTGGGTTTCTATACCTGCACTGTAGATTATGGCCTTTTTGTGCTGCATGGCATTGAGATAACCATGAGCCATTTGACTGCGGCAGGAATTTCCGGTACATAAAACCAGGATATTTTTCATTATGATAACTTTTATTATTTACGATTCAAGATAACACTTACTGGTTTATACCAACAATTTTACTTCGTCTTTCAAACAACAAATTGTCTTTCCAAATACCGTCCAGCAGGCCGATTTTTTCACGTGTTCCTAAAAAGCGGAATCCAACTTTCTCGTGCAGTTTTATACTACCCTTGTTTTCCGGAAATATACCCGATTGCAAAGTCCAGAAACCCTTCTTTTCGCTGGATGCAATAAGTTCTTCCATAAGAAGCCTGCCTACACCCAATCCCCTGTCTGATTCAGCCACATAAACACTTACCTCAGCAACCCCTCCGTATACGCACCTGCCTGAGACAGCAGATAACGCTGCCCAGCCAATCACCTTATCATCTCTAAAAGCAACAAGTCTGCAATTTGAAAGATGGTTTTTGCTCCATTGCTTGTAGGAAGGGACTTCTTTTTCAAATGTTGCAAAACCAGTAACAATACCTTGTTTGTATATTTGAGCAACTTCCGGCCAATGGGATTCGCACATTCCTTTGATTAAAAGGCCGGGCTGGTTAAAATGGTTTCCGGACATTCTTACTTTTTAGGGATTAGTTAACAGCAACCCCCGCCGGGAGGACAACACACTTCTTTTTCTGCATTAACTTCAACAGCGATACCACAGTCCTCCTTCGCCTTGCAATCGGTTTTTTCCACGGCCAATTTAAAAAGTAACTTATCTTCAAAAATATCGTGCCCGTCAATAAATAACTGAGCGGTATGAAAATTAGCATTCCCATATTCAATCTTAAGTTCGGCTTCCAACTCCATAGGCTTAATTTCGTTTACCTTAGTAAGAATTTGCAACGCTTTGGAAACGGACATATAACTTGTTTTGTTTTCTTCGGCAGGACTTTCCCATAGTTGGATAATGGTTTCTTTCCAAAAATCAGTACCTGAACCACAGTCCACAGAATCCACTGTGATATTTTTCACCTCAGTGAGGTGATAGTTGGCCCCAACGAGCGCTCCTCTGCCGTAGTCAAATAGTAATTCCTTGTTTCGGTTCGTTCGCAACAGGGATAAAAATTCTTTTGTTTTCATTATTTCGTTTTTAGCAGTATTTTACATTTGTTTTTTCAAAGAAATCATTGATTAAGCCCAATATTTCCTGCCATTTCTTAGGGTTGATACAGTAGCATACTTTTTTACCGCTTATTTCCCCCTCAATTAAGCCTATGCTTTTTAGTTCTTTTAAATGCTGGGAGATAGTTGGTTGTGCGAGTCCAATTTCTTCAACTATATCATTGCAGATACAGGCTTTCTGACTGCCTATATGTTGTAAAATAGCTATCCGTGCAGGATTGGCCAGTACCTTTAAAATAGTTGCCAGTTCATTTTGGTGGGCAGTAAATATTTGTGTTTTGGTTGTCCCCATAACATATTTATATATTGCAATATTACGATAATATATAAAATAAAAAAAGTCAGATTGGAAAAAACCCGACTTTTAAGATTTTAGAACCAGGGCTTTTTACCCACCTGATAGGTGTTATAGAAATCCTCATCAGACTTGGTAAGGTAAATAATCCCTTCTATTAATCCAATCATACCTGTTATCCAGACTATAAATACACCTACTCCAACACAGCTAAGCACAAAGCCAACTATAGTTACTCCTAATAGGATAAGACCTTCCTTCTGATAACCCAATATAAATTTATGAACTCCCAGAGAACCTAATATTATAGCCAGGATTCCAGCCAGTATTTTTTTATTATCCGTATCAGTTGTACTTTTTACTCCTTCTGCAAATTCTTTAGCAGATTCTTTGGCCTCCTCCGCAAATTCTTTAGCAGATTCTTTGGCTTCCTCTGCAAATTCCTTGGCTTTTTCTTTGGCTTTATCAAAAGCCCCTTCGCTCTCGCTTTTAGGATCTTTGTTCTCGTCAGACATGATTATTTTATATTGGTTAATACACTATTAAATATACTAAATATTTTGGCATCAAAGAAAAGCTTTGTTCACTGGTTCCCAAAGCTGCAATTTATTGCCTTCGGGATCCATAATCCATCCAAATTTGCCATACTCATATTCCTCTTTTCTCCTGCAATGGTGGCAGTTTCATCTTTTAATACAGCTATCAATTCTGATAAATATTCTACCCGAAAATTCAGCATAAATTCTTTTTTGCTAGGCCTAAAATACGAAGTATCCCCCTTGAAAGGGCTCCATTGTGTAGAACAATCATTCCCTTCCTTGTCTTTCCACCAGAATGTACTACCCGTACTGGTCTGTATTTAAGCCTAAATGATTTTCATGCCAGTCTTTAATGTTATCCGGTTCTTTGGTTTCAAAAAAAACCACCTAAACCCGTCACTCTTGATTTCATGATAATTTACCTTTTTTTCCAAGCTTGTTCGTATATGTTAATCCATTGTTCTGCAGTCATCCTGGATACTAGTTGATCTATAAGGGTATAGGGGATATCTTTGGTATTTTTAAATCGTATACAGCTTTTGCCCATGTCTAATTTGGTCTTTACATGTTTCGGGTATTCAGATACAAACCAGTTTAATAAATCTTTATCACTATAAATACCCATATGATAAAGGGCTATGAAGTTTTTTTGGGAGGCAATATTTATAAACGGCAAAGGCAGCGTGGGATTGCAATGGTATCCGGCCGGATATAGAGAATGAGGCACTACGTAGCCTATCATGCCATAACTCATAATTTCTTCAAAACCCTCAGGAAGGTTCTTTAAGATGGTTTCCCGTAACCTGGATACAGGTTGCTTCCTGTCCTCGGGGAGTTCAGTGATGTATTCGGCTGGAGTTTTGGCGGTGGACTGCATTGTTATCTATTTTCGTTGAAGCAGGAGAGCGGATAGTAATGAAATGATAAAGCCAATGCCCAATACTGTAACACTCATGAGCACAGCCATAAAAGCGCTGCTGTATTCCGGGATTTCCCCTTCATAGCCATCGGCCCGCATCATAGCCTTATATTCCTCAAAAAATTCAGGGTTTATTACCGTAGTGTAAATATAATCAGCAATAGCGATTCCAAAGGAGGTGATAAGTGCAATAAGTATCCCAATAAGAAGTGCATTTCCAAAACTAACTTTACCATTATTCTGCTGATCCCTGAAGTGTTTTATTCCAAAGAAAATAAAACTTGAAGAAACAGTCATGGCCAGGTATCCAATCGCAACCTGAATGGTAGATTCCAGGTCTTTCCCAAAGTAGAGTACCAAAAGGAAGACCATAAGCGCAAAAATAAATCCGTAAACTCCAAATTTTAATATTGAACTTTTCATGTTTTTGAATTTTAATATTTACAAAATTCAAGAGGAGGGGTGGAAATCATTTCCTACTAAAATACTAATTTAGTCTTTTTAGCGTCTAAAAAATCACTAATTAAATGATTTTCATGAGCTTAGTAATTTAAAATGTTCCTGAAAGACATTTGGCCATTATGTTGATGAGGTTTTTGGAGGCCTGGGTATTCATTGTACGATCAGAATCAATTGCAAATCCAAAAATTCACAATGAATTTCTAAACACTCTAGATTTGACAATACCGGGACTTGATTTTATCAACAATGGTTTGGGCTAATTTCTCTTTGCTTTCTAATGTCCAGCCTGCTACATGAGGAGTTAGAATAACGTTCTCAGAATCGACCAGAAATTGAAAAGGTTTAGGGAGTTCATCCTGTGCGAAAAGGTTTTCAAAAGAGGCTTTCTCATATTCCAGGACATCCAATCCGGCTCCTGCTATTTTCCCTGATTTTAAAGCTGAAACCAAATCTTCTGTCACCACACATTTTCCTCTAGATGTATTCAGCAACCAAAAAGGTTTTTGGAAGGAACTGATAAATTCGTGATTAATCATACCTAAGGTTTCCGGAGTTTGAGGTACATGAAGGCTTATTACATCGGATTTCTGCTTCAATTCCATTATTCCTACCTGCCTGGAATTTTCATCAGAAACGCCCCCTATAATATCATAACAAATGACTTCAACATCAAAACCTCTGAGTTTTTTGGCAAAGGCTTTACCCGTATTGCCATAACCAATTATACCAACAGTCTTGCCATCCAATTCAATCCCTCGGTTTCCTTCCCTATCCCATATCCCTGATTTTACTTCATGGTTTGCTTTCGTCAGATTATTAAGAAGGGCCAGCAATAACCCCAGGGTATGTTCTCCAACGGCATTGCGGTTGCCTTCCGGTGCAGCGGCTAAAAAAATTCCCTTATACGCTGCATATTCCACATCGATATTTTCCAGACCCGCACCCAGCCTGCCTATAAATTTGAGGTTCTCTGCTTTATCTAAAAATGCCTGATCTATAGTAAATCTACTTCTGATAATAAGCCCGTCATATAAATGAATAGTCTTTTCTAGCTCGGATTTGGATGCTTTATACTCTTCAACATTCTGAAAACCCATGGCGTTGAATTCATTTATGAGCAAAGGGTGGTTGGTGTCTACGTGGAGGATTTTCATAGTTGTTTAAATTTTAGGATAATGAGTTTGTGTCATTGGATGTTGTACTTTACCCGTGTGTGCTGTCGTTAATTTTTCAAAAAGCAATAGATGTACTTCTTCACCATCTTTTGTAGACGGACAATGTTCTACGCCTTTGGGAACAACAATGAGTTCGCCCTCTTTTACCACCTCTGTGCGGTCTCTGAATTGCATATAGAGGGTGCCTTTTAAAACCTGAAACAGTTCATCCTCATTTTCATGTGAATGCCATACAAACTGCCCCTGGATCTTTGCAAGGATTACCTGCATATCATCTACCAGCGCAATTTGATGCGGATGCCATTTTTTGGTAAATGAGGAATGCTTTTCTTTTAAATTAATGGCTTTCATTTCTTTTAATTTAGATTTAATTTATCCAGATGTATCCTGTAAATATTACCCATGCCATTCATAATTTTATTGGCTTCCATAACTAGTTCATTGACGGTGTTAATCCTTCCCTCCACAGGATTGCTCCTGTCACTGGTAAAGTAAAAATTATTTCTTGGAATATCTATAAACGGGCAGTAATCCAATTTATCTGAGTTAATGATGTCACCTAAATTTTTAGCATCCCCCCATTTTCCTGCTTTATCTTTTTTACTGTAATAAAGGTCTCCGCCTCCTAAATCATCAACTCTTCCATATGAACTGAAAATCAATAAATCTTCGTTAGGATTTATATAGGCATTAAACTCATAGACTTTGGTGTTAATAGCTGAATCCAGCGGGATGGGTACACTGTACCTCCCCTCAGAATAAGTGCTGACAAATATATCTTCTCTGCCTACCCCGTCTGTTCTTGTTGCAGTAAAATACAAATTACCATTAGCACTTACAGACGGGTAAAATTCATCTGCATGACTATTCACAAGGGTATCTAAAGCACGGGGGTTATTCCACTTGCCATTTACCAGTTCAGAATACCAAATATTATAGTCGGTTCTTGTACTGTCTTCACCTACAGGTCTGTTGGATGCAAAGAACAATTTACTGCCGTCAGCAGCAAAAAAAGGTTCAATATCGTTGTACTTCCCTGAAAATGATAAGATTTCTTTATCTCCCCACTGATCTCCTTCCCTTTTTAAGCTTACCAAACTCCTGACAG
>Ga0316195_10000636_pt1 | contig 14461 bp, 13 predicted proteins | sample Phised1_MG_FD_204937 | JGI IMG/M metagenome (GOLD analysis project Ga0316195, IMG submission 204937) | Coastal sediment microbial communities from Maine, United States - Phippsburg sediment 1 | ecosystem: Environmental > Aquatic > Marine > Coastal > Sediment | place: USA: Maine | collected... | reverse complement strand
ACGAATACACCACGGCCCCTCAGCGCGCAGACATCATTTACAACCTCCGCAAAGCATTTCCTCAGGTCGTGGACTATTACGCTCCCAATGATGCCCACGGCCTGACCTATATCAGCATCAAAAAAGATGCTCCGCGTCAGGCATTTGCCGTTGCCAGACCCAGCGCCATGCATAACCCGCTCGCGCGGGTCGTGATTGTCGTGGATGACGACATCGACGTACTCGACTCCGCCGCAGTCCGCTTCGCGATGGGCTCCCGCTGGCAGCCGGCAAGCGCCAGCGAGATCATCGAAAACCGCCGGGCGTTTCCCCTGGATCCGGCCTCACCCGACCGGAAGACCACCAGCAAAATAATTATCGATGCGACCCGGCAGTGGCCCGAAGAAGGCGGACCGGCGGTCTATCAGCAGCTCAATAAGGCCGTGTTTGCGGCAGGCGCGCCCGCCGCACTCGCGCAAGTGCTCTCTAAATGGCCCGAACTGAAATAAAAAAAGGCCGGCAAAGCCGGCCTTTTTGCTGAAGGACAACTGCCAACTATAGCTTGTCAGCATGTTTGCCGAGGTACGCGGCAACACCGTCAGGCGAGGCCGTCATGCCCGCATCGCCGGATTTCCAGTTAGCCGGACATACTTCGCCATGCTTTTCATGGAACTGCAAAGCTTCTGTAAGACGAATCATTTCGTCAATATTGCGCCCGAGCGGCAAATCGTTGACGACCATATGACGAACCTTACCCGCCTTGTCTACCAGGAAGCTGCCGCGATAAGCGACACCGCCGCCTTCCACTTCCACCCCATAGGCGCGACAAATCGAATGCGTGACATCGGCAACCATTGTGTAGCCGACCGAACCAATTCCGCCTTTGTTGACTGGCGTATTTCGCCACGCGTTATGCGTGAACTGCGAGTCGATCGAAACCGAGAAAACTTCCACGTCGAGCTTTTTGAGTGCGGCAAGCCTGTGATCCAGGGCAATAAGTTCAGATGGACACACGAACGTAAAATCGAGCGGATAGAAAAATACCCAGGCGTATTTCCCGTTGCGGGCCTTGGTGAAATTCAGATCACCAACAATCTTGCCATCACCCAAAACGGCAGCCGCGGTAAAGTCGGGGGCTTGTCTGCCAACCAGTATGCTCATCTGATTTTTCCTCTGTTAGCTATAGGCAATTTGTTTATTGTCATGCGGAGGCATGCTGGACGCTAGTATAGGCTGTAGAACTTAATTTTTCACGGCTTTGCCGAGAGACTACCGGCTGCCAAAGCGGGTTCAGATACCCACACATGCAGACATAAATCCTATAATCGCCCCCCATGATACAGCCGCCCCTCAGCATTACTGTCGCCGCACTCTACCGCTTCGCCAGGCTCGATGACTATGCGGCGCTGCGCGCACCGCTGCTGCAGCGCATGCAGGAACTCGGCGTTCTGGGAACACTGCTGCTGGCGCGTGAAGGCATCAATGGCACCGTCGCCGGAGAGGACGCATCGATCAACAAGTTGATCGGATTCCTGACCACGGCGCCTTTGTTTAATGACCGCCTTGCGGCGCTCGACGTAAAAAAATCCTATACCGATACCCCGCCGTTTGCCCGTTGCAAGGTCAAGCTCAAGCGTGAAATCGTCACGATGGGCGTACCCGACATAGACCCGGCGACCAGCGCAGGAACCTACGTAACACCGCAGGAATGGAATGCACTTATCAGCGATCCTGAAGTGCTCACTATAGATACGCGCAATGAATACGAGATAAAGGTTGGCACATTCGGCGGAGCGGTTAACCCGCACACCAGTACATTCAGGGAGTTCCCAGGCTACGCAAAACGGGAACTTAGCCCCGAGCGGCATCGAAAGATTGCCATGTTCTGCACGGGCGGTATACGTTGCGAGAAATCGACCGCCTACCTCAAGAGTCAGGGCTTCGACCAGGTTTATCATTTGCAGGGGGGCATCCTCCGATATCTGGAGGAAATACCCGCTGACGAGTCCCTCTGGCACGGAGAGTGTTTTGTGTTCGACGAGCGCGTAGCCGTCGACCATGGCCTTGAGCCCGGCAGCTATCGGCAATGCCATGCTTGTCGCATGCCGCTTGCCGCCGACGAACTGCAAAGCCCCATGTATATTGCGGGCGAAAGCTGCCCGTATTGCCATGAAAAAACCACAAGAGACCAGCGGGAGCGCTACCGCGAGCGGGAAAAGCAGGTACAGCTCGCACAACAACGGGGTGAAGACCATATAGGCAGCAACGCAGGCAAGATCAGCGAAGCTCGTCGCGCTCGCAAACTGCGCCGCAAGGAATCGCAGAGGCAGCGGGGTTAGCGCATCATGGGACGCTGGCGACCGCCACCACCGGCCTCATCACCGTACATCACTCGTGCGGGCTACATTGCCCTGCAACAGCAAGTGCAGGAGCTCTGGCTGATGCGACGTGACGTAGTGCAGGCACTGGCCGCAGCCGCTGCTGAAGGCGACCGTTCTGAAAACGCAGAATATATATATCGCAAGAAAGAACTCGGGGGCATCGATCGTCGAATCCGCTATCTCCAGAAGCGCATGCCGAAACTGAAAGTTGTGGATCCGCAGAACCGGCAGGATAAAGTTTTCTTTGGCGCCTGGGTGCTGCTGGAACGTGAGGATTCGAGTACCGTCGAGTACAGGATCGTAGGCCCGGACGAAACAAACTTATCCACGAACTGGATAAGCATGGACTCTCCTCTCGCCAAAGTGCTGCTGCGGAAAGGTCTCGATGACAAGATTCTGCTGGCACTGGATAAGCGACAGGATACTTTCGTTATCGTTGGCATTCGCTACGAGTAGGCCTGTCGCATACATGCGCCATGCGCACAGACTGAAACATCCGCTATGCTTTCGCTGCAAAAAACCGCTGGGTAACCAGTGCGCCAACAATATCGCCCTCGACATTCACTGCCGTCCGGATCGTATCGAGCGGTCGCTCGACAACAAGCAATATACCAATAGCCTCGAGGGGAATGCCGGCTGCGATCAACACCATCTGCATGCCCGCCATAGACCCGGAGGGCATACCCGGCGCACCAATGGAGGAAAGCATCGCGGTCAGAAAAATCAGCACCATGCCTGTCGTATTGAGATCGATATTGAACAGGTAAGCCATGAATACGGCGGCTATGCCCTCATATAGCGCCGTGCCATCCATGTTCATGGTTGCACCAAGCGGCAATACAAACCCGGACACGGTGTCAGACACCTTGAAATCGTCTTCCACCGCACGCAACGTGACTGGCAGTGTTGCCGAGCTGGAAGACGTGCCGAAAGCGACCAGCAAGGGCTTTGCCGCGTTGCTGAAAAACGCCACGGGACCCACGCCGGCGACGAACTTGCTGATCAGCGGCAGAACGAGAATTCCATGGAACAATGTGGCTGTCACAACAACGAGGACGAAGGCTGCCAGGGAACCAACGAGCGCTCCATCACTGCGCAAGGTAACGTCAAAAATAATGGCAAAAATGCCGAATGGAGTGGTTAGTACGACCCACGACAGAATTTTGTGAAGTAAATTATTGATGTGGTGAACAGCCGCCACCAGCGGACTTGTTGCCGGCACCGCCAGCACCATGGCCAGGCCGATAAAAATGGCGTTGGTGGCAATTCCAAGTATGTTCAACTCAGCAAGGGCACTAAACGGATTTACGAATGCTGTGGACAACAGTCCGCCTAACACACTCAGCAACGACCCGGATTGCTGATCGATGAAACTTGCAGGCGGAATATACCCCGGAACCGATGTGGCAACGTCGGCGGTGATTTGTTCCACGGTGCCTACCCAGGGATGCCAGACAAGCACAGCTGTCAAGCCAATTGCGATGGCAATCGCCGTGGTAACAACATAGTAAGTAATCGCTATACCGCCCAGACTTTTCAACCGGGTAGCATCACCAATATGCAAAAGCCCGCCTATCAATGAAAAGAAAATGATCGGCGCAACCAGCATTCGCAACAGCGACAAAAAGGAACTCTTTAACAGGAGCACAACTTCATAGAATGCAGGCGGATTTGGCGCGGAGGTCCATTCAGGTTCGCCAATTGCGCCGGCAAGCAAAAACCCGAGCACGGCAGCGCAAAGCACCCAGAAATTGAGACTCTTGACCAGTTTCTGCACCATGACTACCCGGACTTTCCAAGGCTGCGACGTAATAAAAAAGGCATCGTAATCACATGCAAGGCACCAGGGCGACACATTCTGCCGGCTGTATCCATTATCGCCGGCTGCGCACCCGGATGAGAATCAGCAGGTTACCCCCCACCGCAAGCGCCATACCCAGCAGTATATTTGTCTCTAGCCGCAGCCCTTCGAAGACAGCGGACAGACAAAGCGCAACGATCGGCACCATAACGGATGCGTACCCCGCACGTTCCAGACCAATACGCCCGAGCAGCGTCAGATAACACCCGAAGGCAATAACGGACCCGAATACAGACAGAAACAGCAACGACGCCACATACTCTGGGGACGCGTCAAAATTGAAGGTCTTGCCCTGCAAAAGCGCCAGAAAACTGTTCAGCAATGCACCGTAAAACATGCCCCATGCATTCGTCTGCATGACGGGCAAACGTTGCCTCTGCGCGGCCTGGGACACCATGTTACCGAAAGATGCGATCAGGGCACCGAGCACCGATAACGCGGCGCCCACGAAGACACGATCCGTAAGCGATAACTCATGGACCGCCGGCCAGAAAATGATCGTGATACCCAGCATACCGGCCCCCGCACCGATGTATGTTCGGGGCGCAATCGAAGTGCCGAAATACAACCGGGCATTTATGATGTTCATCCAGATCATGGCGGAAAAGCCGATGGCATTCAGGGCCGAACTAATGTACAGCTGCGCGTAATACGCCGACAAATAGTTAAAACCAAAAAGAAACAATCCAAGCAGCAGGAAATACCGATGCCCGCTCCAGCCGAAGCGCAACGACTTCTTTCTGAACAGGCACCAGCCGAATGCAACGAGCGCCGCAATCGAGTAGCGGTATGCCAGCGAGACGCCCGGGTCTACAACACCGATCTGGAAATTAATTGCATACCAGGTGGAACCCCAGATAAGTACGGTTGCGGTATACAGTAAAAGATTCGCCATCGGCGGAGTTTACGCGACGCCAACTGGCAAGCCGAGGTTTTTAGGGAAGGTTCTACCGCATGTTGACAATCTAGACATTGGCGTCCAATGCATGTGATAGAGTCATTCGCACAACCGGAGCGCCCTATATGGGATCATTTTCAAAAGTTCTCTACCGCTGGTCTTCCTGGCGCAGCGTTCTTGCGATAACGCTGCTGTACGGTTTTTTTCTTAACCAGGTCATGGCTCCTCATGCCGCAGAGATGCAGCGCTTTGCGGGTGCCTGGGGCGCACCGGACGGCCATTTTTTCTATACGCCCACCGAATTGTATTCGCACATAAGCACATGGGACGACGACGGTCGTAAGCATTACGTGCGGTTCCGACTCGGGCTCGATCCGCTCTGGGCACTCATTTACAGCTCTTTCCTTATTACGCTTGGCAGTGTAGCCCTGCGCAGCGCCACGACGGAAGACGACTCGCGGCGCCTGCTGAACCTCGTGCCCCTGATACCCATGTCTTGTGACTTGCTGGAGAATGGGCTTGGCATAGGGCTTGTTTCCGCCCTGCCAATGCGACTGAACTGGCTGGCCGCCATCATGGGCGCAACCAGCCTGGTTAAATGGACATCGCTGGCAATAGCGCATCTGCTGCTGCTCTATTCGCTGGCTATTGCTGTTCGCAGGATGGCGCAGGCCCGGTAAATACCCGCTGCCGGAGCCTGGCCCGTTCGGCTTTCGTGATAGGAATAGCAGATATAATTCCAACCAGCTACCTTTCAAGGCATTTACGGCCCGCAATTAGCGCCTGCAGATGCGACCGGGACAAATCATGATGCAGCAAACATATAAGATAGCCTGCGATGGCAAATTCCCCATAAGAAGTATCTGGCTTCTTGTTGCAGTAGGCTCAGTTTGCCTTTGCACGGCGGCCGCGCAGGCACAGGTGCCGCTGCCTGAATCTGTATTTCTGGACACGGATCCCGGCACCGGCCCGGAAGACCGCAACGTCCCTTTTCTGGCGTGGCATGAAGATCTGTCGGTCGATGGCTATGTGGAGCGCGAATACCAGCTTTCCGGATTGGCAAATACCTATGCTTACACGGACAACGCCGCGCAAAGTCCGGAGGTGCAGGTCGCAATCGCCAATCAGCCCTACATCACTCGCATACTTGTGCGGCGACCGAACTCAGCACAAAAATTCAATGGCGTTATCTATCTGGAAATCCTGAATGCCACGGCTCGTTATGACGGCGCGCCGATGTGGAACCTGACTTACAAATCTATAATGGCAGAGGGCGCAGCGTGGGTCGGTCTGACCTACTCCGACACTACCGCAAACTTTATGCGTGACACCTGGGGTACGGCAAATTTTCCTGCACCAGCCGGAGCACAACCGCGCGACAACAGCCGTTACGCCTACCTTAACATTACTACCCGTGCACACACATGGGACATGCTCAACCAGGCTGCAGCACTGCTTAAAGCGACAGGCCAACCAGGCAATCCCATGGGCGACTGGCCTGTAAACGTTATTATCATAACCGGTTACTCGCAATCGGCCGCGTATGTGGTAACGCAGGCCAATTCCTTTTACCCGCGTTACTCAGAAGCCGATCCTGCAGGGCCATGCGATCCTTTACAAGACCCGGAGACCGGTAGCTGTTCTCCGGTAGTCGACGGATTCCTGATAGCGGCCGGCGGCCCGCAAGGCCGGCTAATGGATGGAGCAGGATCGCATCCCATAGGCGACAAGCGGAATTTTTCCCTCGCACGCGCGAAAACAATGCGCTTTACGACTGAGTCGGATATCAAATCGGTCAGGGTGCGTTACTCCTATGCAAGTCCGCCCTCCGCGGAACCCGAGAAGCTGAGGACCTACGAGGTAGCAGGAACATCTCATGTCGATTACTGGGGGAGCGTTGTCGGACAAGCAGTCGCTGAATATCAATTTGGAATCACTGGTTCGGTTGGATCGGGATGCGACCTGCCTTTAAACCCGCTCCGGGACAGTTCGCCACTGTCAGCCATACAGTATCGGCTTGCGCGCTGGATAGAATTCGGTGAAGAGCCGCCGCCGAGCGATTTTATAGATTTTGAGGGCAGTTTTGACAATGACACGGCTGCATGGGTGCGAGATTCAGCTGGAAATGTAACAGGAGGAGTCCGCCCGGCCCGAATTGAAGTTCCCCTGGGTACCTATTCTGGCACCAATCCATACAGCGGCCCCACGCCGTCAACTACGGAAATTTTCTGCAGGGAAATTATAGGCAGCTTCGTCGCATTCGATGAAAGCGAACTTATTCGCCGTTACGGTAATCGAATGCGATTTGTCATTCTCACATGGTGGAATCTCTGGCGTTCTTACGTTGAGGGCTTTTTGCTAGCTGTCGATGCAAAAGTCATAATGGACGAGGCTAGAACTTTCGATGGTCTACCAGAGTAACGGTGGCAAATAGCGTTACGACGGCATTCCCGCCCGACCGTTGCGGCAAATACCCAATTCGTCCACTGCTTTGGAAAATGGGCATGATTGCGCGCATGACAGCATTCATTTTTGCCGGCCTTCTTGCGGGCTGCACTGCACATACCTCGTCGGATGCACCTTCTGCGCATGGCACGGGCTTGCGTGAATTTCCCGCGGCAGGATTTGGGGAGTCCTACCGGTTACCCGACAGCAAGCTGACCAAATACAATCGAATCTATCTCGACGAGTTGCGTATTGAATTCGACCGCGGCTGGATCAGCAGCCAGAATATGACGGATCCCTATCGCCTTACGGACAGAGACGTTCAGCTTATAAAGAACAATCTCGCAAACGAATTCCGAAATATTTTCACGGCGAAATTGACACAGTCAGGACGCTTTCAGATTGTCGATACACCTGACAAGACTGGACTTACGTTACGCCCTACGATTCTGAACCTCATCATCAATAACCCTGACAATCTGCAGCCCTATCAGAGCGTTACTCTCGCTGAAGTCAGTGCCAGCATGACAATATCTCTGGAAGTTCTGGACTCGGCAAGTGACGAAACCCTGCTTATGCTGACCGACAGGGGCAGGACGCGGGACTACATAAACTATAGTCAGCAGGAGTCGATCAAGAATCGGGCGGATATAAGCAAACTGCTGCTCGACTGGAGCAGTGCACTGGCCGTTATCCTTGAAACTCAATGATGGGCTGGCGACATCTCAACAACTGGTACAAACCCTTGGCAGTCAATTCGGGAAGCCTGCAAGAGCGTGTCGCAGATCAAGCAGCCTTGCGGCCCTTTTTACGCTTTGCGTTTCGGGTGATTTCGCGCCAGACCTTGTAAGATGTCATCGGAATTTCCGGCAGAAATGTTCCCATCGCATTGGAAACAGCGGCAGCAATCGCACCGCCAGCAACCACTATCGGACCTTCGCCAACCTCTTTGGCACCAAAAGGACCGTAAGGATCATTGGTCTCCACGAGAATGTATTCGACCTCCGGCATCTCGTAGGTGCGCGGCATTTTATATTCGAGCCGCGAGGGGTTGAGGTACTGACCCTCATCGGTTTCACACTCTTCGTAAAGCACCTGGCTCATCGCTGAGTAGACCTGGCCGTCAATCTGACCTTCGATGGCCAGCGGGTTTATCGCCCGTCCGCAATCGTGAGCAACCCAGACCTTAAGCACTTTGACCTCACCGGTTTCAGGATCGACTTTAACCTCGGCGACCTGCGCACCAAAAGACCATGCCGCTGTGCCGTAATCGACCGGAGTTGTATAAAAACCGCGGCCCATGACAAAGCGACCTTCTTTACTGTGCAGTGACCCGTAGGCTATTTTTGCGAAGGATACGCTCGTCGGCTTTTCGCCGCTTGTCGCCGCTGCTTTGGGATCGGAGGCCTTTGCAGAACGCGTTCCCGGAGCGACACCTTCATTGGCGGTCTGGCCGGCGTCCGGATCTGTGCCTCTTACGAAAATTCGGCCACCGGCGAATTCCAAATCCGCCTCGGGGACACCCAGCAAATCAGCTGCATTCCTGGCAAGCTGCGCGCGCGCATCCATAGCCGCATTCTTGACAGCATTGCCCGTCATGATCGTACCGCGCTGCGCGAAGGCACCTACGTCAACAGGCGTGCTGTCGGTATCGCCGGCAATCAGCCGAACGGCCGAGGGCTGTATACCCAGCACCTCGGCAGCGATCATTGCCATGGTGGTATGGGTACCCTGCCCCATATCCGGGATGCCGGTATAAACCGTGACGAGCCCGTCTTCGCCAACCTTGACCATCGCAGCAGAAGTATCGTGCTTGAACGCGCCACGGGCACCCGCGGCCATGGACCCCATACTCACACCGATGCCATGCCATTTGGGCAACTTGCCATACTTGTCATTCCAACCGGATGCCTCGCGTACTTTCTCCAGGCATTCTTTTAGGCCACAGCTGGCAAAATGCTCTCCTGTCATCCCATGATGACCCGCCTCAATTGCATTTTTCAGCAGCAGATCCATAGGATCCATGCCAAGTTCTGCAGCTATGCGCTGGAGCTGCTGCATAAGACCGGCATTCGTTCCGATCATCATGCCACCGTGCCCGAGGAAATTTGGCCGCTGATTTGTCAGCACGACACGCCGCCTGAAACGGATACCCTGAAGATCCATGATCCATGACATGCAGAGGCCGACCATCCAGCCGAAGTAGCCCAGCGCATGCCCCTGACCACCGCCATCGAGTGTTGCTTCGACATCAATTGCCCTGACCGTGCCATCCTTATCGACAGCAGTACGCAGTCGGTACTCGTTATCACCGAGGGTACGACAAACAAGGAATTCCTCGTCGCCGCTGGCGAACACTTTGACAGGACGCCGCGCCTTGCGTGACAGCAGGGCTGCGATATAGTGATGTGGACGCACTGAGCCACGGCCCGAAAATGCGCCGCCGGTGTGTAAATGCACGATACGCACCTGGTTAAGCGACAGCTTGAAGGCGCGTGCGAACGAATGCTGAAACAAATAGGCTGTTTGAGTTGGCGTCCAGATCTCGAGCTTGTCAGGCCGCGAGAAGTCAGCGACGCAAACATGGTATTCGGCAAATAAATTGTGTGTGGGACGTGTGACAAACTTGTCCTCAAAAACAAAGTCCGCTTCCGCAAAGGCCTTGTCGGTTTCGCCGTACTCATCGACGTTATCTGAAACGATGTTTCCCGGGATGCCCGGATCGACCTGCGGCGCACCCGGCTTGAGAGAGTCTTTGATTGTCGTTACCGACGGCAGCACTTCATATTCGATTTCTATTAGCTCGAGCGCACGCGCTGCAGTCGCTTCATCGATCGCCGCCACCGCAGCCAGTTCTTCGCCGATATAACGGGTAACGGTGCCGCAAATTACGGGTTCATTCTGAGTCGCGTAAATCCCTTTCGCATCGGCAGCGGTAATAACTGCCTTGACGCCCGGCAATGCTTCGGCCTTGCTGGTGTCTAAACGAACAATTCGGGCATGTTTGTGGCGACTGCGTAAAATTTTCCCATGCAGCATACCCGCTGGCCTTACATCATCCGTAAACAGCGCGCGGCCGCTTACCTTTACGGCCCCATCCAGCCGGGGCTGACGTGTTCCGATTGCAGCGGGATTAATATTCTTGTTCATGACGCATTACCCGCAAGGGCGCGTCGAATCCGCTCCCTCCGAATCAGGAAATCATTACGGATTGCTTCCTTAACCTTGATGTGACCGGTGCAGCGACAAAGCACGCCCGCAAGACCTTCATTGATCTGCTCTTCAGTCGGCTCCGGGTATTTGTTCAATAGAGCCTTGGCCGACATGATCACGCCGGGAGTGCAGAATCCGCACTGCACGGCACCAAACTCAACGAATGCCGCCTGTATCGCATCCAGTTCGCCATCGGCCTCGAGGCCCTCTATTGTCGTGATCGATTCACCATCCCATTCGAGGGCATGTGTCAGGCAAGAAAGGATGGATTCACCCTTGTCATTATTGATCGTGCAAACGCCGCATGAGCCCGTAGTGCAGCCTCGCTTGGTGCCCGTCAGTCCGATCTGGTTACGAATAACATCCAGAAGCGTGTCGGTATCATCGACAGCAAATTCGTGCCGGTCGCCATTTACGTCGATACTCATGATGTGCTTGGCCATAAAATGCCTCTTTAGCGCTGTTCGCGCAGGGCAACAAGCGCCCTTCTTACCAGTGTTTTGGCTATTTGCTTCTTGTAGGTCGCCCTGCCATACAGATTTGTCACCTCACCCATCTCGTCGCGGATAGCCGCAACGGCACCCGCTATGGCGCGGTCGCTCAGGCCCTGTTTCTCCAATAACCGACACGGTGCATCAAGTACGACGGGAGCGGTCGATATCGAACCGATAACGATGCTTACTTTTTTGGCATCTTGCCCGGTTCCGTCACATCGGGCAGCAACCGCACCGAGCGAGAAATCCATGCCACGACGCGGGGTGAACTTGATAAAAACGGTGCGGTCTGTGCACGGCGGAATAGTGACGTGAGTGAGAAGCTCTCCGGCGCGCAAATCCATGTGCTCGATGCCATCGGGCCTGTAAAAATCAGCAATGGGCACCTCACGTTGCCCTCCTGCACTCTGGATCGTCAAGACGGCATCGAGCGCAATCAGCGCCAGGGGAGTATCGGCATTATTTATTGCGTGGCACGTATGCGAACTGGGGATGACATGACATTGTTCGCAGTCGGTCTTGAAGCAACCTGCACGGCCTTTGCGCCATTCTTCCGAGTTATTCGTGTACCAGCAGCGGGTTTCAAGGCAAATATTGCCGCCCAGCGTGCCAATATTGCGAATGTGCACTGAGGCTACGGCATCGATGGCTGATTTAAGCGCCGGGTACCTGTCGCAAACCAGCGGATTATCCGCAAGGTCAATGAGACGGCAGGCTGCGCCTATGCGCAGGCTGCCGTCTGCCAGTGTCTCGACCTGCTGAAGTTCGGGCAAGGAACGGATGCTGACAAGATTTTCAGGCTGAAACAGCCGCAAGCGCATATTGAAAATAACATCAGTGCCGCCTGCAATAACCTGAACGCGGGCCAAACGATCGGCACCTTCAACAGACCCGGCATCCAGGTGCGCGAGCTTGTCGAGACACTCTGCCAGTGAATCCGGACGATGGTAAGTATGTTGGGGGAGCAGCATTCCGTAAGCGCCAAAGCAGGACAAGCCCTGTCAGACACTCTAATTGAAAAACGCTGTTATTTGAACGCGGCCGGCGGACGGCCCCGGTTCTTTAAACAATGCGTTTGACAGGCGGTTAGCCGGAACGTCCCGTGGCGGGGAAACGGTCGTTTTTACCGATCGATTATTGCGACGCCGTTCAAGGACGCACCTGCAGTAATGGATTACATTTGCGCCTAGATCACAGGTGTGTCCGCAACAATAAAAGTCTCGATTCGAGCTAGGTGCGGACACACCTTTTTTTAGAGCGTGGGCCGCACCTGGCGAGGATCCTCGTGCTTGCCACCAAACGCGCTGGCGACCCCGGAAATTCGGGTCACGACGTAAATCATTACCAGGATACCCAGCACCCAGGCAACCGCCAGCCAGCGCTGATAACCCATCGTGTTATAAACGCCGCCCGCGCCAATAGGCTGCGGGGTCTGGGGAACGGGCGGCAGTCCATAGCGACGCGCGATGGTTGCTATGCCCGACAGGTTAAGAACGGGGATGCCCTGCTTGAGGTAATGGCCTGTGACGGACTCCACGGAGAATGCCCGGGGCACCGCCGAAGTGATTACGCCAGGCTCAAAATACTGGTCAACGGCCGGCGGACCCGTACTTGCCGTGCCGCCGCCGATATTTATATACGCAGCGATGGGCTTGCCGTCTGCATACTGGGTGTACAGACCAATGCGTTTTGCCACCGCTTCTTCAAGCGTTGCGGGGAGCAAAAATCTGAGATCCGCACGTTTTATTGCCTTGCGAATAATATCCTTGCCGCGGTCGGACACGCCTATACCGCGATCTTCAGCGCCGCCAAGCGAAGCAGCAACTTCCGTAGTTTTGATGACGCCCGCAGCACGTAACTCTCGCGCCATGTCTATCCAGGTCAGACCGGGAAGATTTGCGCCCCATTGCGACGCAGACCCGGATGCAATAACGATGGGCTGGACACCCAGACGCTCCATTGCGACATAGGCAGCCAGATTAAGCATAGGGAAAGAACCGGAAACAGCCACGGCTACTGCGTCCCCAGGCTTGACGCCCGCCTCCTGCATCATTTTGAGTATCGCTGCCGCCCAGTTGGGGTTGATCGTCGTCTGTTTGGCAGGCAAGTGTCCCGCGAGCGAAGTCACAGGACTCGATGACACGCCAATCATTCCGGAATCGACAGGATCGACATCGGCATCGATGCGGCGCACACGTTCACGCACCGCCCGCAAAGTCGTCATGCCCTCCTCTGTCTGGCGAGCAGCTGACACCATCAGACCGTAATCACTGATGGTTTCCTGCTGCAGCATCGTTTCCACCATCAACATACCGCCCAGCGAGATCATCGCCAGCACCACAAGCGCCCCGGTGGGGATCTGGCTCGGCCGCCAGTAAACTCGTGTATAGGCCATTAATCTGCCCCTCGCGTAAACAATTCCTTGACCAGGTCGCCAAGCGCAACCTCGCTGGTTCCGTAATCCATCATGAGGTCCGGGACGATTGCGATTAGTGTGAGCCGCACCATGACAGAGGTTATGAGCAGGGCTGACAATGTTGGCAGGACGCCCTGCCGATTGAACCAGAGTGCAATCAGCCCTGGAATGATGTAACCGATAACGCCCAGCTCGACAAATACCGGGTCAAAGACTTGCTGATTCAATCCGTCAAATTCTGTATCACCAACCACTGCTGCAGCGCCGTCCGGCAAGATGTCGAAGCTAACGCCACCGCCGATGAGCAGCTCGAGCAGGGCACCAAGCAAGTATGCGGTGAGAATCGTAATGCCCGTCATCCGCCGCCCGTATAGCACCATGAACGATGACGCGACACGGATGATCGCGAAAGTCGCCAGAGCAACGAGAATAGTAAGCACGAAGTTAACGGGTTGCATGAGCTTGAGCGCCATGTAACCCGGAACCACCAGACCACCGGCTGCTATACCGAAGGCCTCGGTGACGAGCATGGTAAGAACCAGGCCGACGCCAATTGCCAATGCAAGGATATTAAGTGTAATCATAGATTTTCTGTTCGGACTGCCCGGTTACCAAAATAGCGCGCGACGCTGCCGCCGCCACCTTTAATGTTTGCCATGCCCACGATAAGGGCCCGTTTACCGCTCACTTCCAGTATTGTTTCGATAACTTCACTGGGTGTCGCGCCTTCCTCTACCGTGAGACGTTCTGGCGGGATGCCGCGACGACTCGCTT
>Ga0316195_10000635_pt1 | contig 14484 bp, 8 predicted proteins | sample Phised1_MG_FD_204937 | JGI IMG/M metagenome (GOLD analysis project Ga0316195, IMG submission 204937) | Coastal sediment microbial communities from Maine, United States - Phippsburg sediment 1 | ecosystem: Environmental > Aquatic > Marine > Coastal > Sediment | place: USA: Maine | collected... | reverse complement strand
CCCTCTGGCCAATCTGGACCGCCTGCTGGAAGAAGAAAAACTCGATGTGGTTCTGGCCAACCGCAATAGTCCCAACCAAGGTATTCTCTCCGGTTCCAGCGAAAGCATCCAAATCGCCGAAGAAGCCTGCAAAACGCGCAAATACCGCACCGTGCGTCTGCCGGTATCGGCCGCCTTTCACAGCCGTCTGGTTGAAAGTGCGCGCGAGCCTTTTGCCGCCGCGCTGCAATCCGTTCCCTTTCATCCCGGTAAAATCGCGGTTTACAGCAATACCACAGGAGCCCCTTATCCGACCGCCCCGGATGACATCCGCGCCCTGCTCGGCGATCATCTTAGCAACCCGGTAAACTTTATCGGTGAAATCGAAAACCTGTACGCCGATGACTATCGTATTTTTGTCGAAGTAGGACCCAAAACCGTTCTTACCGGTCTGGTACGCGCCATCCTCAAAGGCCGTGAGTTTCATGCCCTGGCCATGGACGCCAGCAACGGCCGAAAGTTCGGTATCGAGGATCTCGCACACTTGCTCTGCCAAATGGCGGCACTGGGCTGCCAGGTCAACTGGGCCGAATGGGAATCCCAGGAGGACCCGCCGCCGCCGTTAAAAATGCGTATACCCGTAACCGGTGCCAATTATCGCCCGCCCCAACCGGAATCTGCAACAAACCGTTCAACCGACATATCAACAGCATCCGATACCGACACGGTCCAGCGCCGTCCCTCCATGGATCTACCGGCCCTTTCCGGTGCATCTCCCATCCCCTTCGTATCTTCAACCGGTGACGGGGACATGAAGGCCTTAAACCAAACAGCCACGGATTCCTCCGACGGGCCCAATCCGACATCGGCGCGTCATTCCGGGAGCAATCAAAACCATCCTGTTTCTCAGGCACTTCAGGTAGTGCAGCAGGGCCTGCAATCCCTTCAAGCCCTGCAGGCCCAAACCGTAGAAGCCCACCAGAAATTTCTCGACACACAAAAGCAAGCCAGCCGGACGCTGCAGGAAATGATGGAAAGCGCCCGTCTATTTGCCGAGGCCGCTTTGAGCAGCAGTATCATACCCTCGGCCCAAACCTTGCCCACAATGCCGACTGTCACGACCGACAGCGTGAACGCCGTCAGTCCTGCCCGACCAAACAACAACATTCCGATCCCGTCCGTGTCGGTCCGCGATGACCGGCCGGCATCGCCCGATTCAGTGGCCATTCAACCCGTCGCCGCGACCAGCATTGCCGAGGGACACGACCATGATCGGGTGTCGCGGATCTTGCTGGATGTGGTCAGTGAATTGACCGGTTATCCTGTGGATATGCTGGCGATGAACATGCAAATCGAGTCCGATCTCGGCATTGATTCCATCAAACGGGTAGAAATTTTATCTAAAATTGAAGAAACACTGCCAACGCTGCCGCCCGTAACACCGGAGATTATCGCTGAATTCCAAACCCTGGGCCAGGTGGCGTCTTATTTGGCCGGCCCATCGCCAGGGCCAAGGTCGGCCGCCATTGAAAGCACCCCCCCCATCCCTGCCCGTGATTCTGCCGTCACAGCGTCGACAACGAACGTCACAATGGCGTTGCTGGGTGTGGTCAGTGAATTGACCGGCTATCCTGTGGACATGCTTTCCCTCGACATGGATGTGGAAGCGGACCTGGGGATCGATTCCATCAAACGCGTGGAAATCCTTTCGGCCCTTGAAGATTGCGTGACCGATTTTCCTGCGATTGCACCCGATGAAATGGCCGAACTCAAAACGCTGGGTCAGATTGCCGCTCGACTGAAAGCACCCGCCGACACGCCAGGGTCTGTTACAGAAACCCATTCCGAGCGACAAGACCGACCAAACAGCGGCAATCCCCCGGAAACTGTCCGTGAAGCCGTGATGGCCGTGGTCAGTGAACTGACAGGCTATCCTGTGAATATGCTTTCCCTCGACATGGATGTGGAAGCAGACCTGGGGATCGATTCCATCAAACGCGTGGAAATCTTATCGGCCATGGAAGATCGACTACCGGTCTTTCCGACGATTGCACCTGATGAAATGGCCGAGTTGAAAACCCTTGGTCAAATCGCGACGAAACTGGCGGGAGACATCCCGTCTTTAGGCCATGAAACTCCGGTAATTGTCGAACAACCCGCCGGTAAGCCGCCGGTCATTCCATCTGGTGCCAAAGCCGAAGCCCGCACGGCGCATCTCGTCCGCCGGTGTCTAGTGACCGTCGACACACCACGCCCATCGGCACCAGCGCTTGTCGTTCCCAACCATCGGAAGATTTTCATTACGACAGACAAGGCCGGCTTATCCCATGCGCTCGCCGATCAGCTATCCGCCCGGGGACTACATACCGTCCAAATTTCCATCGATATTCTGAAGCATCGCGAACAATTGCCGGATGCCGCGGGTCTGATCCTGCTTTGCGACACGGGATATACGAGCGAGGACGCGCCTGACCATCTGAAGCAATTTCTTGCCAACGCATTTGATTTGATCCGTCATCTGGGGCCTTCCCTCCAGACAAGCGCCACGGAAAGCGGCGCGGTGCTGGCCACGATCAGCCGCATGGATGGCACCTTCGGTGTTGACGGGCTGAAGGGGCAGCACCCCTACCAAGGGGGAATCGCTGGTTTTGCCAAAACAGCATCCATCGAATGGCCGGGCGTGACCTGCCGCGCCCTGGATATCGATGCCAACTGGCAGGATAATCCTGCCATCGCCAGAGAAATCATCGCGGAACTTTTTCAACCACCCTCGCCATCGCCTGTGGAAGTGGGTTGGCGGCAGCATCAGCGCGTGACATTAAACTTGAAATCGTCTCCCATCGATGATCAACCCCATCAGCCGCTGGACCTCGAAGGCGGTGATGTGGTGGTCATTTCCGGCGGGGCTCGGGGTGTCACTGCCGCAACAGCGGAAGCCCTGGCCCGCCAGCGGGCACTGACACTGATTCTTCTGGGGCGATCGCCGCTGCCGTTTCAAGAACCGGAATGGCTGAACGGTTTAGAAAACGAGGCCGACCTGAAGAAGGCCATCATCGCCCGCGAATTCTCATCGAAGCAACCGACGCCCCAGGCCGTTCAGGAGGCTTATAACCGGTACCTGAGTAACCGCGAGATTCATCGAAGTCTGTCCAATATTGCGGCGGCGGGTGCCGAGGCCCGTTATTTTTCTCTGGATGTCCGGGATCCCGACAAAGTCCGGGCCGTATTAAATGACGTCCGGCTGGTCCATGGCCCGGTCAAAGCCCTCATCCATGGCGCCGGCGTCCTGCGTGACCGGCGGATCACAGATAAATCAGCCAAAGAATTTCAGCAGGTTTTCAGCACCAAAGTAGAGGGGCTGGAAAACCTGCTGGCGGCCACGCACGCGGACCCCCTGCGCTATATCGTCCTATTCTCTTCGGTCGCCGCTCGATTTGGCAATATCGGCCAGGTCGATTACGCTGTCGCCAATGAAGTTTTGAACAAGGTTGCCGTCGTTGAAGCGGAACGACGCACTAACTGTGTGGTTCGTTCCATCAACTGGGGACCATGGGACGGCGGCATGGTTAACGCTTCCCTCGGGAAGGCATTCAGGGATAAGGGCATCGCCCTGATTTCACTGGAGCAAGGTGCCGAAGCCTTTGTATCAGAAATGACGGTGCGGGAGACAAATGCGGTGGAAGTCGTCATCGGATCGGAAATGCCGTCCGCCAATCCACCCGTGTCCCAAACCGCGGCCTCACCTCATCCCGAGTTGCCCTCAGAAAAAACCGGCCGCGGGCTTAGCACCGCCTACATCAGTGAATTGAACCTTGAGCGCTACCCAATTCTCGACCATCATCGCCTGGATGGCAAACCGGTGGTCCCGCTTGCCCTGATGGCGGAATGGTTCGGGCATGGCGCCCTGCACAACAATCCCGGGCTCCAGCTGGCCGGCCTGGACGATATGCGCCTACTGAAAGGCATTGTGCTGGGAGATCGACAGCGCCCCATCCGGATATTGGCGGCTCCAGCCAAATCGAATGGCGACGGCATCAAAGTCAATCTTGAACTCCGAGACGGCATAACGGATGGCGCCGAAGTGATCCATTCCAAAGCGACGGCCATTTTGACCGACCGCCTGCCATCCCCGCCACCCTATGAAATCCCGACGGATTTGCTGAATGCCGCTTATGATCGCGATGTTTCCCAGATCTATTCTGACATCCTTTTCCACGGACAGGCCCTTCAGGGAATTCACCGTGTCCGGGCCTGCATCACCAGCGGTATGCTGGCCGACCTTGGCACCGCGCCGACCCCTGGCGCATGGATTCAAAAGCCACCTCGCAATCGTTGGATTGCCGATCCACTGGTAATGGACGGCGCCTTTCAAATGGCGAGCCTCTGGTGCTACGAAGAAACCGGGCGCGTATCGCTGCCCAGCTTCAGTGCATCCTATCGACAATACTGTCGCCGTTTTCCTTCCCAGCCAATTCAAGCGGTTCTGGCGGTAAAGGACGTTTCCCGCTATAAGCTCGTTGGCGATTTCACTTTCCTTGACCAGGACGGCACGGTGTTGGCCATTATCACGGGATTTGAAGCCGTCATGGAAGACCGCCTGATGCGTGCCTTCAAGCCGGAACGCTATGCCGCCGCCCGCGGATAGCGATCCTGCGTTGCCAGGAATATTTATTCGGATATCTTGCCATCCCCATCAGACCTCGCATCCTTCCGAGCGAGAATCTGCCGCCTGTTGACGGGCGAAAAAATAGGGTTGACATCACCGCCATTCTGTTAATGAATATCGCATGATGAAACTATGGATAACATGGGGCCTCGTCTTGATGACAAGCCTGCTCCCGGCAGGCCTTATGGCCAGCAACGAAGCACCGACCGCCGACCAAGAAACCCGTACCCAGCCGATCGATCAGTTGCAGCTTTCGGAAGCCGTCATTTGTGAAACCTTAGAGGCCTTCAAACCCCTCAATTCAAGTGTCGTTTTCTCCGTCACGATGGGCAGTGTCATGTGCTTTACCGCTTTCAATCACATACCGGAGCAAACCAGTATCTTTCATGACTGGATCCGGCGGGACAAACTGGTATTTCGCAAAAAACTGCTCCTTAAAACACCGCGTTGGGCTTCCGTGAGCAGCATTCAATTACGAGAGGCGGATATAGGGGCCTGGCGGGTGGAAGTTCGCGATGCCGATGGCAACTTGCTTCGTACGCTGCGCTTCAGTATAACGGATTGACGTCATGCCCCTCTTTATAGAAAAGCTTCTGGCAGTCATAAGATGGCAGGATGTCCTGGACATTCTGCTCAACAGTTACATCCTGTTTCGCCTTTATATCATTCTGCGCGGTACCCGCCTATTCATCATTGTGGTGATTATTTTTCTGCTGCTGATCATTCAGCAAATCATTGCCACATCGAGCATGATTTTAACCCACGCCGTTCTCCAGGGCATTGCCGCCCTTACCGCCATCGGCGTCCTGATTGTCTTCCGCTACGAAATTCGAGGCATATTCCAAACCAAAAACTTGAAGGACCTCCTGTGGCATGTATCCACGAAACCGGTCATCACACCCGTCGAAATTATCGCGGGGAGTGTGTATCACCTGGCGCGCAAAAAAATCGGCGCCCTCATCGTGCTGCCCGGGCGCCAACCTGTAGATGCGGCCCTTCAGAATAGTGTTTCCTGGAACGGCCAGGTGTCTCGCGAAATGATCGAAAGCATCTTCTGGCCGGGAAATCCCGTCCACGATGGTGCGGCGGTGATTCAGGGGGACCAGATCAACCGTGTGGCGGCGATTCTTCCGCTCACCGAACGCACCAACCTTCCCATGCGGTTCGGCACGCGCCACCGGGCCGCCATCGGCTTGACGGAACGATCGGATGCACTGGTTCTGATTGTTTCCGAGGAGCGGGGAGAAGTCACAATAGCCCATATGGGCCATATCGAAACGGTAAAAAATGCATCTTCACTTGAAACACGACTTCGCCAACACACCGGCATGTTCGGTGCTTCTCCCCAGCGAACCTCCAACGAGAGGCGCTCGGCGGCTTTTGCGTTCTTATTGTCACTGATAGTTGTCAGCAGTGTCTGGTACAGCTACTCGTTGGGTTTTGTTCGCGGCCTGACCACCGTCGAAGTGCCCATCGAGTATGTCAAACGCGATTCGCAAATGGAAATCATCGAAAGCTCCAGCACCTCGGTCCGCATCCAGCTAAGCGGATCCTTGCAGCTGATCAGCCGTCTCGATCCAAACCAGATCAAGGTGCGTTTTGACCTAAGTAAAGCCGTTGCCGGACGAAACAGCATAACGATCACGGAAGACAATATTATCCTGCCTCCCGGCGCTTCGCTTAAAAAAGTAGAACCAAGCAGCATCAATATCATGGTGGATACCCTGGGGCAGAAACGCCTACCGGTTCAAGTGGACTGGACCGGAGTCCTGCCGCCGGGCATACTGGTTCAAGATATTCAACTAGACCCTGCCGCCGTGGAGGTTATCGGCGGCCAGCTTCTGCTTACTGAAATGGATACGATTTATACCGCAAAGGTGCCGGTTGACGGTTTGAAACAATCCGGAAATCTGCGCGCCGCGCTGGCGTTAGTGCCGGCATCGCTGCGATTGGCCCCGGGCCAGGAAACCAGCATCCGTATCAACTTTAAAGTGCGTCCGCGTCAACTCGTCGTTTCGCCTTAACCGCCCCCCCTCTTCTCAAACGAATGATGCGGCGGCGTCTCTCAGCGGGTTTAATAGCTCCACGTCTCGAATTAGCGCATAAAAAGAATCCTCTTCAGTCATCATCCCCGACCCGATGAATCTTAATCATATTGGTGGAGCCTTCTTTCAACCCCAAACCGATGACGATGACAATCAAATCCCCCTTCTGGACATGATTTTTATCCAATAGAAGGCGTTCACTGCTTTCCACCAGGCGTTTGGCATCATCTATTTTCGGAATATACATTGGGGTAATGCCCCACAACAACCCGAGACGATTGTATATTTCCTTTCTTGATGTAAACGCAAATACTGGTGCAGACGGGCGCTGCTTGGATATCTGTTTCGATGTTTTCCCGGAAACCGAAAATGCCACAATGCATCGCGCCTTGATTTCGTGGAGGATATTGACCGCCGACTGGGCCACCGCGTGGGTGACAAGATCAGACGAATCCGGTTCATGCTGAATGTTGTACTTCATGAACGGGGAATTTTCAGCCTCATCGGCAATTTTGGCCATCATCCGCAGGGCTTTGACCGGATAACGGCCGGAGGCGGTTTCCCCCGAAAGCATGACCGCATCCGTGCCGTCAAATATGGCGTTTGCGACATCCGATGCTTCGGCCCGCGTGGGAATGGGATTGGTGCTCATGGTTTCAAGCATCTGAGTGGCCGTGATGACCGGTTTGTTTTGCTCGGCTGAGATATAAATAATCTGTTTTTGAATGGTGGGTATCTGTTCGGGCTGCAATTCCACCCCGAGATCACCGCGCGCCACCATGATACCGTCCGCCTCTTCCAGAATGGAGGATAGGTTTTCGACGGCCTCCGGTTTCTCGATCTTGGCGATCACCGGAATAGAGACGCCTTTGTTCTTCATAATCGCTTTGATTTGTTTCAAGTCGTCGGCCGTCCGCACAAAAGACAACGCAAAGAAATCGACCCCGTTCTGGATACCGAAATTGACATCGCGTTTGTCTTTTTCGGTGAGGGAGGGTGCGGAAACGCGCACCCCGGGCAGGTTGATGCCTTTGTTTTCTTTTAGATGCCCTCCGTTGACCACACGACATTTGACCGTGTCGCCGCGAACAGAAACCACTTGGACTCTGATCAAACCATCGTCCAGTAAAATCATGTCGTTCTCTTTTACATCCTGCGGAAGATTTTGATAGGTTGTAGAAACGATTTCCGCCGTTCCCAAAATCGGACGTGACGTAATCGAGAAGGTGGCATTGCGCTTCAAGCGCACCGGCTGGCCATTCTCCAGTTTGCCAACACGAATCTTAGGACCTTGCAGATCCAGCAATATCCCGACAGGACGGTTCATCATGCGCGCAATCGACCGAATCGTTCGAATAACTTCACCGTGTGTTTCATAGTTGCCGTGCGAAAAATTCAGGCGCGCCACATTCATCCCCGCTTCGACCAGTTTCTCAAGCATGGGTCGATTGTTCGATGCCGGCCCGATGGTGGCGATAATTTTTGTCTTACGAGACATCCGCCGTCCTTTCAGATAATCGTTTGAGTTGGGTTATCATAGCACTTCATCTTTTTTGACGAACAAACCAAGACGCTCTGAAATGCCGATTGACGGCACTATTTAGATAAAACAACCCCTAATTACGCCAATTGACTTTGCGCCTTACGATAAGGGCGAATGACTGCACCCCAAAACGTCTTTGAGTCTTGACTATGTCAACCATAACCATCAAGTTAACGGGAATCAATCATCTTCCCGTGACCATTTCAATGGGCTCTGGAGAAAGGCTCAGGCCCTCCAGTAAACGCAAAGATCGACAAAACCAATATTGGACCCTTCAGCGATCAGAGGATCACTGACCGACAAAACACGGAGGACAACCTCTATATGGTATTCGATGCCCGGCGCGCCATGCTCAAGGATCCGGATCTATTTTCACGATTCGTTGTCCCGGAAAAAGCCGTCAAACTTGCGGAAATTCCTATTCCTGGCGACGAGCAGCTCATTGTCTTCGAAAGATCAGGAGAAAAACGCGCCCTGCTCGTCTGCCAAATGGCTTATCATCACGTGGCTTAGGGTGAGCTGGCCGCCGAACCATACCTGATAGCATTCTGAGTGGTTTGCAACAGTGGCGTCGGTCTGACACCTTATATCGATGGGCGTTTATACCATTTCAGCACCGGTGGCCTCTATAATGGTCTGGTATTGCTTATCGACGACGAAACCAGGACTTACTGGGACCATATCACGGGCCAAGCGTTGCATGGCCCCATAGAAAAATCCCGTATGACGGTGTGGGGGAGCATCTGACCACCGCCAGCCATGCCCTTTTCACCGATCCCAATCTTCTTTTGCTGCGTTCGCGCCAGAAACCGCTGGCTCGCATCTTGAGCTGGTTGATGAGCCGACCGTTCGCCCGGAAGACAATACCACCCGGTTTCCGCAAAACCATGGGCCGCGAAACCACCGTCTGCCGGAAATGGAAATCGGTTTAGGAATCATCTCTGATGATAATCAACGCTTCTATCCCAAACTGGATATCGAAAAAGGAATCGAAGATCGCTGGCTTAGGCACCCACGGCACATCCGGATGAATGCATGCGACGACATACCCTATGCCGCGTTTTCGGATGGCCGCCGTCCTATGCAAATCTTTACGCGCGGGTATGGATTTTCTTATACCTTCCCGGCATGCGAAATATACGGTCACGACATCACGCCTTGGATCTCAGAAGCCATCGAACGCCCGCCTCGCTATCGATAAACGATTCACGTGCGGTCCGTCTCAACACGACAAGGGGTCCCCTTGACTTTGGAGCCATTTTCAGTCTAACAAAAGTATATCAAGTACCGGTTTCTGGCTGCGGGCCGGTTGCGATGACAAGCGGCATTGTCTCCATCAGCGATCCTGTGATGTTTGCCACCGCAACCTGTTTTACACAGGGAGATTGTGACCATGCCAAATGGTATTGTGAAGTGGTTCAGTGACAAAAAAGGCTATGGATTCATCGATCAGGGAGAAGCGGGCAACGTTTTTGTCCACTTCTCGGCGATTCAGATGGAAGGATTCAAAACGCTGGCCGAAGGAGACCACGTGGTGTTCGAGATTGAACTCGGCCCACGGGGCCCTGCCGCAAAAAATGTTGTCAAGGTTGAATCGACTGAACAGAAAGCTTTAGAAGAAGTATCCGATCCTGTTTAGCAGGCTGTTGAAAAACTATTGCGCTTGGCAATACGGCGTTACAATCCTCCTCAAAATGCTCATTTATTGCACATAAACTGCGCTTCTTCGTCGGATTTTGCTGTGTCTTGCCTGCGCTCATGACGTTTTTCAAAAGCCTGACAAAACAACCCGCAGAGGATTTAAATCAACCCTGCCTTTTTCTTTATCCGGATCAATCCCGGGCTGTTATGCAGGTACATCAAGGAAGAATGCACGCCCGCAGCCATAAACCGCGACTCGATCTCATCAAACAGCACGGCACGATCCGGCCAGCGAAACGACAATTCCCACTTTTTCATTCCATCCCAGATGGCTGACGCACGGGGGACGGCGGCGAAGACTTCCTGCTGGGCCCTATCGCAGATAAACATTTCACAAACGATGGGTTTTATGCGCCACCGGCAGCCCTGCGGCCCGAGATAGATGCATTTCATATCATTGCGAGGGGCTCGCAGACAGGATGTGAGCGCATCCATATCCGAGGGATCACTCACAACCGCATTGATGACAAGATCGGCAAAAAAAGTAATAATGCCATCTTTGTTGCAGCAGGCACTGCGTCGGTCTTGAAAGCAGGCCGCGTTGCAGCAGGATTGGAAGTAATGCGACTGGAACTGTGCCACTTCCTCACGGAAGTGAAGATAATCACGGCATAGCGCCCTGATCAGGGATTTCTCACCGTCACCGTTATGCGTAAAATAATCCTGAACGATTTCCTGATTCAGCAATTGCTCATCACGGTATTCCATCACGCACAGCGCCTTAAACACGGATGGAGGCCGGGGGCCAGGGATAGACGGCCTACCGTTGCCTCCATTTCTATTTCAGATCGGGTTGTCAATTCGCGCCCCTGCCCCTTGGAGACAATAAGCCCGTCAGTGCGCTTGAGGCCGAATCAGTTCCCCCGATCGATGGTAATGCTTAGGCCACAAAAGGATCCGGAATTCTCACAATCGCCCTCTCCCTTCGGAGCGCCACAACAGGCCTCGCCGCCACCTTTTTCTTTACGGTTACGCCCATGCCCGGTAGGGATGCCGGCCTTGACAACCTGATCACCGCCATCATTACCGTCACGATATGTCTGAATCGCTCCCAGAAGGGCCTTCACCGACAGTTGTATGCAATGGTGCTTCTTTACCGGGATTTCTTCCAGCAAATTGAACACGTCGCCGTCGTTGAGAGCTAAGGCTTCGTCAACAGTCCGACCCCGCACCAGATCGCCGGCGGCCATGGCCGCTGAGATCGATCCCGGGCAACCCATAATCTGGTATTTGACGTCCGCGATCCGGTGTTTTTCAATCTTCAAATATACCTTGATGGTATCACCGCACGTGCCGGTCATTTCTGAAACCTGATCGGCGTTTTCTATAATTCCCAGATGGGGTGTCTCCAGGTAATAGTCCACCGCCTTCTCGGAATATCCGGCATTGCGCAACATGGAACGCATCATTGTGCTATCGCGGACCTGACCCGCCTGCTCTTTCGACATAACATTCTCCGCCCAATAGAAAGTAGATTTAGACGATCCAGCACACGGCCGATTCGCTCTCCGACCCTGTGCGTTTCACTCCATCCGTGTCAATGCACCGGAGTTTTTACGAAATATTTTAAATAAAAAAACCCTACCGCGTTGTCAAGGAATCCTTTCCCTCCATGAATCCCGGTCGTGGATACACCAGGGTGATCTTGCAAGGCCGCGTGCTCCGAACCAATTCCATATTGCACTGGCGGGGCAAAGATAGTAAATAAAATAGTTTTTGATATAATCCCTAATCCGGCCCACCGGTCGTCTTGATTCGCGTCGACCGTCATCCGGTCTCATAAATATGGACAACGATCGACACCCCACCATCGCCATTGTCGCCGCCGCCGGCATCTTACCCGGAGCAGGGGATCTCACCCGGTTCTGGCACAATATTGTTGCCCGCCAAAGCGCCATTCACCCGGTGCCGCCCGATCGCTGGCCGGTGGCCCCGGAAGATATCTATTCCGCCACATCGCAACCGGATAAAGCCCGATCGCTGAACGCCGGTTTGATCCGGGGATTTTCCTTCAACCCCGAAGGCTACGCCCTTCCCGCGGAGGCTACGATCCATCTGGATCCCATGCATCATCTGGTGTTGGAAACAGGACGCTCGGCCTGGCAAGACAGCCGGAGTGACGCGGTCGATCCGGACCGGGTCGATGTCATCTTGGCCGCCATCGCCCTTCCCACCGAAGCAGCCTCTCGCCTGACACGCAACGTGCTGGTACAGGCGGTTGAAGAAAAATTATTCGGAAAGAAAACGAAAAGGCGTCCTGTCGAACTGTCCGCCCACGAAGCCATGGCCGGTTGCGTCACCTCCTTTCCGGCCGCCCTCCTGGGCGCCGCCCTGGATCTCGGTGGTGGGACCCTGACCCTCGACGCCGCCTGCGCCTCCTCCCTTTTTGCCGTCAAACTCGCCTGCGATGCGTTGCAGGCGGGTCGCGCGGATGCCGTTCTGGCGGGTGGGGTCGCGCGTCCCGACACCCTCTACACCCAAATTGGATTTACCCAACTGCAGGCCCTGTCGCTTTCTGGCCACTGCGCCCCCTTTGACCGTTCCGCGGACGGCCTCGTGGTGGGGGAAGGATGTGGCATGTTGGTGTTAAAACGCCTGGAAGATGCTCTGACGCATGGTGATCACATCTATGCTGTAATTCGCGGCACAGGCCTTTCAAACGACATGCGTGGCAATCTGCTGGCTCCGGATTCGGAAGGCCAGCTGCGCGCCATGCAAATGGCTTACGCGGCGGCGGGGTGGAGCCCATCACATGTGGACCTTATTGAATGTCACGGCGCCGCAACGCCGGTCGGCGATGCTACGGAGCTGCGCAGCCTGAAAGCCCTTTGGGACCAGTCCGATTGGCGTCCCGGGCAATGCGCCATCGGGTCCATTAAATCCATGATCGGTCATCTCCTTACCGCCGCCGGGGCCGCCGGATTGATCAAGGTGCTGCTCGGACTCCGCCACCAGACGCTGCCGCCCTCCCTGAATTTTGAGGAGGCCGCCCCGGACAGCCCGTTGCACGAAAGCCCTTTCCATGTCCAGACGCAAGCCGCGCCCTGGCATCGCCGCGACGCAGACACGCCGCGCCGCGCTGCTGTCAGCGCCTTTGGTTTCGGCGGCATCAATGCCCATGTGCTGTTGGAAGAATGGCCACCCCCATCTGAACAAACTCCCTCCCCGGTAGCCATTAGCCGAGATGCTGGCAGCCGTAAATCCGCCCCGACCGCTGCACCCATCGCCGTAGTGGGCATGGAGGCGCTGTTCGGACCAGCACGTGGTTTGAAGGCTTTTCAGGAAGCCATTTTCAAAGGCCTTCCGTTATTTCAGCCGCCATCCGACCAGCGCTGGAAAAACTGTGGCCATCACGTCCAACGCTATCTTCAAAGCGCCACCCCCCTGCACGGGGCCTTTCTGGATGATTTCCAGATCGACCTGGCGGATTTCCGCATACCTCCCAAAGAGATACCGGACATTTTACCCCAGCACCTTCTGATGTTGAAAGTGGCTCTGGCCGCCATGGGCGATGCCGATCTGGCGGCAAACACGGAGCGGCCCCGCATGGGATGTGTCATCGGCATGGAGTTCGATCTGGAAGATACGAATTTTCATCTCCGCTGGGATACCCGCCAAGTGGCACAGCAGTGGAACATGCGTTATGCCCTCGGGCTCACTCCGGACCAGATCAATATCTGGTCCAAAGAACTGGCGGATGCCTATGCCCCCCCGCTGACCCACACCCGCACGCTGGGGTCGCTGGGCGGCCTGATCGCCAGCCGGATTGCGCGCGAATTGCGGTTCGGCGGCCCCAGTTTCATCGTTTCCGATGACGCCGCCTCCGGTTTGAAAGCGCTGTCCGCTGCGGTTGGCATGCTGCAACGGCAGGAGGTCGACAGCATGCTGGTGGGCGCCGTTGACTTGCCCGGTGATCTGAGGCGGATCATCAGGACCGATCGTCTTCGTCCCTATACCCGCAATGCGTTCCCCCACAGCCTTGATCAGCGGGCCGACGGTTCCCTGCCCGGGGACGGCGCCGCCGCGCTGGTCATTAAACGACTGAAAGACGCCCGCAACGACGGCGACCGCATCTACGCTATCATTCGCGGTCTCGGCACGGCACGCCGGGGCCACCCGTTTGGAAGCGAGGGAATGGCAGAAGCTGTCAGCCGCGCGCTGACCGCCAGCCTGGACGAGGCCCAAATTCCGCCGGAAACCATCGGCTATATCGAAGCCCATGGTTCCGGCCACCACGAGGAAGATCAAGCGGAGTATCGCGCCTTAAAAACCGTCTTTGCATCGCAAGCCGCCCCCCTCGCCCTCGGCGCAATGAAAGCCTGTCTGGGCCATGCCGGCGCCGCGGCCGGGCTGGCAAGCCTAGTTAAAACGGCCCTATGTCTCTATCAGCAGATACTGCCTGCCATGCCGCACTATCAAGCCTCTCCTGAAACCGTCGTGCTTCCCGATCATATCCATATGCCGACCCGCCCGGTTTTCTGGCCGACGAACCGCACGGCCGGACCACGACGGGCCTGTCTCAACGCCCTTACAGGCGAAGGCAATGCCAT
>Ga0316195_10000634_pt1 | contig 14490 bp, 17 predicted proteins | sample Phised1_MG_FD_204937 | JGI IMG/M metagenome (GOLD analysis project Ga0316195, IMG submission 204937) | Coastal sediment microbial communities from Maine, United States - Phippsburg sediment 1 | ecosystem: Environmental > Aquatic > Marine > Coastal > Sediment | place: USA: Maine | collected... | reverse complement strand
CGGCCGGAAAACCCATGTCGTCCAGACGGTAGTACTCCACCTTCATGGTCAGTGCGCTGCCGAAGATGATGCTCACCAGCGCCATCAGCGAGCCAAGAGCGAGCGTCGACATGCCGGTGATGCCCTGGCCCACCGTGCAGCCCAGCGCCAGCACGCCACCGAAGCCCATCAGCATTCCGCCGAAGATGTGGCGCAGCAGGTCATCTCGCCCCACGAAATACTCGACTCGGAACTTCCCCGTCAGGATGACATAGAGGAAGGAACCCAGGATCACGCCGAAGACGGCAGATATGCCGAAGTTTATCGTGGACCCCGTATAGGTCATCAGGTATTGCAGGCTGTCCGCGGTAGGAGCGATGAAGGTGTAAGACTCCAGGCGCACCGGTTCGAAGTCGTCGAACCCGACCACACCGGTAACGTACCAGCCGGCGGGAATAATCAGGCCAATCACGATGCCGGCCAAAAGGTTGTCCAGGCTCCGCCGGAAATCCGCGCTCCACAGCGCATACATGATCAGCCCGCCACCCAGTGTGCCCGCCACGGCCCAGGTGAGCGCCGCGCGATTCTTGATGCCGAGCGCTGCGCCGAGCAGGCTGTCCATCCCCTGACTGCCGGCGGCGAGACCGACGTTGGTGACCTCGATGACGTTTACACGGACGAGAGCGAGCAATCCGCGCATGGTCATGTAGGCCGTCAGCGCCAGGAACAGCATTGTGACCAGTGATTTGAGGTTACCGCCACCGACCCGCACCAGCGTGCGCTGCCCGCAGCCAGAAGCCAGTGTCATGCCAATGCCGAACAGGAATCCGCCGAGCAGATAGCTGAGCCAGCCGAAATTGGGCGTCAGGTAGATGGCATCGCCGAGGTCGACCAGGCCTGTCCTGCTCATGATCTGGCTAATGATCATGGCCAGGCCGATGGCCAGGAACCAAGCGCGCAGCCGGTTTTTGTCGCCCATATTGACCCAGTCACTGACCGCGCCCATGGTGCAGAAATTCGTCTTGTTCGCGACTGCGCCAAAGACGATCCCAATCAGGAATGCCAAAGCGGAAACCTTGTAGACGGGCGTCCAGTCCATAATCGTCACTCCTCTCGTTGCTGCTCCGTGGGCCGGGCTGCTGCGGCCTCCGAGATGGCCTGGTCAAGATAGAATCCGTACATCTCGGCGTTGTTGATGCCGGTAATCGGCGGCCCCAGGCTATTGCCGGAAGCATCCAGCAGCAGCACTGTGGGTGTGATGGTGACGCCGTAGCGCGCCGCTATTTTCGCTGTCGTTGTCACCTGCCCGGAAAAGTCCGTGACAGGGGTGTCCGGCTCCATCATCATCTCGCGGATTCGCACCCTGTCGACGTACTCGCCACTGCGAACCATGGGTGCGAGGAATTCCCTGCGCAACAGTGCGCAGTAGCGGCAGCCCTCGCGAGTTACCGCCAGCAGCAGGTTCACGCCGCTGGCCGCGGCCGCCGCGGCCTCCAGGCGAAAATCGACCACCTGCTGCACCGTTGCGCTGTTCACGACCTCCGGATGCTCGCCCGCGTAGTCCTTCCATGAGGTATCGGTGTAGCGACCCTCGGCGATGTATTGCCCCATCATCATGAACTCACCGACTCCGCTTACCATGGTCACGCGTCGATGGACTTCGGCGCCGCTCAGGTCGATGAATGAGATTGTCGGGGTCGTGGTGACCCGGCGATGCGCCGCGAAGACCTTGGACGGCAGAGTGATCCCGTCGACATCTGTCAGTTCAACGTCCCCGTTGATATCTACCGCGATGCTCACGAAGCGCTCGCGGTACCAGTCCTGCACCTCAGGCTGGTTGAGGATGGTCTTCAGCATGCGTTCACAGTAGGGGCAACCCTCCTGTTCGAAAAACAGCAACAGGCCGAGCTTGCCCGCCTCACGGGCCTCCGCCAGTTCCTCCGGCAGATCGCCGAAGCTCTGGGCAAAGAAGAACTCACGCGGATCGCGCGGGCCCGCTTTGGTTTCCGGCAGCGCCACAATCGGGATGCCGAGAAAAAGCGTCAGGGTGGCCAGCAGCACCAGCCGCGGGCTGGAGCCGAAAGGGAAACTCGTGCGGCGATTAGCGGTGGTCATATTCCGGGTAGTTTATGGCGCGGTCCGTTGCCGCGGCCAGTCGCAGGTTCGACGGGTTGTCGCCGGGTCCCGGCGTCCCGGCTGTGCCGCCGGGACGCCTCGCGGAAACCGCGCAGACGCGGATTATTGTGACCAGATACCGGTTACCTGCACGCCGATCACGTCGCCGATTCCATCGACGTTCGCGTTCGGGCCTGCTCCGGCCGGGAAGTTCTGCGCCTCGCCGCTGCGGAACTCGTAGTTGACCGCCACGCGGACCCTGGGGTTGAAGAAGTACTGCACGCCCAGCGTAACGCGGTCAAATTTGATTTCGAAGCGGTCGCCGTCCAGTCGGTTGTAGACGTCGTAGCGCGCGTCCAATTCCCAGCCGGTGCCGGGGAAGCGATAGCCGCCCTCGACGTAGTACCCGTTGGCTTCGGCAAACGCCCCATTGCCCGGCGCGTTCGGATTGCCCTGGCCCGGGCCGAGGCCGAACGATGGGTTGTGCGGGGCCTGCCAGATCATGCCTTCGCCCCACATATACTCGGCGGAGGCCCGCCAGCCGTTACGCAGGAACTTGATACCGACGCCGTAACGGTCGCGGTCGTAGTCCTCCGGGTTATGCGTGCCGTCGTTGGTCAAATCGGCCGTGCGCACGCCATTGTGGCTCCAGGCGAACATCTTCAGCCCTTCCCGGCGCGGCCCGGCACCTCCGTAAACCTGCTCCAGTGCAGCGTACAGGTACACGTCCTTGTCGTTGTTGTTGTCACTGAAATTCAGGCCGTTGCCGTTGCCGATCATGGCGGCGTAGGAAGCCTCCCAATTGCCACCGAAGTTGAAGGCGTCGAAAACCTGGACACCGACGTCACGAAAAGCGCCGACGCCCTCTTCGAAGCCGTTCAGGTCCACTTCGGGCGGTATGGGCTGGGGCGGGATGTTGGGTGTATAGGTACTGTTCGGAAAGCGCTCCAGCAACATCTGGTTGGTGACCCAGGTAAAGTTGATGTAGTCGAACACGTGGATGGCCTGCAGGCCCTCCTCCGCTCCCGGGTACTTGAACAACCCGGCGCGGATTCTCGCGCCCTTCAGGTGGTTGAAGGTCATGCTGGCATCCGTCGCCTTGGCGAATGAACCGCTGGGCTCGGTGATGCCGTTATTGCCCATTTCGAGCAGCAGGAAATAGTTGATCTTGCTGTCCAGCGGCATGGCCACGCCCCGCACACCGATGCGGGCCCGGTTCACGTTGAAAGCCGATTGGGAATCGAGATTCGGCCCGATCAGCTTGGGCGGAATGTAGCCGCCGGCCGGGTTCGGATCGCTCTGGTCCTTCTGGTACTGGACCTGCACGAATCCCCAGACCCGCGCCAGGTCTGCCGAACCTTCCGGTTCGGTACCCTGTACCATCAGCCAGTTCGCTGCGCTGGCCGCACCAGAGGTCAACATGGCGATGAGCCACAGGAGGCTCATCAGGACAGTTTTGCTGTAAGTCGGTCTTGTCATGGTTCTAAACTCCCTCAATCAGTGTGTGCTTTGGCTCTTGTTGTAGCTTTCCCAGCCACTATGGTTTGACCAGCAGGTAGCCCTGGTCCGCGAGTTCCTTGATGCGCACGATGCCGCCGGGAACGACGGTTGCTTGCGGATTCAGCGCCGGCGCATGTCCGAGGGTTTTTGTCATGTTGGTGATGGTGTTGTTGCAGGCTGCAAAGCGCACGCCAGTCTCAGTCAGGCCTTTGATTCGACCCGCATTGGAGTTCTCCGCGAACAGCAGGCGCAGGCCTGGTCCGAAGGCGACAATCTCGACGTCAGCCTGGTCCTGCCCGTAATGCTTGATGATGTTGCTCGCGACGTTCAGCACCAGGGTTTGCTTATCCGGGTCCATGTCGCTGATTTGAAGGACGAACTTGTTTTCGGCAAACGGCTTTTCTTCCTGCGCCATGGATGCGGGTGTCACTACGGCTGCCAACAGGGCAGCCAACCCGCACAAAAGGTACAACTTGATGTTTCTTTTCATAGTGATCTCCTGGTCTCAAGCGGCATTCGTTCACTTGTTCATGGGGCCGGTACGGACGTGCCGCGTGGCAGCCTCACCAGGAAAGGACGTAACGAGATGCAAAAATAATCCGTCCATGGTGAAAAAAAGTGTCGCCGTGGAATAAATGCGCAGGGTCGGCCGTCTTGATACAGTAGCTGCGCTCGCAAATGACGAGCCGGACATAGACAGCGGAGAGAGAGGTGGTGCGGGACGATGGGGATACTGAGCGGCATCAACCAGAAACGACTATTTAGAACGATATTGACCAACAACCGGGAAAGGCTTTACAGGATGGCCTTTTCCTGGACGCACGATCCGGCGCTGGCGGACGACCTCGTGCAACAGACCTGCTACCAGGCCTTGCGCAAACAGCGACACCTGCGCGATATCGAGGCTGCCGACGCCTGGCTGTTCCGCATCCTGGCGAATTGCCTGACCGACCATCACCGGGCCCGCAGGGAAGTATTGTCCGGCGACGAGTTGCTGATGGTCGAGAAGTGGACGCCCGAGCACGCCACGCAGGAAGACCAGATTGCGCAGCGGGTGCGCAAGGCCGTAGCGGCCTTGCCACTGGCCCACCGCCAGGTGGTGACGCTGGTAGACCTCGAGGGTTTTTCCTACGCCTCGGTCGCCCAGATACTCGATATCCCCGTAGGTACGGTCATGAGCCGGCTGAGCCGGGGAAGGCGAGCCCTGCGTGACCACCTGCTGGACTTTGCTGCTAAATCAGGCATGGATGTGCCTGCAAAGGTGAGACGAATCAAATGAAGAAGGACGACATCATTTCGGACGAACAGCTGAGCGCCTTCACGGATGGCGAGCTCGAATCGGATGAGGAAAACCGGATATTCACGCTTTCGGAGCAATGCCCGGAACTGGACGCGCGCCTGTGCCAGCAGCGCAAGATCAAGGAAATGGTGCAGCATGCCTACCGCGACGTCCCTGAGCCGCGCCGGCGCGACAAACGGGCCGGGCCGCGCGGAAGCCTGTTCAGCCTGGCGGCAGCCGCCGTGTTGGCGCTGGCGGTCGGCCTGGCCGGCGGCTGGTTCGCTTCCCGTTCACTGGAGGCAGGATCCGCTGCCGCCGCCGTTGCGCCGGCAAGCCGCGACACCTGGCTCTTGCATGTGTCCACTTCCGATCCGGTGCGCATGCAGCGGGCGCTGGATCGGGCGGAAGAGTTGATGACTGGCGGCGGTGCCTCGTCAAATCGCCAGGTGGAGATCGTCGCCAATGAAGCCGGCCTGAACCTGCTGCGCAGCGACACGACGCCCTTCGCGGAGCGAATCCGGGCATTAGCCGAGCAGGATGTCCTGTTCTTCGCCTGCAATCGCGCCATCGAGCGGTTGCAGGAGCGCGGCGTCGAGGTCCGCCTCGTGCCCGAAGCCAACACCCATTACTCGGCCCTCGATCGCGTCGTGCACCGCATGCAGCAGGGCTGGACGTACGAAAAAATCTGATCGCCAACGTGTCGGAGAACAACGACGCGCAACAACTGGAGGAGTCCTGGATATGAAAGCTCTCGCAAAGGCCGCATTGGCAGCAACTATTCTGTTCGCGACAGGCGTGGTTTCAGCTGAAACCGATGACGCCGGTCACGGTGCGGACTACAGGACCTTCCACAGCGACGGCAAGGTGGTCATGGGAGCCATCGGCGATTCCTACACGGCCGACCTGGTGATGTACCTGGCGGGCAACCAGTTCATGGTCATGGAGGAGTTGATCCAGGATTTCCAGGCCAAGCACCCGGACATCAGGACGGTTTACGTCGAGACCATTCCGCCCGGCCAGATCCTCAAGGGACAGTTGCTCACCCAGGGTGAAATTGACGGTCAGAAGACGGCGATGAATCCCGACCTGTTCGCCAGCGTCAATATCGGCCACCTGAAAAAAATGAAAGCCGAAGGCAAGATGAGCGACCACGCCATCTACATCCACAACAAGCTCGAACTGATGGTGGCGGAAGGCAACCCCAAGGGCATCAAGGGCCCCGAGGATCTCGGCCGCGATGACCTGGTGCAGTCGCACCCGAATCCGCTGACTGAAGGAATCTTCAAGTTCTACGGCAGCGAGATGTTGAAAGACATGGGTCTGTTCGAGAAAGTCACAGGCGGCAAGGAATGCAAGAGCTGCTGGGCCGTCGAAGGCAAAACCTGGTTCACCTCGCGTCATCACCGCGAAACACCTGACCGAATCGAGAAGGGCGAGGCCGATGTCGGCATCGTCTGGACCACCGAGGTTGCGCACGCCAAGGCGCAGGGCCGTCCGCTGGAGGGGGTGGCGATTCCTGCGCCCCTGAACAAGCAGGACAAGGTGAATTACGCCATCGGGGTGCTCAACACCGGCCGCAACCAGCAGAACGGCGCCGCCTTCATTGAGTACCTGGCCACCGACAAGGCGCAGTCGATCTACGAGAGCTACGGATTCCTCCGCGCCACTCCGGCGGAACTCGCGGTGAAGCCGCTGTGAGCGGCGTCAGGAAAACAGAATGAGAAGCGTCAGCCGCTCGGCAATCCTCAAAGCACGCATGAGCGCGTTCGCCCTGGCCCTGCTGATGTCCGTGGCCGTTCCGGCACAGGATGCGTTGGTGTCCGCCAATACGCTCAGTCCCGAACTCGCGCTGGAGATCGCACAGACCTCGCTGAAAGCTTGCCAGGCCGAAGGCTATCAGGTGGCGGTCGCCGTGGTCGATCGAATGGGCGTGCCCCAGGTCATGCTGCGCGATCGCTATGCCGGCGCTCATACGCCCGACACGGCGCAACGCAAGGCCTGGACGGCCGTGAGTTTCCGCACGGATACGCTCGTCCTGGCGAACAACACGCAGGCCGACTCGGCGCAATCGGGCGCGAGGATGATCACGAATGCATTGATGATCGGCGGCGGGGTCCCGGTGCAGGCCGCCGGACAGACGGTCGCCGCTGTCGGCATCTCGGGCGCGCCCTCCGGAGAAGATGATGACCGCTGTGCACGCGCCGGGATCGACGCAGTCAAGGCAAAGTTGGAACTGGGCGGTTGAATCGCTGCTGAGTCGCTGATCAGGGCCCTCTGTCAGGGGCGGACCACAACGAAGCCCTGGGTGCTGCGTTCGACGATATGAGCCACCCCCGCCTGGACCGGAATGGCCAGCGGGTTGAGCTCGGGGCGTTTCCCGCTGGTCCGTTCGATCGTTTCCACCGTGTTCATGCAGGCTACGAAGCGGACGCCGTTGGTGGCCAGGCTGGATATGCGCTCGCGCTGACCGTTATCGGCGAACAGAAGGGATATGCCGGGGCCAAAGGCGACGATTTCGAGATCGACCAGGTCCGGGCCGCCGTAATGTTTGAGCAGGTTGCTGGCGACATTCAGGACCCGCGCCTGGATGGCTTCGTCGCCGTCACTGAGTTGCAGGACGATGTGGGCTTCGGCGAAGGGCTTGTCGTCGGGCTCGGGCAAGTCGCCCGCGGCGCCGGAAAGTGCGGAAAGCATGCAGGCGCAAGCGAGAGCAAAGCCGATGATCCGCGGATGATGGCTCTGCTGGTTCATCCTTCCATCTTACCTCGATAGTCGGCAATGCCGGGATTTCCGCTCACGCCACGCAGGAGGGGTGTGTTGAGCTTGCCGATATTGGCAGTGCCGAGATCGCGGAGATACTCCGCCACGACATCCCAGATGGGCGGCCCCGGCGCGACCGAGCCGACGGTAGCCCAGCCGGCGACCTTGTACATGCGCCCCGCGTCGATGGCGGATCCGTCGTCGAGCGTCATCGAGGAGATGCGCTGGCCGGCGCCGGCCAGTGGATCGCAAACGTAGTCCATGCCGCCAACGCGAACCATGTCGCCGCCCTGCTGGTAGTACGGATCGGGATTGAACAGGTTGTCGCAGACGTCCTCCAGGATCAACTTGATCTGTTCGCCCGACATTTCGCGCACATAGGTTTCCGGGTAGGTGATGCAGGTCTGATCGAGCACGTGTTCCATCGTGATCGTTTGCCCTGGCAGCACCGTGGTGCCCCAGCGGAAGCCGGGCGACAGCGCGATCTGGGCATCCCCGACCACCCGCTGTGCGTCGCAGATCAGTTGGTCGAAGGTGCCGTTGAAATTGCCCCGCCGGTACAGCAGGGTGCCGGCTTCCGCGAGTGGCTCTTCCAGGGTCGCCAGGTACGGGGCGCGGACGCCTTTGATGTAGTTTTCCATTTCGGCATCGGGCGCCAGCAGGTTGGAAAACACCGGCAGCAGCCGGTAGCGGTAGTCCCGAACGCCCGAATCGACGATATCCAGGTCCAACACGCCGACGAACTTGCCGTTGGAGCCGGCGTTGCTGACGATGGTCTTGCCGCCCGGATTACTGACCAGCACCGGAAGGGGCATGCCGTCATGCGTGTGTCCGCCGAGGATGGCGTCGATGCCGGACACTTCGGATGCCAGTTTGAGGTCCACGTCCATGCCGTTGTGGGAGAGCAGCACGATGGCATGCGGCGCGTGGCCGGCTCGAATGCTGTCGACCAGGGCCTGCAGCTCCGCCGCGCGAATCCCGAAGGTCCAGTCCGGAATAAAGCGCGAGGGATTGGCGATCGGGGTATACGGGAAGGCCTGGCCAATTACGGCGATTCGCCGGCCGGCAACTTCTCGCAGTGTCCAGGGCCGCAAAGCATGGCCCGAGTCTTCGTCGAAAGCTGCCGCGCCCTCGAACAGGGCGTCTTCGGTTACGCGAACGTTCTGGGCAACGAATTCGCCGTTGAACGCGGCGATGTTGTCCAGCACCTCCTCGTCACGGTAGGTGAATTCCCAGTGGCCGGTCATGACGTCGACACCCAGCAGGTTACAGGCGCCGACCATGTCCTTGCCACGCGTCCAGTAAGCGGTGCCCGAACCCTGCCAGGTGTCGCCCCCATCCAGCAACAATGAATGACCGTCCGGGTATTCGCCCCGCAGGCGCTGGATCATCGTGCGCAGGTGGGCGAAGCCGCCGACCTTGCCGAAGCGCTGAGCGGCTTCGTCGAAATCGAGATAGGTGAGGGCATGGGCGCTCCTGCCACCGGCTGGGAGGCCCGCGAATTCGAGCAGGGCCTGCCCCACCAGGTGTGGTGGCTGGCCGCGAGAGGCCCCGAGGCCGAGGTTGACGTTGGGCTCCCGGAAGTAGATCGGCCGGAGCTGCGCGTGCGTGTCCGTGATGTGCAGCAGGCGGACGTTGCCGAAGACGGGCGCGGCGTAGAGATCCTCGACACCCGTTGCGCGGCGGCCCGCACAGGCCCCCGCGGCGGCAGCGCCGGCCGCGATGGAGAGCAGCCTGACAAATTCCCGTCTATCCATGCTGGTGTTCTCCTGTTCGCCGCAGCTTTGGGTGGCGCGGTGTCAGCGCACGACGCGCCGCTGCCAGGCCTCGGCTTCGCGCTCGGCCTGGGCGACCGCGAGCTCACCCTGCCGCCGGGCCAATTCGGCGAGTTCCGCCGCCTTGATCAGGTTGCCGAGGTTGGCTTCTTTGCGTGCCTGCTCGATGAGTCCGTCGGTTTCCAGCCACTCGGCGCGCAGTTCGGTGGCCGAGCGCTGTGCCGCTTCCGCCCGGCCGATCAGCTCGGTCACGGCTTCGGCACTGACCGCTGCGCCGACCGCGGAAGCGACTGCCGGATCTTGCGCCAGCGCTCCGGGCGACAGCAGGCCCAGGAGCAGCCCGATGGCCAACAGGCGCAATACTCGTGGAGTCATAGTGGCCGTCTCACTTGCGCGCCCCCGGACCGTTGACCACGAGTCCGTTGCTCATGTACGTGAGAAAGTATTCCAGGTTGCGATATTCCTCGCTTTGCTCTTCGAAGGGCCGGGCGCGGACATCCCTGACGCAGCCGTAAAATCGGCTGTGCAGGCTGATCACCTTGCCCAGCTTCGAGCGGTAGACCGGGAAGTGGCTGGGGTGACCGAGACTCGCGCTCAGATGGTCTGCGCGTACATAGGATCCCGCCGAGGTGACGTGGCAGTCCGAGCAGGCGAAATTCAGCTGGCCCCGCTTGCTGTAGTAGAAGCGCTTGCCCGCCTCGTACGCGGCCAGCGCGCGCGGGTCATCCGGGATCTCCACGTCGATCGGGTTGCCCCGGGAGGTCCAGGCCATGTAAGCCGAGAGCGCCACCAGCTCGTCGCTGTCCCAGGCATAGGCTGACTCGCCATTGCGTGTGCGGCAGCGGTTGAGCGCGAGTTCGAGCGTGACCACCTCGCCCAGGGCCGGGTCGAAGCGGGGGTAATGCTGGCGGACGCCGACACCGCCGTTGTCGAAGCAGTCCGCGTAGCCGTTGCCATTGGCAAAGGCTTGCCGAAAAAGTACTTCACCCTGTTCCACGGCGAATTCGTAGGGCGGGAACTGCTCGATGTCGAGCCATTGCTCCCGCGCCTTCGGGTCCAGCGCGTAGATGCCATTGACGTATTCGTCGAGTGGCACATCCGGGAATCGCTGGCTGAAATAGGCGCGAAAAGCCTCTCGATCCTCCTCTGGCCCGGCCAGCGCCGGCATGGACAGGATTGTCGCCAGGCACAACAGCAGGAAGCGACGGATTGCCGGTCTCAACACCTCTGCGCTCCGTGGGTCGCCACGCCGGCCAATCAGCCCAGCACCGTTTCCACCGAGTCGCTCTCTCCCTGGTTGTCCACCCAGCGAACCGCAAGCGTATCCCCGGCCTTGGCGCCGGAGAAAGAGAAGCTGAAGAAAGGGTCGCGTGAGACGGCCGTGCTGCAGTGGACCGCCATCACCGTCTCGCCGTTGTTGAGAAAGGTCAACTCGGTAATGTGATGTACCGGGATTGTGGCGCCCGTGTCGGGGTCTTTGCGCGAGCCGGTCTCCATCGGGTGCAGCATCAGGCTCTTGACCTCGGCAACGTCACCCTTCAGTTTGACTTTGACTTTGATTTTACTTGCCATGCCGGTGCTCCTTGTTGGGCGGGTTTAGCTTCAGCCGCCGCAGCCGCCGATGGTTACTTTCACTTCCTTCGCTGCGCTGAACAGGCCGCTGTCGGTCTTGACGACCGCCATCACCTGGGACGTCTGTCCCATCTTGATGCGGCAGGCCACGTTCGGGAGCGTTCCGGGGGGAATCTCGAAGGAGACGGCCAGCGGGCGAGGGTTCTTTTCCACCACGATACTCACGGATTGAACGTTCTCCAGCGTTGTCTCGACCGAAATCGGCACGACCGCGCCGTTTTCCGCAATTTCCGGCGCGTCCAGTGAAATCGCCGACGAGGGCGTGGCCTGATCGGTTCCGAACAGCGCAGTCATGGCTTCCGCGGCGGCTTTCGAGGCAAATGCTTTTTCGGGCCATGCGGCGGCCACTAACGCCCTGGGGATTGCCAACAGTGCAGCCAGTGCAACGCTGCCCTGCAGGAAAAGTCTTCGGCTCAACTGCATTGAATTGTCTCCTCTGGATGTATCCAAGCCTACAGTGAGTGGATGTAATCGACGATAAGATCGATTTCATCCTCGCTCAGGATAAGGTGCCTGCCAAACGGCGGCATCATGGTATCCGGGTTGCGGACCGTTGCATCCCACACCTGGGCACGCAGCTCCGATCTTTCGGGATAGCGTTGCTGCATGTACATCAGCGGCGGCCCTGTGGATCCAGGCAATTCACCGTCATCGATGGCGTGGCAAGCCAAACAGTTCCCTTTGCTGCGGGTCATTGCCAACTTCTTGCCGGCCGCGAGCCGCTCCTTCGACACCGGGTCGGCCTGCACCGCATTGCCAGCGGCGATCGCCGCTGGCAGCAACAGGATGGTTAACGCGGTTCTCAAGGTTAGGGCGATTGGCATCCGCAACGCGACTTTCCGAATCATGTCATCTCAAAAAAAGACGCTTGAACGCATGGGATTATTCCATGAATCACAGCCCGCGCGCCCATTCCGGGCGCAACGGCACCGTGCCGGGCCGCTCGAGCGCGGCGTGCACGGTTTGCAGCAGTCGCGGCTTGTCGCGGTTCAGCGTGCCTTTGAGGACCAGGTAATTCGAGGCATGGTCGCTGCGGAAGATGGTGTTTTCCAGTTCCAGGGTTTCGAGCAGCCGCAACATTTCCCGGAACAGGCCTCTCTGGTCGAGCGGCTCGTACTCGCCACCGAAACCGGCCTGAAAGCGTTCCTCGCCGAGCGGGAAACTCACCACCAGCGTGGACAGGTATTCCGGCTGCGCCGCGCTCATCAGCCGGGCCGAGTTGACCGCGTGCTGCTCGCTGTAGCGTTTGCCGCCCAGGCCGTTGAGGATCATCACGGAACTTTTCGCGCCGGCGGCCTTGATCTTCTGCAGAGCGGACAGTGAGCTGTCGAAGTTCTCGCCCTTGTTGACACGCTCCAGCACAAAATCGTCGCCGGACTCGCAGCCCACGTAAAACAGCTCCAGCCCCAGCGCCTTCAGCTCGGCGAGTTGTTCGACGGTCTTGTTTTTCAGGTTGCGCGGCAGGCAATAGGAGGAAACCCGCTGAACGTCGGGCAGATGCCTGCCGATGGCCTCAAGGATCAGCTTCAGACGCCGGTGTGACAGGGTCATGGCGTCGCCGTCGGCCAGGAAGATGCGGCGCGGGGCCGCGCCCGCCTGCGCGACGGCGGCGAGTTCGCGTTCGATTTCATGCTGGGGTTTGGGGCGGAAGCGCTTCTGGGGCTGGGTGTACATCTCGCAGAAGGTGCAGCGGTTCCACGAGCAGCCGTTGGTCACCTGCAGGATCAGGCTGTTGGCTTCCGAGGGAGGCCGGAAAACCGGTTCGACGTAGGGCAGGCGCATCATCCGTTTGAAATGAGGTCGCCCGGGGCCATTTTAAATCCCGCCACCGCCGTTGGGTTCCGGGCATTGTTGATCTGCGTCGGTGGCGCCCGCGGCGTCTCTGGCCCCCTCGCGAAGCTGGGTATATAGTTGAGAATGGCGGGTTGCACGCATCCGCTCATCTCCTACCCGCCGAGGATCGCATCATGAAAAACTGGATCATTGCCGTCATCGTGGTCGTGCTGGGCCTGGCCGCCTGGTACCTGTTCAGCGTCCGGCAGGCGCCGGTGGAAGAGGCGCCCCCACCGCCGGCCATCGTCGAACAGAAGGTTTCGCCACCACCCCCGCCCGTGCAGGAGCCGCCCAAGCCGACAATGCCCGTCACGGCTCCCGAGCCGGTGGTCGAGCAGCCGCCCATGCCGCCACTGGCGGACAGCGATCCGATGGCCATCGAGACCCTGTCCGGGTTAGCGGGCGCCGAGCCGGTCCAGCAGTACGTGGTGAGCGAGGACGTGGTTTCGCGCCTGGTCGCGACGATCGACGCGCTCAGCGGCCGGCAGGTGCCGGCGTCCATCAAGGCCGTGCAGGGGCCTGGAGGCGAATTCCAGGCGACAGCCGACAAGGACCCGCCGTCCGTCATTCGCAACATGGCGGGTGATCCGGTTCCACAGTTCATTGTGGATCCTGCCAATTTTCAGCGCTACACGCCCTACGTGGAATCGCTCGAGAAGATGAGCACCACCGAACTGGCCGAAGCCTACCGCGACTTCCGGCCATTGTTCGAGGAAGCGTTTCGTCAACTGGGCTACCCGGATGGCGACTTCGACCAGCGCCTGACCGCGGTGATCGACGAATTGCTGGCGACGCCCGACGTGACGGACCCGCTGCGACTGATCAAGCCGGAGGCCTACTACCTGTATGCCGATGAGGACCTGGAAACGCTGACCGCCGGTCAGAAAGTCCTGCTCCGCATGGGGCCGGACAACGCGGCACGGGTCAAGGCCAAGCTGGTCGAGATTCGGGGCGCCCTCTAGGGGGCGGCAAGAAAGGAGGTCATTGCAGGATGTCCGATCATCGCGTCGTCTGCCCCCACTGCCACGTGACCAACCAGCTGCCGGCCGGGCGCCTGGCCGATCAGCCGCGTTGCGGCAAGTGCCACGAACCACTGTTTGGAGGCGGCCCCGCCGAGCTGTCGGGCGCCGCCTTTGAACGCCACCTGGCCCGCAACGATATTCCCATGCTGGTGGATTTCTGGGCGCCCTGGTGCGGCCCGTGCCGTGCCATGGCGCCTGCCTTCGTCGAGGCGGCCACGCAGCTGGAGCCGGGGGTCAGGCTGGCCAAGGTGAATACCGACGAGGAGCAAGCGATTGGCGCGCGCTACGGCATCCGCAGCATCCCCACCATGATCCTGTTTCGGGCAGGTCAGGAAGTCGCGCGCCATTCGGGCGCGATGATGGCCGGCGACATCGTGCGCTGGGTCCGCGGTCAGCAGACCGCGAACCACTGAGGCACCGCGCTATTCGTAAACCCAGCGCGAATATTCCTTGCCCGCGCTGATGACGCTGTGGGGCAATTGGTTCATCAGCTGGCGGAAGTCTTCGCCCTTCAGGTGGATCAGGTGCTCATGGTCGCCCGCTTCGATGTAAATGTCGGCGGCGTGCTTGAGCTGGTCGTCCCAGATCACCTGTA
>Ga0316195_10000633_pt1 | contig 14493 bp, 11 predicted proteins | sample Phised1_MG_FD_204937 | JGI IMG/M metagenome (GOLD analysis project Ga0316195, IMG submission 204937) | Coastal sediment microbial communities from Maine, United States - Phippsburg sediment 1 | ecosystem: Environmental > Aquatic > Marine > Coastal > Sediment | place: USA: Maine | collected... | reverse complement strand
GCTTCGATGCCGTTTTCTTCGAGAAAATGGTTCAGGTGCATCTCCTCGGAAACCATCGACTTGCCCTTGACGATGTCGTGGGCATCGTGGCGACGCAGGATCTCCAGCACGATGCCATTGGCCTGGGACGTGTCTTCGGCCCAGTGTACCTGAATGCCGTTTCGGGTGCAGTTGGCTTCGAGCTGCTCCAGCAGCCGGGGCAGCTGTTGCAGTGCGCGGCGCTTGATGGCATTGCCGGCCGAGCGCAGTTGTTCGAGATGGGCGCTGTCCGGAAAAACGGCGCGGCGCTTGTCGACCAGGATATCCATCGCCTTGCGCAAGTTCTTGCGGAGCTGATCGTCTTCAAGCGCACGGTCGACATTGCGTGCGAAGTCGAACGTCGTCTCATTGCCCATTGGTTCTCTCCCACAGGAATTCGGCCAGATGTTTGCCGGCAATCGCCACACCAGCATGTTCCATGGCCCCGGTGATGTTCATCAGGCACCCGCAATCGCCGGCCACCAGCGTCGTGGCGCCGGTTCGACGGATATCGTCGACCTTGTCCTTGACCATGGCGGCCGATATGGCCGGTTGCTTGACGGCAAAGGTGCCGCCGAATCCGCAGCATTCGGTCTCGCGCTGCAACTCCACCAGGGTCACGTTTTTCAACTGTCGGATCAAGGCCTTGGAATACCGAATCACATCCATCTCGCGCAGGGCATGACACGAGCTGTGCCAGGTGATCGTCAACGGGCCCCCCCGATCTTCGAGTTTGACCGCCAGCACCGTGGCCAGGTACTCGGACCATTCAACCACCCGGTCGGAAAAACGGCGTGCGGCGGCTTCATCGGGGGTGCCGGAAAACAAGGCCGGGTAGTGATGCTTCATCATGCCGGCACAGGACCCGGAGGGCACGATGATGGGGTAGGGTTTGGCAAACACCCGGATCTGCTTGCGGGCGACAGCCCGGGCCTCCTGGGGAAAACCGGAATTGTAGGCCGGCTGGCCGCAGCAGGACTGGTCCGGGGGAAAGACCACCTTCACCCCCTGGGCTTGCAGCAGCCGGATGGCCGCCATCCCGGCATCGGGATAGACGGCATCCATCAGGCAGGTGCCGAAAAAATAGACCGCGTCGGATCGCTGTGGATAATTTCGGGCTCGCATAATTTTCACCTTCGGTGAATGGCATCACCTGAATTGTGCTTAAGTATCAATTTCCGGAAAGAGGCACCGGTAGCCAAGTGATCAGACCCGGGGACAGCGCCAGAATCAACAGGCCTAAAAACTGCCGCAACCATATTGCCTTTGCCCTAAACGTTTTCAAAGCTCGCCGCCAGGGATTACTTCCACACGTCTCTAAGCGTAAGCTTCCACCACCGCCTCATCGTTAAACCGACGAAAATGGCACAACCCTGAAATTCGTATATCGAACCCCGAAACAAAACCGAAAAATCGCCATTACAAAGATCCGTTTCGAGCATGGGTGCTTTCGAAATATAGGCGTGTTTTGCGTTGAGCGGAAAGAGGCGCCCGCCGAAGTGGGACGGGAGTGACCGCTATTTTCCCTGCAGCTGCACCTGCATGGCTTTGACCAGTTCCTGGTGTCGGGAGTTGTCCGGTTCCTTATCCAGGGCCTGCTGGCCCCAAAGCAGCGCTGAAGCATAATCCTTTTTCTGGCGGTAATTTTCGGCAATGGCATAGAGAAGGTGTTGCACGGGTGCCCGGCGATGCTGCGCGGGGATGGCCAGCACTTTTTCAAAGTCGGCGATGGCGCGGTCCTGCTGACCCGTCACCGACAGGCAGCTTCCCCGGCCGATCAGGCTTTCCTCGTCCCGGGGATCAATGGCCAGCGCCTGCGAATAGAGGGCGATGGCATCCTTGTAACGACGCTCCACCTCATGAATTTTCCCGAGATAAAAGTAGGGATTATCGCCGTCGGGGTGGCGATAGGCCGGGTCCAGATCGATCACCTTTTCGAGCGCGCGCACGGCACCCAGGCCGTCCGGTTTACGGAAGCAGTTGCGACCGTCCTCGAACAGTTCGGCGATGTCGTTGCCCGGGGGAGGTTTGGCACTCATGATCAGACTCCAGGGTTGTGAGGGGTTGTTCGGAAGGATCGTATTATTAGACCCTACTGGATTCGACGGAGCAAGTCCAATTATTTTCGATCAGATAGCCGGCGGCGTGGCATTGGTCAAATGCCTAAAGAATTATCCGAAACGGTCGATAGCATTTAAGAAGCATGTCCTAAAAAGCATGCAGCGCAAACACTTTCCAGTGGTCGCCGATAAATGGCGGCCGTTGCCGTTAACCGTCGCCAATCGAAACTTGTCGCTGTCTATGATTTTTGATCACTCCCTGTTGCCCATGGTCGTTTCGCTGATCGTCGCGGCGCTTTGCCTGACCTTCGGTATCTTTCAGACCGTGGTTGCCGTAAAACGGCCGGAATTCCCCTGGAATAAATGGGGGGCCGGCCTGTCTTTGCTGACAGCGATCTATGCGGTGGCCATCTTTTTTCAGTACAACCTTGCCCAGGAACCGGCCAATATTGTCTGTGAGCGGGTTCAGTACACCATTTTCCCACTGCTGGTGCATGCCCTGTTCGGTTTTGCCACAGCCTTCCTTGCCATCGCCAGCCATCGCCGACATAATGTTCTGCTGATCTGGCACGCGGCCTTGCTGGGTCTGCTGTGGTCCACGGATCTCATTGTCGGCGACACGTTCGTGACGCGGCACTTTCTCTGGCTCGATACACCCTATATTGAACCGGATATGGGTCCCCTGGGGATTGTCTACTTACTCTATGCTTTCGGCATGGCACTCTACGTCCTGGCCATCTGGGTTAAGCCCCAGTATCGTGGCCGTCCCGGCCGCAATGGCTTTGTCGTCTGTTTCCTGATCTGGATCCTGCTGGGCCTCCACGACATTCTGGGTACCATCGGCATGCCCATCGGCCAGTTTCTTATGGAATTCGGCTTTCTCGGGTTCAGTCTGACGGTTATTTCCCTTTCGATTCACAAATACGTGGAACTATATGAACGGGCCGAAGCCAATGAAAAGGCCCTCATAAGCGCCGAGGGCAACCTCAAGCGTCGGGTGCTGGAGCGCACCGCGGAAATCACCCACTCCAACCGTGAACTCAAGGCGGAAATCAGTGATCGCAAGCGGGTGGAAAAAGCCCTGCGCGAGAGTGAAAAGAAGTTTCGCGCGCTGATCGCCAACATTTCCGATGTTATTGCCATTTTGGACGCCAAAGGGATCATCCGCTACGAGAGCCCCAGCATTACACGGCATTTCGGCTGGTCACCGGAAGCACTGGTGGGAACCCACAGCAGTGATCTGGTGCATCCGGACGATCGGGAGCGCGTCCAGCGCAAGGTGAATGGATTGCTGCGCACGCCGGGTGCGTCGCGAACCATCCGGTGTCGATACCGCGCCCAGGATCAGTCTTACCGGCATATCGAGCTGATTGCGGTCAACATGCTCAGCCAAAAGCGTATCAATGGCATTATCGTCAATTTTCGGGATATTTCGGAGCGCGTCACCGCCGAACGCGCGCTTAAAGCGAGCGAACAGCGCCTGCGCAAAGCCCAGGCCATGGCTCATGTCGGTCACTGGGAATTTGATCCGGTGACGCAAATCATCCGGGGATCGGATGAGTGGTTCCGGATGTATGGGTTTGACCGGACATCGCCGACGGTTTCGCTGGAGCAGGTGCGGGCGCTCATCGTACCGGAAGATGGCGCGCGGACAGCCAAGGCGCTCGATGATCTGCTGTATCAAAATGCCGACTATGATGTTGTTTTCAGGATCTGCAAAGCCAATGATAATCAGTTGGTATGGCTGCATTCCAAGGCTGAGCTGATTTTCAGGGGGGACGGACGCGAACCGGTGGTTTCCGGCGTTGTCCAGGATATTAGCGCGTCCAAGCGCGCTGAGGAAGAAAAGGCACAGCTCGGAAACCAGCTTCGTCAGGCGCAGAAAATGGAATCCATCGGAACCCTGGCGGGCGGCATCGCGCACGATTTCAACAACATTCTATCACCGATCATCGGTTTTACCGAGATGACAGTGGCGGAACTTCCCGAAAACAACGCAGCCCGTGCCAACCTGGAAGAAGTCCTCATGGCCGCCCATCGTGCCAAAGAAATGGTGCGCCACATCCTGACGTTCAGCCGTCAGGACACTCAGGAAATGAAGCCCATGCAAATCCAGCCCGTGGTGCAGGAATCCATGAAGCTTCTGCGCTCCTCGCTGCCGTCGACGATCGATATCCAGGTGCGACTCGATGAAAAGGTCGGGTCCGTGATGGGGGATTCCACCCAGATTCATCAGCTGGTGGTCAATCTCTGTACCAACGCCTACCAGGCCATGCGTGAGGGGGGCGGACGGCTGGAGGTCACCCTTACGGAGATGAGCTTTGACACGTCCACGAACCCCCCCTGCCGGGATATGTTGCCCGGCAGCTATGTCTGTCTGAGTGTTAAGGATACCGGTCACGGCATCGCTCCGGCGATCATCGACCGTATCTTCGAGCCCTATTTCACCACCAAGGGGCCGGCGGAAGGAACCGGCATGGGGTTGTCCATGGTACACGGCATCGTCAAGAGCCACCAGGGACACATTGAGGCCGTGAGCACGCTGGGCGAAGGCGCCACTTTCCGTGTCTACATGCCCCAGATGGACAGCATCCATGAAACGACCCTTAGCGAAACGACGGATGTTGTCCCGGTGGGCCACGAACATGTCCTGCTGGTGGATGATGAACCGCAGTTACTGGCCATGCAGGGGCAGATTCTGGAGCGTCTGGGTTACGACGTTACGGCACTGAGCAGCAGTCAAGACGCGCTGGCGGCGTTCCGGCAGGCGCCGGAATCCTTTGATTTGCTGATCACCGATCAGACGATGCCCCATATGACGGGTGGGGAGCTGTCCGTCGAAGCGCTCAAGACCCGCCATGATCTCCCCATCATCCTTTGCACGGGGTTCAGCGAAGCGCTTTCCCCGGACGCGGCCGCAGACCTTGGTATCCGATATTACCTTCAGAAACCGGTACCGTTGAAAGCCCTGGCGCGGACGGTCAGGCTGGCGCTGAATGATACGCTGGATAAAAACGACGCCAATCACAGGTCTCAACGGGCGGTCGCGCACTAACGTTCAATGTCCCTGCCTGAAAATTCAATATGAGAGAATGCGCTTGATTCTGTGTGTTTTGTCTAGCGGCAAGGTTCGTGTTGCTGTCACAACGGCCGCTTTGCGGCCGGCCTTCCGGACAGATCGGGGCCACTGGTCGCAGCAATTGCGGTTTACGGAAAGTTGCGTGTTTGTTGACCGGTGCCGACGATGACGCCGGCCGCGTCGATCGCCTTGACCGTAAACTGGTAGCGGTGAGAACCGCTGGGCGGGCAGGGACCGTTGTACCCGTTTTGCAGGACCCCGGCGGGAATCAGGCCCGATCCGTCGTTGGCCACGGTGCCGCCGCCATGGTTCCAATTCGGCACGTCGCGGTCCTTGAGTTTGACCTGCAACGTTTTGGTTGCAGCGGGTATGTTGTGTACCCGAATCGCCGGCGACTGGCTTGAGCATCGATCCGATGCCTGCCAGGCGAAGTCAACGGATAGTTCCACGGCATCGGGGCTTACCTGGGCCGTGGCACACCCGAATAATAGCAGTGCCGTGCCTGCCACCAGCAGTAACAATCGTTTGTTCATCCCGTTTCTCCTTTCGCAGCCATCATTGGACGCCATAAGCGCCGGCAAGGGCAACCGTCATGCGCGCGGCCGGCGCCGCGCTTGTGCGATCCCCTCCCCCCTGTCGTTCAATACCACAGATTGTCCTCTGGACAAACGCGATGCCCGGCGTGGCAATCAGCGCCAATTGAATTACATTAGATACTTTGTATTTACATTTATATTGACATTTGTTGGTGCGCGATTCTATGATTTCAACAAACAGGGTTTGATCTACCGAAAGGAATGCCATGCGATCGGACATTACCGTAAAACAACAACGTTTGCTGGATTATTTAGAACAGCAAATCAAGCAACGCGGACGTGTACCCAGCTTGCGCGAGGCCGCGGCGGATCTTGGCGTCAGTCACGCAGCCGTGGCTCAGACGCTCAAAGCGTTGGAGCAGAAAGGCGCCGTGCGGCGTGACGGTCGCTACAGTCGCAATCTGCTGTTATTGAACCGGGTGCAGGCAATCACCGGCGGCCAACGTTGGCGTGAAGTGCCGCTGATCGGTCGTGTCCGGGCCGGAAGGCCCATGTATGCCCAGGAGGAATGGGACGGCAGTCTGGTGATCGATGCGGCGCTATTCCCGGGCCGTGACCTGTTTGCGTTGCGGGTGAAAGGGGATTCCATGCGGGAGGCCGGCATTCTGGACGGGGATCTGGCCATTTGCGAACCGCGACAGTACGCTAGCAACGGTGAGATTGTGGTGGCCCTGATCGATCAGGAAGAAGCGACCGTCAAGCGGTTTTTCCTGCTTGCGGACCACATTGAACTGCGTCCGGAAAACAGCGTTTATCCGGTGTTGCGCTACACCTTCGGCGAGGTGCTGGTACAGGGCAAGGTCATCGGGCTGCAGCGTGGCCCCGAGTCGATGCGATGATCCGGCTTCATGCGGAGAAGCAAGCTTCAGGATGCCCTCTTCGGTCTTCGAACGACAGGGGGAGACGATGGTGATGGACGTCATAGCACCTCAGAAACCCGCGGGTATCAGCCGTGTGCGGGTGGGCACCAGCGGTTATTCCTATCCGGAGTGGGTGGATGCCGGCTTTTACCCGGCCGGTACCCGGCCGGGGCGGATGCTGCCGCTTTACACGCAGCGGTTTTCCGCAGCCGAGCTGAACTACACCTGGTATCAGATGCCGAAGGCCCCGGCCATCGACCGCATGCGGCGCCAGGTGCCGCCGGATTTCCGTTTTGCCGCGAAACTGACGCGGACCATGACCCACGAGGTGGATCGCGACCAATGGCGCGGACAGGTGGCCCGCTACCGGGACGGTGTAGCGCCGCTGGTCTTGGCCGGGCAGTTGGCCGCGGTATTGCTGCAGCTGCCGAGGTCGTTTGAGCGGACGCACGCGCGTCGCCATTATCTGGCCGCACTGCTTGACGAACTGGCCGGACTTCCGTTGGCGGTGGAGTTCCGCCACGTGTCGTGGGCCACGGACCGGGTGTTTGCGGAGCTGGAGAAACGCCGGGTGGCCCTGGTGGCGGTGGATGGGCCGGCGCTGCCGTATCTTTTCCCCCCACTGGATGTGGTGACCTGTCCGGACCTGTTTTACGTGCGCTTGCACGGTCGCAACACCGTCGGCTGGCGCTCGGGCAACATGCAAAAACAGTTCGACTACGATTATGGCACAGCGGAACTGAATGAATGGGCCGAGACGCGTATCGCCCCTATGGCCGGCCGTTCCCGCCGTGGTCTGGTGTTTTTCAACAATCATGTCCGGGCCCAGGCACCGGCCAACGCCCGGCAATTGATCGCCCTGCTGGCGGAACAGGGGCTGCGGGAGCACCCGCCGTGGACCGACACGTCATCCATATCAACGTAGCGGATTTCGCCGTGGCGGTGGAACGCGCGGTGGATCGACGCCTGCGGGAGCGCCCGGTGATTGTCGCCCCGGAAGGGGTTGCCCGGGCCGTGGTGTACGACATGAGCGAGGAGGCCTACCAGGCCGGTGTGCGCAAGGGCATGGCCCTGCGCCGGGCGGTGCGGCTGTGCACGGACGTGCGGGTCTTGCCGCCTCACCCGGCGCGCTACGAACAGGCGATGCAGGCCCTGATCCGACAGGCGTTGCCCTATTCCCCGCTGATCGAGCCGGGCGAGGCGGACGGTCATCTGTTTGTGGATGTCACCGGTACCAGCCGCCTGTTTGGACCACCGGTGGATGTGGCCTGGCGCCTGCGTCGCCAGGCCCGGGCCGAACTGCGTCTGGCACCGGTGTGGGCGGTGGCGCCCAACAAGCTAGTGGCTAAAGTTGCCACGCGCCTGGTCAAACCCGATGGCGAATCCATCGTCCGCACCGGGGAGGAAGCGTCCTTTCTGGCACCGGTACCGCTGCATCTGGTGCCGGGAATCGATCATCGGGAGCTGGTGCGCCTGGGCGATTTCAATCTCCGGTGTGTGGGCCAGGTGACTGCCTTGGGCTTGGCGGCACTGCAGGTGCCCTTCGGTCGCCGCGGCTTCGATTTGTACGAAGCGTTACAGGGTATCGATCGCTCGCCGGTCCGGCCCGTGGGCCAAAAACCGCCCTGCGTGGTCATGGATCATACGTTTGACGAGGATGTCCAGGCGGCACCCGCGTTGGAGGGCGCTTTGTACGGGTTGGTCGAAAAAGCGGGGCACAGTTTGCGGCACCGGTGCTTGGCGGCCCGGCGCGTCGCCGTTGTGCTGGACTTTTCCGACGGTCGCCGTTGTGCGCGTCAACGTGCGGTACGACCGGCCACCGCGAACGACATGGCGCTCTTCGATCTGGCGCGCGCGGCGCTTTATCTGGCCTGGCAGCGACGGGTGCGCGTTCGCCATCTGCGGCTGGTCTGTGACCGCCTGGCCTTTCCTCCGGCCCAGCGGGCGTTGTTTCCGGCCGAAGCCGCGGCGGATGATCAGCAAGGGCGACTCATCACGGCGCTGGACGGCATCCGGGAACGATTTGGACCGGGTGCGATACGGGTCGGCCGCACCCTGGCAGCCCGATCCTGCCCGACGACTTCGTAAAATGGCCAATATCGGCGTTGCGCGGCGCTCCTCGTCGCTGCGGCGTACCGATGGTACGCCGCACTCCTCGGAACTTGCACGCCGTATCTTGACCATTTTAGGAAGCCGTCTAAATCCCTCGCCGGAAACGCGCAGGATGACATTGTCTTCCTAATCGCTTTGCCGAGGAAAGGTTCGTTTGTTTCCATGATCCCATTAACGGTGCGGTCGCATTATTCCCTCATGTGGGGCACGTCCTCCGTCCGGCGGCTGTGCCGCGCGGCGCGACGTATGGGCTACACGCGCCTGGCCCTGACGGATACCGACAATCTCTACGGACTGTGGCCGTTTCTGGCGGCTTGCCGGCGTGAGGGCCTAGCACCCATCGTGGGCGCGGAGGTGACCGATCCAGGTGGTCGCGACCGGGCGATCTGCCTGGTAGCGAATGCTACCGGCTACCGTAATCTTTGTCGTCTGTTGACGGCCCGTCATATGGATCGAGCGTTCTCTTTGGAGGCCGCCCTGCCCGGCCGGGCCGAGGGACTGACGGTGCTGGTCCGGTCTCCCGCGCTGCTTGAATGCTGGCACGCCGCCGGTGTTCGGGTGGCCGCAGCCATGCCCCGGCGGCCGCTGGGGGCAACGCATCCCCTACGAGCGCTTGCCCGGCGCAAGCGTGTTCCGGTGGTGGCAACGCCGGGAAGTTTTTTCGTCGATCCGGCGGAGCATACCGTCCATCGTCTTCTGCGGGCCATTGACCGAAAATTATCCCTGGATCGCCTTGCCGCGCAAGAGGTCGCCCCGGCCGAAGCCTGGCTGGCACCCCCTGAAATTTACCGGCAACGTTTCGCCACCTGTCCCGAGGCGGTTACGGCGACCCTTGCGCTGGCGGAAGACCTGGAATTTACCGGCCCCGCCTTCGGGCTGGTCATGCCACCCTGGCCAACCGAGGACGGCCAAGAGACTCGTCCGGATGCGGCATTGCGAAGGGCGGCTTACCGGGGCGCCCGACGTCGCTACGGGAGGGAGCTGACGGAACCGGTGGTGGATCGTCTGGAGCATGAACTGCAGGTGATCGGCCGTATGGGGTTTGCCACCTATTTCCTTGTTGTGCGCGATATTGTCCGCCCCAGTTCACGGACGTGCGGGCGGGGGTCGGGGGCGGCTTCGCTGGTGGCCTACTGCCTGGGCATTACCAACGTCTGTCCGGTCAAACACAACCTCTACTTCGAGCGGTTTTTGAATCCCGGCCGCACCGATCCCCCCGATATCGATGTCGACTTCGCCTGGGATGAGCGCGATGCTGTACAGCAGTCTGTGTTGGAGACTCACCGGGGGCACGCTGCCATGGTGTGCAACCACATCCGGTTTCAACCCCGCATGGCGGTGCGGGAAACGGCCCGGGTCTACGGGTTGACCGAAGGAGAGATCGGCCGGGTAACCCGCCGCCTGCCCTGGTACTGGCGCATGGACGGCCCGCCTGAAGCACTCCTGGCGGCGATACGCCAGCGACCGGAGGCACGCGCTCTGACGTTTCCGGCGCCCTGGCCGGAAATCTTGGCCAACGCCGAGCGGATTGTCGGCATTCCCCGCCATCTGTCCGTTCACTCCGGCGGGGTCGTCATCACGCCGGCCCCCGTCGACCATTATGTCCCGGTGCAGCGGGCCGCGAAAGGGGTGCCGATCATCCAGTGGGAAAAGGATGCCACGGAAGACGCCGGCCTGGTTAAAATCGATCTCCTGGGCAACCGCAGCCTGGGGGTGATCCGGGATGCGTTGGCCAACGTCCGGGCGGCCGGCGGCCATATGGACGAACGGCGCTGGGAGCCGGAGGATGATTTCGCTACGCAGGCAGCCGTGGCGCAGGGCAAAACCATGGGCTGTTTTTACATCGAAAGCCCGGCCATGCGGCTTCTCCAGAAAAAAACGGGGGTCGGGGACTTCGATCATCTCGTCATCCACAGCAGCATCATCCGCCCGGCCGCCAATGAATTCATCCAGGAGTACATTCGCCGGCTCCACGGCGGGGCCTGGGACCCTATTCATCCGCTGCTGGCCGATGTGCTGGCGGAAACATACGGCATCATGGTCTACCAGGAAGATGTGTCCCGGGCGGCGGTCGCCCTGGCCGGGTTTTCCCACGCCGAGGCGGACCGTTTGCGGAAGGTGATGTCCAAAAAAGACCGCGAATGTCACCTGAAGGATTTTCGGGCACAGTTTTTTACCGGCGCCCGGGCCAACGGCATCGCTGGCCATACCATCGAAGCGGTGTGGGATATGATGATGAGCTTCAGTGGGTATTCGTTTTGCAAACCCCACAGCGCGTCCTATGCGCGGGTATCGTTCCAGGCCGCCTATCTCAAGGTGCACCACCCCGCTGAATTCATGGCGGCGGTCATCAGCAATCAGGGGGGCTATTATGCCACCTTTGCCTATGTATCCGAAGCCCGGCGGATGGGGCTGCAGATACTGCCGCCGGATGTGTCCTGCGGCCGCCAGCGATGGGTCGGTCGGGGCGCGACCGTGCGGGTCGGCCTGCAGGCCGTCAAGGGGTTGGGGTCCGCCACGGCGCGTCGCATTGTTGCGGTCCGCGGCCGGCAGCCATTCCGTGATGTGATGGATTTTCTGACCCGGGTCCGGCCGGACGAGGCCGAAGCGCAGGCCCTGATTCGTTGCGGGGCGCTGGACGCTCTGGCGGAACAGGGTGGTCGGGCGGGGTTGATGTGGACACTGGCCGGCTGGCAGAGTCGCTGTGCCCGGCACCCAATGCGTGACACACTGTTCGATTCTCCGACGGAGCGTGCTTTGCCCGGGTTGCCGAGGGAAGATGCCCTGGAGCGGCGCCGCCGGGAATTTGCCGTCCTGGGGTTTTTGTGTGATGACCACCCCATCACCCTGTACGCCGACATGCTGCAATCCAGGAAAACAATCAAAGCAAAAGATCTGGGCCGCTGGCGGGGCCGGCGTGTGCGTTTCGGAGGCTGGTTTGTGGCCGGCAAGGTGGTGCATACCAAACAGGGCGATCCCATGGAGTTTTTGACCTTTGAGGATGAAACAGACATGATTGAAACCACGTTTTTTCCGGCGGTCTATCATCGGTTCTGCCACATGCTGGATTGGGGGCGACCGTATCTGTTGACCGGGCGCGTGGAGATGGATTGGGGGGCGGTTACGCTGACGGTGGACCATGTTGCGCCATTGCCGCCGGTCCGCTCGGTTGCCCGGGGGCGGGATGGGGTGTTGCACAGGGAAGCGGAAAAGCTTAAGCTAACCTGTCAGGCTGGCGACAGCGGCAAATCCGGGTGCGGGGTTGCAGTTTCCCGTTGACCCGCATTGACGGTATAAGGGGGAGAAAGCCCATGCAGAAAACAAAATGGCTATTTTCGGCGGCCCTGATAGCCTTATTGGCCGCTTGTACGACACCGATCACGCATCCGGTGCAGATGGGCTATAGCGGCCATGCGGGGCTTGCGGTTCAACAACCGGTGACGGTGGGGATTCAGGTGTTTGACGACCCGCGCACCCAAGCGGACCATTTTGTGATCGGCTATCGCCAACTGGGGCGCGGGGAGCAGGAGCGCTATGTTTCCAGCCCGGACGACATCGCCCGTTCGGTGACCCGCATGACCGGTGAACTCATCCGTCAAAAGGGCGGGATGCCGGGTGTCTTAAAAGACTGGGACTATTCGCCGGAGCAGATGCTGGGCCTGTCCGATGCCTTCGATGTCTTTGTCGGAGGGGAGATACGGCAGCTGCGGTGTGATGCCGAAAAACGGCTCATGCATACCCGCATGGTTCTGACGCTGGATATGGTGGTTTATGTGGGCAAGGCCCGCGAGGGGGTCGTGCACCGGCGCCCCGTCAGTATGCGGACGGAGCGCGTCACAGCCACCTTCGGGCCCGGCGAGTTGACGCGGTTTTTAAACGACATGGTGTCCCAGGCCTTGGAAAAAACCTGCCAGGACATTCCCTGACGGACGGCCGACAGCCCGTACCGCAATCAGAAAATGGTCTTCAGAAAGCGATTGACCTGGGCAAAGAGCGCGGTCGGCAATGCCAACAGGTGAATATCGGTGGTCTGGCTCCCCAGAAATTCGGCGATGGGAAACTTCGTGCCGTCCAGGCGCATGAAATGACCGCCGGCCGCTTCTAAAATAACCCTTACGGCCGCCAGATTCTGGTAGGATTCATTCGCGATGAGTGCGGTTTCCGCGCACCCCATTGCAACATAGCAGATATGGGCGGACGTGCACCCGAGGTTGAGCTGCTTGCCGGGGAATCTATTCTGGTAGTGCTGGTGAAAACGTGAAAAAGTCAGCAGGACACTTTCGTCGCTGATGCTGTCCTGGGAAGACACCTGTATGGCCTGCGTGCCACGGAACGCCTCCTGGCCGGCCACGGCATGAAACAAGTCGCCCGTGGCCGGCATGTAAAAGACGCCCAGAACGGGCCATTTGTTATCCAGTAGCGCGATGGACATTCCCCAGATAGGGATGCCGGCCATAAAATTGGACATGCCGTCCAGGGGATCGAAAATCCAGACATAGCGCTTGGCATCGTGGGTATAGGCTTCCTCCGGGCTTTGGCCGTCGAAGCAATGGTGCTCGGGGAATCTTGCTCGCAGCGTTTTCTGAAAAAGTTGGTTCAGTTGAAGTTCGGTTCTCGTGATGAGCGTTTCGTCGAATTTGACCTGGGGCGCCCCTCTTCCGTAAAATTCGAGTGTTTCCTCCCCGGCTTTCTTGATGAATTCAACGGCGAACGACTTCAGATCTTCAATGGGCACGTAGTCCTTGTCCAATCGTTTCCTCCTCGGCTGATGGTCGGCAGATTGTTTATCGCATATCGTCACATAGTATATCGTTTCCCCGACATCAAGACGAAGCGATCGTGTGCCGTCTGATTTCAGGGAGTGGTCATCTGTTTGACATCAATTAATTTGGCTTTAGCTTGACCTTTTTCGTAAACTGTTTGATAGTAGCGGATTTTGCAACTTGAGCGACAATCAACCGGAGGATAGACGGATGGCTTTCGAGACCCGTGAACAAGTGCTTGAGCGCGTGCTGGAAATGGCAAAACCTAGGTGCCCCCATTGTGAAGTTGAAATGAGTCTGTGGGAGGTCCCGCCCATCAACTTCAGTGATGGACTGGGGTGGGGCGAGCCCTTTCTTTTTGTCTGTTTCAATGAGGAATGCCCCTCCTATGTGAATGGCTGGAAACACCTGGAAGAAAATTACGCCCATCGCGCCTCATATCGCTGCATGAACTATCCGGGCACCAAAGTATTTGAGTTCATGCCGGTATTCAGCCCTCAAGGAGGCACCGGACAAATGATCGACGAGCAGGTGTTGATCCAGCAGGAGGCCCTCAAAGAGGCCACCAAGAAAGGCTTTAACATCCTGGCGACGTGTTTTGTGGAAAAGGACGGCCCCGCTATTTTGAGGCTGCTGCTGGATCCGACCGAGCCCGCCCGGGTGCGTATGAAAGCGGCGGAGATGCTGGGGGATATCGGAGAGCTTGAAGCCGTCGAACCGTTGCGCAGTTTCAAAGTGGGCAACGATCTTATCCAGAAAAAAGTCGATGAAAGTGTCGCTAAGATTCATGCGCGGTTTTTTACGCGGGAGTGCCCGTTCTGTGCGGAAATCATCAAACAGCGCGCCAAGACCTGTAAACATTGCGGAAAAGAGGTGGCGGGCGAGTAAGCGACGCCCTTCTCCAGACGCAAGCGTGGTTGATATGGATTTATGCAACCGATCCGGAAGCCGTTTTATTTTCCGGGTCGGTTTTTTTAGGTCTTGTCGTCGGGTCGGATGATATTG
>Ga0316195_10000631_pt1 | contig 14504 bp, 11 predicted proteins | sample Phised1_MG_FD_204937 | JGI IMG/M metagenome (GOLD analysis project Ga0316195, IMG submission 204937) | Coastal sediment microbial communities from Maine, United States - Phippsburg sediment 1 | ecosystem: Environmental > Aquatic > Marine > Coastal > Sediment | place: USA: Maine | collected... | reverse complement strand
GTAATTGAAGACACCCATGCCACTCCTGAGGATATTGAAGAGTATTTTGGCAGCGAGGTCCTGCACATCGTCACCGGCGTCACCAAAATGAGTAAGCTGCCCTTTAACAGTTCTCGGGCGCGGCAAGCCGAAAGCATCCGCAAAATGTTGCTGGCCATGGCGGACGATATTCGCGTCATTCTGATCAAATTGGCGGACCGGCTTCATAACATGCGGACGCTCGGCTTCCATAAAGAGAGCAAGCGCCGGAAAATCGCTCAAGAAACAATGGATATCTATGCCCCCATCGCCGCCCGTCTGGGAATATATTGGATTAAAAATGAACTTGAAGACGCGTCGTTCAAATATCTGCAGCCGGAAGAATACGAACAGATAAACAATCAATTAAATAAAGACCGCGAAGAGAGTGAAAAATACATTGAATCGGTAAAGCGCCTGATCATGGATAAAATGGATGAGGCCCATATCGAGGGCGAGGTTCTCGGGCGGTACAAACATATCTACAGCATTTATCAGAAGATGGTCTCGCAGAACCTTGCCTTTGAAGACATTTACGACATTATTGCCTTTAGAATTATCTTGGACAGCATTCCGAAGTGTTATGAGGCCCTGGGCATCATTCATGCCCTTTGGAGACCAATCGCCAAAAAGTTCAAAGACTATATTGGGGTTCCCAAGGCCAACATGTACCAATCGTTGCACACAACCTTGATCGGGCCTTACGGCGAGCGCATCGAAATCCAGATTCGCACCAAGGAAATGGATCAGGTGGCCAAATCAGGGATCGCGGCCCATTGGAGCTATAAGGAAGGCAAACGCATGGACAAGGGGGTCATCGACAAGTTTGCCTGGATCCAGAACCTGGTTGAAAATCAGGCCGATATTCGGGATCCGAACGAATTTCTGGAAAATGTCCGCATTGATTTGTTTCCTGAAGAGATCTACGTTTTTACCCCGCAAGGTGAAATCAAATCCCTGCCTACCGGGGCGACACCGGTCGATTTTGCCTACATGATCCATACGGAAGTTGGCAACCAATGTGTCGGCGCTAAAGTCGATGGGCGCATGGTTCCGCTTAAGCATGAACTTAATACCGGAAATATCGTGGAAATCGTAACCTCCAAGGGGCACCACCCGAGCAAAGACTGGCTCAACTTTGTCAAAACCGTCAAAGCGCGGTCGCGCATTCGGCAATGGATCAAGACCCAGGAAAAGGAACGCAGCATCACACTGGGGCGCGAAATGTGTGAGAAGGCCTTTCGCAAGTACCGCTTGAATTTCAACGCCCTTGTCAAATCTGAAGAAATGGACAGGGTTGTGGAACATTTCGGGTTCAAGACGGTGGATGATCTGATCGCCAATGTTGGATACGGTAAAACCACACCCCTGCAAATCATTCGCAAATTTGAACCCAAAACGGAACCCGATGAGGAACAAAAATCGATCTTTGATCGGTTGATCGGTCGTGTCCGCAAGAAGAAGCCCAAAGCGGGCGTCAGCGTAAAGGGTGTGGACGATATTCTGATTCGATTCGGCAAATGCTGCCAACCGGTTCCGGGTGACTTGATTACCGGGTACATAACCCGGGGCTTCGGTGTCACGGTCCACCGCAGCAATTGCATCAATGCCTTAAAAATGAGTCCTGAGCGACAGATCGAAGTGGAATGGAGCATGGAAGCGGCTGAGAGCTATCCGGTCAAAATCCGTATTCGCTCCCTTGATCGGGTGGGGTTGCTGGCTGACATCGCCGCGACGATCAGTAAAAATGCGGCCAACATCCTGAGTGCCAGCACCGAAACCCATGAAGATAAGACCGTGGACACGTTTTTTTCAATCGGGGTTCAAAGTACCGAACACCTGAAAAGGGTACTTTCAGATCTAAAGAAGATCAAAATGGTGCAGGAGGTAAGGCGCGTAAGCTAGTTAGTGCCCGCCCATAAATGGTCTTTTTGCGCGATTTCTGCGTTGGACGCCGAGATTTAACTCCTCAAAATAGCAGGCTATTCTTCCGGGTTAAATCTGCCGCCCGCCTTGAACTCACACAAAAATCCTCATTTCTGGATGGACACTATTTTGTGCCCGCCCATAAATGGTCTTTTTGCGTGATTGTAAATAGGTGATGTTGCGTTGCAGTTAACTGGGGACGAATCTTAGATTGATTCAATCATCTCGCTTGTCACACAGGAAATAAAAAGGCACGAATTCCGGCTGCTTGTTGGCGGGGAATCCGTGCCAAAGTTGTTTTTGGGGTGCAGACTTTGCTAAGCTGACTTTTGGATGCGGCCCGACTTGATACAATTTGTGCAGACCACCATCTTTTTAACCCGCCCTTCATGCAGGGCCCGGACATTCTGTAAATTGGGGTTAAAGCGCCGTTTGTTGACGTTGTGAGCATGACTCACGTTGTTGCCGACCATCGGTTTTTTGCCGCATATATCACATTTTCTGGACATTTAAAGCTCTCCTTGTCTGTAGCACATCTGCCGAACCGCGGGGCTCGGGAAAACTCATTGATACCATCATTTTTCCTGGAGCAAATAGAATCTGATTTCTTACCTTATTATTTTTCCAGTGTAAAGTAATTTTTTGTTTATAGCCGTTGCCAGAAATATGTTCCGATTGCGCTAAGCCAAGCGAGGCACCCCATTTTTTTTAAAAGGCCTATCAATAAAAGCCTGGCCTTGTGCCCGCCGGATTGATGATGAAAACAGGCCGGTTGGTAGTAAAATGCGGCCGGGAAACCATCATCAATCCGGCGGGGCACTGCGCTAGTGGTGCCGATTCATAATGATAGGCCTTTTAAAAAAAATAGGGTGCCTCGCTCCCCAATCGGAACGTTATTTTGGCAACCGCTATAGGGAAATCGTCCGTCGGTTACTCCGGTTGCTCGTCGGCGACGGTCAGTTCTTGCAAAACGCGTTCACATAACGCGATGTATTGCAGCGCTTCATAATGAACGCCCACATCCGGATAGTCGCTCAGAACAGATCTAAAGCGATGAAGGGCCGCTTTGTAATGACCGCTTTTAAAATAAAAGCGTCCCACGTACAAATCATGTGCTGCTAAACTTTTATGGCATTGGATGATGTGCGGGCGGGCCTTGAGCGTGTAGGCATCTTCCGGAAATTTTTTCGTCAAGCGTTTAAAGGTGTCTAGGGCCTTCTGGGCTGTCAACTGATCCCGGTCAATCGTATCGATTTGGTCGTAATAACAGCGACCTATTTGGTAAATGACATAAGGAATGGCCTCGTTGCGCGGATGCAAATTCTCGAATTCTTCATATGCAAAAACGGCCTCCTCATATTCGGCTAACTGGTAATGCGCATCGGCAATTTTCAGTTCGGCCAAAATGGCGTATTTGCTGAACGGGTACCAGTCCTTCAGGGTCTCGAATGATTCAATTGCTTCGCGGTAATTTCCTTCCTTAAAGGCCTCAATCCCATTGCGGGCCAGTTCCGGTGCTGGCTTTTCCTCTTTGGCACCAAACCAGCCGCATCCGGCCAAGATCAATAGCGGCAAAACACCGAGTGCAATAAGGGCTTTAATTTTCATTGGCATACGATCAATAAGCCTGAGTCCCTAAAAAAGCGGCGGTGGACCTTAAAGGGCACCGCCGAAGATAACCGTGTGAACAATTGTGGCAGATTATCAAAGAAGATTGTTGATCGACGTTTCAAGTCTTGACTTGGCTACCATACCGGTAATCTGGTCAACAACACTACCTGCTTTAAAAAAAATGAGCGTGGGAATCGCTTTGATACCGTATTTCCCCGGCGTCACGGGGTTGTCATCAACATTGCATTTAGTAAATTTAATTTTATCACCAAAATCAGCGGCGAGCTCTTCAACCACAGGACCGATCGCTTTACAGGGCCCACACCAAGGTGCCCAAAAATCGACTAAAACGGGTTTGTCAGATTGCAGCACCTCTGAATCAAAGCTGCTGTCTTCAACTTCCAATATACCTTCTGCCATAATTATTTCCTTTCAATAGGGAATTTGTTAAGATCGATTGATTATAATTATGTAAATGCCTATTGTCAACCTTGCACGATGGCGTGGGCTGAGCTCACGAAAAGGCCGAAAGAGGAGATTGTCGGATGGCGTCAAATATCCGTATAGCAGCCCTGATATCCGGTGGCGGGACTAACCTGCAGGCAATTATCGACGCCTGTAAAAACGGCCGGATAGATGGTGAAGTCGTATGCGTTGGATCTGACAACCCGCGGGCCTTGGGATTAGAGCGGGCTCGTGCGAACGGGATTCCAACGATTTTGGTCGACTATGCCGGCCACATGTCCCGTGACGGGTCGATACCGCCGCAGGATAAATGGCCGGATGATTTGGATGTCGATGATCTGATTGCCAAACAGTCATTATGGCCGGTCGACCTCAATCGGTCGAGGCTTGTTCGGTCACTGGTCACACGCGCCCTGGCTGAAGCCAGATTGCTCGGAGTGCTGCGTCCGTATCGACCCGATTTGATCGTGCTGGCCGGTTTCATGCGAATGTTGAGTCCCTACTTCATCGATCGCATCCATCTGAAAGGCGGCAAACCATGTATCATGAATATCCATCCCGCTTTGTTGCCAGCCTTCCCCGGCATCGACGGTTACGGTGATACCTATCGCTACGGGTGTAAAATCGGCGGATGCACCGTCCATTTTGTTGACTATGGAGAAGATTCAGGACCAATCATCGGACAAAAGGCGTATGTCATCGAACCGGAAGATACAATCGAATCCATCAAGGCCAAGGGGTTGCGGCTAGAATGGGAGCTGTATCCAGAATGCATTCAACTTTTTGCCCAAGATCGTCTGCTGCCGGTTAAAATGACCTATACCCGACCCAACGGTCAAATCCTTCAGCGTACCGTCGTGAAAATTGTCCAAACATAAAATTGTGGAGCGGTTTTTTTATTAGAGGACTTTGACCATCAGGGGAATGGCGACCAGCGTACCGAGTGAGCTGCCCAAGTTGGTGAATACGACGACCAGCAGAATGCGGGTGACCTTGTTTTTCCAGAACCCCTTGATGGAAAGGATGTCTTCGGGCAGGCGTTCCAGGTCTTTGACTTGCGGTTTGCGAGAAAAGGCTTCCACCAGCCCGGACACCCAACCTGCCGCGATCATGGGGTTCAAAGATGTCAACGGGGCGGCCATTACCGATGATAATATCGTGACCGGATGCGCCCAGGCCATGATGGCACCCAACCCGGCCATTACACCATTGGCCAAAACCCACCAGGTGATCATATCCGTACCGGCTGCGGCGCCGCCAAAAAAGAAGCCCGCCGAAACAAGCGCTAATATGGCCAGCGGCATACCCCATTTAAAAAAACTGCTGATAACACTTTTGGGGGGGATGGTCTCCAGGGCCGCCAGATCGATATCTTTAGACCAGTATTCCTTGATGCCGGGCACATGGCCGGCGCCGACGACCGCAACAATTTTTTTACCAGGGGCTGTTTTAATCTTCTGGGCCAGGTAGCGGTCGCGCTCGTCGATCAAAATGCTTTTCAGCACCGGAAGCGATTTCCCGACATCGGCCAGCAGCAACTGCAGCATGTCCTCCTGCTTCATCGCTTCGATGTCCTGCTCCGAAATCTCGTCGACTTCACCCAGCGACAAGGCCAGTTGAAACAATATCTTGAGCTTATCCCAGAGACCCATCACACGCCAGGTGCGCGACAGTGTGACACGGATGTCGCGGTCGGCCAGATGGATTTGCGCTCCCTGTGCCTCGCCGGTATCGATGGCGGCAATCATTTCAGCCCCGGGCGTGATATCGAGTTTGGCTGCAATTCTTTTTTGAAACGACGCCAGCAGTAGGTTGGACAGAAGCAGGAAGGCTTTTTTTTCCTTGATCACTTTGATGATGTTCATGTCCTGCCAATTGGCTTTTTGGCGGATAGATTGATAACGGGATTGGCACAGTTCAACCGAAACCGTGTCCGGCTTTTCAGCTTCGATCACCGCTCGCACCAGTTCCGCGCTTTCCTTGGAAACGTGGGCGGTGCCGATCAGGACAATCTCCTTGTCACCCACTTGGAGACGATGTTTCATATTGCTGTTGTCGGCCATCTGTATTAAATTGAAATCCTTTTATTTTGAGTCAAGCCAAGGTAACTATTATATAAGGCCTGTCAATGCAAATAAAATCGTATCGCGACCTTGAGGAAGGATGAGTTTTATGTTGAATCTACACGAAAACGACAGGAACGGCTATTTGCTCACCCAAGAGCCGTATTACCGGCCGATCGGCGATGAAGTCGACCGTTTTCGGGCTGCCGACGATGCCATGCTGCCGGTCATGTTGAAGGGGCCGACGGGGTGCGGTAAGACCCGATTTGTGGAATACATGGCCTATGGTTTAAAGCGTCCCTTGATTACGGTTGCCTGCCATGAAGATCTGTTTGCATCCGACTTGATCGGGCGCTTCCTGCTGCAGCGGGATGAAACCGTCTGGCATGACGGGCCGCTGACACGGGCTGTACGCATGGGGGCCATATGCTACCTGGATGAGATTGTCGAGGCCCGTAAAGACACGACCGTCGTCATCCACCCTCTGGCTGATCACCGGCGAACGCTCAGTATCGATAAGAAGGGCGAGGTTGTCAAAGCGCATCGGGATTTCAGGTTGGTAATCTCGTATAACCCCGGGTACCAGTCGATTTTAAAAGATCTCAAACAGAGTACCCGCCAGCGGTTTGTGGCAATGGAATTTGATTACCCGCAGCCCGATCAGGAGGCTGAAATCGTGGCCCATGAAGGGGCCATCGAGCTGGCCATTGCGAAGCAACTCGTCTTTTTTGCAGGAAAAATCAGAAACATACGTGAGCATGGCTTGGCCGAAGGCGCCAGTACGCGCCTTTTGATATATGCGGCCCAGTTGATCAACAGGGGCGTTTCAATTCCAGAGGCCTGCCGCACGGCCATCTGTTTGCCCCTGACGGATGACGCCCGGTTGTTGGCAACGTTGGGTGATCTGATCGAAGACATATTTTAGAAATCATCTCAAAAATGTCTTTTGGCCCAATCTCATTGTTGGCGTCGAATTTAAAACCCTCAAAATACATTAGTATTCCTCCGGTTTGAAACTCGACCCCGCCGCGACTTTGAGCCAAAATCCTGTTTTTGAAATGATTTCATTTGTTCAGTTAAAATTGGATATTTCTACAAACAAATTTCCCAAGCGATTTTTCGATGAACCAGGTCGACCAATACCCTTTGAAACAACTTGCGATCGCCGATCCGGGGCTGGCGGACGCGATCGCCGCATCGTGGCAGAGCCAAACGGTACCGCTCCCGACTGCCGAAATCGTTCCAATCGCCGATCAGATCCTATGGGGTCTGTCACAGGCCGAATCCTTGGGCCGTGCCATTGCCAAAGGCTATGCCGATCTCCTGGGCGTCGTGGACCGGGAGGCATTGCAGGTATACAGACAGCAAGTTCAACAAACCGGTCAAAAGGGGGTGACCCTCGGTACGGCCATGGCTACGCACCTGGCAGTGGTTCTGCAAGCGGGCGACGCACGACTTGCGAAGCGTTTTTTAGCGACCATCACGACGATGATGGGTAAAGGGACGTACACCTTAAAGAAACCACTCGAAGCCCTTACTTCAATCCTGACCAACGGTGATTTTGCGTCTGCGTTTGCCTGCCTGGAGCTCTTCAGCGTCACTTTTGCCCAGGCCATGACCTATAATCAAAGTTTGAACCTGACCTATATATTGCCCAAAGCCGTTCTCAGTTTCCATCCCGAGCGGCGACCGTGGCAGATCGAGGCGCTCGCTAAGGTCGTCAAGGTCGACTTCCGACTGGCAGAGCCGTTTTTGGAAGGGTTGATCAAGGGTTTGGATCTGTTGGCACAAAAGCAATTGAACCGTTTTGTCTCCCAAGGGCTTGAAAAATACAGCCAAAATAAAACGCTCGGATCGAAATTTTTGGCACTTGAATCGAAACTCGGATTGGACACCTGTCAAGCAATGCAAGTCACGGTCCCGTTGGACCAGGTGAGGTCCCAGTTGAACCGCTATTTAAAAGCGCGTACCGGTCTGGCGATCTCCGTCCGACCGATTTCGGAAGCATCATCCTTGGGAGTCGTATCCACCGATCAACCGTGCGTCTGCTCGGATGGGCGCTATATCTATCTGTCCGACGAGATTGGTCATTTCCCTGAAAAAGAGTCCAACCAGAGACTTTACAAGCTGATGACCCGGCTCGAGACCGGTTATTACGAGTTCGACACCTTTGCTTTCGACTTGGAAAAAGCCCTGGAGCTCATTGAGACCCGCGGTGTTCCCAAAGGCCCGTTTCGGCAACCGATGGCAACGGACATTGGGAACCTTGACCCACCCAACGAAAAACATCTGTCGGATCTGGAGCATTTTTTTCGCTATTTTCCAAATCGTGATTTGGCCGCGGACCTGTTCACTATTTTTGAACACGGGCGTCTGCGGATCCATCACAGCCGGCGCTATCCCGGGCTTGTCCGACAAGTCTATCCGTCTGTTATCAAAGAAGCCCGACGCCTTATTGATAAAGAGAACCACAATCGATGCCTGATGGTTTTATATGCTTGGATCGCCCTGGGCGTTGGCTCGGATGAAATCGCGGGCATAGATCCCAAAATTGCATCCATTCTGTATCCAACGGTGCGTCTGCTCGAAGACCGGATGCAACAACCCGCACCCGTTGAAGTGAGCGCGGAATTGGTTTGGTGGGCGTATTCGAACGTTGCAGAGCTGCTGGGTCCGGCAGACCTTCCGGACGCACCGAACGCTTACGAACCCTTGACCCTACCGTTTGGTCGCTGCCTGAGACCGGACCTGGTTAATGGTGCCCAAAGACAGTACGACCAGTTGGCCGCACAAATCAAAAGGCGGATAGAACAAAAGGGCCTAAAAATTTACAAGGCCGATATCAGGCAACACCTTCTAAAAAACGACGGCCGGGTGTCGGTCGAGGACCTGGAAACCCTGACGGTTCAAGCACGATCACCTGCCATGGATAGCGGCCCACTCCCGACCCGTGCCCCGATAGATTTGTCCTGGCTCGATTTGTCCGACCTTCTGGGATGTGACGGGATCACGGATCTTCCGGCAACCGGTGTCAATGGCCCGACGTTTCGGTATGCGGAATGGGATTGCCGACTGACAGATTATTTAGACGATCACGTTCAGGTAATCGAAAAACCCATCCCCGTATCGGCCCATGAATTCTACGACCTGACCTTGCGACGTTACAGTGGCCTGGTTAAGCAGATCCATCGGGCCTTTGAGCTTTTGAAACCGGAAGGCTTCAAGGTTTTGCGACAGTGGCTCGAAGGGGATGATTTTGACTATCGCGCCTTGCTCGATTACGTTGTTGAAAGAAGGGCTAAGCGCATGCCGTCAGAGCGTCTTTATATCAAGCGGGTCAAAGCCCAGCGTGACGTAGCGGCCTTGTTGCTGGTGGATCTGTCGCGTTCGACTGCCAACCCGGCCTACGGCAGCCGATCCCGGGTGATCGATATTGAGAAAGAAGCCATCGTTCTATTGTGCGAAGCCTTGGAAGTGGTCGGAGATGCCTATGCCATTGCCGGCTTTTCAGGGACCGGTCGGCTGGGTGTCGATTATTTCAGGATTAAAGATTTCGAAGACCCGCTGGATGATGATGTCCGGGGACGTATCCAGGCCATGGCGCCTCACCGCAGTACACGCATGGGGGCCGCGATTCGGCATGCCACCGGGATTATCGGAAAAGTACCGGCTAAAGTGCGCTTGCTGATCGTTTTAGGGGATGGCTTCCCCAATGATGTTGACTATAAAAAGAAGTATGCTATTGAAGATACCAGCAAAGCGATCTATGAGGCGCGTGCCAAAAGCATTCACGTTAAAGGGATAACGGTCAATCTTGCCGGCGACGGACGACTGGATGAAGTCTATGGGAACTTTCATCACACCGTCATTTCAGATGTTCGTGAGCTGCCGGATAAACTGCTGCGCATCTATGGTACCGTTACGCGTTAGAAGCGATCTCAAAAGCCTAATATCGAAATGCCTTTTTTTTAGCGAAAGTGCAGTGCTACAGGGGTCGGAATTTTAGCCCGCCAGAGGGCGGATAAACCTTTCGCTGCGGAGCGACATCTTCGCGTTCCATAAAATCGTTCCACGATTTTATCGTTTGACAGGGCACAGGGGGGAAAATGCTCATACATGACGATCTGTTTGTCTGGGAAGGTTTTGGTGGTGCGCTAAAGCTGGCCCATGGGAAATGCCGGTTGCGGATCTACGACCTGAACCAAGGCCCTGTCAAGGGCCTGGCCCACCTTAAACCCATCATTGTTCTGGTCAGCGATGTTCCCGGAAGCACCATGTCGGTGCGCAGCTGCATCAGTCATGTGGCCACACAGGTGGCCAAGCAATTTAACCTGCCGCGTCAGCGCATTCAGTATATCGAACATTCTCCGGCCCGAACCTATGGCCAGCAAAATGAACACACTATTCCTGAACAGTTTGAACTGTTCGAATTCGTCTGGCACGACGACAAGGCCTTGCATCCCTCCAGAAAGGCTGTGGAACCGCCTTTACTCGACACACTCAAAGAGCTCATTAAATAAAATCGCACAGCGATTTTATTTGCAGGGGCTCTCCAATACCTTACCCGCCAACCAGCGCTCGACAAAAAGTTGGGTGACACGGATATCCAGTCCGGCCTTGGCGGCGGCAGACTCGAGCTGCTGCAAGGTTTCATCGACCCGCGCCTTGTTTTCCAACAAGGCATAGATTTTAATACTCCGCTGCAAGTAGCCCACTGCCATGTCATATCGGCTTTGTGCCAGGTATACGCTGCCAAGGGCGGCCAGATCATCGGCGATACCTTTGTGAAAGCCCTGTTGGCGGTCGCTTTGCAAAGCGCTATTAAAGTGAGAAAGCGCCAGGTCCAGGCGATTGGTGGTCAGCATCAGGCGGCCTAAAGAGAAGTTAAGGGTAGCATATTCGTGCAGGTCGTCAGGGGACACCAAGTCCAGGCCGCGATGCAACATTTCCTTCGCCGGCCCAAAGGCGTCTTGTTTTATCAGCAGGACGCCCTTGTTGTTCAAAAGGCCGGCCGTCGCCTTTTTATCGCCTTTGAGGCTTTCGGCCTGACGCAAGGTGTCCTGGGCCGCTTCCAGTTGGTCCAGGTCGATCAACAAGGCCGCCTTGTTGGAAAGTGCCTGCAAGGCACCGGTTTCGTTTTCCAACCCCAGGTAAATCCCGATCGCTTCATCGAAAAAAAGGCCGGCGCTTTCAGGATCTCCGATAAACCGGTAAACATTCCCGATATTGTTCATGCTCATGGCAACGCCGCCCAGTTGGTCGGAGACGGTGAAGTATTCATGGGCTTTGAAAAAATGATCCAAGGACCGGTGGTAGCACCCCTGTTGGTAGGCGGCGATTCCTTTTTGTATTGCTTTCATTCCTTGGGTCAGATGGGACGGCTTGGCGTTAACCTTTGGGCCGCCGCAGCCAATTATCAGGCTAAGGGCCAGAAGAACCAGAAGCACGTGTAAGTGTCTCATATCGCTTATCCTGTGGTATGCGATTACATTAAGCCCGACCGTTCAGGCGGCATTTTCGAATGGAGCTTTTTTTGTATACTATTGAGGGCTGCTAAAGTCAAAACGTGATGCAATCAACGAATGGATGGAGACGTGTCGATTTTACCGGGCTTTATCACCTGTAAACAGGTAGAGCGCTGCAACGACCGCCAGGCAAAGGCCGCACAATAGAAATGTGGCGTGAAACGCCGCGGCACTCAGGGCGTTGGCAGGAAATGCGCTTTGCATTATAAAACCGAGTCCTTGTAGGAAAACGGCCGGGCCGATCATGGTGAAAAAGTTGACCCCGGTCATGGCCATGCCGGACTTGTCGAGGGGCATTTTTTCTTTGATATGGGTATACATGATGCCGCCCGAGCTGTTGAAAATTCCCAAGGCGAAAAACAGCCCGGCCAACATCAAGATGCTGGTACCGGTCGGGAGTAGCGCGAGTACACTTATGATCGCGGCCATCCCGCAGAGTCCTGGAATGATGATCCATTTGCGGGTTTTGAGAATGCGGTCCGACAGGGCACCCAAAAGGGGTCCTGTGCATATGAATCCCATGTTCATACAAAAAAGGACATTGCCGGTTTCCACGGCGGAAAGAGACATAACGTTTAATAGAAAAGGACCGGCGTACAGGGCCTGAATTGCTGCGTAAATCCCGTATCGGCAAAACGTGCTGAAAGAGATAATCCAATAATCTTTTTTGGTAAAAAGCTGCCGAATCCCGCGCAAGGCCTTTCCCAGGCTTGGCGCGACCGGTGTTGTATGGTTTAAAGCTGTGACGGTTTCGGGTGTGTCCCGCACCGTCAGGTAAAAGGCAATGGTCAGGATCAGATTGATTCCGGCCACACACACAAAGGACAGGCGCCAACCGATCGACTGAACCATCAAGACCAGCGGTGTGGTGGCAAGGATGTTGCCGGCGGTTCCCAAGGAAAAGACAATTGTTGTCAGCGTGGCAAACTGGATGGGCGTGAACCATAAGGAAATCAATTTGAAAGTTCCCATCAGATTACAGGCCATGCCGATGCCCAACAGCGCCCGGGCCCAGATCAGCATCCATGGGGAATCGGCCGCGGCGAAAAGGAGCGCCCCGCTGACGGCGATCAGATTCAGGGTTATCATCGTTTTTTTGGCACCGATGCGATCCAGGTAGATGGCGATCGGTATCTGCATGGCAGCAAAAGCGTAGAAAAAAGCAGCCGACATGAGGCTGAGTTCCTGGGCGGTCATAGACAGCTCGGCATTTAGCTCAGGTGTGATGACGGCTATGGTAACGCGGTAGAACTGCGAAAGAACAAATAAAGAAGCGGTGACCAAAAAAATTGCCCAGCGTCTGGAAAGCTGCAAATTGCCCACTTGAAATTTGTTCTTCCGTATGGTTTTGTCTGTGATCATAAACAAACGCTTTCGAATAATATCGTTTCCCGATTTTATGTAACACGACAATGTCGTTTTTGGGTACCCTATAATTTCCTTGCAAAAGGAAAGGTTCGATGCAAGCATTAAACTTTTTGAATATAGTCATTGTCAAAAATATGTTCCCAATAAGCCAAGCATCTGATGGCACTGGCTAACATTCAAAATCCCCAACATGCGGCCAAGCGCATCACAGAAATCAAAGCCTGCTTAAAGATGAAATAAACGTGCCAAGACCGGTCGGTACAGCCGCACGACTTCGCCTGGCACAGCTGTTGGCACGCATTTCGACCGGGTGATGCTCAAGTTGACATCGGTCTCGCCCTGCCATATATTCCAACCAATTTTGCTGAAAATAACATAAAACCGAATTGAACGATTCCTGAAATTTAATACGCTCAGTTCGAAAAGAAAAAAACAACCCTATGAAAATCTTATCAGGAAATGTGGCCATCGAAGCGGTCGCCTATGAGTTGGCGCCGGAAAGAATTGCATCATCCGCGATCGAGGAACAACTGGCCGCGACCATGGAACGGCTGGGAATCCGCAAAGGTCTGCTCGAAGAACTGACCGGCATTAAAGAGCGGCGCTTCTGGGAGCCCGGCGTCATGCCCAGCGAGGTCGCCACCCGGGCCGCCCAAAAGGTCATTGAACAGGCCGGAATTGACCGAAAAGAGATCGGCTGCCTGATCAACACGTCCGTTTGTAAGGACTACATCGAGCCTTCGATTGCCAGTTTGGTTCACGGCAATCTTGCCTTGCCGCCGGATTGCATCAACTACGATATCGGTAATGCCTGCCTGGGTTTCATGAATGCCATGGTCACCCAGGCATTAATGATCGAAGCGGGTCTGATTCGTTATGGTCTAATCGTAGATGGCGAAGGATCCCGGGAAGCGGTCGAAGCCACGATCAAACGGCTGCAGGCAAAAGACGTATCGGCCGAAACCTTTCGCGACAATTTCGCCACCCTGACACTCGGGTCCGGCGCCGTTGCCATGCTCTTGTGTCACAAATCCGATGCAAAAGCCGGACACCTTGTCAACGGCGCGGTCACGCGGGCGGCTACGCAGCACAGTCGCCTGTGTTTGGGGCAACGCACCGAGATGATTGCCGATGCACACGGCGTTCTGGTTCATGGGGTTGAACTGGCAAACGCGACCTGGCAACTGGCTTCCAAAGACCTGCCAAATTGGAGCGATGCGACGATCGACCTGTATGTCCCCCATCAGGTCAGTGCCCGCAACATGGAAGCGTTGAATGCGACTCTGGGGCTTACGCCGCAAAAGCATCATTTGAACTTTCAGAACCAAGGCAACATCGGTCCGGCCGCTTTGCCGATTACCCTGGCCATGGCTGTGGAAGAAGGCCGCGCTCTGCCGGGAATGCATGTGGCCTTGATGGGGATCGGTAGCGGCCTCAATTGCATGATGATGAGTGTCACCTGGTAAGCAGGGCGACCGGCCATAAAAATTGAAAATTTCCTTCATTTTTTAAAACGCGTTGCTTGACT
>Ga0316195_10000630_pt1 | contig 14506 bp, 13 predicted proteins | sample Phised1_MG_FD_204937 | JGI IMG/M metagenome (GOLD analysis project Ga0316195, IMG submission 204937) | Coastal sediment microbial communities from Maine, United States - Phippsburg sediment 1 | ecosystem: Environmental > Aquatic > Marine > Coastal > Sediment | place: USA: Maine | collected... | reverse complement strand
GAGGCGGCAAGGTTTGTATGAAAAACCCTGGCCGCGTACTGAACGGCTAGCAGAATTGGCGTTGGAGGTTTCGCCATCCCCCTCATGGCTGCGCTCAATCGGGCGTGAATTGCGTGTGGCCGCGCTTACATTCGGCTATGGTCGATGGGCCCTGATAACCGCTTCCGGGAATGTTGCCGCCGCCAACTGTGGCCCGTGAGGATAAAGGACGCTGCATATGTTCGGCAACAGTCTGCTGTTCAATACCCGCGTGCAAAATCCACCAGGAAGTCAGGCGCCCGGCCGTCCAGGAAGCGCTTCAGGTTGGTCACGAATAGTGGCGCGATATCTTCCACGTAACTGACTGCCGCCGTGTGTGAGCTTATTTGAAGCCTGGGCGTGTGCCACAGGAAATGTCCGGCGGGCAGAGGTTCACTCTCAAATACATCCAGCACTGCACCACCCAGTGAGCCAGCTCGCAGGGCCGCATCCAGCGCTTGTTCATCCAGGCATTGTCCACGGCCCACGTTTATCACTACTGCATGTTGCGGCATGGCACTCAATACCCTGGCATCCACCAGGTGGCGAGTGGAGGGTGTCCCCGGCAGGCTCATGACGAGGTAATCGGCGCTGGCGGCGACTTCGGGCAACTGCCCCACGGAAAAACATGCATCGACATGCTCACTTGGTCGGCCCGACAAGGTGACACCGGTGGTGGTCATAGCGAACTGCCGACAACGCAGGGCAATTTCAGCGCCGATAGAACCCAGTCCCAACAAGACCACGTGTTTCCCTGCCAGCCTTCCCGGCTTGTCGTGTTGCCACACACCACGTTGCTGGGACAGGTACCGTTCGATCACCCCGCGTTCGTGGGCCAGCATATAACACAGGCAATATTCAGCCATCTGCCTGCCAAACACGCCTTTTACCCCGCTAAGCAGGTAGTTTCTGGGCAGGCCCGGGTTCAGCATTGGCTCCACCCCCGCCCAGGTTGACTGGGCCCAACGCAAGGCTGGCAGAGCCGAAAGGGCAGGCGCGAGCAAGTCAGGCGGACCCAGCGCGATCTGCACGTGTTCGACTCCTGGCGGCAAAGCCAGGGGATCACTGGCTTCGAGTACCTCCAGGTCAACCAGGCCGGCCTCACGAATATACTGGTGATACATCGCAGCCTGACGGTCCAGAATCAATAGTTTCGTCATTGCGATAATCCGAAAGGTAGTACTACTCGATGGGTATGGCCGTGCGCTTGATCACCGTGCGCAGGGCGAAGCCGGAGTGGACACGGGCCACACCGGGCAGACGCGTAAGTTGCTGGTAGTGCAGGCGTTCGAAGTCCGGTGCGTTGGCGACCACGACCCGCAGCAGGTAATCCGAGTCGCCGGTCATCAAGTAGCACTCCATAACCTCCGGCACCCGTCTGACCGCTGCCTCGAACTCCTCCAGGTCCTTTTGCTGCTGTCGCTGCAGGGTTATGCGAACAAACACGTTTCCCGGCAGACCTGCCTTGGCTGCGTTTACCAGGCCCACATAGCCATCAATCACGCCCGCGTCCTCCAGCACGCGAACCCGTCGCAGGCAGGCGGATTCGGATAGATTCACTCTGCGCGCCAACTCGACGTTACTGATTCGGCCGTCAGTCTGCAATTCACGCAGAATGGCCCGATCGGTCTTATCTGGAAGTATTTTCGAATTTTCCATCAGAAAACCACCCTGAAGCAACGTAATCTTGCGATTCTCGCCGCAAGAGATATTGATTAGCAAGTTAATTGCAGCGACTAACGGGTAATATGAACGGCTACCGGCAGATTGTGCCTGGTCTAACTTGAGGGAGTTTTCATCATGCTCATTGGTGTACCAAAAGAAATAAAAAATCATGAATACCGTGTCGGCCTGGTTCCCTCAAGTGTCAGGGACCTGGTGCACGCAGGCCATGAGGTGGTTGTGCAGACCGGTGCGGGCGCGGGTATCGGCAGCAGCGACGAAGAGTACGTCGCCGCCGGTGCGCGGATTGCCGATAGCGCCAAAGCGATATTCGAACAGGCCGAGATGATCGTGAAGGTCAAGGAACCCCAACTGGTGGAATGCGAGATGTTGCGCCCCGGTCAGGTCCTGTTCACCTATCTTCACCTGGCCCCGGATCCCAAGCAGACCGCAGCGCTGATGAAAAGCGGCGCCACTGCCATTGCCTACGAGACTGTTACCGCCGCCGATGGCAGTTTGCCATTACTGGTTCCCATGAGTGAAGTGGCCGGTCGCATGTCCATCCAGGTGGGGGCGTACTGCCTGCAGAAGGCCAATGGCGGCTCAGGGGTGCTGCTGGGCGGAGTGCCCGGCGTCGCGCCCGGAAAGGTCGTGATTATTGGAGGAGGCGTGGCGGGTACCGGGGCGGCTGAAATGGCCGTGGGCTTGCGTGCCGACGTCGTGGTCATTGACCGGTCCCTCACGCGCCTGCGTGAGCTGTCAGACCTTTTCGGGAATCAGCTCAAGACTGTTTACTCTACCTATGACTCCATTGATCGATACGTAACCGATGCTGACCTGGTAGTGGGCTCGGTATTGTTGCCGGGAGCCGCAGCTCCCAAGTTGGTGACCCGGGACATGGTCAAGCGCATGCGGACCGGCTCGGCCCTGGTGGATATTGCCATTGACCAGGGAGGTTGCTTTGAGACCAGTCGTCCAACCAGCCATGCAGATCCCATTTATGTGGAAGAGGGTTGCGTTCACTATTGCGTGACCAATATGCCTGGCGCGGTTGCCCGCACTTCAGCCTATGCCCTGAACAACGCCACCTTGCCATTTGTGCATGCGTTGGCCGGCAAGGGCTGGCAAAAGGCTGTGCATGAGGACGAACACCTGCTGAATGGCTTGAATATTCATGCAGGCAAGGTTACCTACAAGGCAGTGGCCGATAACCTGGGCCTGGAATACGTACCCTACGGCGGCTGATACCGGATCAGACCCGGCCTGTAAGAGGGCAGGCAACTGGTGGTTGCTTGTCCTTTTTTTCGCCCGGCAACTACAATGCACGGTCTTTTCAGGCCAGCCTACGCAGTTGTCCAGGCATCAAACGGCGGAGTACAGCCATGTATGAATTCAAACAGTTCTATATCAATGGGCAATGGGTAGACCCCGCAACCCCGTGCACCGGTGAGGTCATCAATCCAGCCAGCGAATCCGTCGTGGGAATCATTTCGATGGGCTCACCCGCCGATGTGGACAAGGCTGTTACCGCCGCAAGGAACGCTTTTACCGGCTATTCGCGTAGCAGTAAGCAGGAGCGCATAGAGCTTCTGGAGGTGATCCTTGCCGAGTATGACAAGCGCCGGGAAGACGTTGCTATGGCCATCTGCGACGAGATGGGCGCGCCCTTGTGGCTCGCCAGGGGCGCGCAGGTAGACTCGGGTAACCAGCACATTGGCGCCGCATTGCAGGCATTAAAAACCATGCACTGGGAAGAACGGGTGGAAGGCGCGATGATCGTTCGTGAACCCATAGGCGTGGCCGGCCTGATTACGCCCTGGAACTGGCCCATGAACCAGGTGGCCGCAAAAGTGGCTCCGGCCTTGGCTGCGGGCTGCACGATGGTGTTAAAGCCCAGCGAAGTATCAGCCTTGAGCGCCTATATCTTCAGCGAGGTCTTGCACGCTGCCGGAGTGCCTGCAGGTGTATACAACATGATTAATGGCGACGGGCCGAGTGTGGGTGCGCCCATAGCGTCTCACCCGAATATCGACATGGTTTCTTTCACTGGTTCCACCCGGGCGGGTGTGGCGGTAGCCAAGGCGGCTGCAGACACGGTAAAGCGAGTGTCCCAGGAGCTGGGTGGCAAATCCCCCAACATTATCCTGGATGATGCCGACCTGGTGCGAGCAGTGAGATTGGGAGCGGCCACCTGTTTCCACAACAGCGGGCAATCCTGTAACGCACCCACCCGCATGCTGGTGCCGGAGTCCCGTCTTGAGGAGGCCGAACAAATCGCTCGCGTTACGGCTGAGAAGACCCGGGTTGGCGATCCAAAGGCCGAAGGCACCTGGATGGGACCGGTGGTAAATGCCAGCCAGTGGGCCAAGATACAGGGCCTGATTCAGACAGGCATCGACGAAGGCGCCAGGCTGGTGGCCGGCGGAACCGGCAGACCTGATGGGCTGGCCACGGGATTCTATGTGAAACCAACGGTGTTTGGTCACGTCAGCAACGACATGACCATCGCGCGCGAGGAAGTCTTCGGACCCGTGCTGTGCATCATCCCCTATAAGGACGAGGAAGATGCCATACGCATCGCCAACGACACCGCCTACGGTTTGTCCAGCTACATATCCTCGGGTGATCATGCCCGGGCCTTGCGGGTTGCCGCCCGCATGCGCGCCGGTATGGTGCATATAAACGGAGCCCACCTTGTGGATATGGCGCCCTTTGGCGGTTACAAGCAGTCAGGAAACGGGCGTGAGTGGGGGAGGTTCGGGGTGGAGGACTTTCTCGAAGTGAAATCCATTTATGGCTACGATGACTGATCCAGGCAGGGCAACCATGTTAAACAGGCCGACATCTCGTCGGCCTTTTTTTCACTCCGATTCGCAAAGACCGATACTAGAAATCTTCCAGCTCCATGGCCTCAATCTGTTCCATCTGCTCAATCAGGTTGATGGCCACGGCAACAAAGTCGGTATCGGTAATGATGCCACGCAGCTTGCCGCGGGTGACCACCGGCAGGCAACTTATCTTGTGCTCTTCCAGGAACCGGGCGCACTGACGCAAACTGGCATGCTCGTCCACGGTAATTACTTCCGACGTCATAATATCGGCCAGGGTAATGCAGGAGGTGTCGGCCCGATCTGCGGCATCCCGCAGGGTCGAGTCGGAAGTCGCCAATACGTCACTCAAGGTCACCAGACCTACCAGCACACCCTTGTCATTAACAATGGGTACATGCCTGATACGTTGCTCACGCATTAACTCGCTGGCACTCTCAAGCGTATCGTGGGGCTTGAGTGTGAACAGTTCATCCGTCATGAATTCGGAAACGCTGATCATTTGGGGAACTCTCCGACTCCGGGCTATGACACTGTGTCTGCTATCTGCCTTAGAGTGTAGAAGGGGCAGAGGGAAGGGTGAAATAGGGGGTATCCACTAGACGGTTTTCAGGATGAGATCAAGTTACATTAAGCCGGGCAAAGCATTACAATGCGTGTTCATCATCCGCAGCCCGGGTGGCGAAATTGGTAGACGCAAGGGACTTAAAATATTGAGCACTCGGCGGGAAACTGTCGTCGTGAATGGAGTCAAATTCGGGGAAACCTCAACACCTGTGGCAGGTAGCGACAGGTAATGGCAATCCCGAGCTAAGCCAGGCCGCCGGAACAGGCAGCCATGGAAAGTGTAGAGACTTGACGGCTCCTGCCTAAACCGCCCCAGGCGGCAAGGTAAAGAGAAAGTCCAGACCCCAAATGCGCTGGTCGCAGCAGCGAAAGCTGTAGTGGGTAAGAAAATCCCTCGGGGGCAACTCCATGCCGGTTCGATTCCGGCCCCGGGCACCATCCTTCGTCGTGCTGATCCAGCAACGGCCGGCAACAGCCGATCGCCGCGGCCCCGACAGGGTCGCTTTGCTGTCGCTTCAAGACTACGGACCAGCCAGGCAATCATCAATACTTGAGAAAGCCAGGGTAGTCAGGGCACGACAAATTGCTGGGTACTCCGGTTCCCAGCACCCTCAGCCCGCCACAGCGCAAACAATGCAGCCAGGCGGCTCACAGCATTGGCGGCGCCCGGTTCAATGCCAAACACCACCAGATTGATATACGGCATGCTGGGCTGGTCTGTGGCGCGAAAGACGCTGATAAAGGCCGATGAGGCCGTTGCCTCTCCACAACGCGAGTCGCCACCGGCTGCGCTACCCGCCTGCAGCGCAACCAATGCCTGTTCGGCCAGTTCAAGATCAGAACTGGTCTTTCCCTGCAGGATATTGAAGGCAGCAGAGACAATTTTCTCGCTCACCATGGTGTTGGCTTGCACACTGATTCCGGGGCTGCTTTTTGCGCCTCGCCAAGCGCTGGTTTCGTCACCCGTGTAGGTGACGGGTTCCTGCCATTCGGCGAAGGACAGTAGCGCGTATTGTTGCTCGTCGACATCCGGGATAAATGTTGAATCGATAATGTGCGCAAGGATCGTTTTCAGTGGCAGGCCGGCGGCGATCTGCTCGGACGCATAAGCCCTGGCCTGCTCGCTGCTGGCCGCCTGCACGATGGCTACGCCCTTGCCGGGTACAACGCTGGCAATCCCGTAGACCATAAAAGAACAGGAAGCACCTGCCACTACGATACTTTTGCTGTCGTCCTCCAGCTTGACTACTGACCAGGTGGCCTCGCTGGCCGTGGGCAGGAAAAGCAAGATCAACAAGAGGCTGGGCAAGCGGTGCGCCATGTGGATTCTCTCCGGGCAAATACTGCCCATGGGGGGTGATCCCGGTGTTTGACCGCGGCTACGCAAAATAATTCCGCTATGTTGATGCGCGAGTCCGAAAATCCCCCGCAGAACGTCAGGGGACGTGGAAAGACCCTGGCAGAGTTTCCACCTGATGTGGACAGTGGGCCAGGCCCGCTAGTATTTCAGGTACTTCCGGCTAGTAGACGACAAACACCCATGGCAGAGCCACTAGCCACCACCAAAATTCGGCGGTCCCAAGGAAGGCTCCAAACAGGCTAACGAGCTTTTCTTCTGTCTGGCCTGCGAGCACATGGCCGGCATAGGAGATCACCGGTCCGGGCACCAACACGAAAACCCAGGCCAGAAAAAAATGAGCGTACTTCACTTTGCGTTCTCCGGGCAGTTTCCCCCGCAGGGGCTACAGTAATATTTGGTGAATATTCTGAACCGGAATTTTGTTTACGCAAGGGGGTAGGGCATAAATATTTGTACCTATAGCGGCGGCTCCGAAAGCCTTTCCGGACCGGGACTCGTGAGCCCCGCGAACAGGGTTTGCAAGCGGCCACTGATTGGCTCTAACGAACATGGGCTGGTATCACCCAGCCCATGTTTTGGTCTCGCTCCCGGCGCATCGGGAGTACGCGCTAGTCGGTGCCTGTCGAAGTTGGGGCTGCGACCGCCGCCCTGGGTTCCTTCCAACGCATGGCTGAGATCTCACCCTGCCTGGCATAGTCGGCTGCCTCGCCCAGCACCATGGCTGCCTCCTGCGGCGCATGGAACCCCATGGAATTCTCTGCCGCAATAAAGTCCAGACGCCACTGAGCCTTGCGTTGCAATTCCAGGGCCTCAGCCAACTGCTCGTCCGTGGCTCCCTCTGCCCTGGCTGCGACTACCGCATCCAGCAAACCCATCAGGGCCTGGCCGCCTCGCTGCAGCAGGTCGAAGTTGCGTTGCTGAATCTGGTCCACCCGATCCGCCATTTCCTGCTCGGATTCACGGTGACAGGTCTGGCAGGCGCGGGAGATGTTTAGCAAGGGACTACGTACCCAGTGGTCAGAGGTCTTGCTGGCGCCATCCCTCTGGTAGGGCATGTGGCAGTCGGTGCACGCCACGCCGCTGCGCGCGTGTATGCCCTGGCTCCACAACTCGAATTCAGGATGCTGTGCCTTGAGCACTGAAGCTCCGGTTTCCTTGTGCTTGTAATCAAAGAATCGCCTGCCATCACTGAACGTCGTCTTGTTCCAGAATGCTTCTACGTTGTTCGCTGTCAGACCCTCTCCCCAGGGAAAGGTCAGCGGCATTTCACTTGAGCAATAGTATTCCACATGACACTGGCCACATACGTAGCTGCGCATCTCAGTACGAGTGCCGTCAAGGTTGGGGTCATAGGGCTTGCTGCGGTCTCCTTCCCGCCATTGTTGGATCGACGGCAGGTGGGGAACCGGCGCGTCACCCGCGGCAAGAATCTGGATACCATTGATAAATCCGGGGCGGGTGACCCGCAAGCCCATGGTATTGGGGTCGTGGCAGTCCACGCAGGAAACCGGGTGGCCATTGCCCATATTGTGCAGTTCGGCGTTCAAGTCCTCGTAGGACCACTTGTAGGTCTCCATGAAACCCGCCATAGCATCGCCTTTACCCAATTTGCGATAAAGGGGCATGACTGAGCCGTGACAATGCAGGCACGAACCGGACTGGGGCTTGGTCAGCCGCTGGGTGTTTTCCTGATCCTGGAGCATGTACGCATGGCCACGCCGATCCCTGTAATCGATAGAAAAGGCGTAGCCCAGGAACATACGCTTGAGCCACGGGTCACGCTCGATCTTTTCCTCCGGCAGGGCTTCGCTGCCACCGTGCCCGCCAAAGCGTGTACGCGTGGCCAGCGCCGTGCGCTTGTATGAGTCGTACTGCCTTGGCCAGTTAATGCCCCACTGGGCAGGATCTGTCGTGTCCTCGGTAACTTCAACCAATCTCACGAACGGTTGCCTGGCCTCGTTCTTGCGCTCAAAGACATTAACCAGCAGGGCAGTAACCGCCGCTGTCGCTACCGCGACGATGGCTATGCCTGCAATGATGCCCAGCGTCGACCAACCACGTTCTATTGTTCTCATAACTGCGCTTCCTCTGCCGAATCGTAATCTTCGGGACCGCCCAGCCCCGTGGTTTCCCCATGCCCAACTGTCACGTGGCAATGCACGCACCGCACCTCGTCCGGCTTCCCGTTGACGCCCAGCACCATTTCATGAATCGCATCCTCGTGGCAGCTGATGCAGCTATCCTGGAGGATCCGGGCGCTCTTGTCCGTCATGATGATGGGTTCGTGAAAATTCTGGAGGGTAAAGGCTTTCGAGTGATTCCAGCCGTTTTCGCCCTTGGCCAGATACTTGCCGACAAATCCATGCGGAAGATGACAATCCACACAGCCCGCCACGTTGTGGTGGCTGGACTTCTGCCAGGATTCGTACTGGGGATTCATGATGTGGCAGTTGGCACAGACCTTGGGATCGGTGCTCATGTAGGACAGACCCTTGGCATAAAGGAAGGTGTAGCTACCTACGCCCAGGCCTATACCCAAACTACCTACAAGTAGCCACACAATGACGGACTTGCCGTTACGGCCGGTCTGACTTGTCATGCTAAACAATCACTGCCACAAGACTCTTCCTCTATCTAGATGGTAAGGATAACTGGCCAGTTGTTTACAAGCACTGCGGATACTACCTACATTGCTGCCGGCTCGAAAAATGGGTTTAGGCAGGGCATGCGGGCGGTGTGATAACAGTTAAAATATGTGTGTCTGTTTGTCGAGGCGAATTCTTGTCCAAGGAAGGAATCTGGTGCCATCGTAGTTAGGTTTTGACCGATCACCCAAACTACCGCGTGTTCGATCATCCCCCTCCGACTCTGGTGACACTCGCCCGGGAGCGCGGGCAATCAATTCAGAACTTTCGACCCGACAAGCCACGCATCCTGAAAGGTAGCAAAGAATCAGCCAATGAGTTTGCAGTGACTGCGTTTCTCGGGCTCTCGGCTGGCTATTATCTCAGGCGAATGGTTTTTCGCTACAATAGCCAGTACTTTCTTCAAACCCGCGCGTAATGTTAGCGCAATCAATGGCAATATTTGTATGAAGTTGACAGACCTATTCAGCCGCGATAGATCACAAAAAAAGACGGCGGTGGCTGCCAAAGACGAATTACCCAGTGACGCGAAATCGGAACAACTCGAAATGAGACAGAATACCAGCAATGATGAGCGTCTTGCGGCAGCCAAAGAGCGGCACAAACAGGGGGGGATCACTGAAGCAGAAGCGGTCTATCGGAATATTTTAGAGATTGACCCTGAACACGCGGACGCCCGGCACATGGTCGGCATAGTCTGCCTGGGCCGTGGCGAGGCATCGGAGGCAGAACAGCATTTTCGCCAGGCAATCGCCCTGGATGATAAACAATCTGTCTACTACTCCAACCTCGGCAGTGCGCTAGGGGCACAAAATCGTACCGCAGAGGCCTTGGACTGTTTTACGCGGGCTCTCGATCTGAATCCCGAGAATTTGGGCGCTTTAAGCAACGCGGCAACCGCGCTTTTGTCCATCGGACGTGCGAATGAAGCCAAACCCTTGTGCTTGAAAATACTGGCTATGCAGCCCGACAATGTAGGTGCTCGACTGAATTTGGCGGCCGCTTATATCGAAGAGCATGAAATTCATGCTGGAATAACAGTCTTGCGTGAGGGCCTGGCGATTCAGCCACATAACGTTGACTTGCTATTTCAATTAGCCAGTGCGCTGGAATTTGTCAATCAGCTTGATGAAGCGTCAGCAGTTATTGAAAAGCTTGAAGCGCTAGAGTTCGGGTTGGCACGTGTCTCTCTACTCTCGGGATTAGTTGCCAGACGCCAAGGTAATTTCGATATCGCTGAAGCACGCCTGCAGCTGGCTATCGAGCAAGGTCTTTCTGAAGGAGAAAAAACCGAAGCGTTCAACCAGCTTGGACTGACCCTGGACGCCGCTGGACGGGCTCACGAAGCCTTTGCGGCCTTTCAGCAATCCAACCAGGCAATGCGACGCGTTGTTGGGGAGAAGGCGGCAGATGGGTCAGGTTATCTAAGGGATGTTGCTGCGATAAGAAATTATTTTACGCAGGAAAAAATTGCTGCCCTTGGTGACGCTCGCGCGGCAGACGACGACCCCCAACCAGTCTTTTTTGTAGGCTTTCCACGCTCGGGCACCACCTTGATGGAACAAGTATTCATGGCCCATCCCAAGCTGATTACCACTGAAGAGCATTCACCTCTTTCAGCGGTGGTACGGGAAGTGCGTCGTTCTTTGGGAGGGTACCCTCAAGGGCTGAGTAATCTGACTGCAGATAATCTGACTCGACTCAGGCAATATTTTTATGGCTTTTGCCTGGATGCATTTGGTGAGCTCGGAGACAAGCAACTGGTTGACAAGTTACCCCTGAATATCGTGCATTTGGGTCTGGCCAAATCGCTTTTTCCTCAAGCCAAGATCGTTGTCGCTTTGCGAGATCCTCGGGATGCCTGTGTCAGCTGTTTTATGCAGAAATTCAGGATTAATGATGCAATGGCCAACTTTCTTGATCTGCACACAACCGGGCTGACCTATCAAGCAGTGATGGGTTTGTGGTTGCACTATCGTTCTTATCTTGGCGATTCGTGGCTGGAGTATCGCTACGAGAGCCTGGTTGAAAATTTTGACGAAACCGTAACCGAAGTGCTCGACTTTATTGGCGTTGGGTGGCATGAGGACATTGCGCATTATCGGCAGGCAGCCAAAAAGCGTGTAATCACTACACCGAGCTACCGCGATGTTACAGGTCCGGTTAACAGTCGTGCGCTGGATCGCTGGCGGCGCTATGAGCAAGAATTAGCCCCCATTTTGCCTTTACTGGAACCGTTCGTCGACGTCTTTGGTTACAGTAAATAGCGGGGATGCACCGGGTGCCTGGAGATACAAAAGGGCGTAGGTAATCGAGGTAGTGGAGATCATGTGCCCGCGGCCTTAAAGATGATGCGGGGGAAGGTCACCGAGACAATCCGAAATGGTGGCTACGCGAGTGATCTCGACCAGGAAGCAGTTCTTAGCCTGGATCTTCGGCCAGTCCAGGCGCCTGGAGATTCAACGAATGTGGTCCTCGCCGGCGACTGCTAGGTCCAAAATGGCGCAAGTTCAGCACGCTGTGCCGAACGGACAGCTGGGGGCAATGGCTTTTTGGAGAGAAAACAGGTACTTGAGAATGGAGGCTAGGGTCGGAATCGAACCGGCGTTCACGGCTTTGCAGGCCGCTGCATAACCACTCTGCCACCTAGCCATGCTCAAGCGAGGCGAGAATTTAACACACTCTGGATTTAAAATCAGGGTCTCATTGGCTTGCCGTCGGAAAAACTTCAATCTATTTGGGCGTCCTGGAGCCGACGCTGCCTTCCCGGTACAGCACCACACAGGCTCTAAGCCTGTTCTTGCCAAAGCTGGACATGCGCTCAAACTGTTCGCGTAGCACCGGTAGATTGGCGTTATCTGTCGCCGTTCGCAGATACTTGGGGTCCGCATCCGGATCGTTGATATAGACGAAACGGTCGTCCAGGCCGACAATCACCACCCAGTGCGGCACCTTGCTGTTACCGAAACGGTAGGTACTGACCAGGACCATCGGCACCCAGCCCTTTTTCAGCATTTTCTCCAATTTTTGCAAGCTCGCAGCCCCATAACTCACAGGTATTCCGGCTTCCTGCACCTGGCGACGGAAATCCTCGTGGACTACCCGCAACACCGCTTTCTTTTCTGCGCTGCGCACACCATCCAGGAACAGCGGTCCCTTGTCACTGATAAAAGCCTGCACCCCGAAACCCCGCCGGTGGGCGGCGAGCGCCAGCCCGTGTGGGCCGCAGCCACCGTGGCCGGACATCATGAATATGGTGGTGGACTCCCGCCACAGTTGCAGTTCCCTGGTGCGGTCCATGGGACTTGCCTTGTCCAGGCTGCGCATGGCCATCATCAGGCACGAGGGGCCACAGGTGAAAGGTGTAGTCTGGGCGTAATAGGGTACCTTGAGCGAGGTTTCCTCGGGCTTTTCGAAAAGCACCCGCTTTTCATAGCGCAGGGCATCGCTTTGATCGCCGTAATATTGTCGAAACAGGCCGAAGCGGTAATAACCCGCCTTCTCATACAAAGCGATAGCGTCTGCATTGTCCGGATGTACCTCCAGACGCATGTACACGCTGCCATTTTCAACTGCCGCTTCCTCGGAGCGACGTAATAACTCCCTGGCCAGCCCCAGACCGCGGCAGGAGGCGTCTATGGCGATGGAATACAGACGCGCCAGCGATGTGCCCTTATGGAACAGCACCAGGGCGTAACCCACCAGTACTCCGCCCATTTCCACCACCAGGAAAAATGCGTGAGCCTTGCGAATCATCCAGGAGAAGTTACGCCGCGTGAGCCGGTCACCAGCGAAAGAACTCTCTTCCAAGGCCACCAGGGCGTCCAGATCGCTGTGAACTGCCAACCTGTACAGGGGCTTGCTGTTTATTGCAGATTCAACCCCCTTTATCTGTGTTTCCGTCACGTCTGAATCTCCGCCGCCAGCCCTTTCAGGGCCATCGATATTACTTGCCGCGAACGAAAGATAACCGCTTCCTGCCAGTCCAGCGCGCGAGGATAAAAATGCTTCTCCATGGCCAGGCGTGCCTGTTCAATCCGTCCGGGATCTAGCGAAGACTCGGCAAGGGCGCGCAGAGCATGGTCCCGTCTAAGCACATCCATCAAATTGCCAAATGGATAACTACCGAACTCGAGGGTCAGGAAACAAACGTTGTCGCCAAAGGCCTGCTGCCAGGCGTAATCAATCAGGCCATGTTTGGGGACAGAGTTAGAAGTGCCCAGGGCCGGCTCGGCTACGTTATCGCCATACCAGCGCCGTGCAATCTCCACTCCCAGACTACCTGGCGGGTGATCACAAATGAGTTCACCATAGCCGAATGGACCCAGGCCGGTGTGCAAGTCGAGTACCGCAATGCGCTCGCGTTTTGCCAGTTCCAGGTCAAGGAACAGTCGCTCCAGCACTTGGCGCGACCAGCTAGGTCCGATACCACCATAAAACAGACCTATTGGATCAGTGTATTGACCACCGCTCACCGCCCGCTGAAACCGGGTGGCTCCCCAGCTTTGCTCGTAATCGGCGAGACGCCTGCTGGTCATTTCCCATTGCTCAATATTCTCCGGGATCAGCAATCCCCTGACTTCGTCATAGTCCGGGTTACTCGGCAAAGGGCAGGAGAAATCGACGAAGTTGCGGTTCAGGTCCACCCCGTCCTCGTTTACCCGCCGGCACCAAGCGAAGCCGTGAGGATTTACCGCGTGAATATGCAGGATCGCCATGTCTTCCGGCAGACTCGACTGGGAAAAGCCTTTCAAGTGGTCAACCTGGATTGCAGAGCCGGCAAATCCTTCTACACCGTGGACGGCGGACTGTGTCACCATAAGCCGACTTGCATTGCGGTCACCCAGCCAGGCGTAGTCCAGGCTCAAGACCTCGCCTTGCGGGCCGGCACCCGGATGAGGAATGCTCACCCGCTGGCAATTATTGACCAGCTCATCAACTGCCAAGCAAAAGCGGTCCCTGGCCTGGGTGTAATGACTTGAAAATCGTTGTGCGAGCCCGGAAGCATCTGGCAGTTGTGACATACCTTGGGGTTAATCCTGTTCTGCTGGGTGGGCCGAACTGAAAAGTAGAAACTTTTTAAGCAAAATTGCAGCGGTCGAGGTTTTCTACCGGGCGCCGGGCCGGTACACTTGCCAACCGGCACCGCCTCGCCCTGCATTTTTCACCTGGATTCGGTAATGTCGAAGCATCTCATAGTTGTCGAAGACGCGAAAGACTGGACTCTCGAAGGAGAGGGTATCCAGATCATCGATTTTCAAAGCTTCCTGCTTGCCGCCCACTCCCCGGGGAATGTCCGGGTGATCAACATGTGCAGGGGTTACCCTTATCTGGGCAGCGGCTACTACTGCTCGCTCATGGCCGAGGCCCGCGGTCAGCGCTCCCTGCCTTCGGTGCGGACCATCAATGATCTCAGCCGTCGAGCC
>Ga0316195_10000629_pt1 | contig 14510 bp, 11 predicted proteins | sample Phised1_MG_FD_204937 | JGI IMG/M metagenome (GOLD analysis project Ga0316195, IMG submission 204937) | Coastal sediment microbial communities from Maine, United States - Phippsburg sediment 1 | ecosystem: Environmental > Aquatic > Marine > Coastal > Sediment | place: USA: Maine | collected... | reverse complement strand
TCGCGGCAGGCCTGGCGCAGGTTTCCCAGCTGCTCCAGATGGTGCGAGCGCAGCACGTGGATGCGGCGATGCAGCCCGCGGAACGGCCGGCCGTGCGACGGCAGGACCAGCGTTGCCGGCGCGCACTTTTCCAGCAGCGCGAGCGAGTCCAGGAATTCCTGCAGCGGGTTCGCGTCCGGCCGCGACGGCAGCACGCTCACGTTGGGCGAGATCGTGGGCAGGACCTGGTCGCCGGCGATCAGGACCTCGTCCTGCGCGTCATAGAGGCACAGGTGGCCGCGGCAATGACCGCTGGTCTCGATGATGTCCCAGTTGCGACCTGCGGCGTGCACCCGCTCGCCGCCGGCCGCCGCACGCGCCAGGGGAGGCAGGCCGCCATACCAGGCGCCGTGTTCCCTGCCCGAGGCCTGGCGCAGCGCCTCGAGCTCGATTTCCATGCCGTGCGCGGTGACGAACGCGTGCTGCTGCTCGCGCAACGCGTCCGGCGACGCAGCGAGGTAGCTGCCGGTCGAAAGGTGGCCGATTGCGGACATCCACACGGGCGCGCCGTGGCGCTCGTGCAGCCAGCGCGAGAGGCCCATGTGGTCCGGGTGATCGTGCGTGATGAAAATCCGGCGCAGCGCGCGGCCTTCGAGCTCGCGCGCCTCGAGACTGTGCCACGCCTCACGGCAGACCTCTTCGGCGAGGCCAGTGTCCACCAGCATCCAGCCGTCGTCGTGCCGCAGCAGCCACACGTTGATGTGGTTCAACTCCATCGGCAGCGGAATGCGCGCCCAGCGCAGGCCCGCGCGGATCTCGATGGCGCAGCCGGGCTCCGGCGGGTCGTTCTCCAGGTAGTCGAGGGCGCGGCGCGGCGACGGGTACAGCTCGCCTTCGGCGGTCAACGCTCCGCGATGTTCGCTCATCGCCGGATTCCCCGGCGGTACGACGCCACGATGACAGCGAGGCCGAGCCACAGTACGGCAAGGACGGGCCAGTTGCCGAATCGGACGTAGGGCGTGAGACCCGTCCGCGGCTGCACCGCGCCCGTGAGCACGCCAGGCTCGAACTGCGGCAGCGTTCCGAGCAGCGAACCGTCGTAATCGATCAGCGCAGTGACGCCGTCGTTCGTCGCTCGCAGCATCGCGCGCCCGCTCTCGAGCGCACGCATGCGGCTGATGTCGAGGTGCTGGTGCGGGGCGGTCGAGTCGCCGAACCAGGCGTCGTTGGTGACGTTGACGAGCAGCGACGACTGCCGGACCAGCCCAAGCTGCTCGGAACCGTAGGCGTCTTCGTAGCAGACGGTTGGCGCAAGAGTTGCGCCGGCCGCCCGCAGCGGTGCCGGATCGGCGCGCCCCGGCTCGAAATCGGAATACGGCAGGTTCATGAGCCGCAGCCAATCGCGCACGGCTTGCGGCACCGGGAAGAATTCGCCGAACGGAACGAGTCGACGCTTGTCGTACCACTGCAGCGGCTGCCCGGGTGCCCACGCCGCGACCGAGTTGTAGTACGAGCCCGTCGCGGCGTCGCGCCGCAGCAGCCCCATCAGCAGCGATGAGCCGTTCTCGTTCGCGAACGCGGACATCTGCGCGAGGAAGGGGCGCACGTTTTCTTCGAGGGCAGGGATCGCCGACTCCGGCCACACGATGAGGTCCGCGCCGAGGTGCGGCACCATCATGTCCGCGTACAACTGCATCGTATGCGCACGCTGACCCGCTTCCCATTTCATCGACTGCGGCACGGCGCCCTGCACCAGCGCTGCGCGGATCGGCGCACCACGCGGCACCGTCCATTCGATGCGGGTCAATGCAGTGCCGGTGCCCCACACGCACAGGACCATGACGGCAGCGATGACGCGGTCACGCCTTGCGCCGAGCAGCAAGGCGACCAGCGCACCCGCGGTGACCGCGGCGGCGAGGCTCACGCCGTACACGCCGAGCAGCGGCGCAAAGCCGCGCAGCGGCGTCGCGAGCTGCGAGTACCCGAGCGCCAGCCACGGAAAACCACTCAGGAACCAGCCGCGCACCCACTCCGAGAGCACCCACAACGCGGGCAGCAGGAACAGCCAGCGCAATGCACCGCGGTCCGGCGCCCAGCGCGCGCCGGCGTAACCGACGACCGCGGTGTAGACGCCCATGATCGCCACGAGTCCGAGCATCAGCAGCAGCGCAACCCAGACGGGCGCCTGGCCGACGAGGTGGATGCTGTGGTACAGCCAGTACGTACCGGCCAGGAATGTGCCGCCCGTGAACAGGAATCCGCGCCAGGCCGCTTCGCGCGGACTCGCGCCGTGCCAGAGCACGAACAGGGCGGCCGGACACGCGAAGGCCAGCAGGTAATGATCGACCGGCGCGAAGGCGAGCGCGAGCAGGCTGCCGAGCGGCAGCGCGAGCCAGCGTCCCCGGCCGAGGACGCCTCGCAGGCGGGCCACGACGTCCACCCCGCTAGCCGCCATCAGCCGGGCGCACTTCGAGGTCGCGCGGCGAGGTCACGCGCAGGGTCTCGATGCGGCGCCGGTCAGCGCGGGTCACTTTCAGTTCGAGTCCACCGATCTGCACGGCTTCGCCGCGGCGCGGCATCCGCCCCAGTTCCTGCAGGATCAGTCCGCCGATGGTGTCGCACTCCTCGTCCGAGAACCGCGTTCCGAACGCCTGGTTGAAGTCCTCGATGCGCGTGAGCGCAGGCACCGTCCAGCTGCGGTCGGCTTCCTTGCGGATGCCCTCGCCCTCGTCGATGTCGTATTCGTCGCCGATGTCGCCCACTATCTGCTCGAGCACGTCTTCGATCGTGAGCAGGCCCGATACGCCGCCATACTCGTCGACGACGATCGCCATGTGGTTGTGCGTGAGGCGGAATTCCTTGAGCAGAACGTTGAGGCGCTTGCTCTCCGGAATGAACACGGCGGGACGCAGGCATTCCTTGATGTCGAAGTCGCCGGGCTGGTCCTCGACGAAGAACCGCAGCAGATCCTTGGCGAGCAGGATGCCCTGCACTTCGTCGCGATCCTCGCCGACGACCGGGAAGCGCGAGTGCCCCGATTCGATGACGACCGGCAGGATCTTCCCGACCGGCTCATCGCGGTTGATCACGACCATCTGCGAACGCGGCACCATGATGTCGCGCACCTGGATCTCGGAGACCTCCAGGACGGACTCGAGCATCTGCAGGACGTCGGCGTCGATCAGGCCGCGCTCGCGGGCCTCGACCAGGATGGTTGCCAGTTCATCGAGGTCGCGCGGCTCGCCCGTGATCGAGTTGACCAGTCGCCTGAGCCAGTGGCTCGTCGAACCCGTTTGTCCGCTACTACTCATACAGCCTGTTCGGTGACCTGGGCGTACGGGTCATCAAACCCCAATCCGCGCAGGATTTCCACCTCGAGCGCCTCCATCACGCGGGCATCGGGCGCGCGCTCGTGGTCATAGTCGAGCAGGTGCAGCGTACCGTGCACCACCATGTGGGCCCAGTGGGCGCCCAGCGTCTTGCGCTGCTCGCGGGCTTCGCGCGCCACGACCGGGGCGCAGATCACGACGTCGCCCAGGATGCCGGTGACGACCCGTTCCTCGGGCGACGCGGGGAACGACAGCACGTTGGTCGGCTGGTCCTTGCCGCGGTATTCGCGGTCCAGGCGGCGGCTTTCGACGCTGCCCACCACGCGCAGGCACACGGCGGCGCCCTGCCCGACCGCCTCGTGCATCCGGCGCTTGCGCACCGGCAGGGACGCGAGCCCCCGCTCGTGCGCGGCGCGGGCCCAGCGCCGCAGCGTCACGGTGCCCGGCACCCACGGTCGGCGGGTGGCGAGCTGGAGCTCGACTTGCAGTGGCGACGGCGCGCTGGCGAAACCGCGGGTGGGCTGGCTGCTCATCAGCGGTCCCGGGCGTCCTCGGCTTCGGTGTTGCGCTCGTAGGCCTGCACGATCCGCTGCACCAGCGGGTGCCGTACGACGTCGAGCGCGTTGAAGAACGTGAAGGCGACCCCATCCACGCCGCGCAGCACCTCGATCGCGTGCCGCAGTCCCGAGCGTTGCTGCCGCGGCAGGTCCACCTGCGTGATGTCGCCGGTGACGACGGCCTTCGAGCCGAAGCCGAGGCGCGTCAGGAACATCTTCATCTGCTCGACCGAGGTGTTCTGCGCTTCGTCGAGGATGATGAACGAGTCGTTGAGCGAGCGGCCGCGCATGAAAGCCAGCGGCGCCACTTCGATGACCTGCCGTTCGATGTTGCGCGCAACGCGGTCGAAACCCATCATCTCGTAGAGCGCGTCGTACATCGGCCGCAGGTAAGGATCGACTTTCTGCGCCATGTCGCCCGGCAGGAAGCCGAGTCGTTCGCCGGCTTCGACTGCCGGCCGCACCAGCACGATGCGACGCACGCTGCCTGAATGCAGCGCCTCGACGGCGCTTGCGACCGCGAGATAGGTCTTGCCGGTGCCAGCGGGACCGATGCCGAACGTCAGGTCGCTCACGCGGATCTGGTCCATGTACTGGCGCTGGTTCGGCCCGCGGCCGCGGATGCCGCCACGCTGCGTGTGCACGACCACCTCGCTGCCAGCGCCCGCCGCCTGCTCCGTGACCTGGCGCGGGAAGCCGAATTCCTGCACGCAGAGATGCACGCGGTCGGGCGACAGGGTTTCCTGCGCCGACAGCTCGAACATCCGGGCGAGCACCGCTGCTGCACTGGCCACCGCCTCGGCGGGGCCGAGCACCTGCACGTCGTGGCCGCGCCGGCGCACTTCGACGCCGAGGCGTTCCTCGACGTGGCGCAGGTTCTGCTCCATCGGTCCCGCAAAATTCGCGAGCCGCGGATTGCCGGCGCCCGCGAACGACAGTTCGCGCGATTCGACCTGTGCGTTCAAGCGCTGCTCCCGGCAGGTTCCGCGACGAGCAAGCGGCCCCGCAGCGAATTCGGCATCGCCTCGGTGATGACCACGTCGGTAAAGCGGTTGATGAGCGAGGCCGGGCCATCGAAATTGACCCAGCGATTGTTCTCGGTGCGACCCGCGAGCTGGCGCGTGTCACGCTTCGACGGCCGCTCGACCAGCACCCGCTGGGTCGTGCCGACCATCCGTAAGCTGATCGCCCGGGCCTGCGCATTGAGCTGGGCCTGCAGCCGCTCGAGGCGCGCCTGCTTCTCGGCGTGCGTCACCTCATCGGGCAGCGACGAGGCGGGCGTGCCCGGCCGCTGGCTGTAGATGAAGCTGAAACTCTGGTCGAAGCCGACGTCGCGCACCAGGTCGAGCGTGGCCTCGAAATCGCGTTGCGTCTCGCCCGGAAAGCCGATGATGATGTCCGTCGTCAGGCTGATGTCCGGCCGGACTTGGCGCAGCCGGCGCAGCTTCTGCTTGTACTCGAGCACGGTGTGCCCGCGCTTCATCAGTGCGAGCACGCGGTCCGAACCGCTCTGCACCGGCAGGTGCAGGTAGTTGGCGAGCTGCGGGACGTCGCGGTAGGCCTCGATCAGGCTGTCGCGGAATTCGACTGGGTGCGACGTGGTGAAGCGGATACGTTCGATGCCGGGCACGGCCGCGACGAGGTAGATGAGCGCGGCGAGGTCCGCCTGGCCGCCCGACGCCATCGGGCCCCGATATGCGTTCACGTTCTGGCCGAGCAGCGTGACCTCGACCACGCCCTGCTGTGCCAGCGAACGCACCTCGGCGAGCACCTGTTCGAGCGGCCGACTGACTTCTTCGCCGCGCGTGTACGGCACCACGCAGAAGGTGCAGTACTTGCTGCAGCCTTCCATGATCGAGACGAAGGCCGTCACCCCTTCGGCCCGCGGCTCGGGCAGCCGGTCGAATTTCTCGATCTCGGGGAAGCTGATGTCGACCACCGCGCGTCCCTGGCTGCGCAACTTCTCGAGCATGCCGGGCAGACGATGGATCGTCTGCGGCCCGAACACGAGATCGACGAACGGCGCCCGATCGGTGATGCCCTCGCCTTCCTGGCTCGCCACGCAGCCGCCCACGCCGATGATGACGTGCGGGCGCGCGGCCTTCAGGTCGCGCCAGCGACCGAGCTGCGAGAAAACCTTCTCCTGCGCCTTCTCGCGCACGGAGCACGTGTTGAGCAGCAGCAGGTCGGCCTCTTCCGGATTCCCGGTGGGCTCGTAGCCGCCGGACTCACGCAGCACGTCCGCCATCCGGGCGGAGTCGTACTCGTTCATCTGGCAGCCGAAGGTTTTGAGGTAGACGCGAGGCATGGGGCGGCAAGTATACGGAACGTTGCGGTCGGGCAGGCCCGTCGGCGGTGACCGGAAAGTGAAAAAAGCAGAAGGAAAACGGCGGCTTACCAGGTCGCCGGCGTGCGCCGGATAAGCACAGGGCCCGCAGCGTCGGCTGCGGGCCCTGGTGCGCGAAGCGATTGCGCCGGGCGATTCCTAGAACGGGATATCGTCGTCGAACGGCGATTCTTCCGGACCCTGTGCCGGTGCGCGGCCACCGCCGCCGGAGCTGGCAGGCGCCGGACGGCCTTCGCCGCGAGACTCGCCGCCGCCCATGCCACCGCCGCCGCCCGCGCGGCCGCCGAGCATCTGCATCTCGTTGGCATTGATCTCGGTGGTATAGCGGTCGCGTCCTTCCTTGTCCTGCCACTTGCGCGTGCGCAGCTTGCCTTCGATGTAGACCTGCGAGCCCTTCTTCAGGTACTCAGCCGCGATCTCGGCGAGGCGGTCGTACATGACGATGTTGTGCCACTCCGTCTGTTCGCGCTGTTCGCCGGTCTGCTTGTCCTTCCAGCTCTCGGAAGTGGCGATGCTGAAATTGGTGACCGCCTTGCCGTTCGGCATGTAGCGCGTCTCGGGATCCTTGCCGAGGTTGCCGACGAGGATGACTTTGTTGATGCCACGTGCCATTCGGGGAAGCCTGCGCAGGAGTGGGGAAAGGGGTGGGATTTTACGGCAACCGGGGGGTCGCCGCGTAAGCATGCGAAACGGCCGGGTTCAGCCGGAAACAACCTTGGGGGCGGCCACCGCGGGCAGGACCGCCAGCAGGGCCCAGACGCAGGCCATGACGGCACAGCCCCAGAACACACCGGAGATGCCGAACCGGCCCAGCAGGATCCCGCCCATCACGCCACCGAAGAACGCCCCAAGGAACTGGGAGGTGGCGAAGACGCCCAGGGCCGCCCCCCGCTCGGACGCAGCGGCCGAATGGGTCAGCAGGGCGGGTAGCCGGGCCTCCAGGTAGTTGAAGACCGCAAAGAACAGCACCAGGGCCGCAAGGACCACCCAGAGATGCGCGTGGTCGAAACCGAGCACTGCCTGCGACACGCCGGTCAGCGCGACGGCCAGCACGAACAGTGCGCCGGCTCCCCCACTGCGCTCGGTCTTGAGCACCAGGGGCACAGTGCCCGCGATCGAGGCCAGGAAAACGCCCAGGTAGACCTTCCAGTGGGCCTCGCTCGGGATGCCGAGGTTCGTCTCGAGCACCTGCGGCACCGAGATGAACGTCGCCGTCATGATCGCGTGCAGCGCGAACATGCCGAAGAACAGCGGGCGCAGTTGCCGCCGGCTCACGATTTCGAGCATACCCGACAGCTTGCGGCTCTCCGCCCCTCCCGTCGGCTCCGGTTCGGCCGGGACCGCAAGATGCAGCAACACCAGGCCCAGGATCGCCATCGCCAACATGATGCCGAAGATACCCGGCACGCCGATCGCGGCATCCAGCGCGGGCGCGACGATCAACGCCACGACGAAAGACAGCCCGATGCTGATGCCGATTACGGCCATGGCGCGGGTGCGCACCTCGGCGCGGGTGAGGTCGGCCAGCAGTGCCGTGATCGAGGCCGAGACGGCGCCGGCTCCCTGCACGCCGCGGGCCAGCGCCAGCATCCAGGTGGTGTGCGCAAACATGCCGACCACGGACCCGGCTGCGTAGAGCAACAATCCAATGGTAATCAGCGGTTTGCGACCGAAGCGGTCCGACCAGCGCCCGAAGGGAATCTGCAGCACCGCCTGCGTCAGGCCATACGCGCCCATCGCCAGGCCCAGCAACTCAGGGGAGTAGTCGGGCAGCGTGTGGGCGTACAGGGCCAGCACCGGCAGCATCAGGAACATGCCGAGCATGCGCGATGCATAAATGGCGGCCAGGGTGCCGACGGATCGGCGTTCGGTTGGCGTCATGGCCAGCCGCGGGGTCGTCGCGCGGGGTCGGATGGTCTTTGCCTCGGATCGCGGTAGCCGCCTATATTAGCAGGCTGTCTTCCCGCAGCCTGAAAGCTGAGCTGAATGGACGTCATCCGCATCCGCGGCGCGCGCACCCACAACCTGCGCAACATCGACCTCGACCTGCCCCGCGACCGCCTGATCGTCATCACCGGGCTGTCGGGCTCGGGCAAGTCTTCACTCGCGTTCGACACGATCTACGCGGAGGGACAGCGCCGCTACGTCGAGTCGCTCTCCGCCTACGCGCGCCAGTTCCTCTCCGTCATGGAGAAGCCGGACGTCGATCACATCGAGGGCCTGTCCCCCGCCATCGCCATCGAACAGAAGGCGACGTCGCACAACCCGCGCTCGACCGTCGGCACCGTCACCGAAATCTACGACTACCTGCGCGTGCTGTACGCACGTGCAGGCGTGCCGCGCTGCCCGGCGCACGGACAGGACCTGGCCGCACAGACCGTCACGCAGATGGTCGACCACGTGCTCGCGCTGCCGGAAGGCACGGGTGTGCTGCTGCTTGCGCCGATCGTGCAGGACCGCAAAGGCGAACACTCCGAAGTGTTCGACCACCTGCGCAGCCAGGGCTATGTGCGTGCACGCATCGACGGCAAACTGGTCGAACTCGACGTCAAGCCGGAACTCGACGGACGACGACGCCACACGATCGAGGCGGTCATCGACCGCCTCAAGGTGCGTCCCGACGCGGCGCAGCGATTGGCCGAATCGTTCGAGACGGCCCTCGGCCTGGCGCAGGGCGCGGCGCGTCTCGCCTTCCACGACGAGCCCGAGCGTGAGCCGCTCGTGTTCTCGAACCGCTTCGCCTGCACGGAGTGCGGTTACAGCCTGACGGAGCTCGAGCCGCGGCTCTTCTCGTTCAACAATCCGAACGGTGCGTGCGGCACGTGCGGCGGCCTCGGCGTGCAGGAGTTCTTCGATCCGGCGCGCGTGGTGGTCAATCCGAGCCTCTCGCTCGCGGGCGGGGCCGTGCGCGGGTGGGACCGCCGCAACGCGTATTATTTCCAGCTGATCCAGTCGCTCGCCAAGCACTTCCGCTTCGACATCGAGGCGCCGTGGGACGACCTGCCCGAAGCCGTGCGCCACGCGCTGCTCTGGGGCGGGGGCGAGGAAAAGATCCAGTTCCGCTACGTCGATGCGAAAGGCGCCGGCACCAGGCGCTCGCACGCGTGGGAGGGCATCCTGCCGAATCTCGAGCGGCGCTACCGCGAGACCGAGTCGACGACGGTACGCGAGGAGCTCGCGAAGTACCGCGGCGTGCGCGCTTGCGTGGATTGCGGGGGCAGCCGCCTGAACCAGGCGGCACGGCACGTCTTCGTTGCCGGTCGCGCCCTGCCCCAGATCGCCGCGATGTCGATCGCCGAGGCGCGACGCTTCTTCGGCGAGATGCACATCGACGGCTGGCGCGGCGAAATCGCTTCCCGCCTCGTCCGTGAGATTTCGGACCGCCTCACGTTCCTGAGCGACGTCGGCCTCGACTACCTCTCGCTCGACCGCAGCGCGGAAACGCTCTCGGGCGGCGAAGCCCAGCGCATCCGGCTCGCCAGCCAGATCGGCTCGGGCCTGGTCGGCGTGATGTACATCCTCGACGAGCCGTCGATCGGCCTGCACCAGCGCGACAACCAGCGCCTGCTCGACACCCTGGTGCGCCTGCGCGACCTCGGCAACACCGTGATCGTCGTCGAGCACGACGAGGAAGCGATCCGGCAGGCCGACTACGTCGTCGATCTCGGGCCGGGCGCCGGTTCGCACGGCGGCATCATCGTCGCGCAGGGCACGCCGCAGGCCGTCGCCGACAATCCCGATTCGTTGACCGGTGCGTTCCTGAGCGGACGCCGCCGCATCGCGTACCCGCAACAGCGCCGCGTGGCGCAACCCGGCAAGGTGCTGCGCATCGTCGAAGCCACGGGCAACAACCTGCGCGGCGTCACCGCGACCTTCCCGATCGGGCTCATGACGTGCGTCACGGGCGTCTCGGGCTCAGGCAAGTCGACGCTCGTCATCGACACGCTGTATCGCCACGCCGCGGGCGCGCTGACGGATTCGGGCGGGGAAGCCGCACCCTGCCGTGCAGTCGAGGGGCTGGCGCAGATCGATCGCGTGATCGACATCGACCAGAGCCCCATCGGCCGCACACCGCGCTCGAATCCCGCGACCTACACCGGCATCTTCGGTCCCGTGCGCGAACTGTTCGCCGAAGTGCCGGAGGCGCGCGCGCGCGGTTACGACCCCGGCCGCTTCAGTTTCAACGTGCGGGGCGGCCGCTGCGAGGCCTGCGAAGGCGACGGCCTGATCCGGGTGGAGATGCATTTCCTGCCCGACGCGTACGTGACGTGCGACGCATGCCGCGGCATGCGCTACAACCGCGAAACGCTCGAGGTCCGCTACAAGGGGCGCAACATCCACGACGTGCTCGACATGACGATCGAGGACGCCGCGGTGTTCTTCCGCAACGTGCCGGCGCTCGCCGGCAAGCTGCAGACGCTGCTCGACGTGGGCCTGTCGTACGTGCGGCTGGGGCAGAACGCGACGACGCTTTCCGGCGGCGAAGCGCAGCGCATCAAGCTCGCGCGCGAACTCGCGAAGCGGGCCACGGGGCGCACGCTCTATATCCTGGACGAACCGACCACGGGCCTGCACTTCCACGACATCGAGCAGCTGCTTGGCGTGCTGCACCGGCTGCGCGACGACGGCAACACGATCGTCGTCATCGAGCACAACCTCGACGTGATCAAGACGGCGGACTGGATCGTCGACATGGGACCGGAGGGCGGCGACGGCGGCGGTGCGCTGGTCGTCGAAGGCACGCCCGAGACGGTGGCGGCCACGCCGGCGTCACACACCGGCGAATATCTCGCCCGCGTCCTGCGCTGATGTCGCCTCTGCCGCAGGCGGTGGCGGCAAGGAGGATCAGCTCGCGCCGCGAACCGAGGGGTGCGCTTCAGTGCGGAAGCGGTGGCGCACCTCCCCGCCGCCGCGCGTCTCGGAGAAACGACCCGACGTCTGGCGCGAGATCACGCGGCGCCAGAACTGCAAGGCCGGGCGATTCTGCTCGTCCTCGAGCACTTCCCAGTCGCCCGAAAAACGGTTGAACAACAGCGCAGCAGCAGACGCGCCGACGCCGCGGCGGCGCGCCGCGCTGACGATGAAGAATTCGGCCATCCGGTAATTGATCGATGTCCGCGCAAGCGCAGGCGGACGCGACACGAGGGCGAAGCCGACGCGCTGCCCTTCGTCGAGTATCACGAAGGGGATGGCGCCGGAATCGGCGAACCAGCCCGCCATGAACTCGCTTTCGCGCGCGTCCCATTCGCCAAGCGCCGGGAAAAGTCCGCTCTTGGACGTCGAAAGCTCGGACAGGTATTCACGGTAGACCGAGCGAATCCATTCGCGGTCCTGGGTTGAATTGCGAGCGTCACGTACCGTTACGGGCACTGCTCGACCCGCCTCCAGCGGGTGTCCCGATCACCGGGCCGCTGGGGGCGCCGGGGCTGGTCTTCTGCGGTGAGACTGGAGCGGACCCCAGCCGGGATCCGCTCCATCTTTTTCGCCAGCCCGCAACGGGCCGACGAACAGTCAGCGCCAATTACTTGGTCGCTTCCTGCGCGGCAGCACCGGCGTCCTGCGCAGCTTCGCCGGCGGCAGCGGCGGCGTCGCCAGCAGCAGCAGCAGCGTCGCCAGCAACGGCAGCGGCGTCGCCAGCGGCGCCGACAACGGCATCACCAGCAGCAGCGGCGGCGTCCGTCGCAGCAGCGGCGGCGTCCGTGGCAGCGTCAGCAGCCTGGCCAGCGGCAGCGGCGGCGTCAGCAGCGGCTTCCTGCGTGGCTTCGACGGCTTCTTCCTTCTTGGCGCAGCCGGCGAGGGCCAGGGCGGCGAGGGCAGCGGCGAGGGCGATCTTCGCGTTCATTGATAAATACCCCAAAAATTGCAATATGTTGATGTCGAGCACCTTGCACCTTCGGCGGGCCCACCTTGCGGCGGGCTTGCCTGATGCAGGGATGCGATTCTAGGACCCCGCTTTCCAAACGTATGCCGCTAAACTGTCTCTATCTGGCGACAGCCAGCCGGGTCGCAGCGCCCAACGGGCCGCCCGGCCGGTCATCGTTCTCCTATGATCACAGGTTCCTGACCCTGGGCCCCAAACCATGACGGACGCCATCGACCAGTTGTTTCCTGCCCACCTGCAGCACGTGCAGGCGCTTGCGGAGCGCGCCCTCGAGCGCGAGGGCTACGACGGTCTGGTCGTGTATTCGGGCCGCCCCGGGCAGTATTTCCTGGACGACCACGGCCCGGCCTTCAAGGCGAACCCGCATTTCCTGCACTGGGCACCCCTGCAGGAGGCGCCGGATTGCTTCGTCCGCTACCTGCCGGGCCGCAGGCCCCAGCTGGTATTTCATCAACCCGCCGATTACTGGCACAAGCCGCCGACGGTTCCGACCGCCGCCTGGACCCGCGAATTCGACCTCACCGTCATCCGGGAACCCGCGGAAGCACGCGGGCTGCTCGATGCCGGCAACCGCCGCATGGCCTTCATCGGTGAGCCGCCCGCCGAGTTTGCCGACTGGGGTTTCAGCGCCACGAATCCAGCCGGGTTGCTCGCATATCTCCATTACCACCGTGCGGCCAAGACACCCTACGAGCTTGCGTGCCTGCGCGAGGCGTCACGGCTCGGCGCGGTCGGTCACGTTGCGGCGGCGGCGGCCTACCGCGCGGGAGCCTCTGAATTCGAGGTGCATCAGGCGTACTGCTCGGCCGTCGGGTTGCGGGAACAGGAACTGCCCTACGGCAACATCATCGCTTTTGGCGAGGGTGCCGCCATCCTGCACTACACGACCCTGGGTCGCCGGCGTGACGTGCCGCGCCCCACGTTCCTGATCGATGCGGGAGCGCAGTTCCGCGGCTACGCCAGCGACATCACGCGCACGCACGTCGCGGATGCGGTAGGCGCCGATCCGACCTTCCTCGAACTGCTGGCCGCGATGGAGAAACTGCAGCTCGAACTCTGCGCCGCGGTTCGACCGGGATGCGACTACCGCGAGATTCACCTGCTCGCTCATCGCCTGATTGCCGACGCGCTGGTCCGGGCGGGTGTGGTCGCGGGATGCACGGCCGAACAGGCTGTGCACGACGGAGTGTCCAGCGTGTTCTTCCCGCACGGCATCGGGCACCTGCTCGGCCTCCAGGTGCACGACGTGGCGGGTCTCGCCGCCGACGATTCGGGCCGCACCGAAATTGCGCGCCCGACCGGCCATCCGTACCTGCGACTCACGCGCCGGCTCGAACCGGGCATGGTCGTCACCATCGAACCCGGCCTCTACTTCATCGAGCTGCTGCTCGACGAGGCGCAGAAGAACGGTCTCGGCCGTTACATCGCCTGGGACGTCGTGCGGCGCCTGCAACCGTATGGCGGCATCCGCATCGAGGACGACGTCGCCTGTACGGCAGCGGGCGCGCCGGAGAATCTCACGCGGGATGCATTCGCGACGGTCGCGTAGCCGTCTCCCGGCCTCTCCCGCCAGGCGGGAGGGGTCGCAGCGCGGCTAAGGCTTGTTCTTCAGCAGGTCACGAATCTCGCCGAGCAGCACCACGTCCGCCGCCGGCGCCGGCGCCGCCGCAGGAGGCGGCGGAGCCTTCAGCCTGTTGATCGCCTTGAGCGCCATGAAGATCGCCGCCGCGATGATCAGGAAGTCGAAGACGTTCTGCAGGAACATGCCGTACTTCACCAGGATCGGGGCGCCGGCCGGGTCCGTGCCGAGGCTGAACGCCAGGTCCCCGAAGTTCACCCCACCGACGGCCTTGCCGACCATCGGCGTGATCACGTCGCCGACCAGCGACGAGACGATCTTGCCGAACGCGCCGCCGATCACGACGCCGACCGCCATGTCGAGCACGTTGCCCTTCATGGCGAATTCCTTGAATTCCGAGACGATGCTCATGTGCTGGCCGCTCCGTAGGTGTCTGGTGGATCACGCGCACGGTATTGGACGGTGTGCAAAAAGAAAAGCCGGACACGGGTCCGGCTTGGTCTTTCTCACGGCATCACGGTTCCAGCTGAACCGATCGGGCCGTCGCGGCAGCGGTCGGATCGATCAGGCTGCGGCTGTCTTCTTCTTGCGCGGCGCGCGCGGCTTCCTGGCCGGCTCGTCGCCCGCGGCCGCGGCAGGAGCGGCGTCGGCCGTCTTCTTCTTGCGGGCCTTCGGCTTCTTCTCAGCTTCGTCCGCAGCAGGGGCCGCGGCGGCCGGGGCAGCGCGATCGACCAGGGCCATCAGCGCCATTTCGGCGTTGTCGCCAGCGCGGTTGGCCATGTGCAGGATGCGGGTGTAGCCGCCCGGACGCGCCGCGAAGCGCGGGCCCAGCTCGGCA
>Ga0316195_10000628_pt1 | contig 14511 bp, 13 predicted proteins | sample Phised1_MG_FD_204937 | JGI IMG/M metagenome (GOLD analysis project Ga0316195, IMG submission 204937) | Coastal sediment microbial communities from Maine, United States - Phippsburg sediment 1 | ecosystem: Environmental > Aquatic > Marine > Coastal > Sediment | place: USA: Maine | collected... | reverse complement strand
GTTGGTGAAGCGCAAGTGATCTGAAGAGATGTCAGGCACCTCGAAGGTGCCTGACATCACGGCTACAGGTGCCTGGCATCGCCTCGGTGCCAGGCACCTCTTCATTCCACGCCCAGCCTTTCCGGCGCCACCAGTGCCTCGACTTCTTCTACGCTCGCGCGTCGCATGGGCTTGCCGTCTACGGGGCTCAGCGGTGACTGGCGGATCCCGTCGGTCGGGAAGATGATTGCATCGACGTCGCGATCGCCGGCGGCGAACTGGATCGACGGGAAGGCCTGCGATTCCTGGCGAAGGAACTTGACGCGCCGCTCGCCGACGTGATGCGGGATGTGCCGCTCGAGCAGCCGCATCGACACGGTCTCGGGCGTGTCGGCAAAGACGTGCAGCAGGATTTCCGTGTGCCCGGTTGCCGTGCCCGACAGCACCGGGCCCACCAGCCGCGGCTCGAACCCGGCCAGCAGCTTCATCGCCCGGACCGCCTCCCGGCGCAGCTCGGCGAGCTGGCTGGCATGCGAGCCTGAGCCGAACAGCCGGTGGTATTCGGCAAGCGCGTCCTCGATCTCGGTGTTCTTCGGCAGCACCGCGTGATCCGTCACGCCCATGCGCTCCGCGGCCTTGCGCTTGGCAAACAGGTAGTCGTCCACACCGTGCTCGACGATGATCCGCGCCGCTTCCCGCGCCAGCGCGTGGCGCAGCAGGTCGCCCCTGACCGATCGCTTGGTCATCCGCAGCCCTCTCGCAGAGCTTCCCTAAAAGATCTGCTCCTCGGGCCTGGTCGGCACGGGCCGGTCGCCGGAACCGGCGTCCGCACTGCCCGGCACGCTGCCGGCGAGGAAATACTCGAAGACCGAGTCCGGATCGTCCGGGCCCGTCGGTTCGCCGGTGGTCGAAGACACCCGGGCAGTCACGACGCCCTCTGGCATCGGCAGCCTGTGTTCCGGCTGGTCGCGCAGTGCCTCGCGCATGTAATGAATCCACATCGGCAGGGCGGTTCTTGAGCCCTCCTCGAGCCTGCCGAGGCTGCGCTCCTGGTCGAAGCCGACCCAGGCGGTTGCCACGAGGTCGGCGTTGAAGCCTGAAAACCAGGCATCCCTGCGGTCATTCGTCGTGCCCGTCTTGCCCGCCAGGTCGTTACGCCCGAGCGACAAGGCGCGGCGGCCCGTGCCGCGGCGAATCACGTCGCCCATCAGGTCGGTCATGATGAATGCGTTGCCGGCACTGATGATCGGCGCGGCGCGGTTGCCCGGGTCGATGTCAAGACTGCCGCCCACGTCCGTCATCAAGGTGGCGCCGGAGCCGTCGTCGGGCACTGTCGTACGCAGCGTCCGGCCCATTCCGACGAGCGCTCCCGGGGCCGCCGCGGCATCGTCTTCGGCGCAATCGGGGCAGGCGATGTGCGGCTCGGCCCGCATCAGCAGCTGGCCTTCCGAGTCCTCGACGCGATCAATCAGGTACGGCTTGACCGCGAAACCGCCGTTGGCGAAGACGCTGTAGCCGGTGGCCACCTCGAGCGGGGTGAGCTGGGCGGTGCCCAGGGCGGCCGTCAGGTTGGCTGGCACCTGGTCCGGCGGAAAGCCGAAGCGCAAGGCGTACTGGCGCGCGGTATCGACCCCCATGGCGCGCATGAGCCGGATGGACACGAGGTTGCGCGAGCGCGCGAGGGCATCGCGCAGGCGGATCGGGCCGTAGAAGCGGCTGTCGTCGTTGCCGGGCCTCCAGTCCTCTGCATCAGATCCTTCCGCTGCTTCGTACACGACCGGCGCGTCCAGGATGATCGAGGCCGCGGTGAAACCGTTTTCCAGCGCCGCTGAATAGATGAAGGGCTTGAAGGATGAACCGGGCTGGCGCCTGGCCTGGGTCGCGCGGTTGAACTTCGAGGCGTAGAAGTCGAATCCCCCCGACAGGGCGACCACCGCGCCGTCGTGCGGATCGAGCGAAACCAGTGCGCCCTGCGCGTCGGGGACCTGCGCCAGATAGGCGGTCGAAGGACCGCTGGGCAGGATATAGACGACGTCGCCCCGGGCGACGACGTCGGCGGGCTTGCGCGGCGCGGCGCCGACTTCCTGGTTCGGCAGGGGCTTGCGAGCCCAGCGCATGCCGTCGAAGGCGAGCGTGAAGTCGCCGCGGGAACGCGTGCCGACCCGGGCCGAGCGGTCATCGACCGACAACACCAGCGCCGGCAGCAGGCCGCCGACGACCGGGAACTTGTCGAGCGCCGCCGCGACGAGCGCCGGGCCCTCGACGGGCGGCAACTCGACCTTGTCTGCCGGCCCGCGATAGCCATGCCGGCGATCGTATTCGATCACGGCGCTGCGCAGGGCCACGTCCGCCGCACGCTGCAGGTGGCTGTCCAGGGTCGTGGTCACGACCATGCCGTCCGTATAGATCCTGGCACCGTACTGCTCGAACAAGGACTGTCGCACCAGTTCGGCAACATAGGGCGCCTCGACCTCGACGCGCGGGCCGTGCAGCTCTCCCGACACCGGTTCGGCCAGCGCCGCCGCGTGCTGCCCATCGTCGATGTAGTCGAGCTCGCGCATCCGCCGGAGCACGTAGGCGCGCCGGCGCTCCGCCTGCTCGCGGCTGGTCACCGGGTTGTAGCGCGACGGCGCCTGGGGGAGCCCGGCGAGCAGTGCTGCCTCCGCGATCGTGACATCGGACAGGGACTTGCCGAAGTAGGTCTCCGCCGCGGCTGCGACGCCATAGGCCCGCTGGCCGAGGAAAACCGTGTTCAGGTAGAGCTCGAGGATCTCCTGCTTGCTCAGTTCGTTCTCGAGCGTCAGGGACAGGAAGATCTCGCGCAGCTTTCGCCGCAGCGTCCGTTCGTTCTCGATCAGGGTGGTCCTGACGAGCTGCTGGGTGAGCGTGCTGCCGCCCTGCCTGACCTCCATGGCGCCGGCGGAGATGAACAGCGCGCGCAGCATGCCCTGCCAGTCGATGCCGGGGTGCTGGAAGAAGCGGTCGTCTTCCGCCGCCAGGAAAGCCTCGACCACGGACGTCGGGACCTGGTCGAACTTGACCGGCAGCCGCCGCTGCTCGCCGATCTGGCCGATCAACAGCCCGTCGCGGCTGAACACCCTGAGCGGCAGCTGCAGCTTGAGTTGCCTGATCTGCGCGACGTCGGGCAGCGTGGGCTTCAGGTAATAGTAGGTGGCCAGGAACGCAAAGCAGACCAGTGCGGCGATCGTCACGAAGGCCGTCGCAGCCATCAGGAAAAGCTTGCCGGTATGCTTTTTCACCAGCGCTGTGCCGCCGTTTGCCAGAGGGAAAGGGGGATTATGCCTAGTCGGGGCGTGGTAGTGACAATGGCCGCGAACTGTCAGGTTCGTGACGCATTGCACGGAGCACAGGGCCCGGGCAGGGCAAAGTGGGTTCCAGACGAGTTGGGTCCGGGCTCAAGTGCCGGACGCGGCAGCCGACAAACAGGATTGGACCGAAGGAAACGGGGCACAATCCGGTTGCGCGGGCAGGGAGAGGGGGGGAAGTTGCCACCGCCTCCCATATTGGGACAGGTGTCACGTTCAATTTGACAGTTGCTTGCTATATAGTTGGCCGACAAAGCTGATCGGGCGTGGTGCTAGGCAATGCAAGCGCTTGACCTGAAAAGGAAACATCCGTGCTGAAGCTGCCTCAGATTTCGCTGCGTGCGAGGCACCGTCCCTTGATCGGGCTCGACATCACCACGTCGTCGATCAAGTTGATCGAACTCGCGCAGTCCGGCGGGGAGTACCGCGTCGAGGCTTATGCCGCGGAACCGACACCGCACAACGCGGTGAACGAGAAGGCCATTGTCGATGCCAATGCGGTCGGCGAGGCCATCAGGCGCGCGATGAAGCGCTCGGGCGTGCGCACCCGCGAGTGCGCGGTGGCGATCAGCGGCGACGCCGCGATCACCAAGGCCATCCCGATGCCGCGCGCGCTGTCCGAGGCCGAACTCGAGCAGCAGGTGGAGCTGCAGGCCGACCAGTACATCCCGTTCCCGATGGAAGAAGTCAGCTACGACTTCGAGGTGCTCGGCCCGTCCGAGAAGGACCCGGAGATGCAGGAGGTGCTGCTGGTTGCGACGCGCACCGAGAACGTCGACCAGCGGGTCGCGGCCGTCACCGCCGCGGGGCTCGTGCCCAAGCTGGTGGACGTCGAGGCCTTCGCCCTGGAGAACGCCTGCCAGCTCATGACTCACCAGATGCCCGATGGCGGCATCGACCGCACCATCGCGGTCATCGACTTCGGCGCCAGCACCACTACCTTCAGCATCCTCAAGGACCTGAAGATCGTCTACACGCGCGATTTCGCCTTCGGCGGACAGTTGCTGACCGAGGAGATCATGCGTACCTACGGCCTGTCCATGGAGGAAGCCGGCAGGGCCAAGAAGGAAGGCGGCCTGCCCTCGAACTACCAGCCCGAGGTGCTCGATCCGTTCATCGACGACATGACCCAGCAGGTCAGCCGTTCCCTGCAGTTCTACCTCGCCTCGGGCAGCGGCCGCTCGCAGCCGGAACAGATCCTGATCTGCGGCGGCTGCGCGAACATCCCGGGAGTCGCGGAGGTGATTTCGAGCCGCGTCGGCATCCCTGCGGAGCGGGGCGATCCGCTTGGGCGGATGCGCATTTCATCCAAGGCCAAGGCCCTCGGCGTGACTCGCGACGCCGTGGCCCTGCTAACTGCCTGCGGGCTGGCACTGCGGAGCTTTGAAGACGATGCCAAGTATTAACCTGCTCCCCTGGCGGGCAGATCTTCGCAAGCGCCGCCAGAAGGAATTCGCGATTGCACTCGCGGGCGCGGCGGGGCTCGCCGTCCTGATCAGCCTGCTGGCGCACTTCGCCGTCAGCACCATGATCGACGCCCAGCAGGCGAAGAACGATCTGCTCAAGAGCGAGATCGCCAAGCTCGACAAGCAGATCGAGGAGATCATCGCCCTGGAGGAAGAAAAGGCGCGCATGGTCGCCCGCATGGAAGTCATCGAGAAGCTGCAGAAGAGCCGGCCGGAGGTCGTCAAGCTGTTCGACGACATGGTCGGTACGCTGCCCGAGGGCGTCTACCTGACTTCGGTCAAGGAAAGCGGCCGCCGCCTGGAATTCAACGGCGTGGCGCAGTCGAGTACCCGCGTCTCGGCCTTCATGCGCAATATCGATGCCTCGGAGGTGCTCAGCGGTCCGGACCTCAAGCTCATCGAGACCGGCGCGCCGGGCGCCGGATCGAAGTTCACGTTGTTCGCGCAGCTGAAGGCGCCGGTGGATGAGGATGCCGCCGCCGCGCCGACGACCAAGAAGCGGGTCAAGGAGGCGAGTCGATGAACGCCTTGAAGCGCCTCTTTGAACAGCTGCGGACCCTCGATCCGCGCGATGTAGGGCGCTGGCCCTTCATTTTCCGCGCCGTGGCCGTGGGCATCGTCTTTCTCGTGGCCACGGGCCTGCTCGTGTGGCAGTTCGTCTACAAGGGCAACATGCCGGACCTCAGGCAGGCGGAGGCCGAGCAGCAGCAGCTGTGGAACACCTTCGACCAGAAGCAGCGCAAGGCTGCGAACCTCGAGGCCTACCGGCAGCAGCTGGCCGAGATCGAGCGCAGCTTCGGCGCCATGCTGCGTCAGTTGCCGGGCAAGACCGAGGTACCGAGCCTGCTGGTCGACATTTCGCAGACCGGCCTGGCCTCGGGACTGCAGGAAAAGCTCTTCCAGCCAAGTGCGGAAGTTCGCCGCGATTTCTACGCGGAGCTGCCGATCAAGATCCGCCTGACGGGCGGCTATCACGAGTTCGGCGCCTTCGTCAGCGGCATCGCCGCCCTGCCGCGCATCGTGACCCTGCACGACATCGAGATCACGCAGAACAGCGGTCGGGGAGGCGGGCGCGGCGTCGCCACGGCGACAGACGACCTGACCCTCGACTTGACCGCCAAGACCTATCGTTACCTGGAAGAGTCTGAGCTCGCCGAGCAGGAAGCGCAGGCCAAGGCGGCGAAGAGCAAGCGATGAACATGATGGACGCAAGCAAGAGCAAGGCATTGATCGCAGGCTGTGTCCTGGCGACGCTGGCCCTGGCGGGGTGCAGCGGCGGACTCGATGAGCTCCGTGCCCAGATCGAGCAGGCGAAGCTGCGGCCGGGCGGGCGCATCGAGCCGCTTCCCGAGGTCGTGCCCTACGAGTCCTACGCGTACTCGAAGGCTGGCGAGCGCTCGCCGTTCATGCAGAGCGCGGCGGGTGAGAAGCTCGGTGGGCCGCGGCCCGACAGCAAGCGGCCCAGGGAATACCTCGAGCAGTTTCCGCTGGATACCCTGAAGATGGTCGGCACGCTCCGTCTCGGCGCGTCCAGCTACGGGTTGGTGCAGACCAAGGACGGGCTCATACATCGCGTCCTTCCAGGAAATCACCTGGGACAAAACGACGGCCGCATCACTTCCGTCAACGACGCGCAGATTGCGCTCGTGGAGATCGTGCCTGACGGGATGGGCGGCTACATCGAGCGGCAGGCAGCCCTCGCCCTGAGCGAATGATTCGTGGGAGAACTTCTGATGGCTGGCAATGACCGGGCAACGGCTTCTAACAAGGGCGGACGCTACTCGCTGCGGGTGCTGGGTGGCCTGTTGGCCACACTGGCGGTCGCATGGGGCGGCTTCGCGCAGGCACAGAGTCCCGCGACGACGCTTACGTCCGTCGAGGTGCAGTCGATCGCAGGCGACGCCCTGCAGGTCAGGCTGAAGACCAGCGGGCCGGCCCCGGCGCCGCTGACCTTTACCATCGACCAGCCGGCGCGGCTTTCGGTGGATCTGCCGGATGTCGGCCTTGCGCTGGACAACCGCCGCATCGACGTCAAGGCTGGCGGTGTCGACTCGATCGTCGCGGCGGAGGCCGGCGGCAGGACCCGGGTCGTTTTCAACCTCGATACAATGGTGCCCTACACCGCGCGCGCCGAAGGCGATGCCGTAGTCGTCACGATCGGCGGCCCGGCCGTCGCGCAGACTGCGGCGGTCCAGGAATCCCCGGCGGCGGCAGCGACGCTTGCGGTAGCCCGGCAGATTTCCGGCATCGATTTTCGCCGTTCGGCGGAAGGCGCAGGTCGCGTGATCGTCAAGCTGTCGGACGCCAGCACGCCGGCGAGCCTCAAGCAGGAAGGCAACCGCGTCATCGTCGACTTCACCGGCGCCCAGCTGCCCGAGTCACTGATGAAACGCTATGACGTCCTGGACTTCGCCACGCCGGTGTCGATCGTCGACGTGACCCGTTCGGGCAGTGGCGCGCGGGTCGTGGTCACGGCCAGCGGCGACTTCGAGCAGATGGCCTACCAGACCGATGACACCTACGTCGTCGAGGTCAAGGAGCGGCCGAAAAAGACGCTCGTCGCCGAGGCCGAGAAGGTCTATACCGGCGAACGCCTGACCCTCAACTTCCAGGACATCGACGTGCGCGCGGTGCTGCAGCTGCTGGCTGACACGAGCGGGCAGAACATCGTCGTCAGCGATACGGTCAAGGGCCGCGTCACCCTGCGCCTGCAGAACGTTCCCTGGGACCAGGCGATGGACATCGTCCTGCGCACCAAGGGTCTCGCCATGCGCAAGAAGGACAATGTCATCATGGTCGCGCCGCAGGCCGAGATCGCAGAGCGCGAGAGGGCCGAGCTGGCTGCGCAGAACGACATCCAGCAGCTGGAGATGCTGCACACCGAGTTCCTGCAGATCAACTATGCCAAGGCGTCGGACATCGCCAAGCTGCTGAAGTCCGGCGGCGGCGGTTCGCTGCTCTCGGAGCGCGGCAACGTCAGTATCGACGAGCGGACCAACACGCTGTTGGTGCAGGACACCGTCGAGCATCTCATGAGCCTGCGGGGATTGATTGCGACGCTCGACATCCCGGTCCGCCAGGTACTGATCGAGTCGCGCATCGTCATCGTCAGCGACGACTTCTCGCGCGACCTCGGCGTGCGTGCCGGCTTCACCCAGATCGGCGACAGCGTCGGCGACCTGTATGCCTTGAGCGGCAGCGCCCAGGCGACCGACACGATGATGGGCTCGGCACTGGACAATCTCGCCAACACGGGAACGCCCTACCCGGTTCAGATTCCATTCGGCAACTTCGATCGCTACAACGTCAACATGCCGGTCAGCAATCCGGCGGGACGTATTGCGATGTCGATCCTGAACTTCGACCAGTTCCTGATCGATCTGGAAATCACCGCAGCGCAAAGCGAAGGCAAGGCGGAGATCGTTTCCTCGCCGAAGGTCATCACCTCCAACCAGCGCGAGGCGGTGATCGAGCAGGGCGTCGAGATTCCCTACCAGGAGTCTGCTTCCAGCGGCGCGACGACCACGCAGTTCAAGAAGGCGGTACTGTCGCTCAAGGTGACTCCGCAGATCACACCGGACGATCGCATCATCCTGGACCTCGAGGTCAACAAGGACAGCGTCGGCCAGCTGGTCGCGAGCGCGACGGGCGGCTTCGTGCCGTCGATCGACACGCGCTCGGTCATAACCCAGGTGCTGGTCAACGACGGCCAGACGGTGGTCCTGGGCGGCATCATGGAGACCGAGCTTCGTGAGGGTGAAAAGAAGGTTCCATTCCTTGGCGACGTCCCGGGACTCGGTGCCCTGTTCAGGACCAGGAGCAAGACCAACAACAAGAACGAGCTGCTGATCTTCGTGACGCCCAGGATCCTGCGCGAAGGTTCGAATATCCAGTAGTGCGGGAGTCCGGCTTGCGTGCCGGACCTTCCAACGGCAAAGTCACACGGCCGCCTTCGGGCGGCCGTGTGCATTTACGGACGTAGCAATGGAAGCCGAACAGCGTCGCAGTGTTTTCCTGGTCGGACCGATGGGCTCCGGCAAGACGGCGGTCGGTCGGCAATTGGCGCGGCGGCTCGGCTACCGGTTTGTCGACAGCGACGCGGAGATCGAGGTCCGTACGGGTGTGGACATCCCCTTCATATTCGAGAAGGAGGGTGAGGAGGGCTTCAGGGCCCGGGAGAAGGAGATCATCGACGAGCTGTCCAGGCACGAGGGCATCGTGCTCGGTACCGGTGGCGGGGCAGTCCTGGCGGAAGAAAACCGGCAGCGGCTGGCGGCGCGGGGTGTGGTCGTCTACCTGGAGACCTCGATCGCGCAGCAGGTCATCCGGACGCGCCGCAGCCGTGCCCGGCCGCTGCTATACACCGACGATCCGCGTGGCAGGCTCGAGTCCTTGATGGCGGTGCGCGAGCCGCTCTATCGCTCCCTGGCCACGATCACCATCGCCACCGATGGCCGCAAGGTCGCGAGTGTGGCCGACGAGATCGCCGACCGCTTGCACAAGCTGGGTCACGACGGCGGAGGATGCTGAACAGCCATGCAGAAACTCGACATCGCACTCGGTTCCCGCAGCTACCCGATCCTGGTTGGCCCCGGCCTGCTGGGCGACGCCGCCCTGCTGGAGGAACGGATCGCGGCGCGCGACGTCATGCTGGTCAGCAACGTGACCGTGGCCCCGCTCTGGGCACCGCGACTCGAAGCCGCGCTGGCCGGTTTCAGGGTCGCCCGGTGCATCCTGCCCGACGGCGAGGCCCACAAGACCCTGGCGACGGTCGCGAACGTGTTCGACGCCCTGGTCGAGTCGAACATGAACCGGGACTGCGCGATCCTGGCCCTGGGCGGTGGTGTGGTGGGCGACATCGCCGGCTTCGCCGCCGCCTGTTATCAGCGCGGCGTCGATTTCGTGCAGTTGCCGACGACCCTGCTCGCCCAGGTGGACTCGTCCGTGGGCGGCAAGACGGGCGTCGATCATCCCGGCGGCAAGAACCTCATTGGTGCCTTCCACCAGCCGGTTGCGGTGCTCGCGGACACGGACACGCTGCAGACGCTGCCGGATCGGGAGTTGCGGGCCGGGCTCGCCGAGGTGATCAAGTACGGGCTGATCCGTGATCCCGGGTTCCTGGGATGGATCGAGTCGAACCTGGACGGCCTGCTGGCGCGCGATGCGGCGGCCCTGGAGTATGCGGTGTATCGCTCCTGCCGCTGCAAGGCGGACATCGTCGCGAGGGACGAACGGGAGCAGGGGGAGCGCGCACTGCTCAATCTCGGACACACTTTCGGGCACGCGATCGAAACCGCGACAGGCTACGGCACCTGGCTCCACGGCGAGGCGGTCGCGGCCGGCATGGCCATGGCGAGCGAATTCTCGCGGCGCCTCGGCTGGCTGGACAAGGCCGATGTCGGGCGCGTGCGTTCGCTCCTGCTGCGGGCCGGACTGCCGGTCGATCCCCCGGCGCTGGACCCCGGTCGCGCACTCGAACTGATGCGCATGGACAAGAAAGTCAGGGCGGGCCGGATCCGGCTCGTGTTGCTGCAGAGGATCGGCCAGGCCGTCTGCACCGCCGACTATCCGGACGACGCCCTGGCCGGGTTGCTGGGCGAGTTGCTCGGACGGGCGGGCGCATGAGCTTTCCCCCTGCCCACGACACGGGACTTGCGCCCTACGCCGCGCTCGAGGCGACCTCGCACGGTCGCCGGCACGCCGAAGCGCCCGCCCGGTACCGCGGGGAGTTCCAGCGCGACCGCGATCGCATCGTCCATTCGAACGCGTTTCGCCGGCTGGTCTACAAGACGCAGGTCTTCGTCAACCACGAGGGCGACCTGTTCCGTACACGGCTGACGCATTCGCTGGAGGTCGCACAGGTGGCGCGCACCGTGGCGCGTGCGCTCGGCCTGTCGGAACCCCTGGCCGAGGCGATCTGCCTGGCGCACGACCTGGGCCATACGCCCTTCGGGCACGCGGGACAGGATGCCCTCAACGAATGCATGCGCGATTACGGTGGTTTTGAGCACAACCTGCAGTCGCTGCGCGTCGTCGACGAGCTCGAGGAACGCTACGCCGAATTCCAGGGCCTCAATCTCTGCTTCGAGACGCGCGAGGGCATCCTCAAGCACTGCTCGGCGGCCAACGCCCGCAGCCTCGGCGATGTCGGGCTGCGATTCCTCGAGCGCAGGCAGCCGGGCCTCGAGGCACAGCTGGCCAACCTCGCGGACGCGATCGCCTACAACAATCACGACGTCGACGACGGCATCCGCGCAGGCCTGGTCACGATCGGGGAGCTGACCGAGGTGAGGCTGTTCCGCCGCTTCCACGATGCGGTCCTGGCGCGCTACCCGGACATCGGTCCGCGGCGACTGGTGCACGAAACGGCGCGCCGCATGATCGACCATGTGGTCACCGACCTCGTCGAGGAGACGCGGCGGCGCCTTGCCGCGGCTGCGCCTGCGAGCATCGAGGAGGTCCGGGCGCAGGCAGGCCCGCTGGTGGCATTCTCCGCAGAAGGCCTCGAGGAGCACTACGAACTCAAGCGCTTCCTGCGATCCCGGGTGTACCAGCACGAGCGGGTACAGGGCATGCGCGAGGGGGCGGTACGGACGTTGAAGGAGCTGTTCGAGGCCTTCTTCTCCAACGTCAGCCTGATGCCGCCGGAGCATCGGGACACCGCACTGCGGTTCGAGTCCGAGCTGGGCCACCCCGGCCGCGCCCGCGCGGTCGCCGACTACGTCGCCGGCATGACCGATCGCTACGCCTTCCTCGAGCACGAGCGCGTCTTCGGCTAGGGGTCTGATCCTTCCGTGCCGCGCGGGTGGTGCCTGCATCAGGGCGCGCTCGCCTGTCGGCCCAGTCCTCCCTGCTCGCTCCGCCTGCGGCAAGTCGCTTCGCCAGGGAGGCTGGCCCTCCCTCGACCGCGCTGGATGGCAGCGTGCCGGACCCTGGGGCGCGACCGAGGGAGGCCGGTACCCGTAGCGAGCGAGTTTGGCTTGCGGAGCGTAGCGGAGCCGAGCGAACGAAGCGGTGACCGGCCGATCGAGGACCGCGACCTGCGCGGTCGCCTGTCGGGGCGGTTCGCCCTCGTTCTTTCGGAAATCCGCAACTCGCTCACTCGGGGACCGTCCCTCCCAGGGCCGCGCGAGTGGCGCCAGCTTCAGGGCGCGCTCGCCTGTCGGCCCAGTCCTCCCTCGAGCGCGCGGGGCGTGCCCGCATCAGGGCGCGGTCGACTAAGCGGTCTCGCCCCGTCTAAGGAAGGCCTCGATCAAGGCTGCAACCGCCTCCGGCTGCTCGTGGTGCAGCATGTGGCCGGCCGTTTCCAGGGTCTCGATCTGGATGCCGGGGATGGCCTTCCGGAAGGCCGCGTAGGTGCCTTCCTCGCCGAGCATGGGCAGCATCTCCGATCTGCCGGCCAGCACCAGCAACGCCGGCGCCTGGATCTTCCTCCAGCAGGCCTCGGCCTCGTCGCGACGGTAGCGGTAGGGGTTGACCAGCTTGTGCGCGGGATCGGCGGTCACGCGGACCGAGCCGGATTCGGTTTCGGCCGCCCAGCTGCGCGCAATGAACGCGGCCCGCTCCGCCGTGAGCCGGGGATTGCGCCGCAGCAGCAGATGGGCCAGATCGTCGAAGCTCTTGAATTCACCGAACGGCGGCGGGTCGCGCAGCTGCTGCAGCCACTGGCGATAGCGGCCCGGCGTGTCGTCCACATCGCTGCGCGGCAGGCCGAAACCCTCGAGACTGATCACGCAACGCACGCGCTCGGGCCGGATGCCCGCGTAGAGCAGCGCGATGTTGCCGCCCATGCTGTGTCCGACCAGGCGGGCCGGACCGGCGGGGCAGAGCGTGTCGAGCAGGACGTCGAGGTCGGCGAAGTAGTCGGGGAACCAGTAGTCGGTCCGGCTCCACTGCGACCTGCCGAAGCCGCGCCAGTCGAATGCGACCAGCGGCCAGTCGTCCTCGAGCGCGTCCACCAGGAACTGGAACGTATCGGCCGTGTCTGCCCAGCCGTGCAGCAGGACGACGGGATCGTCCGAGGGCGGACCCCAGCGGGTGACGTGGTGCGCCAGGCCGCGGGCGTCGAGTGTCTCGTGCCGCGGGAGGCGGCGCATCCGGTAGCTCACGTCTTCGGTCCACAGCGTCAGGGTGATCGGGATTGCTTCGCGGGAGCGCCTGGGCCGCTCGCCGGCAACAAGTATACGGGGCGCCATGCTGGCCGCGGGCCAGGCACTCGGCGCGGCGCAGTTCCTGGCGCCAGATGCTCGTTTGCCCGTCAGGAATGGCAGACACCCGTTCACTCGGGGACCCCCTTCGCACCCGACAGGGACTGCGTCTGGCCTCAGCGCAGCCGCCGACGTCAGCTAGAATGGACCCGACCGTGGAAGAACCAACTTGAAACAAACCGATCTCGAACCTGCGCTTGATCGCATCCGCGAGTATTTCGCGGCCTTCCAGCGTGGCGACTCCGAGGCCTACGCCCAGCAGTGGGTCTACCCGGCTTGCCTGCTGGCAGGAGGCAAATGGACGAGCCTGCCGGACCCGGCAACCTGCCGCGCGTTCAACGAACGCTACCGCCAGCAGGCCCAGGAGCAAGGCATGATTGACGGGCGCATTCTCGAGCTGAACGCCAGGGCAGAGGGGCGCGACGCGGCCTGGGTGGAAGGTCGCTTCTCCCGGGAGGGCGCGGCCGGCCGGGTGATCGCGGAGACCCGGATGGCCTACCTCGTCGTCAGGACCGAGGAAGGCTGGCGGGTCGCGGTCAGCATCGTCAAGGACTAGCCAATGCGCGGCCTGGGACAGTGGTTCACCGAATCGCTCACCTACAAGTGGGCGAGGCGAATCGCGGTTTCCGTGATCGGCGGTACCGTGATCCTGATCGGCGTCGCCATGATCGTGCTGCCCGGTCCGGCGATGGTCGTCATTCCACTCGGACTCGGCATCCTCGGGCTCGAATTCGCCTGGGCCCGGCGCTGGCTGGCGCAGGTCAAGCTCGCCGCCAACGGATTTGCCAACGGGATGCGCAGGGCCAATCCCTGGCGAAAGCCGCCGCCGCCACCGAACCAACCTCCGCCGGTCGACTGAAGGAGGTGTAGCCATGAGACGTCCCACCGTCAGGGCCGACTGGAGCGGAAGACTGGACATCGCGGAAGGCGACGCTGCGCTGCGTTGGCACCAGGTCGTCTCTCCCCGTGACACGGCCTCAGCGCCGGTTGCGCTCGTCGGCTTCGCCTGCGACGCGGGGGTCGTGCGTAACAAGGGAAGGCCGGGCGCGATGACCGGACCGTCCGCATTGCGCAAGGCGCTGGCCAACGTGCCGGTGCATTCGCTCAAGGCGGTGGACGACCTGGGCGACGTGACTTGCGCAGTCGATGCGCTCGAGCAGGCCCAGGCCGAGTTTGGCCAGGTCGTCTCCGGCGTGATCGGCGCGTCCGCCGTTCCCATCGGCATGGGCGGCGGCCACGAGATCGCTCTTGGGAGCTATCTCGGCCTGCAGCAGGCGCTGACCGCGGCTGGCGACGAGGGCGCGATCGGAATCGTCAATTTCGACGCCCACTTCGACCTGCGTGCGGGCGAGCGCTCGACTTCCGGCACGCCGTTTCGGCAGATCCTGGAACACGCTGCAGCGAACGGCCGGCAGGTCGAGTACCTGTGCATCGGCGTCAGCCGTTTTGCCAACACGCCCGCGCTGTTCGAGCGCGCGCGCTCGCTGGGCGTGCGCTGGGTGCTCGACGAAGAGACGCGCGCCGACCGCTACA